>BFBZ01000013.1_pt1 | contig 342358 bp, 268 predicted proteins | sample 1888401 | NCBI WGS metagenome assembly BFBZ01 (sample SAMD00112614, study PRJDB3348) | symbiont metagenome | host: Chara braunii | reverse complement strand
CCTCCATTACAGGATACATTGGTAATGGCAGTGGTCGCAGTAACGGGAGTTGGCTGTGTAATGGTGACGGGCACATTGATGGAGCACCCATTTGCATCTTTGACTGTAAAGGTGTAACTGCCGGCGGCTAATCCAGTCTGGGTTGGAGTAATGGTATAAGGGCCAGTCCCGCCAGAGGGAGTGATAACGACGGAGCCATTGGATCCTCCATTACAGGATACATTGGTAATGGCAGTGGTCGCAGTAACGGGAGTTGGCTGTGTAATGGTGATGGGCACAGAGATAGAGCATCCATTTGCATCTTTGACGGTAAAGGTATAGCTGCCGGCGGTTAATCCAGTCTGGGCCGGAGTAATGGTATAAGGGCCAGTTCCACCGGTAGGGGTGATAACGACGGAGCCATTGGATCCTCCATTACAGGATACATTGGTAATGGCAGTGGTTGCTGAGAGAGAAGTGGGTTGAGAGATGGTCACTGTCGAAGTTTTTGTACATCCCTTTGCATCGGTGACCGTAACCGTATAGGAGCCGGCAGCCAGGCCTGAGGCCGTAGCAGACGTTTGTGTCGGTGTAGTATTCCAGGAATAAGAATAAGGAGGTGTTCCACCGGAAGCGGTCACAGTGGCAGTGCCGGTAGATGCCCCATTACAAGCAACATTGGTTGTAGTTGTGGTAGTGGTAATAGGAGTTGGCTGTGTAATGGTGATGGGCACAGAGATGGAGCACCCATTGGCATCTTTGACGGTAAAGGTATAGCTACCGGCGGCTAGTCCAGTCTGGGCCGGAGTAATGGTATAAGGGCCAGTTCCACCGGTAGGGGTGATGACGACGGAACCGTTGTTCCCTCCATTACAGGACACATTGGTGATGGCAGTGGTTGCGGAGAGAGAAGTGGGTTGAGAGATGGTCACTGTCGCAGTTTTTGTACATCCCTTTGCATCGGTGACCGTAACCGTATAGGAGCCGGCAGCCAGACCTGAGGCAGTAGCAGTTGTTTGTGTCGGAGTAGTATTCCAAGAGTAAGAATAAGGAGGTGTTCCACCGGAGGCGGTCACAGTGGCACTACCTGTTGTTCCACCATTACAAGCAACGTTGGTTGTAGTTGTGCTAGTGGTAACGGACGTTGGTTGGGTGATGGTGACAGGTACGTTAATGGAGCATCCATTGGCATCTTTGACGGTAAAGGTATAGCTGCCGGCGGCTAACCCGGTCTGGGCCGGGGTAATGGTATAAGGGCCTGTCCCACCGGAGGGAGTGATGACGACGGATCCATTGGATCCGCCATTACAGGATACATTGGTGATGGCAGTGGTTGCTGAGAGAGAAGTGGGTTGAGTGATTGATACAGTAGTTGTAGCTGTACATCCTTTTGCATCGGTGACTGTAACCGTATAAGAGCCGGCAGTTAAACCTGAGGCCGTAGCAGACGTTTGTGTCGGAGTAGTATTCCAGGAATAAGAATAAGAAGGCGTTCCCCCGGAGGCAGTCACAGTGGCACTACCAGTAGATGCTCCATTGCAAGCAACGTTGGTTGTAGTTGTGGTAGTGGTAATAGGCGTTGGCTGGGTAATGGTGATGGGCATAGAGATGGAGCATCCATTGGCATCTTTGACGGTAAAGGTATAGCTGCCGGCGGCTAGTCCAGTCTGAGCCGGAGTAATGGTGTAAGGGCCAGTTCCTCCGGAAGGAGTAATGACGACAGATCCATTTGCCCCTCCGTTACAGGATACATTAGAGACAGTAGTGGTGGCGGTGATGGCGGTTGGTTGTGTAATGGTCACTGTCGCAGTCTTTGCACAGCCGTATGTATCGGTGACCGTAACCGTATAGGTTCCAGCAGCCAGGCCTGTAGCCGTAGCAGTCGTCTGTACCGGAGTGGTATTCCAACTGTATGTGTAGGGGCTTCCCCCGCCGGAAACACTTACGGTGGCAGATCCCGTCGCCCCACCGTTGCAGGATTCGTTGGTCGAGGCACTTATGGTAACGACCAGTGTAGTAGAAGGTTGGGTAATCGTCACCGTGGCAGTGGCATTACATCCCTTTGCATCTGTTACGATAGCCGTATAAGTTCCCGCAGCCAGGCCAGTTGCCGTGGCAGTTGTCTGTACAGGTGTTGTATTCCAGCTATAGGTATAGGTGCCGTTGCGCGCAGTGCCTCCTTTAGGTGTTATGGTTGCACTTCCTGTCGCATCTCCCAGGCAAGCCACATTTGTAAAAGCAGTGATCGAAGCTGTAAGGGCTGAGGGGGGCTGCTTGATAGTTACAGTGGCTGTCGCGGTACATCCATTTGCATCTGTGACCGTAACGGTATAAGTGCCGCCATAAAGACCGGTAGCCGTGGCAGTTGTCTGTACGGGTGTCGTATTCCAGCTATAGGTATAGGTGCCCGTTCCGCCACTCGCTATCACAGTAGCACTACCCGTTGCTCCTCCAAGGCACGATACATCGGTCGAGTTTTTAAGGGTGGCTGTTAATGCGGAAGCGGGCTGAGTGATCGTCACTGTAGCCATGGCCGTACATCCCTTTGCATCGGTGACTGTAACCGTATATGTTCCCGCAGCCAGACCCGTGGCCGTGGCAGTCGTCTGTACAGGTGTTGTATTCCAGCTATAGGTATAAGGACTTGTCCCGCCCGAGGCATTTACGGTGGCAGAACCCGTTGATCCGCCAAAACAGGACACATTGGTTGAGGAAGAAATAGTGGCAGCCAACGCGCCGGCGGGTTGAGTGATCGTCACGGTAGCCGCGGCCGTACAACCCTTTGTATCTGTGACCGTAACAGTATAGGTGCCTGCAGCCAATCCCGTGGCTGTAGTAGTTGTCTGCACAGGTGTTGTGTTCCAGCTATAGGTATAGGGGCTTGTCCCGCCCGAGGCGCTTACGGTGGCAGAACCCGTTGATCCGCCAAAACAGGACACATTGGTCGAGGAAGAAATAGTGGCAGCCAACGCGCCGGCGGGTTGAGTGATCGTTACAGTAGCCGTGGCCGTACAACCCTTTGTGTCTGTTACTGTAACCGTATAAGTTCCCGCAGCCAGGCTCGTGGCCGTAGCAGTTGTCTTAGCGGGCGTCGTATTCCAGTTATAGGTGTAGGGACTTGTTCCGCCCGAGGCACTTGCCGTGGCAGATCCTGTCGATCCTCCGAAGCAAGAGACATTGGTCGTGGAGGTGATAGAAGCCGTAGGCTGGGGGTTCACGGTGACTGTCACAGGCTTGATGGTGTAACAGCCTGATGCTGAAACCCCCTTTATATAATATGTGCCTGCTGCAGCTGTTGTAGGGGACGTATATGAAAGGGTGGCTCCGGCATCTGTCCAATAGGTGAAAGTCAATCCTGCAGTGGATCCTGATGTTATTGCCGGAGCTGTCAGATCAACTGTCGACGGCGTGCATACTGCAGCCGGGTTGTTTATAACCAGGGTAGGGGTAGGATTAACATTGATCGTCCGGGTAGCACTCGCCGCCGGGCAGCTGCCCGGCGCATTGGTCGTCAGCGTAAGCGTAACAGTGCCGGAGAAATTAGCCGCCGGTGTGTAAGTCACGGCAGCAGGATTACCTGTTTGTGCAGTACTGCTCAATGTACCGCCACCTGAAGTAATAGACCATGCCCCGGAGGTTGCGCCACCCCCTACGCTGGCGCCTGTCAGCGTTAGTGCGGATGGACTCCCCGATTGACAGACATTATTTGGTCCACCAGGGGTTACCGTAGGAGCAGGATCAATGGTGACGGTCGCACTCCCGGACATAGATGAAGAGCATCCGGAAGTTGCATTAACGGCCACAACTGTATAGGTTCCTGCGCTGGTCTGATTGCCAAAATTCAGGACAGCCCCTGTACCTGCCACCGGCGATCCCGTATTCGAACCGTTTAATCGCAACTGGTAATTTACTCCGGATTCCGAACCACTCAAACCCACAGCTTTGCCTGTGCCGCTGCTGCAATAAGCTCCTCCTCCAGTTACATTAAACGAGGCAGGTAAGGAATACACTGTCATAAGGGCTGTTGCGGTTGTAGAACAGCCACTGGCATTCGTTACCTTATAGCCGATAGTAGTAGTACCTGCTGATACTGCGGTAACTACTCCCGCCGGACTGATGGTAGCTACAGCAGGGACACTGCTGCTCCATACTCCCCCCGAAGTAGCATCTGTCAGGGTCGTCGTTCCGTTAAGACACAAAGATGTGCTTCCTTGAATAGGGGTGACATTGGGAGAAGGGTTTACAGTTTGTGTCAGTGGAGAAGAGCTGCTGCCTGTAAAATTGGAAGGGTTGTTTGAAACATACGATGCCGTCAGAGAATAAGTTCCTGAAGAGGGGCTGGAAATGGTCAGAGACGCTGTGCCGCCGGAAAGGGTAACCGGAGATGCTAAAGAGATTCCATTTAAGAAAAAATTCACTGTGCCGGTGGCTGTGGCGGGCGTTACAGTAGCCGTTAAAGTAATAAGCGAATTGTCACATGAAGGGTTGTTGCCCGAAGTAACAGTAATAGTAGTTGCAGTCTGCGCGACAGCGCCTAAGCAGGAAAATACCAGTAGTAGAGTCGTGACAAAAGAAGTGATCCTATGAGGAAATAATATCCAGATATCGCAGGGTAGTTTTGGGGTTCCAATAGGTTGTTTTTCCATCAAAAAGGAATACAATCAATTGCTTAATAGCAACTATACATTAACGTTAGAATATTAATTCAAAACACTTGCATCTCGCGTGCGAAACAACAGGAAGGAAATAGCGATACTCGAATTGTAAGAGAACCCTTAAGTGGGGATAAGGCGTGAAAAGATAGGCTCCTGGCTTTGGGTAAGGTATCCTTTGTTAATAGTTACAGACTGACAACAAAATCTTTAAGAATGTTGGAGTGGATTTGATAGGAGAATTTAAAGAAGTATCGACTGTATGCTAATCTCGATGTAGTGAACGAGGATAGAAGATTCAAAGCAGATTAAATATCCAGTCAATTTGATATAGTGAAGATAAGTGAAATATATTTAAAAATGAAATATATGGTTAATTGTTAATGGGAATTATGTATTGTTTTTTAAAGAGTGGATACGGCTTCCCTGTCGTTAAAAGAGGGTCTGCACCCCATAGAGGATTTTTGTCTCATGGTCCAGCAGCCATTTCTTACGCCAGAGCCCGCCTGCATAGCCTACCAGGTCCCTTTTGGAACCGATGACGCGGTGGCAGGGGACGACGATAGCCAGGTTATTTCTACCGTTGGCGGATGCCGCAGCCCGGATGCTTTTTGGGTCGCCCAGTCTGCGGGCCATGTCCAGGTAGCTGATGGTCTTACCGAAGGGGATGGAAGTAAGCTCATTCCAGACTCTTTGCTGAAAGGCCGTACCCTCCTGGTAAACGGGGAAATCGAAGACCCTTCTTTGCCCCTGGAAGTATTGTATCAATTCTTCGATGCATTGTATGATCATGGGAGGGACAGGACCCTGGAGTTCTCCAGGGCCATCAATGGCCCTGTCCAGGTTGTCTACAAAGCTGATCTCGCTGATATAGGAATCTGTACCGCCTATCCGGAGAAGACCCAGCGGTGACTTATAATAGGTACATGTGACCTCCAGCGTAGTTGCCATTATAAGGGGTTTTATCAGCCTATTTTCCAGCCATTTTCCACTTTCCTTTCAGGCCCTAATAAAACTACTTCTTTTTTGCCAGTATACACACCCAATACCAGACATTCACTAAAAAAATTTGCTATCTGTTTGGGAGGGAAATTGACCACTGCTATCACCTGCCGGCCGGACAATTGCCCAGGATCGTAAAGATCAGTTACTTGTGCCGAGGACCTTTTTATACCCAGCTCGCCGAAGTCGATGGTCAGCTGATAGGCGGGTTTACGGGCTTTGGGGAATTCCTGAACGTCGATGACAGTGCCGACCCGTATGTCTATCTTCTCAAAATCTTCCCACTGAATGATACTCATAATTTTGCAATTTTAGCAGGTGTTATCAGATGTCTTTGGCGTAAATTACCGGATAATTTTTAAACCGATTAGCTTAGCAACTTTTTTATGACAGACAAACTCAAAAAACAGCATTCCAGGCGGGAGTTCCTGCGGGATGCGTCTCTGGCAGCCTCCGGATTCTTTATCGTTCCCCGTCACGTGCTGGGGAGAGGTTTTACCGCACCCAGCGACCGGCTGGCCATTGCCGCTGTCGGCGCCGGTGGTAAAGGCGGGGATGATCTGAAGAATTTTTTTGGCAGCGGAAAGGTGGACGTCGTAGCGCTTTGTGACGTAGACGACAGGCAAGCTGCCAATTCCATCAAGAAATACGATAAAGCAAAATACTTTAAGGATTTCCGTGAGATGCTGTCGAAGATGCACAAGAGCATCGATGCCGTGTCGGTGTCCACGCCGGACAATACGCATGCTATCGCAGCACTGTCGGCCATGTCGCTGGGAAAACATGTCTATGTACAGAAGCCTTTGACGCATGATATTTATGAAGCCCGTATGCTGACCGAAGCGGCAAAGCGTTATAAGGTCGTGACACAGATGGGCAACCAGGGTTCTTCCAGCGATGGCGTACGGCAGATGCAGGAGTGGTACAATGCGGGTATTATCGGGGATGCCGTGGCCGTTCATGTCTGGACTAATCGTCCAGTATGGCCCCAGGGGTTTGGAAGACCAAAGAGCACGGATGCTCCTCCTGCCGAGCTGAACTGGGATCTCTGGCTGGGCCCTGCACAGTTTGAAGACTATCATAAGGAGTATGTGCCGTTCAACTGGAGGGGATTCTGGGCATTTGGTACGGGCGCTTTGGGCGATATGGGTTGCCACCTGATCGACCCTACTTTCAAAACGATCGGTCTGGGTTATCCATCTGAAGTAGAATGCAGTGTGGCGGACATCTATGAGCAGATGTGGACGCCTGCATATTATCCTGAAAGCTGCCCGCCTGCCAGCTCGGTGAAGATGAAATTCCCGGGGAAGAACGGCAAGCCGGATGTAGATCTGTATTGGATGGATGGCAATTTGCGGCCTGAGCGGCCTGCTGAGCTGGGCGCGGATGAAATGATGGGAGGGGATGACGGCGGCGGCGCCATCATCACAGGTACAAAAGGCAAGATCATGTGTGGTACTTATGGCAGCAAGGCGACCTTACTGCCCACGTCCAGGACGAAGGAGGTAAATGTACCAAAGACCCTGGCAAGGGTGCCGGAAGGGCATTATGTACAATGGGTGAATGCCTGTATCGCAGGGTACGGAAAGAACACCCTCAGCTCGCCTTTTGAATATGCGGGGCCTCTTACGGAGACGATCCTGATGGGCAACCTGGCGTTGCGAAGCTGGAACATCAAAGTAGGTAAGGAATTCCCGGGCAGAAAGAAATTACTGTGGGATGCGCAGAATATGAAGATCACTAACTTCGACCCGGCTAATCAGTTTGTGAAGCGGGAATATAGGGAAGGATGGAAGCTTCCTGTATAAAATTAAGAAGCCGGCTGACGCCGGCTTTTTTTATTCATTGAGGAGCTTCGCCAGCTCCAACAGCTCGTTTTTCTTATACGCATTCCGCTCATCATCGAAGCATTTGCTGAACTCTTCCAGGGCTGACTGTATGATGCGATTGTGTGAAAGCGGTTTGAAATAAGAGGCCACGGGAGGGACGGACACCCGTTTGAAGTAGCTATCTACGTCCTTATGTGAGAATACCTGCCCGCTCATCGGGTCGATAAAAAATTCGATACGCTGCTGCGGGCTTAGCCGTTCAGGGTTTTCATCGTAAGTAGGCTTGATATAGGCCAGCACGAACTGACGGGGGATATTGATCGCTTTTACAGGGATGTCGAGCAATTCGCTCAACAGCAGATAGAGGATGCCGTTGGCAATGGAATTGCCTCTCTTTGTCTCGATGAGCTTATTGATGAGGAATTCTTCCGGTTGCTGGTAGGCCACTTCGGTACCTTTCAGCCCATAATAATTATACAGGATACTGGTGAGAACATTTACCTGCTCCAACGGGGTCAGATAGCTATTGAGTTCCAGCCATATGTTACGGCGTAGCTTTTCTACTTCCTGCAGCACGGGAGTGGTAACCAGGTCGGGATACTGGAATTTGGACACCAGCAGGGCGGCCGTCAGGAGGCCCTGGTAGCTGCTGTTCTTCCAGTGCATAAAATCTTCCGTAAGGTCGTGGTAATGCAGCTTGTGGATGAGCAGCTCGATCCGCTCCTGCACCTCTCCGCTGATGGTATTCTCCCAGAGGTTCTCCAGGTTAGGGATGATGCCTCTGCCATAGCTGACGATGCGGCTGCTCACTGAGTCAAACACGTCCTGGTCAGGGTCGTCGATGAGGTGAAAAAGGGCTTTTATTTCTTTGGTTTCTTGCATGTGAATAGTTCTTCCCTGAAATACGCAGTCAATATCGGGGAAGTTTATAAAATTCTCATAAAATTCTTATCCACAAGCGTGCCTCAATTGTTTATTACTAAACTCCTGATCGGCAGGCGGGTGCGGGTAAGGGGTTTCCTATGGATAACGTATCAGGAACCCTTTTTCTTGCGTGGCACGCGTTTGGGAGGATTGGCTTTTACTTCTTCGATGATGGCTTTTACCTCCTCCAGGCTTAGGTCGGCTGCGTTGTCTTGCTTTTCCTTGGGCAGTTTGTAATTGCGGAGCCCCTGTTTGATATAAGGACCGTAAGGGCCGCGCAGCACCTGTATCTTCTCTTTTTCGAAGATCTTGATGGTACGCTCTTCCTTGGCCGCCCTTTTTTCAACAATGATGGGGGTGGCTTCATCAAAGGTGATGCTATAGGGGTCGTATTCTTTTCCTAGAGAGTAGAATTTTTTGTCATGCGCAATGTAGGGGCCAAACCGGCCGATGTTGACCACCACGTCGGTGTCTTCGAACTGGCCGAGGTTGCGGGGCAGGCGGAAAAGTTCCATGGCCTCGTCATAGCTGATGGTTTCGATACTCTGGGTGTTCTTCAGCTTGGCAAACCTTGGCTTTTCTTCATCGTTGACGTCTCCTATCTGTACCATGGGACCATAACGTCCCATCCGGGCAATGACCTTCTTCCCGCTGGCAGGATCGGTGCCAAGTTCCCGTTCTCCTTTGATCCTTTCAGCCTTTTCGATGGTGTTGTCCACATCCTTTTTAAATGGATTGTAGAAGTCATCGATCATTTTATTCCATTGGATCTTACCCTGGGCAACTTCATCGAATTCTTCCTCGATGCGTGCGGTGAAGTGGTAGTCCATGATGTCATCGAAATACTGTTTGAGGAAGTCCGTTACGACCAGGCCCAGGTCGGTCGGGAAAAGCTTGGCTTTTTCCGCGCCTGTATTTTCCTGTTCCAGAAGTTTTTCCACCGCATTGTCTTTGAGACGGAAGATCCTGAAATCGCGCTTGACTCCTTCCTTATCCCGCTTTTCCACGTACCCTCTTTTCAGGATGGTGGAGATAGTGGGAGCATAGGTGGAGGGGCGGCCGATGCCCAGCTCTTCCAGTTTCTTCACCAGGGATGCTTCGGTGTATCTTGGTTGGGGGCGGGTAAAGCGTTCGATCGCCTTCATTTCTTTCAGGGGCACTTTTTGCTGTACGGATAACGGTGGCAGCATACCTTCCTGTCCATCTTCCTCGGTGATCTCATCTTCGTCCCTATCTTCCATATATACCTTCAGGAAACCGTCGAATTTCAGCACTTCGCCGCTGGCCGTCAGCTCTTCCTTGTTAGTTGAGATCTGGATCTTTGCGATGGTCTTTTCCAGCTCGGCATCCGCCATCTGGCTGGCCATTGTCCTTTTCCAGATCAGCTCGTACAGGCGCCTGCAGTCGGCATCTTCGACGGTGAAGCTGTCCATATAGGTTGGACGTATAGCTTCGTGCGCTTCCTGGGCGGATTCGTTCTTATTCTTGTACTTACGGGGTTGTATATATCTTTCGCCGTATTGGCCGCCGATCTGTTTGGTAATAGCGTCCATCGCCGTTTCGCTGAGGTTGACGCTATCGGTACGCATATAGGTGATCTTACCGCTTTCGTAGAGCTTTTGGGCCAGGAGCATGGTGCGGCTGACGGAGTAGCCCAACTTACGGCTGGCCTCCTGCTGGAGGGTGGACGTAGTAAAAGGGGCGGCCGGGGTCTTTTTTCCCGGCTTTACCTGGATGTCCGTGACCGTGTAGTCGGCGCCTTTACAGCCATTGAGGAAGGCCTCCGCATTTTCTGCTGTAGCTTGTTTTTTTCCCTCCGCAGAGAAGGTCACCTGTTTACCGGAGACGTCCTTTGCGGTGAAAAGGGCTTCTATCTTAAAGGAGCTGACAGGGACAAAGGCATTGATCTCCCGTTCTCTTTCAGCGATGATACGTACGGCAACGCTCTGAACACGGCCTGCGCTCAGGTTGTTCTTCATGCTCATTTTGCGCCACAGGACCGGGCTCAGCTCGAAACCCACGATCCTGTCCAGGATACGACGGGCTTGCTGAGCGTTGACCAGGTTCATATCCACCGTCCGGGGCCTGGTGACGGCCGACTGGATGGCAGGCTTGGTAATTTCATGAAAAACAATGCGTTTGGTGGTTCCGGGGTCCAGACCCAATACTTCGCAAAGATGCCAGCTGATGGCTTCCCCTTCACGGTCCTCATCCGTCGCCAGCCATACTTCGCCAGACTTTTTAGCGATGCTTTTTAGCTCTTTTACTACTTTCTCCTTGTCATCCGGGACAATATAACGGGGTGCATAATTGTTTTTTATATCGATGCCCATATCGCCCTTCTCCAGGTCCCGGATATGACCGTAGCAGCTTTTTACCTCAAAATCCTCCCCTAATATCTTCTCGATCGTCTTGGCCTTTGCCGGAGACTCCACAATCAATAAATTCTTAGCCATGTGTTCAATAAAGTGGTTTAAAATAGGATTGCCCCGCTCATGGGGCTACACTATGTCCGCGTGCAAGTTTACAGTATAACCGGCAAATTAAAAAATCAGTAGCGGATGCGAGAGGACATAAATAGAAAAATTATAAATTATTTAATGTTGTACAACAAATAATTATATTATTACCCGCCACTGGTCAACAGGTCTGCCAAAAAAGCTTTATTTTAAAGGAGTATTATGACCACTTTGGACAAGCCTTTCTCCATATATTCCCTGGGGGACTCCGCTATTACCCTTGATATGGGCCATCTTATTGACCAACAGCTGAATAGAAAAGCCCTGGCCATTTCGGCATGGATACAGGAGCATCCTTTTCCCGGCATGTTGGATATTATTGTCGCCTATAGTTCCGTCACAATCTTTTATGACCCCGTTGTGACGGGAGGAAAGCAACCGGAGCTTGAGGATGGCGTATATAAATATGTAGGGCGGCTGTTGGAGGAAGCCTGGAAGGTTACTGACGATCCGGAACCTTTATCTTCGACAGGAGAGCTCATCCGGATACCCGTGTGTTATGGTGGGTTATATGGTCCTGACCTGGAGGAGCTTAGTAAGGTAAAGAAAATGCCCCACGAGGACGTAATACAATTACACTGTTCAACCATTTACAGAGTGTATATGTTGGGGTTTCTACCCGGCTTTCCGTACCTTGGAAAGATAGATCCCCGGTTGGAGACGGGGAGAAAACAGCGGCCGGTGCCCGTGACAGCCGGTGGCGTAGGAATTGCGGGTAATCAAACGGGGGTCTATCCGGTGAATAGTCCCGGCGGGTGGCAGATCATTGGCCGTACTCCTATGAGGTTGTTCGACCCTGCTATGACACCCCCGGTGAAATTGTCCATTGGTCAGCTGGTGCAGTTTTATCCCATTAGCCCGGAGGAGTTCCGGGCGTTGTGTCCTGAATAGTGTATCTTTTAAAACAATCAATCACCCGTGAGGGAAATGAAATTAGTAGCTTAGTTTATCCTACCCCTTCGTACCCCCATTTCATAACGACTTACATCGGACACTAAACATTTATTATGTCTTTGTCTATTATCAAGCCAGGTTTACTTGACACATTACAGGATTTGGGCAGGAATGGTTATGGCAGTTGGGGCATTAACCCCGGCGGAGCGATGGACCGTTATGCGGCACAGGTCGCCAATCTGCTAGTGGGTAATTGCGATCATGAGGCGGTGATGGAAATACATTTTCCCGGTCCGCAAATACTTTTCGAGCAGAATACGCTGATCGCGATCACGGGCGCTAATTTTTCGGCGACTGTCAATGATGAAGAGATCCCCCGGTGGCAGCCGGTGGTGGTGAGGAGGAATACGGTGCTGCAATTTTCTTCCCTGGTGGAAGGGGCCCGTTGCTATCTCAGCGTGCATGGAGGGTATTGCGGAGAGAAATGGTTGAATAGTTATAGTACGAATCTGAAGGCAGGGGTAGGAGGCTGGCATGGGCAGCAACTGAGAAAAGGAGATGAATTGCCTTTTAAAGAAAATACCATTTATTTCGCCGGTCTGCTAAAAGAGGAAAACAATTTTGAAGCATTACCCTGGCGTGTGAATACGGAGAAGGTCTATCGCTGGCCTCACGAGATAAGTTTTATACCAGGGCATGAATGGGACAGTTTGTCTGTCCAATCACGGGAGAGTTTTACACAGAATAATTTTCTTATACATCCTTCCTCCGACAGAATGGGCTATCAACTGAAAGGAAGCCCGTTGGTCATGGACAAACCTGTCGAGCTGGTGTCTTCCGCCGTCAGCTTTGGGACGATACAACTGCTGCCTAACGGGCAGCTCATCGCATTGATGGCGGATCATCAGACAACGGGCGGATATCCCCGCATAGCGCATGTTATTTCTGCGCATTTACCCAAATTGGCTCAATTAAGACCTTGTGATACCATCCAATTCAAACGGATGGACACGGATACAGCTGAAGCGTTGCTGAAGGCTCAGCAAAAAGAGCTGCATATCCTTCAAAGGGCTTGCATGGATCATTTAAACGAGTTGGTATGTTGATTGATCTCAACTGTGATATGGGGGAGGGGATGGAGACGGATGCGGCTATTTTTCCTTACATCAGTTCAGCTAATATTTCCTGCGGTTATCATGCCGGAGATGCGGGTACCATGCGTAGGACAGTGGAACTGGCCTTACGTCATCATACAGCGATCGGCGCCCATCCTTCTTATCCTGACCGGGCGAGTTTTGGGAGGGTGGATATGCTGGGGAAGGGTGTGGCGCTGGAAGAGGTTTGTGGTCTTGTCGTCGACCAGTTGATCACGCTGCAAGCCATCTGCGACGAATTTGGGGCACGGCTGCATCATGTAAAGCCCCATGGGGCTTTGTACAACCGGGCGGCCCGCGATCCGGAGGTGAGCGCGATGATCTGTCGCGCGATCCGTGAATTCGATCCATCGCTGCGGTTGTATGGGCTCAGCGGCAGCGTGATGGGGAAGGAGGCTGCCCGCCATGGATTGGTTTTTGTGAATGAGGTGTTTGCAGACAGGACTTATCAGGCGGATGGCAGTCTTACGCCAAGGACGGCGCCGGGTGCGTTGATCGAGGATTCGGCAAGATGTCTGGCGCAGGTGGAAAAGATGGTGAAAGAGGGTAAAGTTTCCGTGACCGATGGAGGAGAGATCGCGATAAGGGCGGAGACGATCTGTATCCATGGAGATGGGAGTCATGCGGTAGAATTTGCCAGAATTTTACACGGTTATTGCCAATTTCGACACGGTTATCAAATTTAGCAAAAACCGAATTTGTTTTTAGCGATATTACTACTCCTGCCCTCATCCTTTTCTGATTATTTCGTTTTTACATAATTTGAGACTGGCAATGAAAAAATTACTTATTGTAACACATATATCTTTCTGGCAGAAGCGTGGTGGGGATGCTGCCCGTCTTTTTGCCTTAGCTCAGTATTTGCGCGAGTTTACAGAACTTACTGTGGTGTTTGGCGGATATATTGACCCTATTGAATTTCCAATGGTTGAGCAAATAAAAAAAGGGATGGACTTTGTTTGGATCAAGGGAAAAAAAGACCAGGAGCTGTCCGATTACGCTCAACCATTTATAGAGTTCCTTTCGGGCCGTCAATTTGATGTATGCATTATTGAACACGTGTTCCTTTCCTTCCTGATACCGTTTATCCCCAGGCATGTAAAACTGATCCTGGACGCTCATGATATAGTCACCGACAGAATGGAAAGTTTTAAAAAAATGAACATTAGGATCAAGTTGTTGACGGACCTGTCTGCGGAGCAGGAAAATGCCTATTTCAGGAAATTTGATGTCGTAATGATGATCAAAAAAAACGATTATGATAAAGTATCGAAGATCGTAGGAAAGGAAAAGACCCTTCTCGTACCCCATCCCGTATCCATGCAAAAGAGCGTGATCAGGACGCGCGTAAATACGATAGGGTTCATTGCAAGCTCTTATCCACCAAACGTTTATGCAGTAAATTGGTTTATTGAACGTGTATGGCCCCTGATTGAGGGACAGGGCGTTACATTCAATATATATGGTGACGTGTGTGGTGGTGTTAAAGTGGAAAGTAAAAGTTCGGTAGTGATGAAAGGTTACGTAGCTGACCAGGATCAGATCTATCGCGAGATCGACATAGCCATTAATCCGGTGAAATGTGGTGCCGGCATGAAAATTAAAAATATTGAAGCATTAGGCAGCGGTCTGCCGCTGGTCACCACCACACATGGGGCCATGGGAATTGAGGATGGTATAGGCTGCTCTTTTCTTGTGGCCGATGATGAAATATCATTCAGTACACGTATCCTTAGCCTTATTGATGATTATGATACGAGGAGACGCATGGGTGAGGAGGCCTATCAATACGCTTTGAATAACTTTTCACCCGATGAATGTTTTAAACCGTTGCTTCTGGAAATCAATAAACCGAAAGTTCTTATGTCATAAGCGAGTTGCCCTTTCTTTTAGCATTTCCTTTGCAATTTCTCCCGGGAATTCCCGTTCTTTGCCTTGTTCCCACTTCAATCGCACGATAGGCACCCGGCGGCGCTAACCCGTCCGTACGGGTATGTCCTCACTTTAACAAAGCATTTATGGCATCAACCGATAACTCCAGCGGCCAGAACGGCGGCAGCCGCTACCGCAACGAAAGCCTGCTGACCTATGACTCTTTCAACGGGCTGAGCGAAAAGGAAAAGAAACCCCGGGAATCCCATTTTCTCTGGTGGTGTGCCGGCGCGTACCAGGACCTTCTCAAAGGCTGTCCCTCTGAGCAGACAAAATACGCCGGTCTTGGTGGCGTGATCCTGGCTACTTTTGTTCTGGCGGCCCTCTCCGCCGGCTACGCCATCTACAGTGTGTTTAACAACCCTCTATGGGCTGTGGCTTTCGCTATTATCTGGGGATTGGTCATTTTTAATTTCGACCGCTTTCTCGTGGCCACCATGCGGAAATACGGCGTTTCCCGTAATAAACAACTATGGATGGCCGCCCCCCGGATGGCCCTGGCCCTGCTGATCGGGGTCACCATAGCCCGGCCGCTGGAACTAAAAATATTCGAGAAGGAGATAGATGTACAGGTCACGGAGAACAGACATAAGAAGATCCTGCTCAATGACAGCCTGCTGACGCTGGAGAATGAGCATACCCTGGCAGCGGCCCAGCAGGAGCGCAGCAGGCTCATGACCCGAAAAGTATCTCTGGAGGACACGCTGCACAGGCTGCAGCAGGCTTATGTGCAGGAAGCGGATGGTACGGGCGGATCCCAACGCCGGGGCATCGACAAACTGACCAGGTTGAAACAGGAAGCCTATGAGAATGCCCTCCGGCAGACGGCTCCTGAATTAACCCAATTGACGACAGGCATCCATTACCAGGACAGTCTGATCGCAGAAGCGGGCGCTGCAAAAGACCTCAAGCGCAAAAGCTATGAATCCCAGGTCACGGCCGATGTGGGTTTTTTAGAAAAGAATAAGGCCCTATCCGATCTATCCGCCAAAGAAAGCAGCGTGTTCTGGGCTAACCTGCTCATATCGCTGCTGATCATCCTTATCGAAACGGGACCGATCCTGTCCAAACTGATCATGAGCACGGGGCCCTACGACCTGGCCCTTGCCCGGAAGGAATTGCTGCAAATGGCGGAGGAAGAAGACCTTATGAGGAGAGGAAGAAAAAAGGACATAAGAGAGGAACTGACAAGGAAATTAGGCGCTTTGCAGAAGAAGCATATCGAGGAGGAATTGGAACAATGGGAAAAGGGGCAGGATAATATCCCTCCCCGGACGCCATTGGAGGTCATTACCCGCCGGATCAAGGAGCGATATGACTTCAGGGAAGAGGATGTATTATAAATAAAAGTTTATTCAGCGTACTCCCGGCTTGCTTCCGTGTTGATATAATTTTCAGCCAGGGCCGTCAACAAGTCGTCAAACTCTTTTTCTTCATACAGGATCGTCTCCAGAATATCCAGTATATCATCATATTCCAGGGTGCGGGCCATCTGGGCCAGGCTTCCGTAGGAGGATATTTCATAATGCTCCAGCTTCTGGGCTGTCACTATCAGTCCCGCATCACGGGTGGCTGTCCCCTTCTTCGTTGTCCCGATCACAGTCTCTGCCTCGCGGCCAATGCCCAGGATGGCTTCTGACTCTCTTGCCGCCGGCCTTTTACCCAGCATTCGGAATACCTTTTCCAGCCGGGTGATGTGCTCGCGGGTAGTATCCAGGTGATTGGCCAGGGCATTTTGCAGTTGTAGGGAAGAGGCGGCCTTTTTTAGCAAAGGAAAGATCATGATCTGATGTTTTTCCGCCCCATATATTTCTCGTAATTCCCCGAAGAACAGCTTTTCCATATAGCGATATTTACAGGATCAACGGTAGTAAAATAATAATCCTAACAATAGATAACAACAGAATTGTGCCATTTGTGCGTGGCTTGAATTTTTATGTTACCATAATAAAAAACTATATATGGAAAATTTAATGACAAGGTCGATCAGGATAAAGAAGGGTAGGGTCACCGAAGAATATCAAATAGAGGAAAAGGACTATGGGGACCTGGTAGTCTATGATATTTTTAAAAAAGGACACTACCTGATGACGATCGCACTGGATGGAAGTATCCTGTTCATGAACTTCGATGCTCCTGATCCCGAGAGGAAGATCTTTAAACTTTCATTTCTGGATCAATTCATAGAGAAGATAAGGTCCATTTCTTAGGTAGTATGTACCTCCGACATGTAGAAAATGATCCTGTACTGCAGGGAAATTTTTCCACATATCCGAGCGCAGCGAAGGATACGACCGAGTCGAAGCAGTTCCGACGAAGATCCTCGTCAGAGCATATCATAACGGCGAGCCTTGCGAAAGGCGCAGAAAGGATGGGTAGATGCCAACCGATTGAGCTCACTGATCGTTTTTTCATCAGGGGGAGGAGCGGGTGGCATTAATTTGACTATGCCCTCCGGCTTTTGCCGTTGCGTTTTGCTGGAATTATAGGCTATCAGAGAATGCGCTGGTTGGAGGGCCGGCAGGATGGATAATGACTCTTGTTTCATTCGTGAAGGTTTCATCGCTATTTATTCAAAAACAATACCACGACCGGTCGCAGCAAGTTAAGGATCAGTAAACAATGCTTTATAACAAACCTATAACAATAAAAAGCGGGAAATTCGGCTGTAAGGAAGTTTATACATAAAGGAGAGATATTATGCCTTATATTGGCCTTCGGCCAGCGGACCCGTGGTCCGCTATTCATTATTAAACGATGACCCCAAATTAGTGCTCGCGAAGATTATCATGATACGATTGGCTGCGGTGGTGGCTTGCTGGTTGGTTTATCTCAGCTGTTTTGGCCAGATAACAGACAGCACCCGTAAAGGACATCTTCCGGCAGACAGCGTTCGGAAAGGCAACCGGCTGTTGAATAACAATATTTTTCAATTTTTCCGTAATGCCCTCAGCCATGGCGGTGGGGCCGATACGAACATCAAGCCTATCATTGCGGGACAGGTAGATTCATCCCAATTGGTGTCGGCCTTGAATACCAAGGCCGAAAGCCCGTTTGTAGCATATGAAGGAAAGATCATCCGGCATATTATCGTAAAAACCTATGGTTTTGAGCAGACCTTTACGGATACTTCCAAGCGGCTGCAGTATTTTGGTACAAAGCTGCTGAACCAGGCGCACCGGAAGACCAGGGATTGGGTCATCCGGAATTCACTGTTTATTAAAGAGCACACGGCGCTTAACGCGTTCAAGGTTGCGGATAATGAACGGTGGATCCGTAGTCTGAATTTTATCCAGGATGCCCGTATTCTGGTAAATTATTTGCCGGATACCGAGGATTCCGTGGACCTGGTAGTGGTGGTAAAGGACCTTTTCAGTATTGGCGGGGAACTGGCCAGCCTGGCGCCAAACAGTATTCATGGCAATATCAGCGAAGCCAACTTTTTGGGGATGGGGCAGCGGATACAGGGAGGGATCATCGCGGAACAAAACCGTCACCCCGGGTTTGGCTACCAGCTGCTGTACACCAAAACCAACTTTTACCGGTTTGTCAACGTCGCCGCCTCTTACACCGAGATCAACAACAACCTGAAGGACGGCACGCCGGATGAACAGGCCTGGTTCCTGCGATTGGAGCGTCCTCTGTATGCACCCTATGCCCATCTGGCAGGGGGGATCAACCTGGGGACATTCCATTCCATCAACCACTATCTCCGGCCGGACAGCGTGTTTTTTAATTACCGCTACTGGACCCATGATATATGGCTTGGATGGAACCTGGGTGGCGACCGCTTCCTCTCCAATACATCCGTGCTGGATCGCAAGTTCGTCAGCCTCCGGTATTTCAAGAACCATTTTACGGATGTACCCTATCAGATCGCCGACAAATTCAACTTCCGGTTTAACAACCGGGAAGCCGCCCTGGCGCAGTTTACCTTTTTCCGGCAGGAATTCTATAAGACAAACTATATTTATGGTTTTGGTACTACTGAAGATATTCCCACGGGTTATAATGTGGCTTTGACGACGGGGTACTACCGGCAGACGGGAATGACGGATCTCAAAAGGTTTTACGGAGGGGTGGATGCCAATGATTATGTGGTGACAAAAAGGGGTGGGTTCGTGCAGTATTTTTTCAGGGCCGGCGGATTCCTGCGGCACGGGAATGTGGAAGATGCAGGCGGGGTCATCGGGGCTGGCTATTACAGTCCTTTGTTCCTTTTTAATAATCTGAAGATCCGCCAGTACATCAATTTTAGCTTTACAAAGCAATTCCGCCGGATAGGCATGGATGCGCTGACGCTGAATAATCCTTTTGGCCTTCGTTATTTCAGCGGGGATTCGGTGATAGGGTCCCAGCGGGTGACGCTGCACTCGGAAACGAGTTTTTTCCTGAACTTCAGACTGCTGGGCTTTAAATTCGCCCCTTTTGCCTTTGGAGACATCTCGTTGCTGACCCCGGAGGACAGGTCGTTTGACAGGAGCTCTCTTTATCATGGCATCGGCGCGGGTATCAGGACCAGAAATGAGAACCTTGTCTTTAATACTATCGAGTTCCGGATGGTCTATTTCCCCCGCAGGACGGAACAAAACCAATCTTTCAAGATCATGATCGATACGGGTATCCAGTTCCGGTATAGCAGCGTATATGTAAAAGCGCCGGATGTGGTATTCCTGAACAACAGCGGGTTGAACAGTATTTATTGACCTGACAGTCTTTGAGCGATCTTCTCCGTCAGCAGCCGGGCCCAAAAACGATATTGTTCTTCCGAAGGATGGAGTCCGTCGGCAGCGAAGGTGCTGTCTACATTTCTTGAATGGGGGGTAATATCGATAAAAGCAACCTGGTGCTGCTCACAGAGCCTTTTGGCCATAGCGTTAAACGCATCGATCTCCTGTGCGATGACACTCCTGTCGCGGTCTGCAGCAAAGGGTGAGACACCCCAATCAGGGATGGACAGGACGAATACGTGCCCCGTTTTTTCTGCGGCAAAAACCAGGGCCTGACGAAGCAATGTCTCGAACTGAGTCCCGTATTCTTCGCATGAACGGCCCCGATACTGATTATTAACCCCGATGAGGAGACTGACAAAATCATAGGCAGGCAGGAGCCGGACTTTAGCAATGGCGCCGGCCAGTTCATCCGTCGTCCAGCCCGTGCGGGCAATGATCTCCGGCGCTGTAAAACGATGGCCCAGTTCGCGCAGGGACTGCACAGTCTGGTAAGCGTATGTTTCCGTAAGCAGGACGCCTTCACCGATGGTGTAGGAATCGCCCAGGGATAGGAGTGTATATACCATCCTCCAAAGATAAGCAATCGGGCTATGGCAGGGATATTACTGCTGCGCCCCTTGCATACCCCCCTGGATACTCTCCATTTCTCCTTTCATGTTCTTCCGTTTGAAAAGGCTCATATCGAACTTCCCAAAGCGCCAGTTGAACTGCAGCCGGAAAAATTGGGGATCCCTCCGGCGGAAGGCCGTTTGGTTAAAAGAGGCGGAGGTAGTATAGACATCGAAGACCCTTGTGCGAAAGATGTCGCTGACGCTAAGGGTCAGGCTGGCCGCCTTGTTCTTCAGGAACTCGTATTTCAGACTTGCGTCTACGCCGCCGGTGGGCTTGGAATATCCCTGGGCGCTACCGCTAACGGTCGGGCCAAAGCCCCTGCCGCCGCCACCGCTGCCGCTGCTGGCGCTACCGCCCGGCGGTAATACGGTCTTTGATGTATAATCGCCGGTCAACTGCAGGGTGAAGTTTTTCGGGAGCTTGAAGGTGTTATTGATCTTGCCAAACCAGCTCCAGGTCTGTCCCACGGTAGGGATGGCGAATTTACCCGTATCGATCACATTGATCTTGGAGGTAAAGATGTTGATATTGCCCGTGACGTCCCACCATTTGGTGATGGAGTTGCGGCTGATGAGCTCCAGACCGCCGACGAAGGAAGACTTTGCGTTGATAAAGGTCCCGACGATAACGGTGGAGTCAGTAATAGGATTGATATCCGTGAACTGATAGCGGGTGAGAAGGTCCGTGGTATATTTATAATAGGCGGAGGCCAGGAAAGTACTATTACCTGCATAGGTTTTCTGATAGGCCAGCTCGAAGGAGTTGGTGAACTGCGGTTTCAGGTCGGGGTTACCCCGGCTGAGGTTCAGTGAGTCAGAGTAATCGGTGAAGGGAAAAAGCTGGAAGAAAGTGGGCCTGTCGATACGTCGTGTATAGTTAAATGTAAGGTCCTGGTCATCCCCCAGCTTTTGGGTAAGGAATACGCTGGGGAAGAAATTGATGGGGAAATTATTGCTGTAGTTCCCGATGGTGTCCACCAGACCGCCGCCCGGTTCTTTTACGGTGTAGGTCTGGGTGCCTTTGTAATCCGACCGTTCGGCCCTGAGCCCTAACTGATAGGTGAAATTCTTGATTGCATTGCTATAGGTGGCGTATGCTGCAAAAACCCTATCCCTGTATTTGAAATGGGAGGACAGCAGGGGCTGATTGTGATATTCGCCGTCTTCCAGTAAGACATCGATGTTATTCAGGCTGGTGATGTTGCGGATGGCGGCACGGGCGCCTGTCTCGAACTTGGATTTTTCTCCCAGGGGCTTGACATAATCCATTTGTCCCGTTATATACTCGTTGTCTCCGTCCCCCGTTTGCCGTTGATTATAGGTGCGGGTAAGCGAACCGCCTTTGACATTATATATATCGGAGCTGACATAATTGAGGTTGTCGTTGGTGCCCTTGCTATAGTTGAAGTCGGCCGTCAGCTCTTCTCCGGCTTTGGGGAAGTTATGTTTGTAGCTCAACATACCGCCCTGGTTCTTAAAATTGCTGGTGGTATTGGACAGGCGGCGGGTATGGGAATAAGTAGTACCGGAAGGGTAGAGCGTATCTACGTCGAGATCGCTGGTGGTGACGGGGTTAAAATGACCGCGGACGATGTTGCCAGAAACAGACAGCGTATTACGATTGTCCATGAAATAGTCCAGCCCCACGCGGCCAAAGATGAAATGGCCTTTGCTCACATTATAGTCGTATTGATGGAGACTGTCGTATGGCGTTTTGAAGAAGGAGTACCTGTCGGTGGTGCCTGGAGAAATGGACTTACGCTGACCGTAATGTCCATTGGCAAACACATTTACTTTTCCCTGTTTGACATTGATGTCGCCTCCCAGGTTCATGCGGCCGCGCTGGTCGATGCCTGCCCGTAAGTTGCCGTTGTAGCCCGCTTTACGATTTTTCTTTAGGACGATGTTCAGGATGCCGGATGTGCCGCCCGATGCGTCGTATTTTGCTCCGGGGTTGGTGATGATCTCTACGCTTTGGATAGCATCGGCCGGGATCTGGTCCAGGGTAAGGGTAGTAGGGCGTCCGTCCACAAAAATGGTAGGTGTGCTGTTGCGTAAAGTGACGTTGCCGTCTATGTCTACCTGTACGGACGGCACGTTCTTCATGACGTCGACGCCAGTACCCCCCTGAGCTGAAATGTCTTTTTCTACATTATATATTTTCCGGTCGACCCCCATTTGGACAAGGGGTTTGGATGCCGTGACGGTGACCTGGCTCAATGTTTGAGCGTCTTCGGTGAGCTTGATATTCCCCAGGTCTTTGTCCACGGCATTGAGCGCCTGCTGCATATCCCCTCTGTTACCCCCCATTTTTATATCAAAGGCGACTTTTTGTTCGTAGGTGCCGTAGCCGATGGCTGTTATTTTCAGACGGAAGTTGCCAAAGATGGGTAAGTTTTCCAGGCTGAAGTTCCCCTTACGGCCTGTGATCATGCCGGAGATGACCGTGTCGCGTCTTTTCCTCGTGACCGTGTCGAATTTACTTTGGATCAATTGAATGGAGACGCCATCCATACCTTTATCAGTCTTGGAGTCGACCACCCGGCCGTAGAAATGGCCGATATTGGCGCTCTGGCCCCCGCCAAAGCCACCTCCGCGCTGTCTGCCATTTCCTCCCATATCCGGTACCTGGGCCCCTGCGGACCCGGCTGCTACCAGGATCAAAAACATTAACCAGATCTTTCTCATGAGCTTTCTTCCATTTTGAACGCAAAATTCAAATAAAAACAGGATGAAATGCAGTCATTCTGTACAAGCGGTACCAAAACAGCCATAGTAGGGCTAACGCATTAAAAAAGTCAGCATGATCTGCACTACGCCGATGAGGAATCCAAGCGCGGCGCCAATGACCTCCACAAAGCGGAACTCCTTGGTGAGGATTTGATTAAGCATGGTTTCCAGCCTGTCGGAGGAGAAATTGGCGATCTTATCCACGACGATCCTTTCCAGATCGAGATCATTCTTTAGGTTGGAAACATAATTCTTCATGATGATGGGAAAAAGCTCTTCCAGTTCCTGCATGAAGACCGCCTTCAGCTGGTTGATAGTCTTATCGCCGATGAACATGGCGATCATGGGCATGCTTGATTTTAATTTATGACGGAGAAAGTTGTCGATGTGTTCTTCCACGAGGGGAAGCATTTTCTGCACATTGGCGGGGTTGGCGATGGTGTGTTCGATATCCTGGTAGGAAAGGAGTTCCTGACCGACGATCCTGCCCAGGCTTTCGGCTATCTGCCGCTGGCGTTTGGGGAAGACGCCATGGAGGGTAAAGCCGAGTATCTTTTTTGGCTGGCGAGGATGAAAAAGAAGCTTGAGGGCCATCCAGATAGTAAGCCAATGTATAAAGGCGGAAATAAAAGGAATGGTATACAACCACCAGCTGATCGTTGTCATACGTGTCAGATTTTAATAAAAAAGCTCCTCATTTATGAGGAGCTTGGGGTGGATGATGGGGTTCGAACCCACGACCCTCAGAACCACAATCTGATGCTCTAACCAACTGAGCTACAACCACCGTATCCAGGAATGAATTTCCGATTATTGGGAAGCAAATGTACGTCAATTTGAATTTCCTCCCAAAAAATGTCTTGAAAACCTGTTTCCACCGCTCATGGAAATTATGACAAAACGGATGTTAATAATCGTTGTATCCGACAACATACCATTAAGATAATCGTTACATTTGAATTAGTATGAAAAAAGTGTTTATGTATATGTTTAATAAAAGAAACTTACCGATCGTTCTATTGGTCCTTGGAGCGGGCGTATTCGTGGCATTCAGGACTTTAGGAATAGGGGCGCATCCACCGACCAAATACGAAAGGATATTAAAAAATGTGGGAGAAATGCTGGAGCAGATCCATTATAGCCCTAAACAGCTGGATGATAAATTCTCAAAAGAAGTATTTACAAAATATCTTGGGGAGGTGGACGTAGAGAAGAATGTTCTTTTATATCCGGATGTAGAAACCCTTCGAGGCAAATACGAGACCCGCATCGACGACGAGATCCTTGGTAAGACGCCCATTCAATTTGTCCCTTCGGTCAGCGAAGTGTACAGAAAGCGCCTGGCTGAGACGGAATCCCTGTATAAGGATATCCTTTCTAAACCTTTCGATTTCAATGTCAATGATTCAGTGGATCAGAATTACGACAAGGCCGAGTTCCCGAAGAATGAGGCGGAAAGGCGGACTTCTTGGTATAAACGATTGAAATACCTTACTTTAGAAAGGTATTCCGACCTCCTGGACCAACAGGAGGCTAACAAGAACAAGCCTGGTTTTGTGGCCCGCAGCAACGAAGACCTGGAAAAAGAGGCCAGGGGTAAGGCTATGAAGGTGATGGATCGGTTTTACGACAGGCTGAAGGCAAAGGTGATCAATGACGATGACCGCTTCAATATGTTTGTACAGACCATCGTACAATCGATGGACCCCCATACCGACTATTTTCCGCCGGTGGAGAAAAGGTATTTTGACGAGCAGATGAGCGGACATTTCTTTGGTATCGGGGCTTCCCTGCGGGAGGAGGAGGGTAACATCAAGATCACGACCCTGGTGACCGGAAGCCCTGCCTGGAAGTCTGGTCAGGTGACTGTGGGAGACGTTATTGCCAAGGTCGGACAAGGCAACCAGGAACCTGTGGACCTCACGGGTTACCAGGTGGAAGATGCCGTAAAAATAATCCGGGGCGCTAAGGGTACGGAAGTAAAGCTGACACTAAAGAAGGGGGATGGTACCACCAAGGTCGTATCCCTGATCCGGGACGAGATCGTACAGGATGAGCTTACTTTTGCCCGCAGCGCTATCGTGAACTCCTCCAAAGGAAAGATAGGGTATATTTATCTGCCCGAATTCTATGCGGATTTTGACAATCCCAAGGGCAACCGCTGTTCTATAGACGTAGCCAAGGAAGTGATGAAGCTGAAAGAGCAAAAAGTGGATGGTATTGTGCTGGATCTTCGGTTTAACGGAGGGGGATCCCTTTACGACGTTGTTCAGATGGCCGGTCTGTTTGTCGAACAAGGCCCGATCGTACAAGTAAAGGATAGGGATGGCAAACCGCAGATACTCCCTGACCACGATAAGAACGTATTGTATGACGGGCCTTTTGCTGTCATGGTAAATGAGCTGAGCGCCAGCGCTTCGGAGATTTTCGCAGCCGCCATACAGGATTATCACAGGGGTGTGATCATCGGCAGCACGTCCACTTATGGAAAGGGGACGGTACAGCGGAATATCGGTCTGGACAAGACCATGGGCTTTATGGATGCCAACAGCGAACTGGGGACCCTGAAGCTTACATTACAGAAATTTTACAGGATCAGCGGCGGTTCCACGCAATTGCGCGGCGTGGCTTCAGATATCGTACTGCCTGATCTGTATGAATATTCCAAGATCCGCGAGAAAGACAACCCCGATGCACTACCCTGGGATGAGATCCAGAAAGCGGATTATACCACCTGGAAATATGCCTATGACATGAATGTCATCAAGGGCATGAGCAACGAGCGTTTGAAGAATAATTCCGCCTTTAACCTGATCCGTGCGGATGCGGAATGGCTCAGCAAGGAAAATGATAAGGTCTTCCCGCTCAACTTGCAGAAGTACAGGGAAGAGCAAAAGCAGATCAAGGCTACTATCAAGCAGATAGAAATCCTGAGCAAACTGTCGGGTGGAAATGAGCTGAATGTTGCCGCACTCCCCCAGGATGCGCATAAGTATGATAACGATAAGGACAAGGGCGATCGATTCCAGTCATGGCTGAAAGACAAGAAGACCGATATCTATCTCGGTGAGGCGGTGAATGTGCTGGACGATATGATCACACAGAAAAACCTGGTCTATAACAAATAAGAAAGGAACTTATAAAAGGAAAGAGGGTGTATCAAAATCAACTGATACACCCTCTTCGCATTTGAATGAATGTTATTGAATCACTTCGCTGATTTGAGCAATCGGCTGAATATTGGTGTATTTAGGAATATCAAGTTTGATCTTTTCTATATTCGCTTTCACGGCATTCTCATAATCCGAAAGTTTGTTAAAATAGAAATAACCAATTGCCAGAAACGGAACTGGTTTATCAGGCATTATCCCATTTGCTATTCCTTTATCAATAGACATAAATTTAAGTGAACTACCGAAGAAATCCGCCATCATTGGCATATGCTTTTTTGTATAATAGTCCATGTCAAATGTCTTCCCCTCTCCATTTGGGTAAAGGATGGCTACTTTAATCATCCCTTTTTTTACTTTGGAAATATCTGTAGATTGAGCTTGCAGACAACTTAAAGAAAGTCCGAAAAATAAGAGTAGTAAAATAGCTTTTGTTTTCATTTTACATTTATAAGTATCTTTCCTTTAATATCTTCATATGATGGGCCACGTGCCCCGGGATGACAAACCCGAGGGTAAAGGCATTGAGGGGGCGTCCGTTGGCCTGTCCCCGGAAACCCAACTGATGGTCCGTAAGAGAAGCGTACAACAACATGGTGGCTTTGCGGATGGACCACCATTCCTCCAGCAGATCGTTCCAGCTACGTTCAGAAGCGCCTGCATTGGCGGCCCAGGTATTCTCGTCAAAGCCGGGCAGGGGGCCCGCATCCAGCCGGGAAAAGGTAAGCGCACGATAAGCAAACACTCTTTCGGCATCTATGATATGCTGGAGCATTTCCCGGATGGTCCATTTGCCTTCTGCATATGCGTGGTCTACTTTTTTACGGGGTATCTTTTTCAGGAATTTCCGGAATTGACGGGAATTCTTTTCCAGGGCTTTGTGAACGTCTTCTTCTTTTATCAGGTCGATATAAGGCTGATAGAATTCAGCCGGGATGATCTCACTGCGTGGGAGCATAGTTAGTTTCAGTCTTTTTTATTGCTTAAAGTGGATTTTTGTAGTTTGTCGTTCCGGTGTGCGTCCGTGGCAGATAGGGTAGAGGCCAGTTTGATGGCTTCATATGCATTGATGATACCGCCTGTCTTGCTGATGTCGGAAAGGTTTACCAGTTCGTCCTCGCTGCCTGGTTTTTTTACTTTCATAGGAGGCGGCACGGCTGAATGTTCGATGCAATATTTCACCTGTTGAGGACTGAGTCCGGGATAATATTCCAGGATAAAGGCCGCAAGACCGGCAACGACAGGGGCTGCCATGCTGGTGCCCTGGAGATTGCCGTAATTCTTGCCACCGGGCAGGGTGGAGTAGATACGGGTACCTGGGGCGAATACGTCGACCTCATGTTTGCCGTAATTGGAGAAAGAGGCTGTATAACTTTTAAAACCAGGTTCGGCCAGGGGATCGCTGCTGGCGCCTACGGTAATCCAGTTGGAGGCTGTATAGTCGGAATGCAGCATATTGGGATTGGGGAAATTGTCGGCTGTGTCCACATCCGCATTGTCATTGCCGGCCGCATGGACCAGCAATACTCCCTTACTTTCCGCATATTTGACGGCGGAGTCTACCCATTTCTTTTCAGGAGAGAGGTTCTTGCCAAAACTCATATTGATGACGCGGGCGCCGTTGTCCACTGCATAGCGGATAGCCAGGGCGATATCTTTATCGTGCTCGTCCCCATTGGGTACAGCGCGGATCATCATGATACGCACGTTATCGGCTATGCCGTCCATGCCTTTGCCATTACCTCTTTCGGCGCCGATGATGCCGGAAACATGTGTGCCGTGCATGGGGTCACCCGCCATTACATCATTGTTACCATAGTAACGATCGTTGATATCATCCTCATTATCCTTTACTATTTCCTTACGATAATCCCTGGGAGGACTTGACTTGGCGGAAGCTTTCTTTTCTTCCTGGTCTACCTGCTCTGTGAATTCATTAATAAAGGCCTTATTAGTCATATCCATGATCTTATTGGCCTTGAAGGGATAGAGGAAAACGGATTTTGCGGTTTTTGCCTCTGAATTGATCGTCTGGAAGGTATCCAGGTCATTTCCCGTATATTCCACTTTCCCCATTGCTTTTTGGAGGATGCTGTCGCTTTTTATACAGGCAGACAGTACACGGTGAAGGATCATCAGGTCTACGCCGCTTTCCGAGCCATCGCCCAAGACGGTCTTGCGTGCCTTCACCCACATATGATAGTTGTCCTTGTCATCCTGGCCCCATTTGCTGGAATCCAGTGCAGGCGCATCAAACTGTTGTTTGAAATGATAGTATACCCTGGCTTCTTCCTGGGCGTCGTCCTTTACATTATGACCGTCCTTGCCACCTATAAAGTTCCAGCCGTGAATATCGTCTACATAGCCATTGTGATCATCGTCGATACCATTACCGGGGATCTCTTTGGGGTTTGTCCAAAGGATGTCTTTCAGGTCTTCATGGAGGGTATCTACGCCGGAGTCAATGACGGCTACCAGGACCTGTTTGCTTTTTAATTTTTTTGCGCGACAGAATTCGTAGGCTTTATCCAGACTAATGCCATAATATCCGTCCTGATCCTTGTCCAACAGGTGCCAGCCTTTTGGCAACTCTGCCTTTACCGAATTTCCCTGTGCAAACATCGTTAGCGGAAGGGTCCCCACCAGGAGCACACTCATCCACCCCTTAGAACTTAGCTTCATGTGTGTATGTCGTTTGTTTTTATTTCTTTGCGACCACTTTGGGTCCACTTTTGTGTAGCGACTAAAATAATAAATAAAGGCCATCTCATGCTAAAAATTACATGGATGGCCCCTATAGACTTGTTAAATTTTTGATATCTATTGGTTTTCCTGGCTTAGTTTCAATTCAACCCTTCGGTTGGCTGCTTTGCCGGCGACTGTTTTGTTATCGGCTATCGGGCGTTCTTGTCCAAACCCGACGGCGGTGATATGGCTTTCGGATATACCGTTCTTCACCAGGTAGTCTCTGACAGCGGCTGCCCGTTGCTGGGAAAGGATCAGGTTCTTATCTGCTCTGCCTGAGTTGTCCGTATGGCCTTCGATGATAAGGTGCCATTCGGGGTGATCCTTCATCAGGGCGGCAAGTACATCCAGCGCCAGGTAAGAGCTGTCTATAAGGCGATCGCTGGACGAGGCGAACAGTATATTGCGTGCTATATAGTTGATCTTTTCCCTTGTCTCTTTTTTGATCTCGGGGCAGCCATGATTTTCCAGTGTGCCGGCTGAATCCGGGCATTTGTCTTCTTCATCGTTGATACCGTCGCCGTCCCTGTCGGGGATGGGGCATCCATTGTAACGGGCCAGACCGGGTTTATCGGGGCATTTATCTTCTTCGTCATTTACGCCGTCATGATCGGTATCCGGGATGGGACAGCCATTGTAACGGGCCAGTCCCGGTACGGTCTTGCAGGAGTCATGTTCGTCGTCGATGCCGTCCTGGTCGGTGTCGGGGACGGGGCAGCCATGCCATTTGGCCGGACCCGGTTTGAGGGGGCAGGCGTCCTGGTCGTCTGTCAAACCGTCCATGTCGGTGTCTTTTTTCTTTGGGGGTGGCGGAACGCCGGTTGACGTCAGCCAGATGCCCAGCGAGGCGCCCACCAATTGGTGATGGAAAGTACCCTGGTATGGAGCATTATAGAAACTGGTGAGCCCCTGACTAAAATATGCGCTTAGCATCACATTCCCCAACTCGAACCCGGCTCGGCCATTGATACCCAGGTCAACGGTCTTATAGGTATTGCTCCCTTTACCCACCGTGATGGGGGTCGACTCATTGGTATATTTAGGGTCACTGCGCCGTAGTGTCTCATTGGTCGTCTTGCCGCCGTAGATAAAGCTGATCTGGGGCCCTGCGCTGAGGAAAAAGCTGTTCTTATGGTTCTTTGAAAGATAAAATTTATAGGTCAGGTTCAGGGGTATATCGATATAGTTGAGATTCAGGTTTTGCCGGGTATAGATGGTGTCAATCAGGCTGCTGGTGGTGGAATCGTTGTTCCTGCTGTATTTCCGTCCTTTGGTGGTATAGGTGATAGCCGGCTGGAAGAAAAAGCCGTGATGACCAAGGGGGACTTCCAGGATCAGACCCAATTGAAAACCCGAGAGTCCGGACAGGAATTTGTTTGTGGAAGTATCCCATCCGGGCAAGTTGTTGGTTTCCTGTACTTTAGCGGTGTGAAGACCTCCTATGACACCCAGCCGTACCTGCGCATTCGCGGACCCTATGATCATGAGCGCCCATGCCAGCAGGAAAAAGACTTTCTTATAAGCAGCAGAGGCGTTGGTACCGGGATTCATCATAGTTTATGGGTGATCTACGGGTAATAACGTCCAAAGAACCGACTTATTTTGCCTATAAATCTATATATCAAACTTTATCCCCTGCGCCAGCGGCAGTTGTGTAGAGTAATTGATCGTATTGGTCTGCCTCCGCATATAGTTCTTCCAGGCGTCGCTGCCGCTTTCCCGGCCTCCCCCCGTCTCTTTTTCTCCTCCAAATGCGCCGCCGATCTCTGCACCCGAAGTGCCGATGTTGACATTGGCGATCCCGCAGTCGCTGCCGCCGGCGGAAAGGAATTGTTCCGCTTCCCGCAGGTTGAGGGTCATAATGGAGGAGGAGAGCCCCTGGGGCACGCCATTTTGGATGGCGATGGCCTCCTCAATGGTTGTGTATTTCAGGAGGTAGAGGATGGGAGCAAAGGTTTCGTGCCGGACGATGTTGTAATCGGGGCCGGCTTCCGCAATGCATGGCTGGACGTAACAGCCGCTGTCAAAACCCTGGCCATTGAGGACGGCGCCTTCCACGATGAAACGGCCGCCTTCTTTTTTACAGGCTTCGATTGCGCTGAGATAACTTTGTACGGCGTCTTTATCGATCAGGGGACCCACGTGATTTTTTTCATCCAACGGGTTGCCGATGCGTAATTGTTTGTATATCGTGGCCAGCTTTTCTTTTACCTTATCGTAGATACTTTCGTGGATGATAAGGCGCCGGGTGGTGGTACAGCGTTGTCCTGCGGTGCCTACTGCTCCAAAGACGGCGCCGGGAATGGCGATATCCAGGTCGGCATCCCTGGAGATAATGATAGCGTTATTGCCACCCAATTCGAGGAGGGACCTGCCGAGCCGAGCTGCTACAACGGCCCCTACTGCTTTGCCCATGCGAGTGGAACCCGTGGCTGATATGAGTGCAATCCTTTCGTCGGCCGCCAGCCATTCCCCTATGTCCCTGGCGCCCATGACGAGATTGCTTACACCCTCCGGCACGTTGTTCCGGGCGAAGACTTCCGCAACAATATGTTGACAGGCTACAGCGCACAGGGGTGTCTTTTCCGAAGGTTTCCATATACACACATCCCCGCATACCCAGGCCAGCATGCTATTCCAGCTCCAGACGGCTACGGGGAAATTAAAGGCGGAGATGACGCCCACCAGACCCAGGGGGTGCCATTGTTCGTACATCCTGTGGGCAGGTCTTTCGCTATGCATGGTAAGACCGTGCAACTGGCGGGAGAGGCCCACTGCAAAGTCGCAGATATCGATCATTTCCTGTACTTCACCATACCCTTCCTGCAGACTTTTCCCCATCTCGTAAGAGACAAGCTTACCCAATGGCGCTTTATAGTGCCGGAGGGCTTCCCCTATCTGCCGGACCACTTCACCCCTGCGTGGGGCGGGCCAGTTACGCCACTCGCGGAAAGCCGCGGCTGCGGTATTGACCACCGTATCATAACTTGCTTTATCTGTTGTTGTGACGGAGGCAATGGTCTTGCCGTCCACGGGGGAAACAGACGTCAGGGAAGACGCCCTGGCGGATATCCATTTTGTACCGGTGGAAGTGCCGGCGTTGTCTGCACTGATCTTTAAGTCTTTGAGGAATTCCATAAATTGCAAATTGCGGGTTATGATAATAACCCGCAATATTACAGAAAACTAACCACTAACCAGTGGCCTCAACCTTAACTTAAAATCTACTATGAAAAAACTGGTCCTAACGCCGGTTCTACCAGACCGGCATTGGTAGATACGTAAGGACGATGAGGGAGGTTGCCGCCGTCAGTTGAGCTTGTTCTCCATGGCGGCAAAAAAGCTTTCGCTATAGCTTACCCCGATGGGGATCTCTTTATCCCCGATCTTGATCTTGCTTTTGCTGATGTGCTCAATCTTGCTAATAGGCACGATATATGACCGGTGGGCCCGTATGAACTCGCGGCCGGGCAGCTTGAGTGCAATCGTCTTTAAGGTCATCAGGGTAAGAATGGACTTGCTCGGGAGATAGATCTTGATATAATCGTCCAGTCCTTCAATATATAGTATTTCTTTTAGGTTGACCTTCACCATCTGGTAGTCCGACTTGACGAAGATGTACCCCTCATGAAGCTCCTGGCTTGTGAGATAGTCGACATATTCCTTCGCCTTATAGACCGCCTTGAGAAACCTGTCGTATTCGATGGGCTTCAGAAGATAGTCGATGGCATCGACGTTGAAGCCTTCCACGGCGTACTCGCTAAAGGCCGTGGTAAATACGACGGCGGTGTTTTTTTTGTTGATGATGCGGGAGAATTCAATGCCATTGATATCCGGCATTTGAATATCCAGGAAAAGGATATCCACCGGAGAGGCTTCTATCGCTTTTTGCGCTTCGAAGGGGTCGGTAAAGACGCCTTTCAGGTCGAGGAAATAGATCTTAGCGATGTATTTTTTTAATACCTCCAGCGCCAGCGGTTCGTCGTCGACAGCAATACATGTAAGCATTATACCTGAATATTTAGGTGAACAGTATATTCTACGGGTTCGTCATCAATGGTAAGCGTATGCCGGTCAGGATACAGCAGGTCGAGCCTGCGCCGGGTGTTATGGATACCAATCCCTGTATTGTCTATCACTTTCAGCGAGGTATTGATATGCTTATGATTGACGACACTAAAGTACACCGAATCTTTCTTTATTTCCAACAATATACAGATGGGCGAGAGTTCCCTGGTGCTGATGCCGTACTTGAAAGCGTTTTCTATAAAGGGCAACAGCAGGAGAGGGGCTATCTGTTTACCCAACGGCTCGCCTTTTACGGTGAATTCAACGCTGGATTTATCGGTGAGGCGCATTTTCTGCAGCTCGATATAATGAGTGGTGAATTGTATCTCTTTTTCCAGGGGGACCAGGTCGTTGCGGGCTTCCGTCAGTACGTAGCGCATGATGCTGGAGAGCTTCATGACGGCCGGGGCTGTTTTTTCAGACTGGGCGGAGGCCAGGGCGTAAATATTGTTGAGGGTATTAAAAAGAAAATGAGGGTTGATCTGCGCTTTCAGGAAGGACAGTTCTGCCTGCAGTTTTTCATTGGCGATCTCTTTATTCCGTTGTTCGGAGCGCAGCCATTGATTGATCACTTTAATACCGGTGCTGAATACAAATATCAGCAGGAATACGGCAATGTTGCCCGGAGAGAGCAGCGGTTGTTGAAAGTTGCGGGGTCTTCCCGATGGTGGCCGGGGCGGCGGTGGCTGAAAGTTGCCGAAAAAGTAATGATATATCCGGGGAAAACTTCCGTAAAAGATGATCAGACTTAAAATGACGAGTCCATAGATAAGGAATTTTTTATGGTCCAGCCATTGGGGAATGAACAGATAGGTGTTGAGATAATAAAAGGCGATCAGGAGAATATTGTTCAAAATAAAAAAGGCGGAGAGATAGCGCTCTGCAAAGAATGAGAAATCCCTTGGCCGTGGGTAGAATACAAACGGCACCATGAGGAAGCAGGCCCAGGCTGCTATGTGAATAATGATCTGTACGGCTCTTTTCTTCATATCCACCCCAAATCTATGTGGCGTTCATTTAGGCCGGTAATAATATAGATGAATGGGGCAATTACGCCGGTGAATGGGCGGGTTGCCCGCCAGGGCAGCCCGCCGTAAAGACCTATAAAGAAAAGGCAAGTTTCCCAAAGAGACGTAAGCCATTAAAACCCATCTGGACGCTGTCCCAGGGCCCGCCGGACTCGTTATCTCCTGCCCAGCCTTTTGCCAAAGGATTGACGCCGAGGTCGGGATGGATATTGAAGAGATTGTCGGCTCCTATGAAAAGGACCAGGCGCTTGGTGAGCTTATAAGAAGCGTAGATGTCGGTGACCGTCTTGCCGTTGAAGTTAAAGATCTCGGGTACATGCTTACCATCCAGATCACTGGGCACTACGGGATCGATGCCTGTTTGGTTGGGATTGTTGACCGATGTATCGCCAAAACCCATTAGTTTGATCTTGCCGAAATAGGTGAAGTGGGTGCCAAAGCCAAACTTATCCATGGTATAATCCAGGCTAAGGGCAAATTTGTGGTTGGGAGCCGAGGCCAGCAGAAAGGCTTTTTCCCTGTCACTGTAGAAGGTGTTGCGGTTGAGCTCTGTTCCGTTGAGGGCTGCGGGGACATGGATGGCGTCGATGGTCATATGCTGCAGGTTGCCCGCCAGCAAGGCGTGGAAGCTGTTTTTCTCCCAGCGGACGGTATAGTCGGCTACGATGTCCAGGCCGTAGTTGGTCGTATTGACGGCATTGGAAAAGAATTGTACTGTAGCTACGTCTTTTGGGAATTGAGATGTAAAGGAAGGGGGGAGGGTGGCGTCGTCTTTGCTGAAGAGCCCGGAAAGTACGATCCTGTTCTTTATCCTCACCCAATAGCCATCCACCGTAAAGGTAAGCCCTGGCGCCGCCTTCCAGCTAAAGCCGGCGCTGGCGTTGACGGAGGTTTCCTGTTTTAGTTTTGGGATGCCGGCTGCACGGGTGATGGCCTCGTTGTTGCTGGCGATGCGGGATTGAACCAGTTGACCGCTGCTGAAGGAGGTAAGCGTGTTGCTGAAGTTGATCTGCTGCAGCGAGGGAGCGCGGTAGCCCGTGCTGACAGAGCCACGGATATTCAGGTTGTCCAATAATTTGTAACGGGTGGCGAACTTGCCGGTGAAGACGGAGCCAAAGTCGGAATAATGTTCAAAACGGACGGCGCCATCCACCAGCCAGGCATTGGTGACATTCAACTCGGCGTCGGCATAGATACCGAGGTTCGTGCGATGGGCTGCCTTCACATCGGCGAGGCTGAAGCCGGGAAAACCCTGACTACCGGCTGCCGGAGTGCGGAGCGAGTCGCTGGTCAGATTGGTATAAACACGCTGGTTCGTATCGATGGCGGCGTAAGATGCATATTCTCCTGCATAGATTGAATAGCGTTCATAACGGAACTCAGCGCCAAGGCCCAGGTTGAGACCGTTAGCCACCGACTTGAACGATTTGCCGAAGTCCAGATTGACGGTATTCTGCAGGAAGTTGAAGCCGCCGTCGTCGAAATGGTTGGGGGCGTTCTTGCCGATGATGGAGGCATTAAAGGTCTTGTCGCCAAAGAAATGGAAGTCATTTCTTCCCAGCGTATTGCTCAGGTCCCATGTCCAATCGCTCCCTGTCGTGCCTTTGATACCCATGGCCAGCGAAGCATCCTGGATATGCGTTTGTATATGGGGGTTAAAGTAGGTTTCACCGTCATTGGTTTGCCGCATGATGCCGGGTGTAAAAAGAAGATTGGAGTTCTTGTCGACGGGAAAACGTTCCGGTTTTGCGCTCCAGTTACGTGAATAGGCATAGGCGTCGGATGACTTGTAATTAATTCCGCCAAAGGAATAGAAGGTGGTGCTGCCTGTCCCGGTGGGCAGTTCCATATTGTACATGACGCCGCCAGAGGTGAGACTGCCGTCCCCGAAGGCCCTGCGGCCGGTGTTGATATTGGGAAGCGCGTTCTTATCTTTCTGCCAGTTGGCAGTATCCGCCTGACGGTAGGTCTTTCCCTGGGTGAGGAAGTCGGCGCCGATATTCATAAATCCGCCTTTTTTACCCAGGGCGATGCCGCCGTCGAGGGAGAAGGTAAAGGTGTTCCCGTCGATGGCGCCACCGGAGACGTACTGGTTACCTGCGTTGAACTTCCTGGAGTTGAACTTGTGGTCGTAATAGCCGCTCCAGCCGGCATTGACGGACAGATGACCGGGATCTTTTTTAAGGATGATATTGATAACGCCGGCAATAGCATCTGAGCCGTATTGGGCGGAGGCCCCGTCGCGGAGGATCTCGATCCTGTCGACGGATGCTTCGGGGAAGGCATTCAGGTCCACGCCTGAATTGCCTCTGCCACGGGTGCCGAACAAGGCGACAAATGCTGTCTGATGCCGTCTTTTGCCGTTGATCAATACCAGGGTCTGATCAGGTCCCAATCCCCTGAGCGTGCCCAGGTCTATATGGTCGGCGCCGTCGGCGCCGCTTTGTTTATTATAATTAAAAGAGGGAGCTGCGATGTTCAGGACAGAGGTCAGGTCCATTTTTGCTGTCGGCAGATCGATCTGATTGATTTTGATCACGTCTACGGGTACGGGTGTTTCCGTCTTGGCCCTTCCGGCTCCCCGTGTGCCGACGAAAACGATCTCTTTCAATTCCGTGGAACTGGGTTCCAGAGTGATGTCGAGACTGCCGCCGTCTACGATACTGATAGTTTTTGTAATATAACCGATACTGCTGATTTCCACCAGGTCACCTGGTTTCACCGGTATGGTATAATGACCATTATTGTCGGTGGAAGTGCCTGTTTTTGAGTGTTTTACCTTGAGCGATGCCCCCTCGATGGGTGCGTTTGTCTTGCTGTCTGTCACCTTCCCTGTAAGGGTATTTTGGGCATGCGCATAGATATATACGATTAGCATAATACAAAGCAGAATCGGTTTTCTCATACAGTTTTTTTTGGTTGCTTTAAGTTAACAATAAATGATTAGAAAAAATCATTCATGCTGCAACCTGTACAAGAAATATACTAGTACTGTTCCTGCTCGCTGGGAAAGTCGCGGGATTTTACGTCATGGATGTAGTGTTGGATAGCGGTGGTTATCTGCTCGTGCATGTCGAGGTAGCGGCGGAGGAAGCGGGGTTTGAATTCCGTATTGATGCCCAGGAGGTCGTGCATGACCAGGACCTGGCCATCGCAGTATTTTCCGGCGCCGATGCCGATGGTGGGGATATGCAGGCTTTCGGAAACCTCTTTTGCCAGGAGGGCCGGGATTTTTTCCAGCACCAGTCCAAAGCATCCTGCCTCTTCCAATATACGGGCGTCTTTTTTTAGTTTTTCCGCCTCGGCTTCTTCTCTGGCCCGGACGGTGTAGGTCCCGAATTTATAGATGGATTGTGGAGTAAGACCGAGATGTCCCATCACCGGGACGCCGGCGCCGAGTATCCTTTTGACGGACTCCAGGATCTCCTCACCTCCCTCGACCTTGACGGCGTGGGCGCCCGTCTCCTTCATAATACGGATGGCGGAGGCTAGTGCTTCCTTGGAGTTGGATTGATAAGAGCCAAACGGCAGATCGACGACTACAAAGCTGCGGTTTACAGCACGCAGCACGGAAGATGCGTGGTAGATCATCTGATCGAGAGTAATAGGAAGTGTTGTTTCATGACCGGCCATTACGTTGGAGGCGGAATCGCCGACAAGGATGACGTCGATGCCTGCTGCATCAAAGATCCTGGCGAACGAATAGTCGTAGGCGGTGATCATGGATATCTTTTCCCCTGTCTGTTTCATTTTCTGGAGTGTGTGGGTGGTGACCTTTTTGACCTCTGTATGTACTGACATGGGGAAAGAAATTTAAGAAATTTAAGGGGTAGCTAAGGTAGGGAATCTTTAATCAGGAATACCCTTTTTTTTCAGGTCGTCGTACAGGTGCTGGATCAGTCCATCCGCCAACCCGATCTTGGGGACATATATTTCCTGCGCGTTGGCCCAACGCATGACATTGATATAGATCTGCAACGCGGGAACGATGACATCGGCCCGGTCTTCCCGCAATTTGTAGAGACGCATGCGGTCCGGCAGGGTGAAGCTGGAGAATTCCTTATAGTAATCCTTCAGCGAGTCGATGTGCAGGGATTTTCCTTCTTTGCGTTTGGACAGGGAAAAGATCTTGTTGATATTCCCTCCGGAGCCGATGGCGATGATATTGTCGAAGTAATCTTTTGTTTCTTTTTTTATAAACTCCTTCATGTTGTCCCATTGGCTGTCGGTGACCTGGCCTTTCAGCAGCCGGATGGTACCTATATTAAAAGAGGCGGAGAAGATGAGTTTGCTGCGGGCAAAGAACGTGAGTTCGGTGCTGCCGCCCCCTACGTCGATATAGAGATAGGCGTGATCCTTGTCCATGTTCTCGGCGATATGATTCTCATATATCAGGGCGGCCTCGTTGCCGCCGCTGATGACCTCGATGGGAATGCCGGTTTCTTCATGCACGCGTGCTATGATGTCCCGGGCATTTACCGCATCCCGCATCGCGGAAGTGGCGGCCGCTTTTATATGGCGGACGCCATAGGCTTCCAGCAAGTGTTTATATGCCTTGATCGTATGGAGGATCATATCCGTTTTTTCCGGGGATATCTCTTTTTTCTCGAATACATCGAACCCCAGCCGCAGAGGTACACGGACCAGGTTGATCTTATTGAATTCTGCCTTGCCGTTGTTGATGGATACGTCAGAGATAAGCAGTCTTGCCGCGTTGCTCCCGATATCAATAGCTGCCAGTCGCATGAGTTATAGAAGGGATTTGCGGTATTTCAGATTTTTTGTCATCCTCGGCATGATGCGCCTTGTGGTATAGATAATTATAGATCTCAATCTGGGACCGTACCTTCGCGTCCGGATTGTCCTTTTTGTATTTGTTCATTAATTCGTTGTCCAGCCATCTGGCTTTTACGTTGTCTGACAATTGTATGTCCAGTATCTGTTTCAATTCATGCTGGATGGCGGGATCCAGCACGGGACAGGTGGCTTCCACCCGGTGGTCCAGGTTGCGCACCATCCAATCGGCCGAAGATATATAAACTTTCTCTTTCCCGTTGTTGCCAAAGATAAATATCCTGGCGTGCTCGAGATATTCGTCGATGATACTGATGGCTTTCACGGGGATGATGAATTTGCTGTTCTCGGAGAACATGCAGAAGATGCCCCGGACGATGAGCTTTATCTCCACACCGGCCCGGGCCGCCTCGTACAATTTATCGATGAGCTCTTCATCGACAAGGGAGTTCATCTTCAGGGTCATGGTGGCGGGCTTTTTTTCCTTTGCCAATCTGATCTCCCTCGTGATCATCTTTATCAGTTCGCGCCGCAGACTGGTGGGACATGGGATAAGGGTCTTACAGGTCCTCAGCGGATCGATGCCTTCTTTCCATTTCTCCAGATAGTTGAAGATCCTGTTTACGTCGGCCATGATATGTCTGTCGGATGTCAGCAGGCAATGGTCCCCGTATACTTTTGCGGTCTTCTCATTGAGATTGCCCGTACTGACAAAGCCATAATGGATGGTGAAGTTATTGATGCGTTTTTTTATCAGGCATAACTTGGCGTGGATCTTCATGTTGGGAATGCCGATGAGCACTTTTACCCCTTCATCCTCCAATCTTTCTTTCCACTCCAGGTTTGCTTCCTCGTCAAAACGGGCCTTCAGCTCCAGCATGACGGTGACATGCTTACCATTTCTCACGGCATTGATCAGGGCATTTATGATCTTGGAATTGGCCGCCAGCCTGTAACAGGTGATCTTGATAGTAGTGACGTTGGGATCGATGGCGGCTTCCCGCAGCATATCGATCACGGGGTTAAAGGAATGGTACGGGAAGTGCAGCATGACGTCCTGGTCCAACACCACATCCGTCACCCGGGGCGTCTTTACCAGCAGCGGATGGGTGAAAGGTTTTTTCCGTTGACCTTTTTTGGGGAATACGTCCGGGAAATCCATAAAATGTCTGAAATTATGGATGCGTCCCCCCGGCATCAGGTTGTCCTTACGGGCGAGGTTCATCCGCTTCATCAGGTATTCCAGCAGGTGTTCGTCCATTTCCTTGTCATATACGAAGCGCACCGGCTTTCCCCGGCGACGGTTCTTCAACCCTTTCTCGATCTTCTGGATAAGGGTGGTGGATACGTCGTTGTCTATGTCGATCTCTGCGTCGCGGGTCACCTTAAAGACCCAGGAGCTGTAGGTATCATAACCAAAATAGGCGAAAATACTGCGGAGGTTATAGCGGATGATGTCTTCCAGCAGTATAATATGATGCTCGTCCATTGCCGGAGAGGGCAGTTGGACAAAACGGCCTAATACCCGGCTGGGGACCTCTATCAACGCATATTGACGTTTCATACTGCCGTCCTGCCGGGTAAGCACTACTCCCAGATAGATCGATTTATCCCGCAGATAGGGGAATTGGGGGATGCTTTCGATCATGAGAGGAATGATATTGGAGCGAACCTCTTCCTCGAAATAATTCTGGATGAATTGCTGCTGGTTATGATCCAGCTTTTCCTCCGATACCAGGAACACCTTTTCCTTTTCCATTTCCTTCCGGATCTCGTTCCAGATGGTGTCGAATTCTTCATTCTGCTCCAGCACCATGGATTGGATATCGTTGAGGATCTTGTCGGGAGACACTTCCAGGTGCATGTTGATCTTGGTTTTTCGGCCGCTGTACTCGCTCATCCTTTTCAGGGTCGCCACCCGTACGCGAAAAAATTCGTCCATATTATTGGAGAAGATCCCTAAAAAACGGATCCTTTCCCTAAGAGGGACAGAAGAATCCGCTGCTTCCTGCAGCACTCTACTATTAAATGAAAGCCAGCTAATGTCCCTTACTATCGTACGTCTTTTCATTAATTCTGCCATTATACCCATTTTGCGCAAAGTAGAAAATGCAAAAGGGAATGGTAAATTAAATAATTATTATCAAAATCCAGATACCTGCACAAAACGTCCATTTGTCAAAGATGATCGGCGCGGTCTGTATAAACAGGTAAATTCGGTGGAACATAAAACAGACAATATGCAACGATATCAAGCGCTGCTGTGCATTGCGCTGGCAGCAAACCTTACTGTCAGGGGGCAGGTTCCGGATGCGGCCTGGCCTTTTTACGGATGTAATGCGGGTGGCGAGCGTTATGCCGCCATCGGGCAGATCAACACGGGCAATGTCAGTCAGCTGAAAGTGGCGTGGACCTATCGCACAGGCGAGTTAAAGACCTATGAAGGCACTTCTCTTGCAGAGAGCGCTGCTTTTGAAGCCACGCCCATCATGCTGGGCGGGGTGTTGTATTTTAACACGCCCACCGGTCGCGTAATGGCCATCGATGCCGTCACCGGGCAGGAAAAATGGGTATTTAATCCCCATGTGGACCTGCACCGGGGTTTTTCGGACCTGGCTGCCAGGGGAGTAGCTGCCTGGCCTGCGGGAGGGCCTGCCAAATTCATTTTCGTGGCGACCATCGACGGCCGGCTCATCAGTCTTGATGCCCGGACCGGACAGGTCAACACACCCTTTGGCAGCGCCGGGACGGTAGACCTCAAAGCAGGCGTTGGCGACGACCTCGCGGAAACCTCCCCCCCGGCCATCGCCGGCAACCTGGTGATCGTTGGCTCATCCCTTGGGGATAACCAGCGGATCGATTATCCGCCGGGAGTTGTTCGAGCGTACAACGTACAGACGGGTAAATTACAATGGACCTGGGATCCTATCGCCGCCCGCCACCCCGGGGATACGGCTGCCGCCACCTGGCAGGGGCCCAACGTTGCCAGGACCGGGGGGGCCAATGCCTGGTCCGTCATTTCCGTAGATGCGGCCCGGGGGCTTGTCTTTATTCCTACCACCAGCCCCAGTCCCGATTATTATGGAGGGATGCGGAAGGGGAAGAACTTATATGCCAATTCCATTGTCGCGCTTCATGTTGCTACGGGGAAAATGGCCTGGCATTTCCAGGTGGTGCATCACGACATTTGGGACAATGACATTGCGGCTCAGCCCATGCTGATAGAAGTCACGCAGCATGGAAAGAAGGCGCCGGCCGTGGCGGTGGGAACCAAGATGGGGCATATCTTTATCCTGCACCGGGTGACGGGCAAACCTCTTTTCCCGGTGGAAGAACGACCTGTGCCCGCTTCTACGGTAGAAGGGGAGGAAGTTTCTCCCACGCAACCCTTTCCTGTATTGCCTGCGCCGGTGGGCATACAGTCTTTGACCATTGCCGACGCCTGGGGGACCACCCCGGAGGAAAAAGCCACGGCCGAACGCAGGATCAGCGGTCTTGTGAACCAGGGGCCATTTACTCCTCCCAGCTACCAGGGCACCATTGTGACGCCGGGCAATGTGGGAGGGATCAATTGGAGCGGGATGTGCTACGACCCCGTGGATGAGCTTCTGATCACCAATATCAACCGGGTACCGGCCGTGATCCGGATGATCCCAAGGGAAAAGATAGGACAGATAGAACGGGAGAACGATGAGGTCATGCGGGCGGAGACAGGGCGGCAGGTAGGCACACCGTATGTCATGAAGCGGAATTACCTGTTTACGGCAGACCCGGAAAAGGGCTTGCTGATGCAAAGCCGTCCGCCCTGGGGTACATTGCTGGCCATCGATCTGCACACGGGTGAAAAGACCTGGGAAGTACCACTTGGTCATATGATGGACCTCAAAAAGTACCCGGAAGCCAGGAATTGGGGATCGATCAATTTTGGCGGCGCCATTGTGACGGCGGGAGGTCTTATCTTTGTGGCTGCCAGCCGGGATAATTATTTCCGGGCTTTTGACAAGCATACGGGGGCCCTGCTTTGGGAATATCAGCTGCCGGCAGGGGGGCAGGCCACTCCTATGACCTATGCCATTGGTGGTAAACAGTATGTCGTTATCGCCGCCGGGGGGCATGGGAAGCTAAAAACGACGCTGGGGGATTATGTGATCGCATTCTCCCTTTAAGCCAATCTCAGGAGCTTTCCAAAAGAAGGTAATCCACCGGTGTGGACAAGTCGTTGAAAAAACTGTTATTTCTTTTTGAGAATTAAGAGGGTTTAAGTACCTTTGCCGTCCTAAAAATAGTTTCATGGCTAGAGTTTGTCAAATCACGGGTAAGGTGCCGGTTGGCGGAAATAGCGTATCGCACTCAAATATAAAGACTAAGCGCAGGTTCTTACCCAACTTGCAGACGAAGCGTTTCTTCCTGGCCGAAGAAGACAAATGGATCACTTTGAAAGTGTCTTCGGAAGGTCTGCGTACGATCAATAAAAATGGTTTGTACACTGTTGTTAAACAATTGAGAGCCAACGGCGAAAAGATTTAAATTATTTCTAAACTGTCCAAATTATGGCAAAGAAAGGCAGCAGGGTCCAGGTGATCCTCGAATGTACCGAGCATAAGAATAGCGGTAAGCCTGGTACCAGCCGGTATATCACCACGAAGAACAAGAAAAACACTCCTGAGCGTCTGGAGCTGAAGAAGTTCAACCCTATTTTAAAGAAAGTAACTGTTCATAAAGAAATTAAATAACCATGGCAAAAGCAGCAAAAACCGCGATAAAGACCAAGGATGCCAAGGCTGCCGCCGAGGCCAAGAACTGGACAAAGGTAATCCGCGCTGTGCGCAGTCCCAAGACCGGGGCCTATACCTTTAAGGAAGCCATCGTGCACAAGGACAAGATCAAGGAATTCCTGGCTCAAAAATAATTATCGGGTTAAGTAAGATTATAAAAGCTGTCTCTGAACGGGACGGCTTTTTGTTTGTTAGTACATTTAATACTTAATATCACCATATGGGATTTTTTGATAAACTATTCGGCAAGAAAGAAAAGGAAAGTTTAGATCAGGGACTGCAGAAGACAAAAGAGGGTTTTCTCTCCCGTCTGTCCAAGGCGATTGCCGGCAAGAGCACCGTGGATGAGGAGGTGTTGGATCGCCTGGAGGACGCGTTGGTGAGTGCGGATGTGGGTATCGACACGACGGTGGCCATCATCAAACAGGTGGAAAAAAGGGTAGCAAAAGATAAATATCTTGGTACGGGAGAGCTGAATAAGATATTACAGGAAGAGATCGAGGCGATGCTGGTGGATGCGCCGGAGCAATCCTATAGGGATTTTACTGTTCCTTCGGGGCGTAAGCCCCATGTTATTTTAGTGGTGGGGGTGAATGGAGTGGGGAAGACGACCACCATCGGTAAACTGGCCTATAATTTTAAGAAGGCGGGCAAGTCTGTCCTGCTGGGGGCGGCGGATACCTTCCGTGCGGCGGCAGTGGATCAGCTGACCATCTGGAGCCAGCGGGTAGATGTACCAATTGTAAAACAGGGCATGGGTTCGGACCCCGGGGCCGTAGCTTTTGACACCGTACAGAGCGGGGTAGCCAGGGACGTGGATATCGTGATCATCGATACCGCCGGGAGATTGCACAATAAGGCATACTTAATGGAAGAGCTGAGTAAAATAAGCCGTGTGATCAAAAAGGTAGTGCCTGATGCGCCACATGAAGTGCTTCTTGTATTAGATGGCAGCACGGGGCAGAATGCGTTGGAGCAAGCCCGTCAGTTCACCGCGGCGACGGATGTCACGGCGCTTGCCATTACCAAGCTGGATGGAACGGCCAAGGGGGGAGTGGTACTGGCGATAGCCAACCAGTTTAAGATACCCGTGAAGTTCATCGGTGTGGGAGAGAAGATGGAGGACCTGCTCGTATTTGACAAGCATGAATTCGTGGACAGTTTGTTCAACCTGGAGAAGACTACATAGAGGGCTGTGGCAAATAGGTTAAGAGGGATTTGTATCCGTAGTAAAATATGTATATTGGCGGCAGATCCATTCCAACTTGACAGTCCAGGAAACTTTAATAACCGAAAAAGAAAAACTTACCAGGCTTTCCCGGGGAGACACTGCTGTTTTCAGGGAGGTCATCGAAGAATATTTCCCTATTTTATGCAGGTTTGCCCAACAATATTTGCCTGATGCTTCCCTGGCTGAAGATGTCGTCCAGGAAGTATTTATCAAGCTGTGGACCGCCAGGATCGATTTTGATAACTACAAAGCCTTAAAAGGTTACATTTTTGCCTCGACCAGGAATGGCTGTCTCAACCTTTCCCGGGGTAGGGACAGACAGGAGCACCGGCTACAGGATGCTTTTGGAAGCACCCCGGGTTTTACCGACAGCGTGCTGACGGAAATAGTTCGTTTGGAGAACCTGGCCCTCATCTACCAGGCTGTCCGGAGTATGCCGCAAAAAATGCAGGAGATTTTTAAACTTAGTTATGAGGACGGGATGACCGTCCGGGAGATCTCGGCTCATCTGAATATGAAGCTAAAGACAGTGAAGACCCTCAAATACAGGACATTAGTGGTGTTGCGAAGCAAATTCGGAGGCAATCGCGCTCTTCTGCTGATCCTTCTCTGGTAGAAAAAATATTTAACATTTTTGAAGTCTTTCCTTTTTGGGCGGTGTCCTATATAGAAAAACCGCACAGACTTTGGATAACAACGAGGAAATACGTCGCAGCGAGGATGCCGTCCATATAGCCGCCCTCATCTATAAGATACAGGAAAAAGAGGTTCTTACCGATCAGGAACAGCAGGAATTGGATGCATGGGTCCGGGAGAATAAAGATCATGCAGCGCTCTATGAACGGCTAATGGATCGCAGGGGGAGGATGTCTGAATTGAAGGGATTGGAAGAATTTGATACCACTAAGGCTGTGCGGGCTATATTCGATCAGACGGGACTTGCTCCTGTCCGGCAGACCGGAAGGGTTTTCTTCTCCCGTCGATGGCTCAGCGCGGCGGCCGTCTTTTTACTGATCATTATGGGTACCTGGCTGTTTGTTTTCCGGCGGAGCGTACCTGTCCATACGCCCTCTTCTTCTAAGGTCGTCAGGAATGACATACCTCCCGGGGGGAATAAGGCCGTGCTGATACTGGCCGACGGAACACAGATCAAACTGGACAGCGCTTCCAATGGACAGTTGGCCCTGCAGGGCCAGGCCAACGTCGTCAAACAGGACAACGGTCTGTTGACATATCATCTCTCCGGTGAGAACAAGCCCGGGGAGATATTTTGGAATACGATCGAGGTGCCAAGGGGTGGACAGTACCGGCTCGTACTGTCCGATGGGAGCAAAGTATGGTTGAATGCCGCGTCGTCTATACGATATCCCAGCACATTCACGGGTAAAGAAAGAAGCGTGGAGATCACAGGCGAGGCTTATTTCGAAGTGGAAAAAAACACTGCTATGCCGTTTGTTGTAAAGGTCAGTGATACGAGGGTAGAGGTATTGGGGACTCATTTTAACATAATGGCTTATAGTGATGAGGCGGATGTAAGGACCACACTGTTGGAAGGGGCCGTGCGTGTAAGGAAAGGCGATGCCGCCTTATTGCTCACACCGGGACAGCAAGCCCGAGTGGGTGAAGGAGGGAAAATAAAACTGATCGGCGATGCGGATGCCGATGATGTGCTGGCCTGGAAGAACAATCTTTTTTCATTTAACGATGATGATATAGCGACGGTGATGCGGCAGGTGGCCCGGTGGTATGATGTAGATATAAAATATGAAGGGCAGGTCACACAACATTTTTCCGGGAATATTTCCAGGAAGGTAAATGTATCCCAGTTGTTTAAAATGCTGGAGCTCACCGGGACAGTACATTTCAAAATAGAAGGGAATTATATATTGGTGACGAACTAACTGATCTAAAAAGAAACCGCCCCGGGTACGAGCCGGGACGGCAAAGTTTTAGCTCAGACGATAATGCAATCTGGTAACTGCTTATTATTTAAACCAAAACAGTACAAAAGTATGAAATTGACTTTTTGCTGGCCCCATTATTTTCGGGGGCTGCTAACCAAAACTTTAATGGTTATGAAACTAACCATTGTCCTATCGCTGCTCACCTGCTTACAAGTCTCCGCGAGGAATGGGTACGCCCAGATGGTGACCCTTTCGGAACGAAATGCACCTCTGGAAAAAGTCTTCCGGGAAATAAGAAAACAGACGGACTACTTATTCCTGTACACAAAGGAAATGGTGCAAAATGCAAAAAAAGTGGACATCGTTGCCAAAAATGTACCGGTAGAGGAGGTGTTGGCCATCTGCTTTAAAGGGCAGGACCTGGAGTACAGCATCGTGGAAAGAACGGTGATCATCAAAAAACCTGTAGAAAAAACGAGGGAGGTTGCCCCGCTTTCTATTGTGGTACAGGGGACGATCACCGACTCACTGGGCAGGCCGTTGGTAGGGGTGTCCATTTTGGTAAAGGGAACAAAGACACAGACGATCTCCGACGCCAACGGCAACTTTAAGATCTCCGTACCCTCCGCGGGCTCGGTCCTGGTCTTTACCAGCGTCGGCTATCGACGGCAGGAAGTGGTGGTCGGATCTCAATCAAATATAGCCATTACGCTTTTCAACGATCCCAAGGAACTGAATGAGATAGTAGTAACAGGTTTTGGCGATCGTTCAAAACGTAATGTAGGGTATGCCACCACCACCGTTTCCGGGGACGCCATACGTAGCACCGGCGCTATCAACCCCATTGCGGCCCTTCAGGGCATGGTCCCCGGTATGCAGGTACAGCCGGGAATCGGCGGACCTCAGTCTACGCCGCGTTTTCTGATCCGGGGGAGCGCCTCCCTCAACCCTTATGGTAACCAGCCGCTCATTGTGGTTGACGATATTATCATGGATCAGGACGTGGTCATACCCAACAAAGGCGGAGACAGGGATTTTGGGAACATTTTAAAGGACCTTAACCCCGATGATATAGAATCCGTCACCGTGTTAAAGGGAGGGGCCGTGACGGCTTTATATGGCAGCCGGGCTTCCAATGGGGTGATCCTGATCAGGACGAAGAAAGGATTTTCCCAAAGAGGGCTTGGCGTTAGTGTTTCCCAGAGTCTTATTTGGGACCAACCGTATAAAACAGCCGATTTTCAGAACGTTTACGGCTCGGGGCTGTCAACGACGGATTTTATCAAGGATGCCAATGGACAATTACAGATCAACCCTGACACCTATGGGTATAATTTCGGTCCTCCCATGACAGGGCAGACCGTACTGGATGTTACGGGAAAGGTGATACAAAATAACCCGCGGCCTCACAATGTCCTGGATGTTTTCCGGACGGGGCTTACCAGCAATACCAATGCAGGTATTTCGGGCGGTAATGAAAAGGGGACCTTCAGGATCTCTTTTTCCAGGCTGGCTTCCGAAGCTGTCACCCCCAATAACAAGTTCGACCGCAACAGCATCAGCTTTAGGGGCACCCAGCGCGTGCTAAACAAGGTATTTCTCGACGCTAATATGTCGTATGTAAGAAGCATCGCGTATAATCCAGCCGATCAGGGCAGCAACGGCATTTTCCGTCAGTTTGTCTATGGGGGCACGAGGAACTATGATACCAAATACTGGATGAGCCATTATATCGACTCCGCCCGGGGGGGCGTAAATACCAATGACCCCACCGGCAGCTTTAACAACGCCTTCTTTTCCTTGTTCCAGAATAATATTTACCAGACAGAAAATAATTTCAGGGGGAGTCTTGACGTAAAAGCCCAACTGGTAAAAGGGCTGGAATTCCAGGGCACTGCCAGTGTGAATTATTACGGCCAGAATTACGAAGAAAAACGCCGGGGACAGGACTCAGGGTTTTACAACCCATATTACGGAACCTCCATCCGGAATGTAACGGTGAGCAGGTACAGGGGCAACCTGAACTATACGCCACGGATAGACGATTTTAACTTTCTATTACAGGCCGGGGGGGAGATCAACACCTCTTCTTCCAAGAAGATCAGCTCGAACACCAACGGCGGTGGGATTTTGCCGGACGTATACCGACTTTCCAATTCCCCCAAACCTGTCACTACTACCGAAGATGCTCCTAATAAGATACAGATCGCCTCGCTGTTCTTCCAGGGCAGCGTGGCATTCAGGGACTTTCTCACTTTAAATATATATGGAAGGAACGACTGGAACTCCACCCTGGTGTACAATGACGGGCATGGCAAATATTCTTATTTTTATCCCGGCGCCGATGTGGCCTGGATCTTCTCGGATGCTTTTAAAGGCCGGCTACCCCGGTTCATCGATTATGGCAAATTGAGATTGTCCTTTGCCTCCGCCGGGGCAGGCACAGACGCGTATACGGCCAACACAGGCGCCTATACCGCCGGACAGCCATACACAGACCGCCTGGGCAATTCAGTGATCAATTATGCTTATCGTGACAATACCCTGCCCAATCAAAACCTGATCCCCCAACGAACTAACAAGTTTGAAGCGGGTTTGGAGTTCAAGATGTTCCAGAATAGACTGGGCGCGGATATCGCCGTGTATACACAACAAACCGCGAAACAGATCATTTCATTTGGCACCCCTATTACTTCCGGGGTAAATGCCGCGATTATCAACAACGGCATTGTGCGCAACCGGGGTCTTGAGCTTTATATATATGGGACGCCCGTTAGGACAAGGAATTTTTCATGGGACACGTATTTTAATTATACCCTCAACCGGAATACGGTGGTTTCCCTGCCTTTTGGTCTTCAATACGTGAACATCGGCGGCGGGGACGGCTACCAGGTGGTGGCAAAAGTCGGTGGCGACTATGGGACGCTGACGTCCACCTATGGGTATGCGCATTACCAGGCGACAGATGGTGCGGGCAAACCCATCGCTAGCCCCTTGAATGGCAAACCCGTGATCCGTCAGGCCAGCGTGAATACAGCCGTTTATGTACGGGCACAGAACTATACGGAAGGAACAGACAAACAGCCCAAGATCGGGTCTATCACGCCAAAATTCCTCGGCAACTGGAGGAATACCTTCAGCTACAAACAATTCCAACTGAGCGTGGCGCTGGATTCAAAGATAGGAGGCATGGAATACTCCTTTACGGAGGACCTGGCATCCTGGCTGGGTAGCATGGAGAGCACCTTGCCGTACAGGACTAAAGATCGGGGCGGTATTGCCTATACCAATGCGGCAGGCACGGCCATGGAGAATGGCGTCATCATGGATGCCGTTTACCAAAAAGGCTCGTCGGTAAAGGGATTGGATGGTCAGACGCATGACCTTTCGGGTATGACTATGAAACAAGCCTATGACAACGGATGGATCAGACCTACCGCTGCTACCAGCTATTATATGAATACGCATAGCTGGGCCAATGGCATCCGCGAATCGGCCATGTTCACCTCTTCCTGGGTGTCGCTGCAACAGGTGGCATTCACGTACGAGTTGCCGTACAGTTTAGCAGCAAAACTCAAACTGAACGGCCTGCGTCTGTCCCTGTTAGGGAACAACCTGCTCTATATATACAACAGCGCAAAGGACCATATCAATCCCAACAACCTGAACGATAGCGGCTCGGGGGCGGTGACGGAAAGCTCCGGCATGCCCTATATCCGCAGTTTTGGTTTTTCCCTTAACGGAAGCTTCTAAAACACCATTGACCAAGACTAAAAGAAGTATTATGAATAATAAGAACCTATTGAAATATTTTCTTTTGACGCCGGTGCTGCTCACGCTGGCCGGGTGCAGCAGGGAAAAATTCGCAAGTATGAATACCAATCCGGACGATGTGCTGAACGTCCCTCCCCAGTATGAGTTTACTACCGCCGTCGTAGGCATCCATAACAACAGCTTTGAATATTACTATGATTATAACCGTGCTATTTATTACTGGGACCAGACGTTTGTAACGATGACGGGTAATTCCGTCAATGTGTACAGCGGGTCGGGCAACCTGAATCAACGTACCAGCAATTTTTATACATCGGTAGGGAACAGACTGGTAGATGTACAGCATCTCATCGATATCATGCCGGACGCAAAAAGGGCGCAATATGTATATATGCGGGCCATCACGGGCATTCCGTTGATCTATTATGCCTGGTATACCTCCGATGTACAGGGTAGCATCGCTTACAGCCAGGCATTCCAGGCCCGTTACAAGGGGTTGCTTACGCCCAAATACGATACGCAGGAAGCTTTGTATGATTCGCTGGATCGCCAGCTAAAGGCCATTGTCGCTGTGTTGAAGACGCCACAGCCTTCCGGTCAGGTAAGCCTTGGCTCCAATGATATTTACTTTGGAGGCGCCGTTATCAATTGGATCAAGGTGGCCAACAGTCTGCGGTTAAAAATGGCATTCCGGCTTATGAAACGTAGCCCGGACAAGCTAAAGGCCATTGCCACCGAGGTGCTGTCGGACGATGTGGGAGTGATCAGCGACCATATCGAGGACTGGAAGCTTGTAGCCGGATCAGGATTTACCGGGGGCAACTATAATCCTGCCAGCAACAGCACCGTCTCGGGAGAAAAGAACACGGTGGATTTTATGCGCAATACCAAGGATCCCCGGATACGGATATTCTTTAAAAAAGCGCTTACCAAGGACATGTTCGATTCCGCCCAGACGCAGGGCATAGTGCCGCCCGGCACTGTCTGGGATGGTCTGGATTACCGTGGACAGTATGCAGACCCCGATGCCAGTACAGACCCGGCCAAAGCCGTCTATTTCAGGAACACCAGCTATAAATACAAAGGGGTCAGCACCGTATTCGCCTGGCCTTCCGCCGTACAAAGCAAACTATTTTATGATGGGTATGAAGGTACTCCTGGATCTACGACTTTCCCGCTGATCACCTTTGCCGACATTTGCTTTATGCGGGCAGAGCTGGCGGTGAGGGGCATAACGACAGGGGATGACCCGCAGCAATGGTATTACAAGGGTATCGATGAATCGCTGGCGGAGTATGACGCGATGGGTAATGTGTCGAAGCTGGTGGATTATACTCCGCTGGACCCAACGGAAGTAACCCAATACAAGAGTCAGCCCGGCGTCGTGTATGATCCGGCGAATGCGCTGGAGCAGATCATCGTACAACAGTATCTCAATTACTTTAAGAACCAGAATGAAGCCTGGGCCCTTATAAAAAGGACGGGCTATCCCAGTGTAAATGGGAATATACTACAGTTGGAAAATGTTCATCAGGGGGGCGTATTACAGGCAATGCCCAGGAGGTTTGTCGTGACCTTTCCTTCTGTCACGGACCTGAATTACCAGAATGTGCTGGATGCTATCAACGAAGAGAAAAAAGATCCCGGTTTTGGGGACCCTACGGATATCACCGGAAGGGTCTGGTGGGATATGCAATAAAGTCAACATGGTTACACGCACACTTAAAAGCTCCGGTGTTATGCCGGAGTTTTTTTGATTTTCGCCCCTCGTTATTTGAAATTTACTTCGGGACGAAAATCCATTAATGATGGCCCTTCGGGCAACGGACCTGTGGTCCGTTTTAATTATATTTAGATCATATGAATGCAACTTTGCTGACACGAAGTATAATACTGGCATGCGTCCTGGGCCACACGACCGGGTATGCACAGCAGATCACCTACAAGACGGTAGAACCCATCTTTTTGAATAAATGCGCCCCTTGTCACCGGCCGGGTGATGCAGCCCCCTTTTCGCTGATGAGCTATGAGGATGTCTCGAAAAGAACCTCTTTTATAAAGGAAGTGATCACCAACGGTTATATGCCGCCATGGCGGGCGGATGTGCATTACAGTGACTTTGCCAACGACCGGAGGCTTACGGAGCAGGAAAAGCAGACCCTCCTGCAGTGGATAGACCGGCAGGCGCCAAAGGGTGATTACGATGAAAAGGTGAAGGGTGCATTGTTAAAAACCACCGGCTATAGCCGCCCGCCGGACCTCACATTAAAGATCGATACCGCTTTTATCGTAAAAGGGGACAATTCCGAACGGTTTATTTTATTCAAAGTGCCATTTGAGCTTTCAGAGACGCATACCATCGAAGCCATCGAGTTCTTCACCAATAACAAAAAGATAGTCCATCATATCAATTATGGCTTCTATGAAGTGGCCGACCCCGCTGTAGATATACATGGCGGACGGGCGGTGATCAATACTACGGAGGAAGAGAGTCCTCAAAAAGACCCATACGAGGCCGTAAAAAGGAAAATGGTCTATTACTCCGGATGGATCCCGGGCGCTTCACCGGAGAGTTACCCCAGGGATCTTGGATGGGTGCTGCCCCGGCGGGGAGTAGTCCTGTTGACGGCTCATTATTCGGCTATTGCCCGGGAGGAAAGCTCGGTGGTGGGAGTGAATTTGTTTTTCCGGAAAGATCCCGTAAAAAGACAGGTCAGGATCATCAGTCTGGGATCAGGAGGCATTGCTGAAAGGGATATATCCCCGCCTTTGTTCATCCCTGCCGGCAAGGTCAGCACGTTCCATTTAAAGGTAAAGACACAGGAGGAGCAGTCGCTGTTATATGTATGGCCGCACATGCATTTCCTGGGAAAGGAGGCGTATGTTTATGCGGTAACCCCTTCGGGGGACACCATCCATCTTGTGCATATCCCCCGTTGGGATCCCCGGTGGCAGGAATTGTATAAGTTTCGGCGGCTGGTCAGGATTCCCAAGGGGTCTGTAGTAAATATGGATTACACGTATGACAATACCACGGAAAACCCCCTCAACCCCAATAATCCTCCCAGGGGCGTGTTCTCCCTGGGAGATATGACCTCGACAAATGAAATGATGACCTTGTTGCTTATTTATGTGCCCTATCAGGAAGAGGATGAAAAAATGGAGATACGTTAAAAAGTGTATCTCACGCCCAGCCCGCCCCAGACGTCGACATAGGTATGACTCGCCAGTTCCAGGAAGGGATTGATGTCCAGGCTGAGGTTGATCGGGGCGCCATTGATCTTATAGTCCAGACCCAGGACGCCATCGATACCCAGGGAAAACCCTCCATCCCTGTAGTAATAGTCTCCATGATGCCAGTCGCCATTATACCAGCCTATATGAGCGCCGGGGCCGACATACCATTTCAGACCTTCGGCGCCGTTGATGTCGCCATGGATCTCATAAAGACCGGTGAACCGGAACCCGTGGTCCCAGAAATTGGCCAGGCCTTCCAATGCCCTGTTGTCCCCGATAAAATGTTTGACGGTGATAGCTCCGGGCCAGAATTTAACGCCCACTGCTGTCTGATAGTCGCTGCCCATTGATTGAGCTGAAGACCTTCCGATGGTAAATAAAGCCAGTACTGTTGATGCAATCAGAGCTTTTCTCATACTTTATTTGTTGAATTATTGAATTACGGCAAAAGTATGGAAAAACTATGCCAAGTTCGATTCTATTTACAATATGATCAGATACCTAGGATTATACGAATTGTGCTATTTGTTAATGTTTATAGATTTGAGTAAACCGAATCCCATCAGGCTGGCCAGGAGAGAGGCTGCCAGGATGGCTATTTTGGAGAATTGGATGGCGTCCGGCTGGTCGAAGGCCAGGTTGGCGATAAAGATAGACATGGTAAAACCGATGCCTGCCAGTACGCCCAGCCCGGTGAGATGGGACCAGCGGATATCTTCGGGGAGACGGCAGATGCCTGAGCGGATGGCCAGCCAGCAGCATAACAGGATGCCGACAGGCTTACCCAGGACGAGCCCGAAAAGGATGCCCAGGCTGCCCGAGCTACCCAGGCTGGCGGCCCAGCCTGGCGAAAGAAGGATACCTGTATTGGCCAGGGCAAAAGCGGGCAGGATAAAAAAGGCGACGGGTTTGTGCAGAATATGCTGGATCGTCTCCGATGGGTTGACAACAGACGCCTTTCTAAATGGTATGGCAAAAGCCAGCAGCACGCCACTAAGGGTGGCATGGATGCCGGAACGCAGCATACAGTACCACATGATGATACCGGGGATGATATAAAATATTAATTTATTAATATTCAATTTGTTGAAGAGTAAAAGTAAAAGAAAAATACCAAGTGCAATCGCTAACCACAACAGAGACAGGGATTTGGTATAAAAAAAGGCGATGACCAAGATAGCGCCCAGGTCGTCGATGATGGCCAGGGCGGTGAGGAAGATCTTGGCCGAAACAGGCACTTTGTTACCCAGGAGGGAGAGCACCCCCAGGGCGAAGGCGATATCCGTGGCCATAGGAATGCCGAATCCATGTTGCCAGGGTGTGCCCCGATTAAAAAGAAAATGAACCCCGGCGGGCACCAGCATGCCTCCGATGGCTGCTACGATAGGGAGCAGGGCTTTTTTAAAGTCCGCCAGTTCGCCTGCGTATAGTTCCCGCTCGATCTCCAGGCCTACCAGAAGGAAGAATACGGCCATGAGGCCGTCATTGACCCAATGTTCGACCGAATAATCCAGGGGAATGCCTCCAAAGGACAGGTCGAGCCGGGCATGCCAGAAGTGGAGCCAGCCATCCCCGGCCCCTGAATTTGTCAAAAAGATGGACGCTAATGTACAACCGACCAGGATCAGCCCGCCCGCGCGCTCGCTTTCAAAAAACTCCTTGAATAATTTTGTCAGTGCGGGAGTGACCATATCGTCCTAATTTCAACTAAGATAGCTCAATAGTTGGTACCTTTGTGCCCTTATTTTGAACCACTGGAAGTGGTTCGACCGTAACCGAGCGTAGCGAAGGTTACGATCGAGGAGGAGCGTGGCGAAGCAGCTCCGACGAAGATCCAGACATTAGCCTCTTGCGGGAAAAGGGCTAAATTTCGGAAAGCCCTTTTCCCGCATACAATTTATGAAGACAAGAACATTAAAAAAGGACAAGGTCAACATTATTACGCTTGGCTGTAGTAAGAACATGGTGGACAGCGAGGTGCTGAGCGGACAATTGCGGGCCAACGACATCGATGTGGTGCATGAGAGCGGTAGGAAAGACCACAATATCGTGGTGGTGAATACCTGCGGGTTTATCGACAAGGCCAAGGAGGAATCCATCAATACGATACTTGACCAGGTGGCCCTGAAAAAGAAGGGCGGTCTTGACAAGGTATATGTTACGGGCTGTCTCAGCCATCGCTACCGCGATGACCTGGAAAAGGAGATACCGGAGGTGGACGCCTGGTTTGGCACGATGGAACTGCCCCTGATGCTAAAGCAATTTGATGCGGATTACAAGGCGGAACTGCTGGGCGAGCGGCTGTTGGCCACGCCTAAGCATTATGCCTATTTGAAGATATCGGAAGGGTGTAACCGTACCTGCTCCTTCTGCGCCATCCCCCTCATGCGGGGCGCCCACGTGAGCCGCCCCATCGACGAATTGGTGAAGGAAGCTGAAAGCCTCGTGAAGAAAGGCGTGAGAGAGATCATGCTCATCGCCCAGGAATTAACCTACTACGGCCTGGATACTTACAAGCGTCGCGCTCTTCCTGAGCTGCTGCATCGCCTGGCCGATGTAAAAGGCCTGGAATGGATACGGCTGCACTATGCTTATCCTTCCAAATTCCCCCTGGAGATCCTGGACGTCATGCGGGAGCGGGAGAACATCTGCAATTACCTGGACATGCCGTTGCAGCATGCCAGCGATAATATGCTGAAGGCCATGCGGCGTCAGATCACCAGGGCGGAAATGACCGAATTGATCCATACCATCAGGGACAGGGTTCCCGGCATTTGTCTGCGTACAACGTTGATCGCCGGCTTCCCGGGAGAGACACGTGATGACGTGGAGGAATTAAAGGATTTTCTGCAGGAACATCGTTTTGACAGGGTAGGGATCTTTACCTATTCGCATGAGGAGGGAACTTCCGCACACGACCTGGCGGACGACGTGCCGGCAGAGGAAAAACAGCGGAGAGCGGAAGAGGTCATGGAGGTCCAGCAGGAGATCTCTTATGAAAAGAACCAGGAGAAGGTGGGCAAGGTCTTTAAGACCCTCATCGATAAGAAAGAGGCCGGCAGATGGCTGGGACGAACGGAGTTCGATTCGGTGGAAGTAGACAATGAGGTGATCATACACAGTAAAGAAAAATTGCCTATCGGAGAGTTTGTACAGGTGAAAATAACAAAGGCTTATGATTATGATCTCGAAGGAGAGATAGTTGGTTAATATCCGGAAAGGATTTACTAATTAATGTTATGAGCGCAGCTCACGGATGATATAGATTTGCTAACGATTAAAACTTCATCATGGCGTTTAAAGATGCTACCGTACAAGAGATCGACCAGGTGATGCAGGATGCCTGGAAGGCATTTTTGCAATACCGTAAGACCACTTTGAAACAGCGTGCCGACTTTATGCGGACGATTGGCTCCGAAATGACCGCTGTCAGCGACGAATTGATCCCGACCGTTATGGAAGAGACTCATTTACCGGAGGCCCGGGTAAAGAATGAGCTGGCAAGAACTATTTTCCAATTGACCAGCTATGCGGCTGCCTGTGAGGCGGGACATTGGCTGGAGGTAAGGATCGATACGGCCAATACCGAAAAAGGCGATCCGGATATTCGCAAGATGCAGGTGCCGCTGGGTCCTGTCGTCGTCTTTGGGGCGAGCAATTTCCCCTTCGCTTATTCGACGGCGGGAGGAGATACGGCCTCCGCTTTTGCAGCGGGTTGCCCGGTGGTGGTCAAAGCGCATCCGGCACATCCCCGGACTTCAGATACGGTGGCAAAGGCTATTTTCAAAGCCGTTGAAAAATGTGGGCTGCCTAAAGGTGTCTTTGGGCATGTACACGGGGCCGGCTTTGAGACAGGCAAGGCCCTGGTCACGCACCCGCATACCCGCGCGGTTGGCTTTACAGGATCTTATGGAGGCGGCAAGGCCCTGTTCGACTGGGCTAACCAGCGGAAGGCCCCGATACCCGTGTTTGCCGAAATGGGCAGTATCAATCCTGTTTTTGTGCTGCCTGATAAGCTGAAACAATCTGCCAGAGAAGTAGCGGGTCTTTATGCCGGCAGTATCACCCTGGGCACGGGACAGTTCTGTACCAACCCGGGACTTATTATCGGCATCGACAATGAGGACCTTCAGGTCTTTATCAATGAGCTGGGCGCTGCTATAAAAAAAGTTGCGCCGGGAACCATGCTGCACTCCGGCATTGCCAAAGCCTATGGAGAGAAGAGGAAGGCTGCCCTGGAGCAACAGAATGTGGAGACGGTGGCTGTATCGGAGCTGCCGGCAAAAGAGGAGCAGGGCGTGCCCACTGTAGCTTCCGCGACGGCGCAGGCTTTTTTCAACAACCCTTTGCTGCACCAGGAAGTCTTTGGTCCCTATTCGCTGGTGATCCGCTGCTCGGATAAAGACGAGCTGCTACAGGTCGTTTCCCACCTAGAAGGCCAGCTTACCTGCACGCTGATGGCGACGGAGAAAGATATACAAACACACACCGAGCTGGTGGATATGGTGCAGGACCTTTGCGGAAGGTTTATCCATAATGGAGTTCCAACAGGCGTAAGGGTGGCTTTATCCATGCAGCATGGAGGGCCTTTCCCTGCCACGACGGACAGCCGTTTTACCTCCGTCGGCGCGGATGGGATCAAGCGTTGGGTTCGTCCCCTGAGTTTTCAGAATTGGGAGGACCACCTGCTGCCGGACGCGTTGAAAAATGCAAACCCCCTGGGTATCTGGCGAACGATCAACGATCAGTTGTCCAATGGGGCCCTTGCCTGAATCTACTATTTACCGACAGCTACATGAAGAAAACTTTTTTTTGTATCGATGCGCACACCTGTGGCAATCCTGTGAGGCTGGTGGCCGGCGGCGGACCAGTACTGGAAGGCCGGAATATGAGCGAGAAACGGCAGCATTTCTTAAAGGAATACGATTGGATACGTAAGGGACTGATGTTCGAGCCCCGGGGACATGACATGATGAGCGGGAGCATTCTCTATCCGCCGCATGACCCCGGGAATGACGTGGCAGTCCTGTTTATCGAGACCAGTGGTTGTCTCCCCATGTGCGGGCACGGCACCATCGGTACCATCACTATTGCCCTGGAAGAAGGACTCATACAACCCCGGCAGCCCGGCATCGTCAGGATGGAAGCGCCGGCCGGATTGGTGCTCATTGAATATAAGCAGGAAGGAAAGAAAGTGCGATCCGTCAAGTTGACGAATGTCCCCGCTTATCTTGCCGCGGAGGACGTAGAAGTGGAATGTCCCGACCTGGGTCTGCTGCGGGTGGATGTATCTTACGGAGGAAATTTCTATGCCATCGTCGATCTCCAGAAAAATTTTAAAGGACTGGAACATTATACTGCTGATCAATTAATTAGCTGGAGTAGGACTATGCGACAACGGATCAATGCATCCCATGAGTTCGTCCATCCTGAGAATCCTACGATCCACAGCTGTACGCATATCTTATGGACGGGTGAAACCATCGATCCGGGGGCTACGGCACGCAATGCCGTATTCTATGGGGACAAGGCCATCGACAGGAGCCCCTGCGGGACGGGCACCTCGGCGCGGATGGCGCAATGGTTTGCCAAAGGACGGCTGAAAGAGGGCGACCGGTTCATCCATGAGAGTATCATCGGCAGCAGCTTTACGGGACGGGTAGAGCGTGCAACTACGGTGGCGGGCAAGCCGGCCATTATTCCCAGCATCGAAGGATGGGCTAAAGTCTATGGGTACAATACCATTACCATTGATCCCGAGGATGATCCATATGCGTATGGATTTCAGGTGTTGTAAACAATCTGGGAACCTTTTATGTTGTGGTGTGCGGTACGCAGGAATTCGCCTGATATCCCTATTTTTACTTTTATGGATTGGACTCCGCATCATTTGCCATACCAGCAGACAGGCTATTTTTCAAAGATCATCACCGATTACCTGGATCGGGCTCCCGCACTGGCCCCCTTTTTTGAGCATCCTGTTACGCCGGAGGGTCTTAAAGTTTCGCTGGAGGCACGCAAAAAGGCGCCGGTAGACCGGAAAGTGCTGGTGGAGGCGCTGAAAGAACAGTATAGGGATGTTGTTGCCATGCCCCGGGTGACCACGAACATCGATAAACTGGCGGAAGAAACCACTTTCACTATCGTCACGGCTCATCAGCCGGCCATTTTTGCTGGTCCCCTCTATTTTATTTATAAGATCATTCATGTTATCAAACTGGCAGACCGGCTGAACCAGGAATGGCCGGACAAACATTTCGTCCCCGTCTTTTATATGGGCAGCGAAGACGCCGATCTGGATGAGTTAGGCAATATCTATCTCAACGGGGAAAAACTGGTGTGGTCTACCAAACAGACGGGCGCTGTCGGGCGAATGAATACGAAGGGACTGGAACAACTGATCCACAGGATAGAAGGAGAATTATCCGTCCAGCGGTATGGCAGCGAATTGATGGAAAAGGTCCGGGAGTTTTATCTGAAGAGCCCCGATATACAAACGGCTACCTTCCGTCTGCTGCACTGGCTTTTTGCGGCATACGGGCTGGTGGTGCTCATCCCCGACAGGGCCAGTCTCAAACGGCTGATGATCCCTGTTTTTGAAGACGATCTATTCCAACAGACACCCTGCAGGATTGTGGAAGGAACTGCCGACCGTCTGTCCCAACGATATAAAGTACAGGCAAATCCCAGACCGATCAATTTATTTTATTTGAAAGGCGATCTGAGAGGCAGGATCGAGCGGGTGGGGGATGTCTACAAAGTACATGAATCGGATCTCTCTTTTACACCGGAAGAGATAAGGAAAGAGCTGTATGACCATCCCGAACATTTTAGTCCTAATGTGATCCTTCGGGGCCTTTTTCAGGAAACTATCCTGCCCAACATAGCATTCATCGGCGGTGGTGGGGAGACGGCCTATTGGATGGAGCTGAAGGATCTTTTTCATCATTATGGAAGGCCTTTTCCCATGCTCATCCTGCGAAATTCCTTTTTACTTGTAGAGGCGTTGTGGGTTGAGCGGGTTGCTGGCGCGGGGCTGGATATAACAGACCTTTTTCAGCCGGAAGATGTGCTGATGAATAAGCTGGTGCGAAAGGAGTCGCAACAGCAATTGAGCATGGAAAAAGAGATCGTGGAAGCCGAACGTTATTACGGGTCGTTAAAGGAGCGGGCCCGTCCCGTAGACCCTACGCTGGTGCAGCATGTGGAAGCCTTGCGGGTAAAGGCTTTACATCCCCTGAAAGAGCTGGAGAAAAAATTGCTGAAGGCGGAGAAAAGGAAATTCGCGGACAGACAGCGGCAGATACGGGTATTAAAGTCGGCCTTATTCCCCCAGAATGGACTGCAGGAGCGGACGGAGAATTTTATGCCGTGGTGGGCTTCCGGAGGGCCGGCCTTTATTGAAGATATTTATCGATATTCACCTACGTTAGAGCAGGTGTTCGTGATAGCGACGGAAGATCATAAATAATTGACGGACACCAACCTCAATTGTTCATCAAAGGTATATAGCCTGGGCGTTCCCGTGGGCAGGTCCACGGTGGCTATCTTATCTTCCCCGATATGTTCCAGGTGCATCATGAGGGCGCGAAGGCTGTTGCCATGCGCCACTACCAGGATATTCTCTCCTTTTTTTAAATAAGGCTCGATCTCTTTTGTATAGTATGGGATCACCCGGGCAGCGGTATCTGCCAGGCTTTCTCCGCCGGGAGGACGGACAGAATAACTTCTTCGCCAGATGGCTACCTGCTGGTCGCCATATTTTTTTGCTGTCTCGGCTTTGTTGAGTCCCTGCAGCTGGCCATAGTTGCGTTCGTTAAGGGCTTTGTCACGGACGATGGGAAGACCTTGCTGGTGCGTCTCTTTGAGGATAATGTCCAGGGTTTCGATGGCCCGTTCCAGTACGGATGTGAAACAACGAGAGAAAGAGATATGAGCAAGTTTTTTTCCTGCCGATCGGGCTTCTTCCCTGCCAAGAGGAGTGAGGTCTACGTCGACGTCGCCAGTAAAACGGTTTTCCAGGTTCCAGGTGGACTGTCCATGACGGACGATGGATAGTAGTGGCATAGGTGATAAAGTTAGCATGATGGCATGATATTAATAGTATATTGTAGAAATCCCTCAACATCCGGCATGAAGAAGATCACCGCTTTCAAAGTGCGTATAGCCAAAGTGTGGAAAGTCTTTGGCCCTGGTATGATCACAGGCGCCAGTGACGATGATCCTTCGGGGATCGCTACTTATTCCCAGGCGGGGGCGGCATTTGGGCTGAGCACCCTTTGGACGGCATTGATCACTTTCCCGCTGATGGCGTCCATACAGGAGATGTGCGCCAGGATCGGCGTGGTCACCAGCAAGGGGTTGAGTGGTGTGCTAAGACAACATTATCCGAGAAAGCTGGGCTTTGCCATGATGGTGTTCAGCTTTCCGGCCATTGTATTGAACATCGGCGCTGACATTGAGGGCATGGGTGCGGTAGCGCATATGCTGTTACCCCCGGTACCCGTATTTGCTTTTGAGATATTTTTTACGGGGCTGATCCTTTTTGGGGTCATTCGCTGGCCGTATCAGAAGCTGGCAGGTGTCTTAAAATGGCTCTGCCTGGTGCTTTTATTGTACCTGGTCATTCCCTTCCTTGTGCATGTGCAATGGGGACAGGTGTTGCGGCATACGTTGGTACCCACCATTCGCATGGACAAAGATTTTTTTGAGATCCTGGTGGCTATTTTAGGCACGACCATTTCGCCGTACCTGTTTTTCTGGCAGGCTACCATGGAGGCGGAGGATGTCAACAATGCCCGGCTGCATAGAAGAGTGGTCATCGATCGGCGATTTATGGAAAAAATGGAGAAGGATGTCTATGGCGGGATGTTCTTTTCCAACCTGGTGATGTACTTTATCATCCTGACGACGGGGGTGGTTCTTTTCAATGCAGGGCAACATAAGATCGAGACAGTCGAGCAGGCGGCCAGCGCGCTGGAGCCATTGGCGGGGAAGATGACCTATGCGTTTTTTGCGATAGGAGTCATCGGAACGGGGTTTCTGGCCATCCCGGTATTGGGAGGATCGTTGTCCTACATCGTGGCGGAAACCTTTAACTGGCGGCAGGGGCTGGACAAAAAATTCAATGAAGCGCCGGGTTTTTATGTAACGCTGGTATTTGCGCTGCTGGCGGGTCTTTGTCTGGATTTCCTCCATATCAGCCCCATCCAGGCCTTGTTATATACGGCGATCTTATACGGGCTGACAGCACCCGTGATGATCGTCCTGGTGATGCATATCTGTAATAACCCAAAGATCATGGGGGCGGCGGTGAATAAACGGGGATCAAATATATTGGGTGTGCTTACGCTGGTGCTGATGACCTTTTCCGCTGTGGCGCTGATATGGTTCCAGTTCAACTAATGACTGGCTACCAGCTGCCAGATCGTATATATACAAAGGAAGAACCGGCCAAAATTCATAGTCAGGTGTTTTAATAGAACGTTTTACTCATAAAACGTTCTATATGAAGCAAAGTATCCTACTTTCCGCCCTCTTTTTCACCTTTTTGGTGGGTAAAGCGCAGCATGACCTTCATCCGGTGGCCTGGCAGTACAGTGCCCGGAAAATAGCGGAAAAGACCTATGAGGTCCATTTGACGGCCCAGTTGGCATCGGGATGGCATGCTTATTCCCAGCAACAGCCGGAAGATGCGGTGGCCAGACCGACGGAGATCAAATTCAAACCCAATCCCCTGGTAGGTCTGTTGGGCAAGATCAGGGAAGTGGGAGATATGGAAAAGTGGAAGGATGAGGCTACGGGGATACAGGCCAATCAATATGCGGGAAAAGTAGATTTTATCCAGGTGATAAAACTAAAGGCAAATGTCAAAACCAGCGTCAGCGGGTCCCTTACTTACCAGGTATGTACCAACGAAATGTGTCTGCCACCCAAAACCGACAATTTTGTGGTACCGTTAGAGAGCGATGGCAACGGGGATAAAAAAAGTTCTTTCTGAGAAATCTAATTTTAGCCGTTTGTCGTATATAAACTACAACCATGTAGTAAAAACGTAAATAAAAGTTTATAGTCTTCATAGGCAGTTAGGTTTGGTAAATCAGGGATGTTTTCATCCCTGTTTTTTTTGCGCCCCTTCGTTTTTTCACCATATGAGAAACTCCTAAAAAAGAGAAAATCTTCCCAATCCGGGATTAAATTCGGTTGGATGGTATCTGTAAGTAATTGATTATTAATAGTAAAGGATTTGGTACACCCATTGAAACATATCTATCAAATCCGTTTTTATGAAGAATATTAATTACAATTGCGCGAAGGTTCTGATGATGCTGTTTATCCTGACGGCCCCCGCCATACTGGCGGCGGGGAAGAGTAAAACGGCGACCTACACGTCCCGGGGTAATTATAACTCCGCAGACCTCATCAAAAAGATCATTAACTATAACGTATCGGCCGAAGCCGTGTGTGCACGGGCTGCCGAGCTGGCAAAGGCTGAAGCTGAAAAGGCCGAGGCTGCTGCGGCTGTCAAAAGGGCTATGCGATTGGCCGCTATGAAGGCTGAATATAAAATGGTGATGAATACGGCTCTGGGGATGTATGATATTATGGACCTGGAAAATGAGGACCTGAGCCTGAAAGCGTTTGAATATGCCTGGCTGGGCTATCACAATCTCCTGAAACAGGGCAAATTACGGAAATCCGACCTGTTGACCATCTGTGATTTTAGTCAGTCTTCTTCGAAGGAAAGAATGTATGTCATCGACGTACGTAATAAAAAGATCCTTTACAAGACCTTTGTCGCCCATGGCATTAATTCAGGAGAAGAATATGCCAGCTCTTTCTCCAACCAGGAAGAGTCCTGCAAAAGCAGCCTGGGGTTTTATGTCACCCGGAAGACCTATTATGGCGTCAATGGTCTGTCGCTCCGTATTGAAGGACTGGACAAGGGTTTTAATGATAATGCTTATAAACGCAGCATCGTCATCCATGGCGCCTCCTATGTAAGTTTGCGGATACTGCATAAATACGGTGTAATGGGAACTACTTTTGGATGTCCTGCCATCCCCAGCGAAGTAAGTAATGAGATCATCCCGCTGATGAAGAATGGCAGCTGTTTTTTTATCTATTACCCTTCAAAAAAATATTTAGCTCAGTCCCCTGTACTGAACAGCTTGTAAGTAGTGTGTTGACAGTTTTTTCATAGTAGACGGGCCGCCCTTGAAAAGGGGCGGTTTTTGTATTGCACCCGGCCGGTGTGGGAAAAATACCTTCCGGGTGCAATGCGGCTAATAATGGGCCTTCGGCCAAGGGACCTGTGGTCCCTTTTTGTATCTTCGGATATGAACTCATCACCCATCAAGGCTATCATAACGGGCGCCACCGGCATGGTAGGCGAAGGCGTATTACACGAATGTCTGCAGCATCCGGATATAGCTGCTGTACTGGTGATCAACCGTAAGCCATGCGGGGTCAGCCATCCCAAACTCAAAGAGATCCTCCATCCGGACCTGTTCGACCTTTCTGCTATTGAAGATCAGCTCGCCGGCTACAACGCCTGTTTTTTCTGCCTGGGGGTCAGCTCCGTGGGAATGGGTGCGGAACAGTATTTTCAAACCACTTACACGCTGACCATGCATGTTGCGGGGACCCTCAGCAGGCTGAACCCGGATATGAGCTTTTGTTATATCTCGGGGGCGGGTACGGACAGCAGTGAGAAAGGCTGGAGCAGGTGGGCAAGGGTAAAGGGCAAGACGGAAAATGACCTCATGCGACTGCCTTTCAGACAAGTATTCGCCTTTCGCCCCGGGTTTATCAAGCCCATCCCGGGGCTGACGAGAACGCATAATCTTTACAGGTATATCACCTGGCTTTTCCCGTTAGGGAGAGCCCTTTACCCGTCCGGTTTTTGTACTATGCAGGAACTGGCGCTGGCTATGATACTGGTTGTGCAGCAGGGATATGAACGGAGGATCATCGAGGGTAAGGACATTATCCTTATTTGCAAGCTTCATCGGAAAGGTTGATGGGCATTACTTTTTGCTGACGGGCAACGGCGACATCGATCATATAATAATTACCCTTTGTTGCCAGGAATTCTTCTCCGGCCCGTTTGACGGCAGCTATATAATTGGCTTCGAAAGCCTCTTCCGTCGGCTGACCCTGGATATCCCCCAACATCGTCGTCTCCAGGAAGACGTAATCATTGTCTCCTGTGCTGGTGGCATGATAGCCAAGGAAGCAATGGCCAGGTATCAGCACCAGCACGGGCCGGATGTTGATCGTTTTCAGAATGGATGCAAATACAAGGGTGCCGTCGACGCAATTGGCCTGTCTGTTGCTGATGGATTCGCAGAAAGGGCGTACGATCTGGCTGGTAAAAGCATGGCTGTTGATATTGCCTGCGCCAGTAAGGCTGCTGTAGCGGATGCCTTTGGAGGAAAGTATTTTCCAGATGGCTTTTACCTGTTGGTCCAGACCTTCCTGCCCGGACTGGTAACCCACCCATTCATGGACCCAGTTCTTTTCAATACCTTCTTTCAGCAGCCGGTCTATCTGCGGATTGTCTTCATTGACATAGGCGGCCAGCAGGGGGCTCATTTGGTTTTTGCCGTCAAAATAAAAACTGGTTATACATTCACGGATGCTGCGGATACTGACCTTTACCACCTCTTCCTTACTCTTTCCGGTGCGATCGATAAGTCTGAACCGGATGCTCAGCGGTGTGGACTGCTGTACGCTTTTCAAGGCATCGAATTTCCAGGGGATACTGGGGAAATACTGGTGGGTCTGGTTCTTTATAAAGCTGATCGTGCCCGAGATTTTTTCAAAATATTTATTTTCCACCGGCTCTATCTCGTAGGAGAGGGTACCGCTGGTGGAAGGGTTGAGTACGGCGATGCCGATGCAGCTGTATATATCTCCATATTGCTTTGACTCGTCCGGGATCCCGTAGTTGGCCCTGCTCAGGATAAAGGAAGGGAATAGATTGTTGTCGGGGAATATGACGGGCTGCATGGCAGTGCCGGCCAGCAGGTCATCCGCGGGGGAAGCAGGTGCGGGAGCGACAGGGTCGGGGGCAACGGGTTTATCCGGCTGGATCGTGGCGGTAGGCCCATTGCCTGTGACAACGTATGTCCTTCTTCCCGCTCCATCGAGATAGGCTTTCCCCATTTCACTGATGGCTGCATACCTTGCTTTTTCGATCTCTACCTGGTTGCGCATTTGTTCCTTATACAGTTCCAGGGCCTGCTGCTCGCTGGCATCGACTTTTGTCCCAATGTCGTTGAGAAGGGAAAAGAGGTCTTCCTTACAGCTGCTTTCGGGATCGACATTACGCAGGGTCGCAAGGGCGCTGTCAAAATTATGACCCGCGGCGAGCGTCCTTGCCTTGAGGATATAGCGGCTGCATTCCTGGCGTTGTTTTTTCAGGTAGATCTCTACGGTCTTTTGTTGGACCTGTCCATAACACTGACCTGCCTCTTTGGGGATGCTCAGCAGCAGGGCGAATGCCTTGTCGTAGTTCTCCAGGTTGGCGGCATTGATGGCCTCACCCATGATCCTGTCGCAATTCTGTACGTAATAGTCTACCATCCGCCTGCGCGTCTTGTCCAGGAAGGTTTGGAAGGCATCGTCGTCGGGTCTTATTTGTGTGAGGGCATTTCCCAGCGCATCGCTCTCCGTATATCCCGAACCTACGATGTCCTTGTTGTAGGATGAGAAAACGATATTGGAAGTAGCATTGGGAATGAACTGGCGTACGAAAAGACTGATATTACATTTGGCAATGGTAATATTTTTATTGACGACTCCCTGCACCTGCTGCATGCTGTAGATATCGAATTTGGGGTAGATGACGAAGCCTTCCAGGCCACCTTCTGCCGAAAGACCATTCATGCTGACGATGTTCTTGATCCTGTCTTCCAGGATAGAGATCTGTCCATCAGTGAGCCCTTTTATCTCCCTGGGCATGGCGACTGCCAGCGAAATGGTGGAGATGTCCGGATGGCTTTCCGGTGTCTGTCCACGGGTGATGCCGATGGTGAGCACCATGGAACACCATACTAAAAAAATAGTTGTTTTCACTTGTTGTTAATTAATGGTGACATAAAGCGCCCCCGACTTCATGAACGGCTGATCCACCTTTAATTTCTCGCCGGCGAGAAAGGTGACGATCTTGTTTCCGAAATCAAAAGGACTGTAATTGAGCCCCTGGCTATCCTTCAACGGTACCCTCACGTCGGAATAGGTCATCTGGAGGTTGGTGACGTTTTGCATTTGACTATAGTTCTTGTATGCCGCGGTTTTCATCCAATCGTTGATGGCTGTGGAGAGCATCTTGCCGGTGGACAGCTTGGAAGAGAAGGTCCACATGCTTGTCTTGCTTACGCTGAAGACGATCTTCAGGGGTCTGCCTTTTTGTATGATGGAAGTAAAGCTGGACTGGAGCTTATCCAAAAAATCCGGTATGGCCGGCTTATCGGGGTCCGACATGGCCCTCCGCACCAGCGCCATTGAATCCCTGGTATTAAAATAAGGGGATTCGCAGACCTTTGTGCCATAGGCATAGTTGGTCGAAGCGTCGGATGCATTCATGCGTACGTAGACCTTGTTGCCCAGGTCACCCGTCTCTTTGGAGACATCCACGGTTATCAATATATCGGAGTTCGCATGCCGGGCAATAAGAGAAAGAGCATCATCCTGGCTGGTGATCCCCTGTATGACTCCATCGGCGACCGCATTGTCATAGGCTGAGACAAAATCTATCACCTGGTATCCCCTGTCGTCAAACCCTTCTTTGAGCTTATCGATGGCATATTGTATCGTTTTGGAATTGTCGTATAGCTTGCGGTATTCTTCTCCTTCTTTCCTGAAAGGCACGATCATAACGCTTAATTGAACAGTGTTCACTTCTTTGTTCCTGCTGCTATCCACTTGTGCGATCCCTTCCTGTCCCAGAAAGGACGACAGCAATAGCGCCATGAGGCTGAGATGACTTTTCATATTACAATCCAAATTTTCTGATGATGTTGTTTTGTTCAAGCCAGGTGCGGAGAGAGAGCAGGTTTACCTTGATATTGGTAGTGGCCGTATAACCTCCTTTTACTTTTACCGTACCGCCTACGTGACTGTCCTGCATGATAAAATTCCTGCAGCAGTTGTTGTCGTGAAGACAATTGTCCACTTTTGTCTTCACGCGGGCGGCGTCTCCCGGAGGGATCATGGGTCTGGATTGGACCGAGCCGGGTATGCCCTGGTACACGAGGGTGGATAGGGCGTTATAAACGGCGTTGTCATACGCGGCTTTTTCTTCCGTAGCCAGCCCTGAGGCCTGGACAAAGAGGGTGGTTTCTTCGGGACCGGGTGACGAAGATATCTGCGGGCTGTAGGTGCTCAGTTTAGGGCTGCATGCCATCGCGAGGAGCATCGCCAGCGATGTCCACAATACTTTGTTCATGACAAAGGGGTTTACTTTTGAAGAATTTTCACCGTCATCGGTGGTGTCTTGGTCTTGATGGCCGCATCCAGCTCTCTTGCACCACTCTTTACTTCGCAAACCACTACATCTCCCTCTATTTTGGATGTCTTTAGCTCCGCGATCTGTTTTTCGCGTTTGAGGTTTCCGTACATTTCCGTGACAAAGACACCCAGCTTTACTTTTTCCCTTAGCACGCCGCCCCCGCTGGTGAGGACTGTGGCAGGCAATCCGTCCTTATCTGTTTTGTCGATGCCCAGCACCTGTATCGAGCCCGTGAGGATATTCATCATCTGTTTTTTGACCTCGTCCTCCATATTGGTGAGCGCTCTTTTCCCCGAGTTGAGTGAATCCATGCTGTTGAGGTCGTTGACTATCACATTGATGGGGCTGGTGAATAACAACTGGCCTGTTTCCACCACGATGACGCCAAAGGACATTTTTAGCGAGGCGGGAAAGCTGACGAACTTTTTTCCAAACATGTCCTTTGTCTGTCTCGTGATCTTGTACTCATTCACCACGCCTGCTACCAGGTATTTGGCGCCCAGCTGCTTGCCCTGGGCAACGATCTTACTATCCAGGAATTGCTCCATGCTCTGGATCTTCATCTCTTTTATGATCGCATCAAATCTTGACCTATCCAATACCGTGAATCGGGGTTGATTGGTAAAATCCTTTGTTACGATCTCCTGGATGGTCACTACATCCGCGGGGTTCCCTATCTGGGCGCCGGTGGACAATACATAGGGCAGGATGGCGAGGGGGATCTTTTCGTCTGAACTTTGCGCTTTTGAAAGGTGCGGTGACATGAGTATGGCCATAAGGAGCCATGGAAGGTTTTTTCTCATCGGGGGTTAAGTTTTAGGTGAATGAACTAAATGTAATACATCTAATTTAACTTAATATTATCAAATTGTTATATGCATTAACAAGGAACTGTCAGAATGAAAAGTAATCCAGGTTGATGATCAGCAGTGACCAGTCGGCGCCTGACCATTCCTCCAGCCTTTTCCTGAGTATACTTTCCAGCTGTCTGGCCAGTTCATCCCGTTGTTCACTGTCTTCATACTGCTGTAAAAGGGTTTTGAGGATGCTGCCCAGGAATCGGAAGGGGGGAAAGATGTCGTCGTCGGATAATACGGCCACACCCGTGAAGCAGGCATCACCCCTATAGATCTTTAGTCTGGTGTGCACGCCTTCCTGATAATATATATCGACGATGACGTATCCGTCTTCCGTCTGGTAGGCGCCGTTCCGGAAGGTATTTGTCGGGTGGGCGCATTGGGCCAGTAGCATTACGCCTCTCTGTCTGAAATAGTCATCTATCTGTGCGTCGGCATACCGGCTTAAAAGGGAGAGGGTTAAGATAAAGAAGCTGGCTTTCATGTCAGATGTTTTTATAACCATCTATAGCATGAACCGGCAGGGAATCATCAAAAAGAGGAAATTTTTTTTTGAGCGAGGAGTGCCTGGCTGAGCTTGCGCTGGGCACTCTCTTCATTTGGAAGCATTTGTGCGTAGATCCTATAGTTGTCCGCCGCCTGGCTGTATTGCCGGGATGAGAAGTATACGTCCCCCAGCCGTTTGTAAAGGGCAGGGCAGAGGCTGTCGGTCCTGATGGCTTCGACGAGGAGGGGAATGGCGGCATCCGCAGACTGTCTGCAAGCCCGGATTAAGAGCTGTCCGGCTTTGATCCTGTTCTTTAAGGGAAGGACCTCGGGAGCTAAGTCCAGTGCGATGGTGAGGTTATTCAGGTCGTATGCTTCTAAGGCACCAGCAAAACCAGCAGTATCATCCTTGTAAAAGGGAGCGAGTAAGGAGTCGTAAGTAGCGGTGAACGCTGTCAGCAGGCTGACCCTCATATCTTCTGTCTCAGGGGCGCTGCTGTTGGCCTGACTAAAGCTTTGGTAAAGTGCGTAGGCGGTATTATTACCGGGCTGTAGCAGCCGGCCTTCTTCTATCTTACTGCGGAAGGCGTAATAGATCGTCTTCCAATAATTATCGGTGATCGAAAGGGCAGTGGCCGGCTCCAGGGTGTTGCTGCCCTTTTCGTCGGATTTGAAGATATAGGTATTATTGCCCACTTGTATCCGGTCGCCTTTATTAATAGCCAGCTTATTATATTCTTCCGAGCTTCCGTTGGTCTTCCATTGTTGTTTGGCCTGTAACAGCAGGGTGGGAGTGGTCCTGCTGATCACGAACCCTTTCTCACCGAGGATCTCCGGTTGTTGGAGGGTATCGAAAGCCCTGGTTTCCTGTTGTACATTACCGTCCAAGTATTCCTGCAATTCAGACAGACTGATTTGTTGATCGCCGTCCTTGTCTGCGAGCCCTTTCATACCCAGTACCAGGTACCAGGAGAAGACGCTTCTGCCGCCTCCCCATCTGGGGCTTTCCTGGGAAGCCTGGTCCGGCCGGCAGGACAAAAGCTTGGCTTCATTGCCCCAACTGGACATCATGGCCTGCATATTATTTTTCCTTCCGACCGGCCCACCGATGAGCGAACCTGCATGACAGGCATCACAAATAAAAATGATCCTGACCTTTCTGGCCATCAGCGATGGTATAAAACAGTCGAAGAATGCTTTTTCCAGGAGCTGATCGGGCTGGGTCATATAATTTTTCCGGGGGCAGTTACCCAGCAGCAGGAAGAAATTATTAGCCTGGTAAAGTTGCTCAATATCGCCGTGTCCGCTGAAATAGATATAAACGCGGTCGCCTGGCTGAGCCTCGTTTATGATCTGATAGAATTTTGTGGCAATCGCGCCGCTGGTGGCCTTTTTGTTTAGGAAAACAAAGATCCTTTTGGCGTCGGAAGGCGATACTTTTTGGAGATATAGATAAAATTCAAGCGCATCCTTATCGGCATATTGCAATTTGGGTAGATGGGAATAATCCGCTACGCCGATGATGATGCCAAAGGTTCGTCCCGGACCTTGTATTTCTTTTGCTGAAAGCGGGCCGGTGCAGAACAGCAGCCAGCCGGTGAGCAAATGCTGATATAGTATCCGGTCAATGCGCATTTGCTTCCAGCTTTTGTAAAAGTGCATTTGCCTGTTGGGCATACTGCCCGGCATGGGTATTGGCTGCAAGAGTGCGGAGTAGTTTTTTTGCTTCCTCTGTGTGGGAGGTCCTGACCAGGGCCAGCGACTTGTACCATTGCGCTTTCCATACCAGGTCCTCAGACGAGGGATGATCGATGACCCATTGAAGGGATACGGCAGCTTTTTCAGGATCGTCTGTTAGCAGGTAGGAAACGCCTCTGTAATAATAGCCCAACGCCAGTATTTTTTCCCGTTGATCATCAGCGCCTTTCAGTGTAGGCATGTTTGCCAGGTCATAGTGCTGTATCGTCGAGTAATCGTTGTTATTATAATCTTTAAAAGCCCTGGCCAACATGGGGTAATTGCCTTCGGGGACAACATCTTTCTGGAAGAACTGAGCAAACAGTTCCTTTCCGGCTGCAGCTTTTCCGTGATGGGTATTGAGAAAGAGAACGAGGCTGCCTGCGATCAATACAAAACAGGCTGCTGCGGCGATCCATATATTGCGTTGCCGTCGCTCCTCCCGCCACTCGCGGCCTGCTGTCTCGATCAAGACCCGGACGGCAGCCGTCCTTTCCGGATCCGCGGCTGTGAGTTCCTGATCCTGTCTGCTTAATGCAACGAGCTCATCTGTGTGCCGGATGGAGCGGGCATTTTTCCGGAGGTGTTTTTCAAATTCGCAGGACTCCTGCAATTCCGGGTCGTTACGCAGTTGGGAGAGGAATTCCTGTTGCTGGGCTTCCGTCATTTCTCCATCAAGGTAGAGCTGGACCCTATTGTATTGTTCGAGCGTGATCGGCATACATTACATTACGGCTTTTGCTTTCATGGCTTCCATCTTTTCTTTCAGTTTCAGGAATGATCTGTAGACTTCGTTGTTTACCGTGTCGGGGGCGATACCCATTTTTTCAGCTACCTCTTCCTTTGTTAAGTTATGTATTTTTCTCAATACTATGTATTGTCTTCTTTTTTCGTCCATCTCATTCAATGCTTTTAGCAGCAGCTGTTCCTGCTCTTCATAGAGGTCCTGGGGTTCGATGTCCACGCTTGCATCATCCTTCAGGACACGGACCAGCCGGGATTGTTTGATCCCGGCCCGGTGATGGTTTGTCGTGAGCGCCCGTAACTTATTTATGCAAAAGGAAAAAAAGAAAGTTTCCAGTTTGGCGGAGCCTTCGACAAATCCATTCTTTATGATCTTATCATAAAAGGTAAGCAGTCCGTCATTAAAAGCCTGGCTGCCATAAAACTCCGGATCGCCTTTTAAGAAAGCATATTTTGATGAAAGTTTGTGTAGCATGCCCATGAACTTCCGGTAGTATTTTTGGTGGAAGCATTTGAAAATCCTGTTCAGCTCACGGTCGTTGCTTTCCCGAAGTGCGGCGGGCAGCAAAGCGGGCTGTTCTAGTTCCTGACAGTTCATGCTGAGCAGATTTTGGTTAATCTCCGGTGGGGACGATGGCGCTGGTTTCCACCATCAGCATAACGGTCTTTTGCGGAGCGCGTGTACGATGCATGACCCCTCTGGTAATGGTGACGCCCTGTTGTGGTCCCAATTCAATAGTCCTGTCCTCCAGGTCGACGAACAGACGGCCTTCCAATACGAAAAAGAACTCGTCGTCATTGTCGTGTTTATGCCAGTGATATTCTCCTTCGACGATCCCGATGCGTATGACGCTGTCATTCACCCGCGTCAGGGTTTGATTGAACCATTTGTCCTTACAGGCGCCGACTATCCCGGGGATATCGATCAGATCGAGATGTTCATGCAGAATGTCCAATTTAGTGACGTAGGGAAACTGAGATGCTGCCATAGCGATATGTTTAACAGTCAATGGTTAAACAAAACTACAGGAATCTCCTGATAAGGCATCAGTTTTGTATATCCCCTTATAAACCAACTATTATGTCCTCAAGGGCGGACAGAAATTGCCGTATCTCTTCTTCCGTGTTGTAATAATGTGGAGAAGCGCGCAGCGCCCACTGGACCCCCTTCTCATCAAAGTCGATGACGGCAAAATTCCTATAGCTGGGTACTACATTTATCTTTCTTTTTAACAATTCATCCACGAGGTGTTGGGGTTGGGCATCCCTGACGGTGAACGTAACAAGACCTCCCAGCTCCGGGCCTCTGTCCAGTACGCGTACTTTATTCATCCGGGACAGATCCTGCCGCAGATGGTCTGCGTGCTGTTTGACCTGCCGGGCAATACGATCCACGCCGACGTTCAGACAATATTTAATAGCCGCCCTTGTTCCCAGTACCAATGCATAGGCGAACTCCCAGTCTTCATAGCGCATGGCGTCCTCCCTTGGTTTATAAAGGTCTTTTTCTATCCACTCCGCCCCCCGCATATCGATAAAAAGAGGTTCGAGCCCTTTTTGCAAGGCTTTATCGGAAATGTATAAAAAGCCTGTGCCGCGTGGGCCTCTCAGGAATTTTCTTGCCGTAACGCTGAGGAAGTCACATTGCAGTTGCTGTACGTCCAGCGGCAACTGACCGGCGGATTGACAGGCGTCGAGGATGTACCAGGTTTTATCAGGATGTGTCTTTTCATAATGGCCGTAGATGTCCCCGATTTTTTTGACGGGTTGTACCAATCCGGCATTGGTGGGAATATGAGTAATGGCGAGCAGGCAGGGCTGAAGTTTTACCAGTTGACGCTCCAGGTCATCCAGATCCACGCCCCCTTCCGGTGCATTCTTTATTCTTACGATCCGGACGCCGAATCTTTTTTGACAGGAGAGGAACTGTATCTGATTGGATATAAAATCATCGTTATCCGTCAGGATGATATCGCCCTGTTGAAAGGGGATGGATGACAGGGCCCGGGTGTAGGCGTCGGTAGCGCTGGAAGTAAAAGCAATGTTTGAGGCATTGCAATTGAATAATTTTCCGGCTGTCGTATAAAAACCCTTGATCGCATCCGCCCGTAGGGCGGCGGCTTCATATCCCCCAATCTGTGATTCCAGCGTAATATGTTCCTGTATGGCCCGGGTGACGACGTCCGGCATAAGGCCCGCTCCGGCATTGTTCAGATGAATTACATTCGCGCAGCCTGTCGTGTCCTTTCTAAAACCGGCAATCTCTTCAGGAGAAAAAATACTTGTTGTCCGCATGATCTTTTTTTTACAAAACTACCTCCAACTTACCGGGCAATTCCTGCAAATAAGATGGCCAGGCGGTTTTTTTAGGATATTTTAGTGGCAAAAACGGGTAAAAAATGTTTGATCTGGACGGATTTGATAAGCGCCTGCTGCAATTGCTGCAACAAAATTGCCGGATGACAGCGAGTGAACTGGGTGAGGCAGTGGGATTGAGCACCTCGGCTGTACAACGAAGACTTACCAGGTTAAGAGAGGAAAAGATCATCGAAGCGGATGTCTCCATTATCTCTCCCGCGGTGGCGGGGCTTGGTATTACCTGTGTCGTGGACATCGTTTTAAAAGAGGGGCATGCCAGGGCCCTGGAAAGTTTTAAAACCCTCATGCAGCAATGCAGCGAAGTGATGCAATGCTATTATGTGACGGGGACATATGACTTTGTTCTTATTGTGAACGCAAAGGACATGCAGGAGTATGAAGCGTTCACCAGGAAATGGTTGGTGGATAACCCTCATCTCAAGCATTTTTACACGCATGTAGTTATGGAAAGGGTAAAGGTGGGTTATAGCGTCCCTCTGTGATCAGAGGTTGCCCGATCCGATGACCGTCCAGTCTTCGTTGCCATGCCCTTTGTTGATCCACCGGTCCATCTCGGCTGCAATGGCGGGCATTACGGCCAGGGATATTCCTTTCCGTTCAGCCGCCTGTATAAACAGTCCTGTATCCTTTCTCGCCATATTCAACTCCCAGGACGGCTTATCGTAGCTGCCGCTGGTCATTCTTTTTAGCCGGGCAGGCAGCAGGGTCCCGGGATTCCAGGCGTCGAATAATGTAGACATGTCGCTGATGGGTATATCCAATGATCTTGCCAGGGACAGCGTGTCTGCGATGCCGGTGGTAAACGCTACCAGAAAACAGTTGCCCACCAGCTTCATGCCGGCAGCCCTTCCTTCTTCAACACCAAAATTGAGCAACTTACCTGTCATTTTGGATAATGTGGGTTCCAGCCTGCCGATGACGGACTGGTCGCCTGACACCAGCATAAAGCCTGTACTTTCAAGGGCGTTTTGCGGACCCATAAAGACGGGGGCATGCAGATAGGTAAACCCTTTTTCTTTCCATGCCCTGGTCCTTTGTATGGCGCCAGGGGTGGATGTGGTGGTATGGTCTATGATGGTGGCGCCCGGTTTAAGACCCGCGGCGGCTTGTGCCAGCACTTCATCCACGGTGGCATCGTCCTTTAACGTGAGATGGATGGTATCGGCGTCTCTTACGGCGTCTGCGGCCTGTACAAATGCTTTGGCGCCATATTGTTCCAATGCCTCTGCTTTTGAGGCCGTCCTGTTCCATACGTTGACTTTTGCTCCTTTGCCGATCATTGCCCTGACGAAATTGGACCCCAGTAGGCCCATGCCTAAGAATGCTACCATGGATATCAATATTTTGATCGAAGATAAGTATTTATCTTCGCTGACTATGAAGATACTCGTTACAGGCAGCGCCGGTCATCTTGGCGAAGCCATCGTTCGCACTCTGCGGGACACCGCGCATGAGGTGGTGGGAGCAGACATACTGCATTCGGATTATACCAGCCGTGTGGGGACGATCGCTGACAGGGCTTTTGTCAGGAGTTGTATGGAAGGGGTGGATGCGGTCCTTCATACGGCGACATTACACAAGCCGCATGTAGGCACGCACAGCAAACAGGATTTTGTCGATACAAATATCACGGGAACGCTCCACCTGTTGGAGGCGGCGGCGGCTGCCGGCGTAAGTTCCTTTATCTTTACGAGTACTACCAGTACATTCGGAGATGCGCTGAACCCTTCCCGCAACGAGTCCGCGGCCTGGATCACAGAGGACGTCGTCCCTATCCCTAAAAATATCTATGGAGTGACCAAGGTGGCTGCGGAAGACCTGTGCGCCTTGTTCTATCGTAACCATCGTCTGCCTTGCCTGGTGCTGCGGACCTCACGTTTTTTCCCGGAGGAAGATGACAAAAAAGAAGTACGGCAGACATATACGGATGAGAACGCCAAAGTCAACGAGTTCTTATATCGCCGGGTAGACATTGAAGACGTGGTTTCCGCTCATATGCTGGCCATGGAAAAAGCGCCGGACATTGGCTTCCGCAAATACATCATCAGCGCCACAACACCTTTTACACAGGACGATCTGCAGGAGCTGCGCAATGAGGCGCCGGCTGTCCTGCGACGCAGTGTCCCGGCTTATGAGGCCGAATATACGCGTCGTGGGTGGGCGATGTTCCCGGGTATCGATAGGGTATATGTCAATGAACGCGCCCGGAATGAACTGGGTTGGCGTCCCCGCTTTGATTTCGATTATGTCCTTTCCCGTCTGCGGGCGGGCGAGGATATCAGAAGCTCCCTGGCCCGTCTGATAGGGTCGAAGGGGTATCATGATCAATCTTTTGCCGAAGGACCCTACCCGCTGGAGGGCGTCTGAGCTTACTTGAACGGGATCTCCTCCCTGCTCAATCCCGTGGTGGTGCCCACGGTGACATCGACCGTTATACCTGTAATTTTTGCGGCAAGATGAGAGGATAGAAATACGGCGACATTAGCAATGTCTTCCATTAAGGGAAGTTTTTTTAGCATAGTGTCGTTCTCCATTTTTTGCAGTACTGGCTTTACCTCGTCGGGCATATTGACGATGGCTTCTACAAAGGGTCTTGAATCCGGCGATCCGGCGCTCCGGATATTGACCACCCGGATTCCCTGCGGACCCAACTCGGAGGCGAGGTTTCTGGAAAAACCTTCAAGGGTCGAGCAGGCCACTCCAAATCCTCCCGTCAACGGATAAGCGACACCACCTGGTGTAGCCGTTAGCGATAGGATCACTCCCGAACGTTGCCGGACCATGATCCTTGCGGCAGCGGTGTCGGTGATAAAATGGGTGACCATGGTGTCATTGATCGGCTGTACAAAATCCGGCAATCGCATTTCCGTCAATGGTATATTCTGCACGTTATGGATCCCGATGAGGTTAAAGAAGATATCCACCGTACGTGCCGCCGCGACTACTGCCGTCAGGTGTTTGTTGACGGCGTTCTCGTCCATGGCGTCCAACCCGGCAACTTCTGCTTTGCCGCCATTCTGAATGATCTCGGCCGCTACCTTTTGGAGAGAAGCTACATTACGCCCGGCCAGGAATATCCTGGCGCCCTCCCGGGCCATGGCGCGGGCAACCGACCCTGCAAGAGAGATGCCTCCGCCATAAATGACGGCATTTTTATTTTGTAAGAGCATAAGTGATCTTTTTGTAAACTTACGATCACCGCCCTTATCCCTCCAAGGGAAAAAAAGACAAGACAACGGGGCATTCGGGACAATCAGTTCTTTGCAGGGGTATTCTTCATACTCGAAATACGGTAAAGTGGTCGTTTGTAATGTCCGTCCTTGTCCAGCGGCCGTTTGTCTGCAACCTCAGGTATAAAGAAATGCACCGCGGCGGAATCCTTTTTTAATTCTTGCTCCAGCCGTGCTTTCAATCCTGCCGCCTGGGGGTTTCCAAACAGGTTATGCTGCTCTCCCGGGTCTTTTCTCAGATCATACATCTCCGACCAGCCTTCTTCGCCGGGGTATTTTATGAGTTTGGCTGTTTCGGTCCTTTCCGCAATGATGGTCGGTATGGTGTAAGGGGTTTCGTAGAAATATTCATAAAAAAAGGAGGTTCGCCATTTTACAGGTTTTCCTTCTGCCAGCGGCGCCCAGCTCTTGCCCTGGAATCTTCCGGATCTGCTGGCGCCGGCGAAGTCGAGGAAGGTAGGGGCCAGGTCCGTGTTCAGCACCATCTTGTTGATCATCTGTCCTTTCGCCACTTTAGCCGGATAACGCATCAGAAGAGGGACCCTTATGGACTCTTCGTAGGCATTCCGTTTGTCCGAGAGGTTATGTTCCCCCAGGAAATAGCCATTATCGGAGGTATATACGACGATGGTATTATCCGCCAGGTGGAGCGAATCCAGTAAATGCAGGATACGGCCTACGTTGTCGTCTATGGCTTTAAGCACCCTGAAATAGCTGCGGATGATGGTATCGTTGTTGACCGTCCACGAGTTGATGGCCGGTACGGGCGGAGGAGAGGTTCTGCCATCGTCCATCTCGCCTTCATAGGGGGTGGGGGATGTTTCATTGGCGGGTCTTGGAAAAGGGATATTCTCGAACATATGTCTGGTCCTTTCCGGCGGCGTCCAGTTATAATGCGAGGATTTGAAGGCCAGGGTAAGCAGGAAAGGACGGCGGCTGTTCCGGGAAATGAAGGCCAGAGCGGTGTCCGTGGATATATCATCTACCCAGCCCTTTGTTTGGACCATCTCGCTGCCGTTGAGCTGGAATGGGCAGTCGATATATTTCCCCTGTCCGATGAAGCTGAATGAATAGGTGAAGCCGGGTCGGGCCAGTTGACGGGCCATATGCCATTTGCCGATGAATGCTGTGGCATAGCCCGCCCTGGTAAGAAGACTTGCATAGGTGTCGGTGGTATCTCCCAGTTCGCTGTGGTTATTGGTCATTCCATTGATGTGGTTATACCTTCCGGTGAGCATGGTTGCACGGCTGGGAGAGCAGAGAGAGTTGACGACAAAGGCATTTCTGAAACATACTCCCTCTTTTGCAATACGGTCGATGTTCGGCGTTTTGAACCAGGGGAAACGGGCTTTTGCGCCCTGAGCTTCCTGGATCACGCTAAGAGCGTCATAACGCTGATCGTCTGTATAGATAAAGACGATATTCGGCCTCGTCTGTGACCTGGCGGACAAGGACAGCAATAATAACAATAGGGTATTTCTGATCGATAGCATTTATTATATTTTACTTTACTGGAAGAACTCGCTGGGACCGTCATCTATTTTTTTTGCCGCGCTGCTATCTTTACCTGAGGACTTGTTTTTTCCGGGATCTTTCCCCCCGGGTTTGGATGAATGACAGGCGATAAAGGTCATCAGCATGATGGTTAGAACACCTGTCCATAAAAAGAATAAAGCTTGTTTTTGTCGCATGGTCTTTTTTTTATTGATCCGTTATTTTTTATTCCTTCTTCCTTCCCACCCGCTCTTGCCGTCATTCATGTACACTTCTTCCAGGGTTTTCGAAACCCTCGGGTCCACCTCTTCCACGACCTGCACACGCAGGGGATGGGTCAGTTTCTTCTGCCAGTCTATGACGGAGGCATAGGGCGTCTTCCCTTTTTCCGGGCTATAAATAAGATAGGCCCATTTTTCAGCGAAGAGGCTTCCTTTCATGACGGGGATCACTTGCTGCATGTTGGAGGAAAGGTAGCTGTGTGACAGTCCACGCGCCCAATAGATCCAGGGCCCCGCAGTGATATAGAAAAACGGGTTCAACAACCGCGGGTCCGACTCGAGCCCTGTATTGGCGTATTCCAACTGGATACCCGCAAACCCGATGCGGGCGTCTTCATTGTAAAAGGTGATCCAGGGCACGTCGGCTTCCATTTTCAGGTCTGTAAGATCCGCCATGTTCTTTACGTCATAAGTGATCACCGAATCCCTGATGGCATCGTACCAGGCGGCATGGGTGATGAGCTCCCGCTTGAATACGATCTCCGCATTGCGGAGCGCCAGGCAATTGAGGGGTTCGTTGACGCGCATGGAAGTACTGCTGATAAAATAGGGTACGCCGGGGTAAAATTCATATCGCAGGGAAGCGTCCACTTCCTTTACCTCCGGCAGTGGGCCCCATACCTCGCTTTTTGCCAGTATGGGGCCTGTCAGGCTGCGGACATGGGCCGGAGGCGACCAGTCGGACGTATGTGTCCAGGGTCTTGGAGGGGTATAGAGGTCAGGGTTCCAATGGATGGCGCCGTTGGTTTCCATGCGATGGAACAGGGGGGCGTCCGGTCTGCTTTTGAGGGTTAGTTGGTCCAAATGACCGGAATTAGGGTTCAGGGTGATGGTAAACTGGCTGTTATCCACCTGCAGACCGGGCGCTTCTCCCTGCACGTGAAGGTCGGTACGGTAAAATATGTCCTGGGCTTTTTCATTGTTGTAGTACACAAAGTATATGCGGCTCGATCGCGCCGGCACATTGGCAAGAAAGACCAGGTTGGCCGTGACGGTAGGCAGCCACAACGGCACCTGGCGGGTGGGTTTCCCATTTTTATCCGGCGCCAGATCGTCCTTCTCCAGCGACCGTTGTACATCGAAGACCTGGGAGGGTACTTCGGTGACCCCGTGTGATACGGGATCGAAGGCCACTACCCGGACCTCTCTTTTGAGGCCATGGTCTTCATCCGGGTAGAAGGCAAGCAGGACCTTTACAGGTTCGTTAACTCTGTCGATACCCGCCGTCTCGCTGACCACAACGGACTTATAGCTTTTCCAGTCCGGGCTGAATACAGGTGCGGCGGGAGCTTCCAGGGTACGACTGGCCGTGAGCAGCACATCGGTGGATGAATCGCGGACTGAGCGTTTAAGCCGTACCGTGACCCGAATGGTATAACGCCCGCCGGGCTGCCAATGTACCCAGCCTATCACCTGCGGTCTGTCGTACAAAGAGACATCCTGCGCCATCCCGTATCCCGAAGGCGGCCGGTCCGCAATGGGGGGGCGGTTGACATCCTCCACCTCGCCCGTCCTCCGCAGGTCCGTCGCGCGAAGCGTTTTACCATTGACAGAAGCTTCGATTTCGATGATAGAAGGGTGCGGCAGGCGCAGGTCGGCTTTAAAATGATAATAAGGTATGTTCGGGCAGGGATAACCCAGCTCGATATGCTCTATCGTCAGGCTCCCTTCTTTGGCCGGCAGCTGCGCAGTGACGGGTAGTGTGCGGAAAGTCAGCAGCATTGCCAGTAGGATAATTACGGGTTTACTCATTGTTTAAACGTTTATGTTAAAATGGCCATGTTTTTCTGACGGTGACGAGATCCCTGTCACGCAAGGCTTTCACGCCATTCTCCCAGGACCCTGGCGAAGCCCAGAGATAATAGGAGAAGTACATGGTGCTCTTTTGGAATATGCGTACCCATGGCTGCAGTTCCGCATAGAAATACATGGACCCCGGATTTGAAGGATGGTTCATCCACATATGGAGGAAGATGGGTTGGTCCACCGGGAAGGCGCCGACGAACGAAATATCCTCTTTTGTGTCGTGGACTGCATTCCATCCTTCCTTTAGAAAAATGATCCTACCGAAATATTTTTTCGGGTCCATCGTACAATAGCGCATACCGCCCATTTCCGGGAATACAAAGCGGTCTTCCGGACCATGGTTCCTGCCCACAGACAATATGGGTTGCGGCCCGATCATATTCAGCTCGGGGTTTTTAAATGTCAGGGCATAGCGGATCTCCAGCAGGGGAGAGTTGCCGAACAGGGTGAAGGTCTTCTCCAGTTTGTTGCCATAGTAGTCGGCTGTCATTTTCACCTGTACATAGTCGCCTTCCTTTTTGGTGACCACGGCATCGTAGTTCGTATGTGTCTCGATACTTGGCTGTCCCAGGAAGTCTTCGAATCCGCCGTATGGGTAAAATTCCCTTTTCCTGAAAGACCGTTTGTCGTCCACCGGCTTATCCGGCCAGAGTTTGAACAGCACATTATCATTCTTTGATTTGACGATATATTCGATGATACGTGCTCCGGTGGTCAGCAGGGTCGCCCTGATGCTGTCGTTTTCCATGACGTACTCGTTGATACCGTCGTTGTTCAGGTCCACCTCTTTCAATGTCGGACTGCCCGTTGCCTTGCGTACGCCCAACTGGCTGATGTTCCCGACGCCAAGGGCGGACACCTTTACATGATAATTGCCGGGCGGCGTCTGCAGGTCAAAGGTCAGATCGCGGAATGCACCGGTGGGGACCGAACAGATTTTTTTTGTTTCGAATACGACCTTTCCCCCTGCATTGCTGTCCAACACCTGGACAGTCACGGGGAATGAAGTGTCTGCCGTAAAATTATGGATGGTCACCGGGTACCTGACAGACGGCGCCTGGCCGTATAGCAGACGATGTACGGAAATAGCGGGCGGCAGCTCCAGCATAGTCACAGTGCTCTTTTCGCTGCCGCTCCAGCTATAGTGTATGGCGATGGGGGTTGTACTGTCCATCGCATCTTTGGTGGGACGGAGCCGGAAGGTCAGGATTTTTTCGCCGCCTGCCGGCACATCCAGGGTGGATACGGAGTCGCCCGACAGACCCATTTCCGGCGGAAGGGCGATGCTCAACTTGCCGGAAACCTCGTGGGCATAGGTGTTCTTTACCGTCACCTGCAGCTCATAGCCCTTTGTCGTTGCCTCCATATTCACCTTATCCCCAAAATATTCCTCGAGAAATACCCGGTCGAGCAATAGCATCTCCAACGTGTTACGGTATAGCGCGGGCCCCATCATCCTTCCTTTTTCGATGACGGCAACCTCACGGCCGGAGAGGATCGTCTGCCACAGCGTCTTTTGCGTCCACGGCTCCCCTTTTTTTGAAAAAAGCACCATGCAGGGGACGGCGCCTGATTCGAGGTTGCCCGTTATCGATACAAACGGCTTTCCGTCTTTGTCGACCTGTTCCTTATTCCCTTCTCCTGCCAGGTAGCCGTCAAAAGATAAGTGAGAGGTGTCGGCAGTCGTATCGTATACGTTCCTAAAAGCGTATCCGCCCTTCGAATGAGCGAAGTTCACATAGGCAGCATGCGTAAAGAAGCTTTGAACCTGGAGGCTGTCATAATCCCTGCACCCAAAAATGGCGGGAAGACTGCCGGGAGCAAAACCTACGTCGGTAAGCACGGGCAGACGCACCTTTTCCATCCATTTCTCGTATTGACGCTTGGAAAGGAACTCCATATAGCCATTGAAGACAAACCAGCTGTTGCCCTCGTTCATGCCTTTGCCGATGACTTCCAGGGGATGGCCGGGTGTATTGGTAACGCTGTTGATCAGGGTCTGGGCGCCAAACCAGCCGCGACGGAGGTCGTAGATCCTAAGTACATCCCGGGTGTTGGCTATCAGTTGTAATACTTTTGTCCCCAGCGCGCTGTCGGCCGACGATATCACAAACAACCTGCGCTTTCCATTCTCCAATACAAAGGCGTTTACCCTGTCTTTTTCAGCAATATTGTTTTCGATAAGGTTCTGCACTGCGCTGTCGGGCGTATATTTTTTGATCAGTTCCCGGCCAGCGGGTGAGCCGGGATTTGTCAGCACCAGCACATTACTGTCCTTCAATGCGTTGTCCAGCTCATCCGTGGAAGGTTGTTCCAGGACTTTGTAAGGCTCTTTTAACAGGCCGTCCAGCAATCCTTCCTGCATGGTGAATCCTCCGAGCCCCAGGTCTTCCGCAACATCGAACTTGCTGCGTATGATGGCGTTCAGGGCGCCCGAAGTATTGGTCTTGAAAAGATTGCCATACCTTGTCCATTCCTGGGAAGTGCCGTGCCAGTAATCGGTGTAACCATTGAATATAAAATCATTCCGGACAGCATTTTCCATAGGATGGAGAGTAGAAGTATACGTAAAGCCGTCCAATCCGGCGCGTGAGCCGCAGCCCCCGGCCGCGGCTGCGAGTATCGAAAATAAGATGAAGTATATCCTGTTCATTGGGTTGAAGTTTTTATAAAAGATTTAGCGTACCTCTATTTCGTCCAGGAAGGTTTGCACAGGCATACCTTTTTTCCTTCCGGAAATGGCCCTGTCGTGACGGATGATGTGGAGTTTTACATAGCGGGCCTTTGTGTCCGTCCTGAACGAATAGACATATCGCCAATCGCTGTCGCCCGTCTTTTGCTGATCATAGCGCCACTCCTGTTTACCGATGGAGACAAAACCCTTGTTCTCCTTTGTGGAGACAAAACATTCCACCGAGGCGGGAGGGATGGTGGGCCCTGATCTCCATAGGGCGCCCAGGTCCACGGACGATATTTTTTTTGTCTCACCGAGGTCCACCGTAATATTGAACTCCTTGTCGGGCCAGATCAGCCAGAACAGGTTGCGGGTGGCGTCGTCGCCTCTTGCCCCATCCGTCAGCATGGACAGGTCGTTGGAATAGTACCTGTGAAGCCTTTCGGGCGGCAGGCTGTCCGCGGTCACTTTTTTATGAAATGCCAGGTTGCCGATGGCTGCCTCATTAGAGGTAGTGAAGACAGTATGCTTTTTGTAATCATCCAGATGGTAAGCATTTTCATTTATATCCCTGATGCCCTCTTTTTTCAGGGTAGCGTAAAAGTCATCAAAGAGATCGTCCAGCTTTTTATTCCTCACGGTGCCCGAGGCATCCCACCAGCCGCCGGGCCCGTACATATTGTGCTTTGCGATCTCCATAGCGGCGAAGTTCAGCGGCATCCGGGCCAGGTGCGTATGCGCTGCAAACACAGCCTGTCCTTTTACGGCCTGTTCCGCCTGGTCAAACAGGGTATTGTATTCCTCCATGAGCGCAGGCGTTAGATACGTGTCCTGGTAATAACTAGGCGGGGTGTTGATGATCAGCTGCTTTTTATCCTTTGTTCTTTCATAGGCGTCCGTGATCCTGTCGATATATTTCCTGATATAGGGTGCGGCCGGGCCGTAGTAAGCTTTCAGGAACTCGTCTATTGTGGCAGAGACGTCTACATTTGGGTTCCAGGCTATCCGGGAATAGAGATATAGCCGCAGTTCGGCGAACTCCATTCCGTAGTCGATGTTCCCCTGGATAAAGAATTCGTTGGCGCCCTTGCTTACCTGGTCTTTCACCTCGGGCTGCGCCATGAACAGGCTGGGGTATGGGCATTGGTAGTGGAAATAGTCCACCACATAATCCCATACGTAAATATGCTTCGCTATTTTTCCCCATGCGGCGAGGTCGCCGCCGCACCACATGATCTGTACGTTGTCCCGAGGGGTGGTAATGGCGGGCGGGACCAGGGAGTAATAATAGGCGAGGGTGGAAATGATCTTATCGGGAAATTCTTTTGCCACCTGGTTGACGCAGCGGATGATTGGTCCGGCCACGCTTTTTTCTTCGTCTATCGCTTTTTGACAGTCGGGGCACCGGCAATATAACGGGCCGTCGGCCTGGCTGACAGACCAGTACAGGCGGTCAGGCTGCAGCGGTATGTCCTTTTTCATCTGTTTGATCACTTCGCGGACGACGTCGGGGTTCGACATACACAACTGGTCGGGAACACGCTGGCCGCCGATGAGCGCATAATATTCGGGGTGGGTTTTATAGAATGAGTCAGGCGGCAGCAGGCGGTGGGTGAACGTATGGCAATAATAGTTATCCGCAAAGGGGGGGAAGCGATTGGTGATCCTGTTCCAGTCCAATAGGTCCGCATCATCGCTAAACTCATTCAAGGTAAATACGATGCGCAGACTGTTGACGGAAGAGTCCGCTTCCCGCAGCAAAGGGAGACGCAGGTCTTTGCTGGTCGGGATCACTTTATACCGGGGGCTGTACAAATGGCAGCCCAGGTATTTATCCAGTATCCTTACGGCGCCGTATATGCAGCCCCTGCTTTTGCCGCCTTCGATGGAGATGGCGCCATTAGAGAGCGTATTGATTCTGAAGCCATCGTATTTCAGGCCGTCGACCTCCTTTATAAGGATACCTTTGTTCTCGCCGGTGAGGGTGCTTGTCACCGGCAGCCGGCAGCCGGACATTTTCTCTACGTATTGCTGCAGCAAGGTCGCGGCCCGCTGTACCTGCGGAGGAGAGCCGGCGGCGACTACGATTACGTACTGGCTTTTTCCATTGGTAACGAGCTCCAGCTGACCAGGGGCGGAGTTTTTGAAATGTAGCCCCGTCGCGACTGCCAGCGCAAGGATAAAAGTGTTGATCTTCCAATACCGAAGGACTTTCTTCATATTTGTCTGTTTATTCCTTTGCAAATGATTTTATGGTCATTGACCTGCGTAATCCCGGCCATTTTTATTTGTGGCCTCCCATTTCCGCCCGGTGGCGAAAACCTTTACTTCCAAGGGGCGTAGCCGTGTGAATATCTTTCCGTTTTTTACCGTGACCTCTTCATCACCGTACAGTTCCACGAGCTTTTGTCCGTTGAGGCGGTCGAGTCCGCTGACGACGGCGGCGTGCTGGACGGTATCTCCTTCATTGACCACGGCGACCATCCAGTCACGGCCATACTGACGGGCGGTGGCCAGCACCCGGCCGGCTGTGCTGTCGGGTTCATAGGCAGTGACACTGACGGGTTTGGGCTCCGTGGAAAAGAAAGGTTGCAAGGCGGTGAACTCACGGGCCAGGCCATAGAGGGATTGCCGGCATGCCGACGAGGTGAGGAATCGCATGTCCCAATATAGAAGCCCGGAAGCGCCGTTAGCAAGGACGTCATAGGCCATGTACCGCGATTCTTCAAAGGACGGGTAGGCGACAGGACGGCCTGCTCCATTCCAGGGTTCGATGGCCGCCAGTTCATTCCATGAAAAGGCCTGCAGCACGATCCACAAAGGTTTACCCTGACTGACGGCCGTCCATCGTTTGGTGCTTTTGCCGATGGATTGTATCTGCCGGCGGGGTCGTGTACTGCTGTCTGTGCGCGCTGCTTTCACGGGGTAAAGATCAAAGCCGGTGATATCGAAGTCGTCCATATATTGCCATATGTACCCCATATCGCTGTTCTCCCCCTCATTGATCCACAACTGCAGGTTACGTTTGTCCACGCTGCGGAGATAGGTGATGGCCTTATGTACGTTCGGCATGAGGACCTCACTCTGCTGTCTGGCATATCGAAGGGCTTCCGGATTGAGCTTTTTCCAGGCCCCTTTTTCAGAATGGACCTTTAGTTCCCTGTACAGCCTGCTGTTGGCGGTAAAACCCCATACAAGCTCGTCGGGGCCGCTCCAGACAGCCAGCGCCGGATGGCCCGCGACGGAGGCTATCTGCTGCTGCAGCGCGGGGGTAACGCCATCCTCCAGCCGAAGGAATACCCATCCCTGGGCATTGTATTTTTTTACCCGGTCCAGGTCTTGTCCGGACCCGCAGGCGAAGAGGTTGAACCCCGCCTCTGTCATTTCTTTCAGATCGGCATCGTTGCCGGGAAGAAAATAGCTGCCAAAGACGAACTGACGTCTGCCGTCCTTGTAAATATATCCGTCACCTTGTGCGGACGTCTTTTCCAGGAAGGATACGAAAAAAAGAGAGCATAGCAATATGACCTTCATCATCTGAAGTTTTATTAGCGTGAAAAAAGCCGGGATTAAAGCTGTGTGTATCCCTTGTTTTGAATGATGACGCCCGGGTTGGCGTTGATCATCGCGTTCTGCGGCATGGGGAGGGCATAGTCCCTGTCGTCCCAGGTGATGGTCGTATTTTCATCCGTCTGTGAAGAAGCCGTCATTACCGCCGGAGCGCGCTGGGTCCTTACAAGGTCATACCAACGTTTGTCCTCCAGGGCAAATTCCACCCTCGATTCATTCTCGATGGCCAACAGGAAGTCATTGTCCGAAGCAAAATCCGTGAGGTCATAGTCCTTCAGCGTTACGGAGGGGTCGCCTGTGTTCCAGCCGGGGAATTGTGTTTCGATGGTTGCGATGGTCGGGTCATCCGACTTGGCGGTACTTCTGGCCCGTTGTCTGATCTTATTGAGGTAGGTGAGCGCCGTGTTCTTATCACCTCCTGACCGCACAAGCGCTTCCGCATAGAGGAGATAGACTTCTGCAAGACGAAGTTCCTTCCAGTTGCAATCCCAATTCAGATAGGAGTCCACATTCGACTTGTCCGCACCCAGTTGTTGCCAGTATTTATGTCCATATGCTTCCGTCTTGTAGGTACTATTGTTCTGTTTATAACCGGGTCTGAAGGTGACGGATTTTCTGGGATCGCCCGCCGCATAAGCATTCAGCAGAGAGATATTGGGCTTGTTGTCTGCAGTCCCCGCGTCTCCCGCCGGGACCAGCGCGGAGGCGGCGGCGCTGGTGAGCATTTTTGACTGGAAAGCGTTGCCGGTCTTGTTCGTCAGGTCTGCCTTGAACTGTATCTCGATAATGGCTTCGGATGAGTTCTTGTTATTCGAATCGAACAGCTTCACATAGCTGGGGACCAGGCTGAGCGCGGGGTTGTTCACAACAGGCTGGAACTCTGCGGCGGCTTTTACATAATAATCCGCCCCTTTGTTCAGCGGGTATCCCGCCATGAACATATATACTTTACCCAGCAGCGCCTGGGCGGAGACGCTGGTAACGCGTCCTGCATTGGCTCCTGAGGCAGAGGAGGGCAGCTTGGCTTTGGCATCGGTGAGATCGCTGACGATAAGAGCGTAGGTGTCTTCCAGGCTGGCTCTTGGCATCTTTCGTGCTGCATCGGCGCCCAGTTGTTTGGTCACCAGCGGAACGCCCGACAGGCTCCCGTCCAATGCATATCCTCCGTAGGTACGTGCCAGGTAGAAATAGCAAAGGGCTCTTATCAGTTTGGCTTCCCCGATATGCTGGTTCTTCACAGCATCGCTGGTGTAGGTGGCGCCGTCTATTTTTTCCAGGACCGTATTGGATGCGATGATGGCCAGGTAAAGGTTATTCCAGAAATTGTTCACTTCCACATAGGTGACCTGTATCGGGACCAGCAGATTTACGCTGTTCCTATCCACGGAAGGGTTATAAAAGCTCGTGTTGTCGCTGCGGATCTCTCCCCAATAGTAGAAGTAGCCGTTGTATACGTCCCGGAGCCTGCCGTAAGCGCCTACCACGGCTGCATCCATGTCGGATTGTGTTTTATAGAATTGCTGGGGCGTAAAGTTGGCGGGGTCGTTCAGATCGAGCTTCCCCTTCCCGCATGACAGGGAACAGATCGCAACGATAAAAAAACCTATTATTTTTTGCATGACTGTATGCGTTGAATGGTTCATTAATTCTATCAGAATGTCAGGTTTATGCCAAGGCTATAGGTTCGGGATGTAGGATAGGCGAGGTAGTCCGCGCCGCTGACCTGGGACCCGCCAGTGCCGTCCGGTGAATCGTAATAATAGGACGTATTGGCTTCCGGGTCGTAGCCCAGGTATTTTGTGAACGTATACAGATTGTATACAGATGCGTATACCCTTAACCGCTGTATATTGTATTTCTTTGGCAGTTTGGAGGACAGGTCGTAGGCGAGCGTCACATTACGGATGCGCAGGTAGGAGTTATCCTGGACCCAGTAGGAGGAGCCATTCCCGTCCAGCCCTCTGCCGACGGATGTAACGGCCGGTACTTTTCCGTTGCCCGGATCTGCCGGTGACTTCCATCTGTCGAGTAGGTATTTGGGAGCGCCTCTGGACCCGTCGGTACCCTTCACCAGCTCTTTGAACAGGAGATTATAAGTATGGCCGCCATAGCTTGCGTTCAGTTGTATATCGAGGCTCAGGTCCTTGTAGGCAAAATGGTTGGTCATGCCTGCCGTAAATTTCGGATTGTTGTTACCGATGGCGGTACGGTCATTGACATCGATGACGCCGTCGGGTTTGCCGTTGGGGCCGCTGACATCCTGGTAATAGAACTGACCGGGGCGGTCTTTGCCGGGGTTATACTGAGTATGCTTGGCCAGGTCCGCGTCATCCCTGAAGATGCCTGCCACCTGGTAGCCCCAGAAAGTGGATAACGGATAACCCACTGCTGTACGGAACCAGGGGCCTCCTGATATCTTGGAGGTAGGGAAAATGGGGGTGTTGCCGGGTCCCAGCGAGAGTACTTTGTTATCGTTGTGGGAGATATTGAAGTCCGTGCTCCAGGAAAAGATGGGGCCGGTGATATTCCGGGTGGACAGCGTAAGCTCTACGCCTTTGTTCCGCATCTTGCCTATATTGGTCAGGTAGGAGGTTTGTCCGGTGAGGATAGGGGCCGGGAGGTTCAACAGCAGATCGTAGGAAGTCCTTACGTAGTAGTCGCCGCTGACCGTGATACGATTGTTCAGGATGCTCAGGTCGAACCCGACATTGAACTCGCGTGTTTTTTCCCAGGTCAGCTGGTTGTTTTGCGCCTTGCTGCCCGGAGGTACGCCCAACTGGCCCACCTGTGTGCTCCCCAGGGGATAGCGGTTGCCACCCATATTGCCCTGCCATTCGAAATTACCGATGTTGTTATTCCCCGATACACCCCAGCCGCCGCGTATCTTGAGATCGTTGATGACCTTTACATTCTCCATGAACGACTCCTTGGCAACGTTCCAGCCGGCGGAGATAGATGGGAAGAATCCCCATTTATGACCCGGACTGAAGCGGGACGATCCATCCCAGCGTACCGTACCTGTCAACAGATAGCGCTGGTTGAAATTGTACATCAGGCGTCCCAGGTAAGACTGCAATGAATACTCCGATGCTCCGGTGACGGCTGTCACCGGTGTGCCTGTCACCAGCTGGACATAGTTGGAGGCGCCATTGGCAGCAGCGGTGCTGATGGATCCCAGCAGGGCGTTTTCGATGGTATAGCCGCCCAGCAGGGAGAAATTATGTTTGTCGGCAATCGTTTTGTTATAGGTCACCAGGTTTTCTATCAGGTAGCTTCTGGTATGGTCCTGTGCGTTGGAAGAGGTCGTTCCTGTTGTTGTCACTCCATAGTCGTTGACGCCTGACGGCTCAAAAAAACTGTTCTCATTGTTGACGGTTGTCTGATTGAACGTGAATTTGTATTTGAGATTGGGAATGATCTCCCATTCTGCGAATGTAAAGGCTGACCAGCCGTAGTTCTTTTTATAGCGGTAGCGGTTATTCGCCATCTCCAGCGGGTTGAAACCCGGCTGGCCGGCTCCCAGTATATCCGGGTTGCGCTGCATGTCCGCATAGGTCCCGTCCGGGTTCTTCACCGGGAATACGGGGGCCATGGACAAGGCTGCCAGATCGACGCCCCATCCACCCAACGCTTCGTTCCGGCCTTGCGCCTGCAGCCTGCCGTTGCTGGAATTACCCAGCAACTGAAACCCTATCGTGAGATTCTTCCGTATTTTGGATTCCAGTCTTGACCGCACGTTGAACCGTTGATAAGTGGAGTTGATGATAATACCGTCCTGTTTGGCATAGTTGCCGGAAATGATATAACGCGTATTGCCGGCGCCGCCTGAAAGGGATATCTCGTTCTGGGTCACCAGGGCGTTGCGGTAGATCTCGTCCTGCCAGTCCGTATTCGGCATCTTTGCCACATCGGCGGGGTCAAGGATATTGTATTTAAACGTGCCCCATGGATTGCTTTTGCCGTCCGGGATGATGTATTTAATGCTTCCCGCTGCGCCCCGCGCCTGGCGGGTGGCATTGTCATCGGTGGCTTTGTTATTTACGGGATCTCTGTCGACCCATGAATTGTTCTTGGAATCGAGCAGCAGCTGCAGATAATCATTCTTTCCCATCATGGGTATTTTCTTGGCTATCTGCTGCATGCCCACGGAAGAGTTCACGGAGATGGCAGGCGGCCCTGTCTTGCCTTTTTTGGTAGTGATCAGCACGACGCCGCTGGAGCCGCGGGAACCATAGATGGCGGTGGCCGAGACATCCTTGAGCACCGTGATATTGTCGATGTCGTTTACGCTGATGGAATTAAGCGCATTGGGCATGGGCATGCCGTCCACTACATACAAGGGATCGGAGCTGCCGCTGATGGAGTTGGTGCCCCTGACCCTTATTTTTATGCTTTCCCCGCCCGGCTGACCGCCGCCCTGTTGGATATCGACACCTGACAACTGTCCCGCCATCGCCTCGAGCGCATTCATCACGGGTCTGTTCTCCAGCTGTTTGGAAGTGACCGTTGCCACGGCGGTAGTGACGTCTCCTTTTTTTACTGTTCCGTACCCCACTACGACAGCTTCATCCAGGCCCTTGGTCCTTGGATGAAGGACAATATTTATCGCGTCACTGCCGGCAACGACGACCTCCGTTTCCGCATAGCCCACATAGGAAAAGATCAGCGTAAGGGAAGACTTGTCGGACGTAATAGTAAAAAGCCCGTTGACATCCGTGGAAGTGCCGCCCTGTACCCCTTTTATCCTGACAGTGACGCCTTGCAAGGGAGAGCCGTCTTCAGTAAGGACCCTGCCTTTAAAGATCTTAGGCGGTGAAATTTCACCTGCAGGACTGGTGACCGGGACTGACCTGCGCCGGATAAAGATCGTATTCCCTTCGATGGTGTATTCGAAAGGCTGGTCCTGCAGGATCTTTTGCATAAACCTTTCGACAGGCTCGTCCTTTACGGAGATGCTGACAAGCTTTGCCGATCGTAATACCTGGTCATTGTAAGCCACCAGGAAACCTGTCTGTTTCTTTACTTCGTTGAATACCTTCACCAGCGGGACGCGCTCGCCGGAAAAGGTGACTGTTTGGGATAGTGTCCTCGCACTAACCTGGAGACCGGCTGCAAGCAGAAAGAGAGAAGTCAGTCGCATGACGCGCATCGTTTTGATTAAATGCCTGGTTCGCATTAGCTTTGTAAAGTTTTGGGTTGAAGAATAACGATGTACCTCAAACCATTGTCAGTTCAGCTCCCAAAACTTCCGGTCGGGGGTGTCGTAACCACTCCCGATCTTTTTTGGGACCCAACAAATGATAACAACGGTTTACCTGTTTCCTAGAATAAGTTTTTTGAGAAGGCTTGTTGGTTAATTCGTAGAATAAGTGTCTGGGATAAGTTAATTACATCATGGGAAGACCAACAGTTTTTTTCCCGGCTCCAGCCGGCAGATGACTTCCATGGCTGCTAATCCTTTCAATACCTGGGATAAGTTGAGGTTCATGCCCATTTCACCTCTTAATTTGATGTCGGGGATTTCTTTCCCATAGACGATCGTAAGGTCGTACCAGCGTGCCAGCTCCCGGAGCACCTGTTGTATGGTTTTCCCTTCAAACGTGAATACGCCGTTTTTCCAGGACATGACCTGCGTCACATCAACCTTATCGTTTACCCTGGTCCCTGATGACTGCTGGCCAGGTTTCAGGATGACGGAGGCGTTACCGCCGGATACTTTTACCTTACCTTCAAGGAGCGTGGTCTTTATGGCCGACTCGTCCTCATACGCGTTAATATTGAAATGAGTGCCCAGTACTTCCACCTTGCTGTCGCTGTTGTCTATTTTGACAAAAAAGGGGCTGCCTGTGTTTTTGGCGACTTCAAAATATGCCTCTCCCGAAATACTGACAGTCCTGTCGCTGTCGGTGAAACGGGCCGGGTAGGTGATGGAAGATGCGGCATTCAACCATACCCGGGTCCCATCGGACAATACCAGCTGATACTGTCCGCCGCGTGGTGTCCGGACGGTATTCCTGGGGATGACCCCATCCTGTCCGGGACCCTGGGCAGGCACATAGTCGATCTTCCCACCCGCCTCTTTGACGATCTTCATTCCGCCTTGCAATACGGTAGCGCCGTTGGCAAGACTATCCAGGGGTACGACGGACTTGTCTCCCAGTATAAGGATCGCTTTATTCTGACCCGGGAGCACATCCTGCATAACAGGGCTTGGGGGCGGCGTGACGTGCGCTATCTGCGTAATATGGTTTTTTGTGCCGTAACGATAGACGGCAAGACCCGCCAGCAGCAAGAGCGCCGCCGCTGCATAACGCGTCCACCGGGTTCTTTTTATGGTGTGTATGTTCTCACTTCCGGCGATGGCCTTATCCCGGACAGGGATATTTCCTGCCTGCAGGATATTATTATATAGCCGGTCCGCCTGCTGCCCGTTTGACCAGCCGAGCCAGGTTTCTTCGATGAGGTCCATGTCGATGCGTCCGGCATAGCGGCGCTGGAAATCCTCCTCTTCCAGAAAGCGGAAGAAGAGAGGTAGTTCATCGGGTGTCAGCCGCTCGCTGATAAACCGTTCGATAAGGGCATCAAAAGAGTTAGCATCTGCCATATACTATAACAAGACGCATGAACAAACAGGATGTATTAGTCCTCCTTAGAAAAAGTTTTTCAGACCTGCGAGGGAGTAAAGACAGAGGAGGATGTATTTGTCGTTGTTATGGGTTTGGACAAACCGGCGCAGGGACTCCATCGCTTTGAATAGGTGGACACGCACGGTATTGGGGGAGATCCCCATTCGTTCTCCAATGATCTTATAGCTGAGGCCTTCGTCGCATTGCAGGGTAAACGCCATCCTTTGCTGGGCGCTCAGCTGCTGGATACCTCGTCGGATGAGTTGTAATTGTTCTTTCCTCACCAGGTCTTGTTCCGGATAGACGGGTAGGAGGCCGAGGCGTTGTTGTAGGAAGTCGAGATAACTCGCCTGGGAGCCTTGCTTACGCAAGGTAGAAATGATCGTATTGCGCGTCAGGGTATAGAACCAGCCGGCAAAAGACTGTACTTCGCCCAGGCCGGTCCTGTTTTCCCAGAGTTTGAGGAACACCGTCTGCACCAGGTCTTCGGCCAGTTCAGGCTGCTTGAAATGGAGAAGGGCTACGGAATATACCTTTTCGGCATAGTGGTCGTATAACTTCCTGAATGCCCTTTCTTCCCCCGCGGACAATGCCCGGAGGACCATTTTTTCGTTATGGAGTGATAAGAATGCCAACGTTTTGGTTACAGTACCCTAAGTTATTAAATAATTCCTATAAACAAAATTAGGAGAGATCATGACCTGTCCAGCCCGGCTATCTGTACTTTGTACAAGCGTGGTAACAACAGCGCCTTGATAAACCTGTCAAATCTCAGACGTCTGGTGGCTTTGTAAAGGATAAATAAGGGATAGAGCACGGGCACCCGGGATAACGCTAACAATTCTCGTACTTTTTTGGGCGCCAGTAAGGCCTGCGCCTGTAAAAGGATATAATAGCGAAGAGCGCCCAGATGCCGTCTGTACTGTCTGTAGAGGTCTTCTGTGAAAGTGCTGCGGATAAGGTTGGCTTCCAGGTATGCCGCCCGTAAGGTCTTCCAACGCCGGTAGTCAGCCGGCAAGTCTTTCAACCCCATCCGTGATCCGACGCGATGGAAAACTTCAAATACCTCTGTCTTTTCTGCATCGGTCAGCCGGCGTCCCAATAGCTCTGATGACCGTATGGAGTAATCGATCAGCATAAATAACACGTCGAGGTAGGCTTCGTCGGGTATCTTGTCCCCACGGCCTGCTTCTACTCCTTTATGGATGGCCGTGATCTTATCGATGGCGGCCAGCGCATCGTCATGCTCCGCAAAAACGATGAGCTGCGCATATTGCACGGTGGAGAAAAGCCTGCCCAGGGGGTCTGCGGGCAGACGGCCTGTGAAATACAACCAGTCCACCGCCTTATTCAGGGGGAATTCGGCGGCAGCTCCGGCAAAGATCAGCAGTACGGTGTCTGCATTGCCCCAGATCTTTCTGACGATGGAACCTTTATTTACAAACGGGTTGTTCATGGCTGATGGTGTTATTGTTGCGGCCGGTCCATCTTTCCAGGAGGATGACGCAGATGATGCCCAGCGTATAGGATAGGATGTCCGTCCAGGTAAAATAATCTCCCAGAATGATTCGGGGTAACGAATGAGCTTTGAGCCCCAGGTGATCAGCCAGTCTGAAATACTGCAGTGTTTCGATGAGATAGGCGAAAAATAGTACTGCCAGCGCAGTGGGTAGGACAGGGGTGTCCAAAATGGTCCTGACCATACAATAGAGGAGGATTACGACCAGGAAGTCTCCGCCATAGGGGCGGATGATAGGGTCATTCATACAGGCTGCGATGAATATCTCTATACCGAAAATGAAAAGACTGAGTAAAAAATAGCGGATTTTGAACCTGAGTTTCATTTTTAAATAAAAAGTACTTTGAATTACAAAGTAAATAAAAAAGAACAATATTTGCAAATTGTTTCAATCTTTTATCACTGCGTTTCAACCTTGCTACAAAATCCCATTACCCTGTTTTAGATGGCTTGCGCGGGGTAGCTGCCATCATCGTTGTCGCCTTCCATCTTTGCGAGCCGCTTGCAACCAGTCATCTTACCCAGCTGGTGAACCACGGTTATCTTGCGGTAGACTTCTTTTTCCTGCTGTCGGGTTTTGTCATTGGGTACGCCTATGATGACAGGTGGAACAAACTTACCATCGGTGGCTTTTTTAGACGCCGTATAGAGCGGTGCTTCCCATACCACTATCAATGGACATCCGCGGCATCATTTCTCGTGGCCATCGCAGCCATAGTCTTATTCCATTATATATGGTTCACTATCCGCTGGTGTACTTCTATGTCGCCTGGGTAAGCAATCATAAAGGCATAACAATTGCAGAAGCCTGGCCTTGTGCGTTGCTTACATTTTCCGGTGCGATCATATTAGCTTATTTAAGTTTGAAGCTATACGATGAGCCGGCCCGGGCATGGCTTCGGAAGAAATTGAAGTAGTGGCAAATTGTTGATATTTAATTTTTTATAGGTGATCAGGATACGCCGGCATCTGCGATGGAGGGGGCCTGGAAACCCGGGTGCTGGTGTTTACCAACAGGTGTATACGTTACAAAGGTATATTATTTGGTACTGGTGAATATGGATATAATATAACCTTTTTATTATGATACGCTCCCTTATCTGTGTTCTGCTTGTCATTGCCATGACCTCCCTTATTTATTGCAAAGCCAAAGTAAAGACGACCCTGCCGCCGGGTGACCATAACAACGGCGGACTATTGTTACCCGGAGGATTCGAGGCGGTGGTGGTAGCGGACAGCATCGGTTATGCAAGACACCTCACGGTGAATAACAATGGCGATATCTATGTTAAACTAACCCACAACGATGCCATGAAGGGGAGAGGAGGCACCGTTGCTTTGCGTGATGCCGACCACGACGGCAAGGCGGACATCATCGCTTACTTTGGCGATTACAAAGATGAAGGCGGTCTTCCCGCAGGGATAACGATCCACGACGGCTATCTGTATACTTCCACCGTAAAATATATTATGCGTAATAAGCTGACGCCGGGGGAATTGATACCAACGAGTAAGACAGAGATCATTTTTTCGGACGTGGATTCAAACCTGTTCAGACACTGGCATTCACATAAACAAATGGCTTTTGACGACAAGGGAAATATGTTTGTCCCGTTTGGGGCGCCTGATGACGGGGGACAGGATATCCATACGGCAGGGCCGGCGGGGATGCCGGGAGGCAAGGGGGTAGACCCTTCTCCTGATCTTGAAAAATATGCAGGGATATGGAGGTTCAGCGCCAGTAGAACGGGACAGACGCAAAAGGACGGTTATAAATATGCTACGGGTATCCGCAGCGTTTTGGGTCTTGCGTGGAACCAGACGGATAATAGCCTTTATGCCGTGATGAACGGTATGGACAATTTTCATACCCGGTACCCAAAGATCTACTCACCCTGGCAGGCGGCTGTGCTTCCGTCGGAGCCGCTGTTAAAGGTCAGGGAACATGCGGATTTTGGCTGGCCCTATGCTTATTATGATCAATTGCAAGGAAAAAATGTAATGCAGCCGGCATATGGCGGGGACGGGAAGATCGTCGGCAGGGCGGCTGCGTTTGATAAGCCTGTGATGGGTTTCCCCGGGCACTGGGCTCCTATGGACCTGTTGTTTTACCAGGGAGATCAATTCCCCGAACGGTATAAAAAGGGAGCTTTTGTCGCGTTCCACGGGTCTACTGATCGCAGCCCTTATCCTCAGGCCGGCTATATCGTATGTTTTGTCCCGTTTGAGAATGGTAAGCTGACAGGGGACTGGGAGGTTTTTGCCGATGGTTTTACGGTGGTGGATACAGTGTTCAACACACGGGATGCCGTATACAGGCCAATGGGGCTTGCAGAAGGACCCGACGGGTCCCTGTACATCTCCGAATCGAATAAAGGTAAGATATGGCGGGTGATGTATAAGGGAGATAAAGACAAATTCGGGAAGACCGATCTTGCGTTTATGGAAGGGCGGAAATCCAGGACCTATATAAAGACGCCGGATGAGATAAAGGATAACCTTGGCAAAGGTGGGGAGATGGAAGGGCTGATCCTGTACCAATCTTATTGTGCCACCTGTCATCAGCGGGATGGGAGAGGGGACAACAGCCGCTATCCACCGCTGGCGGGTTCTGAATGGGTCACAGGCGACAGACAACGGCTGATCAGGATACTGCTGCAAGGGCTTCAAGGTGAGATCCAGGTGAATGGGAGAACCTATAATGGCGTTATGCCGGCACATGGCGCCTTTCTGGATGATCATGCCATCGCCTCGATACTGACCTTTATTCAAAGCGCCTATAACAAGGTACACACACCCATCGCTTCGGATGAAGTAACAAAGGTACGGGCGGCGATGGCAGCTTCTGCCAAATAATGTACATTCGTAGTATGCCAGTGATAGGAAAAACACCCCTGATAAAATTAGAGAGACTGTCCGAGCCGGGCTGCGCCGATATATATGTAAAATATGAAGGCGCGAACCCCACCGGCAGCATGAAGGATCGGATGGCCCTTTCCATGATCGAAGGGGCTGAAAAGAGAGGCATTCTTAAGCCGGGAGGGAGTGTCGTCGAATATACGGGAGGAAGCACGGGTGGTTCGTTGGCGATGGTATGTGCGAATAAGGGTTACCGCGCGCGCTTTGTATCTTCGGATGCCTTTGCAAAGGAAAAGCTCCAGACGATGCGCGCATTTGGAGCCGAGCTTGAAGTCATCCCCAGCGGGAACGGACTGATCACTGCAAAACTTATCGATACGCTGATCGAAAGGGCCCGGGAATTGAGCAAACAGCCAAACACTTTTTGGACCGACCAGTTTAACAACGTCGACAACAGGAATGCCTATCATATAATGGCCCGGGAAATAATAGACGTGCTGGGGAATGAGATAGACGAATTTATCATGGGTGTCGGGACAGGGGGATGTTTTTCCGGTAATTCCGAGGTGTTTAAACAGGAGATACCCGGTATCCGGTGCATCGCTATCGAGCCGCTGCATGTACGTTCTCTGTCAGGTGGCGATATATCGGGGACACATAGATTGGAAGGCATCGGAACTGGTTTTGTACCTTCCATTTGCAGACTGGACCTGGCGGATGAAGTAATTCCTGTGTCGGACGAGGATGCCTATGACACCGCCAGGAAACTGGCAAGACAGGAGGGGATATTTGGAGGCGTCACTTCCGGCGCAAATGTATGGGCTGCCATTCAAAGGGCGAGGGCCATTGGCGCGGGAAAGAAGATCGTTACGATCATCGTCGATTCAGGATTGAAGTATCTTAATGGAGAGCTGTATAGATCATAACTCCGATGATAAAATGAACGTGATCAAAGAACTTGCCTCTTCGCTCAATCGCAGAGACGAAGGGCCTAACCTGGAACTGGCAAGACGGATCAGTGATGTCCGTGACAAAAAGGCTGTAAAAGAGCTGGTCGAAAACCTTGCCAATAAAAGTAAGGACATTCAAAACGATTGTATCAAAACCTTGTACGAGATAGGTAATATAAAACCCTCCCTGATCGCGGGGTATGCAAACGACTTTATTCAACTTCTTGACAGCAAGAACAATCGGCTGCAATGGGGGGCTATGACAGCGCTGAATTCCATTGCAGCAGAAAGTCCAAAGCAGGTATTCTCAGCTTTGGCAAAATTGGCCGCGGTTGCCGATGAGGGTTCTGTAATTACCAGAGATCATTACGTCGGCATTCTTATAAAAGGGTGTATGATAAAAGAATATGCTGACAATGCTTTTGTGCTTTTGAATGAACAATTAATGACCTGTCCCACCAATCAGCTCCCCATGTATGCGGAAAATGCCTTACCCGCAATTGCAGAAAAGTATAAGGAGGTTTTTGCAAAAACTCTTGCCTCAAGACTTGATGAGGTTGAAAAAGAAAGCAAACGTAGACGAGTGGAAAAAATAGTAAAGAAAATACAGGGCAGGTAAATTGCCGGATGATCATACCATCATGTCCAGTATTCCCTCATTCTCAATGATCATCATCCCATGTCGATCGGCCGATACGCCATCCTGCAGGATATAGGTATAGGTTGGCGTTCTACCATCCATGACGGTAGGCATTTGGGAAAATATTATATTCGGGTGATCCTTTCCAAGTTCATCCGCTACTTCCAGGATATGTGTGGAAATAATAAAGGCGCAGTTCCGGTAGGCTGCAAAAGCCTTTGTAACGGACAGCGTGGCATCAAAGGCATCCTTGACGTTGGTCCCTTTGAATAATTCGTCAAAGATGACCAGCAGTTTTTTTGATGAACCGACGGCCTCAGCCACTGTTTTTACACGAAGGACTTCCGCGTAAAAGTGACTGTATCCCTGACTGATGTCATCCGGCAGGTTGATAGATGAGAAGATCCCGTCCCTGATGGAAAATTCCATACGGTCGGCGGTGATGGGGAACCCCATATGTGCCAGGTAAACCGCGACTCCGATGGATTTCATAAGCGTGGACTTCCCCGCCATATTCGCACCGGTGAGGAACAGGATATTACCATCACTGTCAAGACGGATATCATTGCCTTGCGCATTTTTCAGGACAGGATACCTGCAATTCTTTATGTGGAGGACCTGTTCTTCCGCCGGAAGGGCGTTGGCGTAGGAAAACCGGTGCAGACGAGCGACCGTGCTCACCGAGATATAGACGTCCAGTTCGTAAAGCATGTTCAATACGTCAAACATCCGTTGGTAAAAGACATTGCCCAGCAGATGGCTGCATTTCACCTGACGGCCAAAACTGATCCTGGCGTTTTGCCTTACACTATGGACTTTTTCGATCCTGGGATCATTGTATAACGCCTGGAAATGGCGGATACTATCCTCAAACGGCGATCCCGGATCTTTTTTTAACAGGTCGTTCAAAAAGATATTGAGCCGGGACATTATAGAGGATGTGATTTGCAGCCCCTGTATGAACAAGTCATATTCTTCGTGGAGCCCCAGCAGCCGGAGGGATTGTCTGCGGACCGTCTGTCCTATGGAAGACAGCCAATTCCGTTGCTGTATGGAATGGAGAGATCTTTCCATGATGGTCAACTCCTCCACATTTACCGGGAATACAAGGTCCAGGCCCTGAAAGTACTTAAAAAGACTGCTCCGGCGGCTGATGGAGGCAACATCCGTCAACGGATGACGGAACATTTTTTCCAATAATACCTGTCCGCCTTTTGTCCTGGTCTGATCAAATAAAGCGAATATGGAACTGCTGCCATACCTGTCCAGCAAGTTCAGGTCACCCAGCGTTTGTTTGTCTGCTATGAATCCCATTTTGTAATATGTTCAAAATACCTTCGTTACGAATAATGAGCATGCCATGTCTGTCATCCGAGATGCCGGGTTCCAGCCGGTAGGTATACAAAGGTTTACCCTCTTTCATTTGAGTAGGCAGGAATACAAAGTTGATCTGACTGTTCCTTTGTTGCAACACCTCTGCGGCTTCCAGGATATGCGTGGAAACCATGAACAGGCAATTGCGCTTTCGGGTTATGGCATCTGTAATGGCGACGGTGGCTTCATATGCGTCTTTTACATTGGTCCCGCGGAACAGCTCGTCAAAGATGACAAAGACATTCATGCCTTTTTTTATCTGTTCAGCCATCTTTTTTACCCGAAGCACTTCAGCATAAAAATGGCTGTACCCGGTGTTGATGTTGTCAGCCAGGTTGATCGTCGTCAGTATCCCGTCACATATCGAAAATTCCATTTTCTCAGCCGGTACGGGAAATCCTATATGTGACAGATAAACGGCGATCCCGACCGACTTCATAAAAGTGGATTTACCGGCCATATTCGCACCGGTGAGAAAAATAATGTTCCTTTCCCGGTCAATCTCGATGGAATTAGCGACGGGATGCTGCAGGAAAGGGTGAAATACGCCGGTAAGCCGTATCGTGTTGTCTGTCCCTTTTGGCAGTGCGGTGGCATAGGTCATTTTGAGAGACGCGCCAACACGGGCCACTGTCATATAAACATCCAATGTATAGATATGGTGGAAAAGCTCTGTCAGAGGGATGGGGTTTGTGAATCTAAACAACTTGTCCAACTCGACCAGTTCCGGGAAAGACAATTTCTTCCCCGGCTGTTTGTTGAATACCATTTGCAATTCCGGTCGCCCGAGCACAGATCGTATCCCGGTGATCGCCCCTTCGGAATGTGTGTTCTCCGGTGTTTTTTGTACAAAATCCCGTAGATCGTGCAGGATGGTGATCAGCGCAGTAATGCCGCCGACCAGCAATTGTTGATCGATATTGTTGCCGATCATATCTTTTAGTTTCTGACCCAGCGTATTATTTTGTGTCATCAGCTGACTTCTGGGATCTGTGTTGTCCAGGTATTTCTCAGCAGCGTCCATCGATTCGGGCTGTAATGGGAAGGACAGACCCAGCGAGTGAATGTACCTTATCGTGGCGCTGCGCCGGTTGATGACGTCATGATCTGAAAGAGGGTACCTGAACATGTCTTCCATCAGCTTTGCTCCTCCCTGCGTACAGGTATGGTTAAAGAGAGCGTACACTGAAGGCTTGCCTTTTTTCCCGAATATATCCAGGTCCCCAATGGTCTGTTTGTCTGTAGTAAAGCTCATATTTTTACCTCCCTTTTCGTCTGATCCAGATGATAATGGCCAGCAGGATCAAGGCGCCCGGAAATACCCATCTAAGCAATGGGCCGACAACTTTCCAGCCGCCTTGCCCCATCCTGAAGGAATTGTCGATAGGATCGGGGTGCCGCATATCGATGGGTACTTCGTCATCGGAAAGCCAGGAAAATACTCCAAATATCAAAGAGTAGTTCGCGCTAAAAATACCCTTGCGCTGCATATTCAATTCACCGGCGCTCAGCCAGTCGGCATCACCAGTGACAATGATCTTTTGCTGCCGGTCGCCCACATTCCGATGGAGCGACACGACGGTAGGGTACGCTCTTTTTACTTCTCCGGCGACAGGATGGAATATGGCGGTATCGTCTATAAAATTTGTCGTCTCCAATTCGGACCAGCAGGAGTCGGGAAGGGTGGTACACCAGGTAGTGGCGTTAAATCTTCCCGCCGGGGTCACCTCCAATGCAGCCGCGGTCGGCATGGTCAGCAGACGGTTGTTCCTGCTGATATCATCCAGCACCCAGGATAGTTTTTTGCCTTCTGTTGTCGGTACTAATGGGATTAGGGTGGGATGAAGTTTCCCTGGTTCATGCATCAGCGTCCCCGGCAGGAACCGGATGCCCAGTGACCCCGTTATGCTGTTCATAAAAGGTTGTCTTCCTGGTTCGCCCATGATCAGCATATTGCCGCCCCGGTCGATATAATCCTGCAAGTTTTGCTGTTCGGCAGGGGTAAGCATGCTTTTCATCTCGGCGATGACCAGGATGCGTATCTTTTCCGGAACGGGCTTGTTCAATGAGATCTCTTCAAAGTCAAAGCCCTGGTTGATCAATGCATACCTGAATGTCTTGTCCTGGGTGAACATATTATATCCTCTGTCGGATGCATCGTCTGTCGAGCGTTCGCCATGACCGGTGAGAAACCCTACTGTCGGCAGACGGTCGACGAGGTGTTTGAACGCCGCGGAGATCTCCGATTCCATCGCCACTTTGGTCGCATCGTCAAAAAATCGGAGAAAGGTCTTTTTGCCATCCGGGGTTTCCACCACTCTCACCGACCGGAAGCCTTCGCCCGACAAGTCCACTTTACCGGCAATATCACCGTAGGGAACTATTTTATAGTCCCATTCCGAGATACGCTTTAAAGTGTCAAAGATCTGCTGTTCGTTCAGATGCGGATATTGCTGCTCCAGAAAAGGGTTGTCCACTTTATGATAGAAGTATACATATTTCGTCTTTATCGTGGGATTGAACCGCAGATAATCCTGGAAATTTTCCATATCGGCTTTATACTGACCAGGCACTGTAAGGAAATAATCGGGAAAAAGCATGTTGGTATAAGTGGTGATCGTAACATTGTCGGGAATTTTGGACACCACTTTCTGACTGCTTACGGTAAGCGTATTCATTTTACTACGGGTCACATCGATATACCCTTTCAGTTTTGGCATGGCGCTGAGATAGCCCAGTAGTACCGCGAGCAAAAATGCGGCCAGGAACCTCCCCCAGCTGATGATCCATTTTGTTTTTTGACGGCCGGACTGCAGTCTGAGAATAGTGAGCGATAAGAACAGGAGGACGACGATCACAAAATAAAGGAGATCTTCGCTGGTGATCATCCCTTTGATAAAGGTGTCCACCCTGCCGGAGAGTGCAAGCCAGTAAGTAATGTCCCTTACTATTTCAACATCCTGCCACATGCCTTTGACATAGGTCAGCAAAGCAAAGATGCCGAGTGTGCCCATCGCCGCAACAACCATGTAAGGTGTCAGGGTGGATACGAACAGGCCGATGGCGGCATAGGCACAGATCAGCAGGTATATTCCCAATAAGCCGCAAAGCAGCAGCGGGGTTTCAACATGGTCGATGGTGATGATACCAAAAGCAACAAAAACGAAGATAACAGCCATCAGTACCAGCCCGAAGATCATGACGGAAAGATACTTCCCCAGGACGATCTGGCTGTTGGTGATAGGGGATGAATACAGCAGGTTGATGGAGCCGGTACTGAGTTCTCGGCTCATCAATCCCATTGTCAGGAGAGGGGTGTAGAGGTACAAATAGGACAGGATATTACGGAACAGACCAAAATAATTTTGTGCATAAAAACTATAGGTAAGACTGTTTACATTAAAATGCATGGCCTGCGCATACACCGTATTGCCGACAAAGGCTGTAAATGATAACGCAGCCTGGAAGGTAAAGATCACCAGGATAAGCCATGCGACGGGAGAATAAAAGAGCTTCTGCAATTCTGTCCTGGCAATTTTTAAAATAATTTTCATCGAAAAAAGATTGAGGGCAAAAGATTAATTCCTTTTTTTTGACAATTCGGAGAAGACGGTGTCCAACGTGTTTTTTTCGGGGGTAAGCTCCGTAAGCTTCCAGCCTTGTGATACGCTGACGGCCACCAGCCGTTCAGTGACTTCCGGCAGATCTGTATAATACACCCGGTAACGTGCGCCGCCGAGATGAGTGGCTTTGTTAACACCTGCGATGGACTGTAGCTCTTCTACAGACGGGGTAGCCATCAGAGAGACGACAAGGGAGCTTGGCGCCAGATAATTATCAAATTCATCGATCCTGCCGGAGAAAACGATATTCCCTTCGTTGATCATCCATATATGGTCGCAAAGCGCCTGTACTTCCTGTAAAATATGAGTGGACAGAATAACCGTCCTTTCCTCCGCAATTTCTTTTATCAGATGACGTACTTCCAGTATCTGGTTGGGGTCCAGGCCATTGGTCGGTTCGTCCAGCACGACAAGGGCTGGTTTGTGGATAATGGCCTGCGCGATACCTACGCGTTGCTGATAGCCGCCGGACAGGTTTTTTATCAGCCTTTTTCGAAAATGGGTGATCCCGACTTTGGCCATTACTTCTTCGACAGCGGGTTTGATAGCCTGGGTTTCCATCAGGCGTATCTCAGCGCAAAAGATGAGGAATTCTTCCACCGTAAGCTCTGGTGTAAGCGGGGCCCGTTGAGGCAGGAAGCCTATATGCCGTTTGCCGGCTACCGGAGCGTTCTTCAGGCTGATACCATTGATAAAAACCTCGCCGTCGGTCTGCTTCAACACGCCACAGATGATATTCATAATAGTGGATTTACCCGCGCCGTTGGCGCCAAGCAGACCATAAATACCATTGCGGCTGATCTCGAGATCGATGTCTTTTACTGCCCAGTGGATCGAATAGCGATGGGAGAGGCCCTGGACCTTTATAATAGGTTCGTTTTTCATTTTTCAATTATTGTAGTGGGTCAGTCAATAGCCGGCGTTTTGCTGCCAGCCGGGATTTAGCCTGAATTGATCATAAGCAATAGGGTAAAGGGCTGCATGTCCATCCGCCGGCCATCTACCGCCTTTTGCCTGGCTCATCACCGTACCTACGGCGCCTGTCCTTTTCAGATCGAGCCAGCGGTGTCCCCATTCGCAGAAGAACTCTACCTGCCGCTCGTGGGCTATGGCGGCCAGCAGGTCATCTCTTGATGCGGCCGTGGTATTGGGCAATCCGGCCCTGTTACGTATGGTATCTATATCCAACGCGGCGCCGGCAAGATCGCCAAGCTGGGTTGCCGCCTCGGCCCTGATGAGGTATTGCTCGGCAAGACGAAAAAGCACTTCTCCTTCCATCCGGCTGCCTACCTGGACACCATCCCTGTTCTTATATTTATAAGGATAATAGTAGTCAGTGCCGTTGACGTTGGTGGACGATACCCACCCAGATGCGCGTTGGTCGCCCGGTTCGAAAGCCGCCTTCAGATGGTCGTTGAGGTAGTATTGCGGAATAATGCCCTGCCCATAGGGGGTAAAGGCCGACCCCTCAAATGTAACATAATTGTAAAACCCTACAGGGATACCCTGCCATATCGCCTCCTGGTTGCCGGCGAGGAAAACATTGTCCAGCGCTTCCAGGCTATACATGCCGGAATGGATGATTGCGTCGGCGGTGGTTTTTGCCTGACTCCACTGTCCGCGATAAAGATATACCCGGCTTAACAAGGCCATCGCCGTATATTTATTTGGTCTTGCCCTGGCGGCAGAAGGGTAGCCTGCGCTGAGGCGGGCGGAAGCGTCGACGAGGTCCTTTGTGATCTGCGCGTATACCGTATCCACAGGCGCCCGGGGCAATTTGTTGTTCACCTGGTAACTGGTGGATAGCGCTAGGGGCACCGGGCCATATAGATTGACCAGGTAAAAATAAGACAGCGCTCTTATCATCTCGCATTCCCCGATCAATTGATCCTTTAAAGATTTTGTAAGCGTCTTGCTTGCCGTCAAAGCCTCTATCGCGGCGTTGGTCTGGTAGATAAGGTTGTTGTTGTAAAAACCCTCCCAGATAAACCCGGCGCTGCCTTGAAGAGACTCATTACCGACTGCCAACGCATTAGTATAAAATGGATCTGATGGGTTGGACGTGGCCAGGTCGTCGCTGGAAAGAGAAGGGTATAAGGACATGTAGAGGGACAGCGGTCCGCCGGAAGCAAACGCTGCCGTATACATGCCTACTACACCGCTGACGACTGTCGAGCTGTCTGCAAACACCTGACCCGTGACCAGCTGACCGGGTGCATTGGAAGGTATCTCCAACATCTTATTGCATGCAGGGCTCAGCAATACCATCATGCAGAAACCTGTGCCATACGCGTAAGAAATCATCTTTTTCATTGGTCTAAAAATTTATGTTTAATCCCGCCGCGATGGTCCGTTGAGGGGGGATGCTAAAGATCGACATGGTTTCAGGATCGCCTATCTTATATCCCGTGATCAGGAACAGGTTCTGCGCGTTGATATACAGCGTACAACCTTGCATAAACCATTTTTTTAGTAAAGAGGACGGGAGGCGATAGGACAGCGAAACATTCTTGACCCGGACATACGATGCATCGGAATATGCGCCTGTGGAAGAGGTGAAAAAGCGTGACGCCGTATAAGTGGTGATATCATCATTGGAGTAAAGTCCCGCTACAAAACGCTGAATGGGCGCCTGATCGCCAGGTTTTTTCCATCTGTCCAGCATGGCCTGCGGCTGATTGACCAGCGGCTGTCCGGCCAGCCCGGTGAAATAGCCGGAATAAATGGAATACAGATAATTCGGCCCCCGTTGTTTGACGAACTGGAGAAAGATCGACAGGTTAAACCCTTTATAGGTAAAGGTATTATTAAGGCCGCCGCTGAATTTGGGGTTGATGTCTATAATTTCTGTCGCGTCACCCCCTACGTGATTGAATGCGCTATTGGCATTAGTACCGCGGAAGGTGAAATTACCCGTTTTGGGGTCAACCCCCAGGTAGGGCAGAACGATCTTTGCGGTAACAGGCTGACCAACCACATAGACCCCCGCATAGGGAGAGGAGGAGATGTCCGGGAAGCTGGTCAGTTTGTTGCTGTTATGGGCAATATTGAAGCTGGTCGTCCATTGGAAATCTTTTTGTATGATATTCCTGGAGGACATGGTGATCTCGATGCCGTTGTTCCGGACAACATAAGGGGCGTTGGTCGTAATAAAATGGAAGCCCGTCTGTATCGGCTCAGTATACTGCACGAGTTGATTGATAGCCCTATTCTGGTAAGTGGTGATATTGATATATAATCTGTCTTTTAAAAATGACAGGTCCAGCTGCTCGTTGAATTTTTTATTCAAGGACCAGGCATAGACAGGGTTCAGCGGATTGCCGGGGTTTAAGCCTTGCACGCCCTGGTAATTGACACCGATGCTGGCAACCCAGTTAGGCTGGTATTGATAGGGCGCCACGCCGTCCGACCCGCTGGTGCCGTAGTTGACGCTGAGCTTGGCAAAACTGAGGAAGGGAAGGGCCCGCTGTATGCTATTTTCACCTGTGAGTATCCACCCAAGACCGGCGGAGCCGAAGTTCCCAAAGCGTTTTTCGGGGCCAAAATTGCTTGAGCCATTGCGATTACCTGTAAGGCTGATGATATATTTACTATCCCATATATAGTTGATCCTTCCAAAACCCGCCACGTATTTATAATAAGAAGCCTGATTTGTCACCATCGGAGGAGAGCCCGCGGCAGCCACGGAAGTGAGCAGGGCATCGGAGCTATAATTTCCGGCTTGTATATTCTCTCCGTCCATAGTGGTCTTTTTATAAGTCCCCCCTAACAGGACGGTCAATACCCCTTTACTGATACGCCGGGTAAAGTTCATCTGCGGTTCGATATTGATGACATCGTTGTTTTGTTTGACAAAAGTCGCGCTTCCTGTTGGCCCGTTTACCGGGTTTTGGGAGGCGATGGGAACGGCTGTATAAAAATCTTCCGAGATCCTCCCATAGCCTGCATTGACACCGAGGCTGAGGAAGGGGAACAGCTGGTATTTCAGGGATAAGTGCGTATTCAAGCTATACACCCGGACATTGCCCGGCTGTTTGATATAGGCCAGGGGGTTGCCCACGTTGTTATTAAAGCTGGTAAATTGAAAACCCTTATAGCTCCATACCAGGTTGCCACCCGCATCCAGCAGATCGGGAAAATTCGGGGCCATCGTAAATCCATAAAATACGTTTGGGCCGCTGCCGGAAGAGTTATTATGGTCATAAGCGTAGTCTGTACCGAAATCCACTGTAAAACGTTTGTCGGCGGATGTGTGATAGACCGAGCTATGTAGGGAGAAACGCTGTTCGGTGAAATCTCCTGGATAATTGTAGGTGTCCCGGGTATAGCCGCCGCCGACCAGGTAACTTGTCTGTTCCGAGCCTCCGGACAGACGGACATATGAGTCCGTGTGTCTGGCAGTACCTCCATAGAATGTCTTCATCCAGTTGGTGTATTTGTTCTGATCAAAGATCAGCAGGTCCGGGTCTGTAGCTTCGGTGGGCGTCACCCCGCTGTTGGCCAATGCTTCCTTACGCATTTCGAGATACTGTTGCGTATTCATCATCGGCGTCGTACGTGAGGCGGTGGTTGGACCGGAGTTGACGGAAATGTCTACCTTGTCTTTACCTGGCCGTCCTTTTTTGGTAGTGATCAGCACTACTCCGTTGCTGCCCTGGGACCCATAGATAGAGGTGGCATCCGCGTCTTTCAGGACGGAGATACTTTCTATATCGGCCGGATTGATGCCGTTGATGGGGCTTAGGCCATTCAGGTTCTGCCAAAGACCTACGCCCTGTGGAGATGCGAGCGTGCCGCCCGCAAGAGGAGTGTTTTGTATGGCCAGCGGCACGCCGTCGATGATATACAACGGCTGATTATAGTTTTGCAAAATGGCATATGGGTCGGCCTTGTTCGACAAAGTATTTTGACCGCGTACCTGGGCCAGGGTAAGGGCGCCCGGCGCTCCGTTTGTCATGGTGACGATCATGCCCGGCACACGGCCTTCCAGTGCCTGGAACAGATTGGTGACGGGCTGGGTCTGGATCTCTTTGGCAGACACCGTGCTGACAGACCCTACGCTGAACCTCCTGGTATCCTGTCCATAGGCAATGACACGGACTTCGTCCAGGGGATTGGAGTTGATCTCCAGCGTGATAACGACAGGACTGCTGCCATTCACCTTAACCTGTCTTTCTCCATATCCTACGCTGCTGATGACAAGTATATTCCCTTTTTCCGCTGTAATACTGAACTGCCCCCTTTCGTCGGCAACCGCTCCTCTATTACCTCCTTTGACCTGTACATTGACAAAGGCCAGTGGCTTTCCATCAGGCCCCAGGATAATGCCGGTCACAGGAGGCGTTTCGACTACGGGTGAAGGTTGCTGCGGATCCTCTTTTTTGCGGACGACTTTTTGTTTGATCGAAATGGTATTACCCTGTATCGAAAATTCCAGCTCGCTGTTTTCCAATATCCTTGTCAGGAACTCCTTCACAGGCATTTGATTCGCCTCGATGGTAATGGGTCTGGCTCTATCCACCTGTTTCTTATTGGCAAAGACCAGGTAGCCTGTCTGGTTTTTAATGACCCCAAGAAGATCGGACAGCCGAATATTTTTTCCGCTGAAGGTGACGCTCTGAGAAATAGCGGAAGCGCTTATCAAAATACAGCTGATCAACAGCAAAATGGATCTCAATTTCATCATCCGGTGAGTTTTGGTAAAAGATATTCCAGACCGGGCAGCGCCCGGTTATAAGTTACTATTCATGTGGGATAAAGTTATTGGGCAGCGGGATAGAGGTTATCTGGAGATATGAAGAGTATTCCCTTCCAGTTTGAAATGAACACCTGCGCCATCCATCGTTTTCAATACTTCCGCCAGTGACAGGCCCCTGCCTATTTCGCCTATGAATTCCTCATTTATTGTCTCATCATAGACGATCTCGATGTTATACCATCTGGCTATTTGTCGCATGGCTTGTTGAACGGTGACGTTATTGAAATTAAAAACCCCGTTCTTCCAGGCGATGTCCTGGCCGACATCCGTCGGCACCACTTTCCCATGCACATATGCCTGTCCGGGTCGCAACAGGATACCATTCACCTGTACAGCCCCTTCCGCGAGGGTGGCCTTTGTATCCGGCTCGTCGTCATAGCTATTTATATTAAACCGGGTGCCTAGTACCTTGATATCTCCCAGACGGGATCTCACGATAAAGGGTTTTTCTTTGTCGGGGACGATCTCGAAGTAAGCTTCCCCGGTGATGGATATCTCGCGCGTGGCTTTGTTGAACTTTGTAGGATAAGTGATACTTGATGCCGCATTGAGCCAGGCTTTTGATCCATCCGGCAGAGTCAGTTGATATTGACCTCCCCGCGGCGTGGTCATTGTATTTAGCATCGCCTCGTCATTCCGGTCTGCTGCAGGACGATAAAGCACCTGTCCATCAGCGGATTTGACCACCACTGCTCCGCCATCCTTTGCCAACTGTCCATTTCTGGCCTCGTCCAGTACGATATGCTGTCCATTGGACAAAGTAAGCATCGCTTTATTACTGCCGGGCAGCACATCATTTTTTACCACCCCTGGTTCGATCTGCCGGGTTTCAGGATGATGGCCTTTATTTATGCTCCAGAGATATATGCCGGCGGCAAACAGGATAAAAATGGCAGCCGCCGTATACCGGAACCTGGTCGTTCGCAGATGGCGGACGCGAGGTTCTGAAATTTTTGCGTTTGTATACCGATCACTGGTTACGATACCCTGAAACAATTGCTCTTTCAACGTCTCGTCGTCCGGCGCGGCATAGATACCACCGGCCAGTTGCTGGTCGAGGATAAGGGCGATGGCTTCATCCTGTTCTCCGGTGGCGATCAGCTGAAATAGCAGCTGTCGCTCGTCATCCGTGATGGAATGCGTTGCATATTTATCCAGTAAGGTATTCAAGTCAGGCGTCATAAAATGATAGGGAAAAAGGTTTATATCAATAAAGACGCATCAGGAAAGGTCTGGGTACAGAGAAAATTAAATTTTTTTAAAGTTTTTCTCCGGAAAGGATAAATAATGGTAAAAGAACGAGTATTTGTTCCTTGCTCAGCTGTTGTCTTAAAGTATGAAGCGCCGCCACGATGTGATTTTTTACGGTATATCTGTTGATCCCCAGCCGTTGGGATATCTCCTCATGACTTAATCCTTCCTTTCTGCTTAATAAAAATATCTGTTGTTGTTGCGGGGTCAGGCGGGTAATGGCCTTGTCGATAGCTGTTTCTGACTGTTTGAGAATGATCTGTGCGTCGGGCAGCAGGAAATTGTCCGGTAGCAGTGAGTCTTCTTCCTGCTGGTCTGTACTTTGCGCCAGGGCACGGACTGCCTTTTTACGAAGAGCAGATATGACCAGATTGCGGGCCAATGTAAAAAGAAAGCCCGCAGGCGTCTCAACACCCGCGAGAGTTGCACGTTTTTCCCAGACTCTCAGAAAGACCTCCTGTACCATATCCTGGGCCTCCGCCACAGATTTGGTATAGGTCAGCGACATCCCATATATATTGTGCCAATATTTGTCGTACAATACCCGGAAGCTTTTTTCGTCCCCTGCGGCTATCTGTATGAAGAGTTCTCTATCTGTATACAATGCAGTGTTCATCCCACTTTCCTCCTCCGGTGCGCTTTCTTTTCTTGCATGGTTACGAATGTATGAAAAAATATCATCACCAACAGCTATGGCCGCGGTAGTGTAAAATACAGCATTATTTTTTTATATTTGTAATAACACCCAGGCCCTCAAACCTTCATGAAAAGACACCGCCTCCTTATACCTTTCCTCTTATTGCTGCTGCACACCTCCCTCTACGGGCAGGCTCCTGTTATACAATGGCAAAAAATATATGGTAGTTCGTATTTGGATTATCCCTATTCCATCCGGGCCACTGCGGACGGCGGTTTTATTGTGACTGGTCAAACTCAAGGCAATGATGGAGATGTGGTAGGCTATCATGGTAATATCGGCCCTAATATCGCGCTCGGTGACCTGTGGGTTATAAAAATGGATGGAGCCGGGGAAGTGCAATGGAAGAAATGTTTGGGCGGCACCTGGAATGAAGAGTTAGGAGGTGATATCCTACAGACGCCGGATGGAGGATACCTTGTCGCAGGGCCATCTGCGTCGATAGATTGCTATCTTCCCCCCAATCATGGCTCTCTGGATTGCTATCTGGTGAAGTTGAGTCCTGCCGGGGAGATCCAATGGCAGAAAATGTTAGGTGGCGTCTATAATGAATATCCCACTTCTCTCAGCGCGACGGCTGATGGAGGCTATATCATCGGCGGGTATACCAATTCGAAAGATATACCGGGTTATCATGACAACAATAATCCTGGTAATAATTTCGACTGGTGGGTGGTCAAAGTGGATGCAACGGGTAACATACAATGGCAGATAGCGTTGGGTGGGACGGGCAACGACCAGTGTTTTTCCGTTAGCGCTACCCCGGATGGGGGCTGTATTGCCGCGGGTAGTACTGCATCCACCGATGGAGATGTGACGGTATTTCATGGGGCTACCGATGCCTGGGTTGTGAAGCTCAGCAATACAGGAGCCATCCAATGGCAGAAGGAATTGGGCGGAGCGTACCAGGATGGGGCCCAAAGCATTCAGCTTACGGCGGATGGCGGGTATATAATGGCTGGATATGCCGGCTCCAATGACGGCGATGTCTCCGGTAACCATGTGGGATTTGCCGTGGGTTTTAGGGACTTCTGGGTGGTCAAATTCAGCAGCAGCGGTACGGTGCAATGGCAAAAATGTTACGGCGGCAATGCTAACGAAACAGCATTCGCTATCCGCGCTACTCCGGATGGCGGTTATCTGGTGGCCGGCGATGCGGAATCCCATGATGGAGATCTTTCCTGCAATGCAGGGTCGTTGCAAATGCCATTGTCAGGATCTACAAGGCACTGACCATGCCGAGCGCCTTTAGTCCGAATGGAGACGGTGTGAATGATGTTTTTCGCATACCGCCGGGGATTACCCTGCAGCTGAAGGAGTTTTCCATTTTTAACCGATGGGGCGGCAGGGTATTCTCATCGCGGGATATAAACAAAGGATGGGATGGAAAAATTGATGGCCGGCCGGCGCAAACGGGCACCTATGCATTTATCATAACGGGCACTGATATCAAGGGGCCTGTGATGGTAACGGGTACTGTTGTATTGGTAAGGTAACGCCCGTTTTAGTTTTTATTTTTTGCTGTTCATTTGTCATTATTTCTGATTCCTGGGGTTTTGATATTTACTGGCAAAGGGAGGCCCCTGTTGGTTATCCAATGGATTCCGAAAATATGCGTTATGGGCCATCCAGAATGTATCCTTCGTCGTCCCATACATTTCGAATTTGGGTTTTGCAATTTGTAACCCGGCATCAGCTTCGCTGGTGATATGGTCTTCTCCATCTTTGGCCACAACCGTTGCAACATGATGGGCGCATTTCTCCAATGGTTTTCTACCAGGCTTATCCCAATCCATTCTATACATGTCTCCTATGTCCAGGGATAAAGCATCTTTCGACTTGTTATCACCCGGGTCATATTGCGCGTGCTCTCCCTGGGCATTGGGAGTGATCATTCCTTCCAGGTGTTCGCCGGCTCTTGTTTCCTTTGCCCAGGTAGACTTATCAAAAGCCAAAGCGTTGGCATACATTCCGCAGTCGTTTGGCTGGGTGGACTCGCCAAAAGGCTTACCCGACGTATACAGGTGGAAAGCAACGGTCACACCTTGTTCGCCCTCGCTTTCCGAACTTGTCTTTTCCGTTGAAGTTGGAGGAAAATAAACGCTTCTGTCGCCTGTTTGTTGAAAATGACCATGAGGCTGGGGGGGAGCAGTGCTTTTTCCTACCAGCAAATGAGCGGGATCGTCATCAGGGATGCCATATTGGGCGTTTTGACTAAATCTGGCTCCGTCATGCTTAAATATCCCCTGGACCGGGAATTTGGATGAAGGATCAGCCGCCGCTCTGCAAGGAACACTACCCGGCCTGATCTTTTCATGCTGTACTTTCATAAAAAAGGATAAAAGTTCATACGATTTTTGCATAAACAATTTAAAGAAATTTTCGCTAGTGCTCAAATAAATATCTCCCGGGTCAACAAGTCAGCGACAGCGGTTATAACTTCAGGGTGATGCCGGCAAGAAAGTTCAGCGGTTTTTGCGCAGTCCCGTTTGAGTTCCAGTATTCGCTGTTGGACAGGTTATTCCCTTTTAATGTGACCCTGTATCTGGCCTGATCATAAAAAAGAGAAACGCTTAGCAGGGCATAGCCGGGAAGCACAAAACTATTGGTCGTTTCAAACCAGGAATCACCGACAAAATTCCCGCCGGCTCCCCAGCCAAGACCCTTACATTTCCCGTTGAGCACACTATAGCTTACCCAGATATTTCCCACTTGCTTTGGTGCGGCGGTTGCGAACTTACCCTGCAGGTCGGCGGATGCCTTTGTATATTTGTTCTCGTTTTGCGAATACCCGGCAATGATATTGAGCCCCGGCACCGGGTTGGCGATGATCTCCAGTTCATACCCCTTGCTGCGTTGCGTACCATCCTGAAAAACCCAGGTCTGTCCATTGACGAGCTGTGTGCGGGTAGCATTGCCCACTGATATGTCATAGTAGCTTATAGATCCGTTGAGCTTATTTTTCAGGATATCGAATTTGGCGCCTACTTCCCACTGATCACCTGTCTGTGCTTTTAACTTCAATACGGAATTATCCGGCTCTACCAGCGGTCCGAGATTTACAAACCCATTGAGATAATTGGCAAAAAGAGATATTTTATTTTTCACCGGCTGGTATACCAGGCCAAATTTGGGCGAAAGAGTCGCCTGCGTATATCCCCCTGCATACAACCCTGTCGAGACGGTATAAGTACCGTCCGTGGAAAACCTGTCTACCCTGAGACTTACCATCGTCATCAATACAGACGTGATATTCAACACATCGGACACATACACCCCATAACTGGACGAGTTCGTTTTGCTGGCCGAAAAACCTTTTTGATAAGATAGTGTATTCAGTTTCTCCGCGTTGAGATCACCGATAGGCCGATGGATATTGACGGTGTCATAGGTAGTCGTCACCCTGTTCAGACGGTTGTACGTGTAGTTATAATCCAGTCCGATGATCATCCTGTTCCTCAGCGTTCCTATCTTGTGATCTCCTACAAAATTCTGTTGTAGCTGTACGTTGCCGAACGTCTCAGGCGTCTGGTTTCTCACGATACGGGAGAAAGTGGAATCCGTCAGCATATTGGAGGTGGTCCAATAGAAATGATTATAATAACCCTCCGAGAACAGGTAATTGGTCTGGGAGGTCCATCCACCGGAGAGTCTATATTCCAATCTGGCCTGGATATTGTTCAGACCGCTGTTCACATCCATGGAATTGTTGGTCAGTGATCGTTTGTACGGCAGGGCTAAATCCTTAAAACTCCTGACCGTAGTATTGTTCAGGGACCCAATGCTAAAAGTATTGGTTGAAAAAGTACTGCGGGTCAGGTTCACATCCAGGAGGAACTTCATCTTATCATTCACCTGGTAGGAGAAAGAAGGGGCGATCACATAATTATTGGCAAAACCCTGATCCTGAAAAGACCCCTCCCGCTGGCTGGCCACATTTATCCTCAACAGCATATCTTTTTTATTATCCAGGGGTGTATTGATATCTGCGGCAAAGCTGCTCAATTCAAAACTTCCGCCTGTGTAGCTGAGACTTCCACCCAAGCGTTCATATGGTTTTTTGGTAATATAATTGAATGCGCCTCCAAAAGACGCGTTTCGATTGCTGCCAAACAAAGTTCCTGAAGGCCCTTTCATCGCATCGACCCTTTCCAGGACAGCCGGGTTCAATGGAACGATGGCGCTGGTGATCATGCCGTTGAGGAGACCGGTGGTATTGGCAAAACCCCTCATGCTCATTCCCTGGGAGCCGCCCACGGCAAAGTTCGGTACGGCGCCCGCTATATTCCGGTAAATATCCGCACGGTCGGTCACCAGCTGATCGTCTATCAGCGCTTTTCCTACTACCTGGTACACTTGTGGATTTTCCAGCGTTCGCAAAGGCATACGCGCCACCTGATCCGTCTCTTTGTGGGAGTATTTGCTTTTGCCGCTGGTGATAATGACCTGCTGCAGATGGGTGCTGGACACCTTCAATTGTACGTCTATAAAAATGGTTTTATTTGGCTCTATAGATACCTCCCTTACCACCGGTTCATAGCCCACCAATGAAATTTCCACCTGGTAGCTGCCTGCCGGGATCTTATTGATCGAAAATGTACCGTCTTCGCCTGTGACAGTATTTTTTCCTGTGCCTATCAGCGTAATGGTCACGGATGCGGCTGGTTTACCATCGCTGGTGGTGATATGCCCTTCAAGGGCGCCGGGCCCATTATTCGCGGCGTGACTGAAATGAAATAAAAGAACGGTTAGACAGAAAGTTAGGTAAGTAGACAATCTCATGGTACAAATAAAATTTCGCGAAAATCCATCCTAACTCCCAAAGAGATTGTCTCAAATGAGAAAAAGATTTGTCAAATCGGTAAAATTCTTACAACTATGCAGCTGGTTCTTGCAACGATGTATCAGTAAAAAAATGCAGGTTTTGGAGGATAGGTTTTATCTTTTCGGAGGCGGTGAAAAATAGTATAAACTTTAATAATCATGTTCTATGAACAAAGTAAAGATCAATCTGGATATATTATTGCCGGAAGTGCCGGACGAGAAGGATGCCTGTGTAAATCGCCTTATATCGGAACTGGGTGCTCGAAAGGGCATAGAGAAGGTGCATATCGCAACGGTAGAGGAGGGAGGCAGGACGCAGTTGTGTCTTCACTATGATCCGCAGGTGGTTTCGGTGGAAAAGGTGCAGCAGATGGCACGGCAGGCGGGGGGGCAGATCACCGACCGTTACCGGCATTTGTTGCTGGAGGTAGAGGGTATCCGTCATCAACGGCAGACCTGGCTGGTCGAGGCGGCCCTGGGTGAAGAGAAGGGCATACTGTCGGTGTCGGCATCGGTGGGCGGCATGGTATTGATTGAGTATGATGGGTGGGAGTTGAACCAGGGGAAATTGTATGCCTTGCTAAAAAAACGAGGGTTACGGGTGATGGAGCGTCACGGTCATTCGCATTCGGAGACGTCGAAGGAGGGTGGAGCGCACGAGCATGAGCACGGAGGGATTTTTGCCCAACGGTCGGAGCTGGTCTTTGCGATATTGTCGGGGGTATTTCTTGGCATTGGTTTCGGTCTGTCCTTTATAAAAGGGCTTCCGTTCGGTGTCACACTGGGGTGTTATATCGGTGCGTATTTCTTCGGCGGTTTTTTTACCGCAAAGGAGGCTGTGGAGAGCGTGGTCAAAGGCCGGTTCGAGATCGACTTCCTGATGCTGGTGGCGGCGGTGGGCGCGGCGTGTCTCGGGCAGTGGGCTGAAGGGGCGTTGCTGCTATTCCTGTTCAGCCTGGGGCATTCGCTGGAACACTTTGCGATGGAAAAGGCGCGGAAGTCCATCGCGGCGCTGGCGGATCTGGCGCCGAAGACGGCGTTGTTGAAACTGGAGGGTCAGCTAAAGGAGGTAAACATCGACAAGCTGAAACAGGGGGATGATATTGTCGTAAAACCAAACAGCAAGGTGCCGGCAGATGGTATCATTATAAAAGGGGCAGGTGCGGTCAACCAGGCACCGATCACAGGGGAGAGCGTACCGGTAGACAAACAAGCTGTGGTGGAGGGAATGGACTGGAAAGATGCTGATCGGCTGGAAGCAAAATATCGGGTATTTGCGGGGTCGATCAATGGCGGGGATACGCTGGAGGTGCGGGTAACCCGTATGGCGGAAGACTCGACGATTGCCCGGCTGGTCAAGCTGGTGAATGAGGCACAGACGCAGAAGTCCCCGACACAGAATTTTACCGATAAGCTGGAAAAATATTATGTACCGGCGGTGTTGGGTCTGGTAGTACTGTTGTTATTTGCCTGGGTGGTGTTGCCGGAGTCGTTCAGTGCCAGCTTTTACCGGGCGATGGCGGTGTTGGTGGCAGCAAGCCCCTGTGCACTGGCGATTGCTACACCAAGTGCAGTATTGAGTGGGGTGGCTCGTGCAGCAAGAGCCGGGGTGCTGGTGAAGGGTGGACGACCATTGGAGGAGCTGGGGTCGTTGCAGGCGATAGCTTTTGATAAGACAGGAACGTTGACGGAAGGCCGTCCCCGGCTGACGGGGGTGTATCCTGTGAAGGAAGTGACGGAGGAGGAAGTGCTGACTGTAGCTGTGTCAGTGGAGAAGTTAAGCGATCATCCGCTGGCGGCAGCCATCGTGAAAGGAGGGCAGGAAAAACTGGGCCGGGAAGTGACGCCGGCTTCCACTGTCAAAGCATTGACGGGCCGGGGAGTGCAGGCGACCTATGAGGGGCAGACGGTGTTTATCGGGAATAAGGAGTTATTTACGGAACGGGGTGGCGATGGATCAGGGAATGGTCTGCCGGATGAGGTGAAGCAGCAGATGGAGGGGTTGGAACAGGAGGGGCATACGGCGATGCTGGTGGAACGGGACGGACGATTATTGGGGATCATCGCACTGATGGATGTAGCCCGTAGTGAGGCGAAGGAAACATTGGCAGCATTGGGTGAGGTGGGAATCCGGAAGATGATCATGTTGACGGGTGATAATCAGCGGGTGGCCGAGGCCGTGGCCGGCAGCATTGGCATGAAGGAAGCCTGGGGCAATCTTTTGCCGGAGCAGAAGGTGGCGGCAGTAGACAAGTTGAAGGTATCCGAGGGGAAAGTGGCCATGGTGGGCGATGGTGTGAATGACGCACCGGCGATGGCCAAAAGTACAGTGGGTATTGCGATGGGGGCGGCGGGTTCGGATGTGGCGCTGGAGACGGCTGACATTGCGTTGATGGGTGATCGGCTGGACCGACTGCCGTTTGTCATCGGGTTGAGCAGAAAGGCGCATGGGATCATCCGGCAGAACCTGGTGATTAGCCTGGGCATGGTGGGGGTGCTGATCCCGCTTACGTTATTGGGAATAGCTCATATAGGGCCGGCAGTGATCGGGCATGAAGGCTCTACAGTGGTGGTGGTATTTAATGCGCTGAGATTGCTGGGATATAAGATGGGGAAATGATGAGTATTGACAGGCATGCCTGAACTTTTCAACAAAATAAGAATGAACGTTTCAACAAAATGACCCCGGCTATTTGGCTATTACATTTGTGTTGTCAAATAAATTGATCACATAAAAATGCAGTTATGCAAGTAGTAGACAAAGTATATATCGACGGGGCTTTTGTAAGACCCCATGGTACGGCCACCTTTGATTTGATCAATCCGGTAAATCAGGAATTACTCGGAAAACTGACTTTAGCCGATGCTACAGACACGCAATCGGCCATTGCCGCCGCCAGGGAAGCTTTTAAAAGCTGGTCACAAACGACCAAAGAGGAGCGTATACAATACCTGGAAAAAATGCATGCCGCTATTTTGAAAAGAAAGCAGCACCTGATTGACGTAATGGTTAAAGAATATGGCGGACCACTCTCATTCTCAAGTGTCAGCATGCAGTTTGCACTGGATTCCATTACCTCCAACATAGCCCTGCTGAAACAATTTGATTTCGAAAAGAAAGCGGGCAACACCATCGTGCAACTTGACCCTGTAGGTGTTGTAGGCATCATTACACCTTGGAACGCAAGCAATGGTTTTATTTGCACTAAGCTGTCTACTGCCCTTGCGGCAGGTTGTACGGCCGTAATTAAACCCAGTGAAATGAGCGCCTTGCAAACACAGGTACTTACTGAATGTCTGCATGAAGCCGGATTACCCAGAGGTGTATTTAATATTGTAACCGGACTGGGACCCGAAGTGGGTGCAGAACTTACCCGTAATCCCGGTATAGCCAAAATATCTTTCACCGGCTCAACAGCAGTAGGAAAAAGTATTGCCCGCGACGGCGCCGAAACCATGAAAAGAGTTACGCTGGAACTGGGCGGCAAATCACCGAATATTATTCTCAACGATGCAGACCTATCGAAAGCCATTCCAATTTCCGTGGCGGCAGCCTTTATGAACAGCGGGCAAGCCTGCATTGCAGGCTCCAGACTGCTGGTTCCTGAATACCAGTTGGAAGAAGTAAAAACCCGGTTAAAAAAGGCGGTAGCTGGTATTAAAGTGGGCTATCCGGCTGATCCGGGCACCGACATCGGTCCTATGGTAAGTAAAAAACAATACGAACGGGTTCAGGGTTACATTAAAGCAGGCATAGAGGAAGGCGCTGAATTGCTTGTGGGAGGACCAGGCCATCCCGAAGGGCTGGAATCGGGCAATTTCGTAAAACCTACTATTTTTGTGAATGTAAAGAATGACATGCGCATAGCCCGTGAAGAGATCTTTGGCCCGGTGTTATCGGTGCTTACTTATAAGACCGAAGAAGAAGCCATTGATATTGCCAACGATACTAATTACGGTCTGACAGCCTATATCCAGGGAGAGGACGCTGAAAAAACACGCCGGATTGCTGCCCGCCTTGAAGCAGGCCGTGTAGCGATCAACGGGTTTAAACATGATCCCATGGCGCCCTTTGGCGGCTTTAAACAATCCGGCATCGGTCGTGAATACGGTGAATACGGACTGGAAGCGTACTTAGAGCCGAAAGCGATTTTGGTTTAGCGGAGAATTTATTAACTTGGTAATCCCCATGTCTGAATCAAAAATATTATACAGCTGTTATTTTACACGGAGCCGGGAAGGCGAGCAGTTTATCCCTGAGTATGTATTCAGTTACCAGATAGCCGGAACATTGACGGTATTTGACGGCAGCAAAACATTTATCAGTAAAGAAGGAGATTTTCGCTTTAGCAGAAAAAACAGACTGGCAAAATTTATAAAACAACCTCCTGAGAACGGGGAGTTTAAAACATTGTCGATTTACCTGGACCGGCAAATACTTATGGACATGGGCAGGGAATTTAATCTACATGCTGCCAAACACTTTCCCAGGGAGGATGCTGTTTTATATCTGGCTGGTGACCCTCTGTATAAAAGTTTTATGGATTCGCTGCTCGTGTATTTACAACTTCCTGTTGAAGAACAGGCAAAGCTCATGGATCTGAAAGTAAAGGAAGCCGTATTGTTATTGATCAAGGTGAATCCTGAGGTAAAAGACCTGCTCTTTGATTTCAGTGAGCCTGTAAAAGTAGACCTGGAAGGTTTTATGCTAAAAAATTATCACTTCAATGTGGACCTGGAACGTTTTGCTTATTTGACGGGAAGAAGTCTGAGTACTTTCAAACGGGATTTTGAAAAGATCTTCCATGCCACACCCAGCCGCTGGCTGGTGCAAAAACGGTTGGAAGAAGCTTATTATTTAATTCGTGATAAAGACAAATCCCCTTCGGATGTATATCTTGAAGTTGGATTTGAAGACCTCTCACATTTCTCTTTTGCATTTAAAAAGAAATACGGCCTGGCGCCTTCTTTATTGAGATCAAACCCGTCGTAAGTTTAAACGACCGAACATGCCAATATCAGCGCAAACAGGTACTTATTCTGTAATGATCCTATCCGCCCATTCCGTCAATTGCACAAATATTTGCGGGTTGCCGAATTTCGCTTTTTTTGACTGAAGGTCTGCTTCTGTGACTGACCGGGCCCGACAACAGGCGCCGCAGGCATATATTTGGATATTATTGGCAAGCACCTTGGGCATGATCTCCTTTAACGAAGGCCAGCCTACGGGCGTTACGGCATTGATCACCGAATCCCGCATGAGGTTAACCGCTTCTCCGAGAAGGAATATCTGTACTTCATGCCCAGCCTCCGCAAGCGCGGTTCCGTGCAAAAATGGAAAGGCCGCTTTGGTGGGATCGTCGGAACCCCAGGCACTTTTCATAAAGATCTTTAACTTACCGGACCGGGGATGTGCCGACCCCTTACCTGCGGCAGCAAAGGCCAAAAGACTGGAGACGAACGTTTTTCTCAACATGGTATTTTTTTGAATAAGATACTGCTTTATATTTATAGAATGAAATTGATTGACAAACTTGTATGCATAGAAGTATGAAAAAATTAGTAAGTGTATTTGCCTTTTTATCAGTTGGTATAATGTCTTTTGCGCAAATAGAAGGTGAATGGAAAACCATAGATGATGAAACCAAACAACCGAGATCTATTGTGGAGATCAGCAAAAAGTCAGATGGTAAGTATTATGGGAAAGTTTCTCAGCTGCTTATAACACCGGAAGACCCTAATTGCTCCAAATGCAAAGATGACAGAAAAGGGAAACCCATTTTAGGTATGGAAGTTATACGGGGATTAAAAAAGGATGGCGATGAATTTACAGGAGGAACCATTACGGATCCCAAAACAGGGAAGGTTTATAAATGCACGATTACGAGAGAAGGTAACAAACTTAATGTAAGAGGCTATATCGGGTTTTCTTTAATAGGAAGGACCCAAATTTGGGAAAAAATGAATTGAGTCTTAGCTGCTCTCCTTCTTAGGGGAAGTCTCAATTACTTACTTTTTGCATTATTATATCCATAGTGTCATTCCCAAGTGTTCCTCTTAGCGTTAATTCCCCGGAGCCCCCTGATGGGGACATAACCCCTTTGAAACCCGGGCGATCTGCGGGTGAGCGCCACCTTATCTGCAGGTCATTTTTTTCTATCGAGAATGTACCATTCCATCTTTTTTGCGGCGAGTTAAATTCAAATACACAACCGTTCTTTACATCAAAATAGACTACGGTCAGTATACTGTCAGCGCAGCTGCTGGGGTGAATTAGTTGCTGATTGATATTAAGCTGTTTGACTTCATATTTGCCGGTGAGCTGCGGAAACGTATCTACCTTGCCGTGCATAGCGATAGACAGCAGCGGGATATAGATGATGGAAAGCTGGATCGCCAGTTTGGCATATTTAGAAAGATTCAAAGCCGGCAATCGATCATTTGTGCCAAAGAAAAATTTCTTTAGTCGATTGAAATCGATGAAAAGGAAATAAAGGGTCCCGGATAGCATGATGGTGGCATGAACGACAACACTACTTCCGATCTCATAAAAAATGTCCATCAATAAAATATTGGCGAGCACGGGCAGCAGTATAAATACCCCTACGAGCCTGGTCCTGCGAAAGAGCAACAGCATGGCCCCAGCTATCTGAAGACCGGCAATGATACACCCAAACAGATAAGAGTGGCTGAAAAAATACCAGAAAAGTTCGGATGATGAAAAGCTGCGGTATGGGAGATCGAGCTTACTTGCGGGCACTACCAGTTGTAAATGACAAATTTTTTCCCAACCAAACCCAGCGAGGTCAAATGCCACGCCATAACGAATTAGCCCCTGCCAAAAAGCGAGAGTTGCGGAATTGTTTGTTTTTCTGACCTGCCAGATCACGGCGTAAACAGCGGCAGCGACGGTTGTAAGAAAAGGGATAACGGCAGCATACCCTATAGGCACCCAGGCTCTCAAATACGTAACACAAAAGCGAAGTATCGCGGCGCCAATTACAAGTCCTGCGAGTAAACAGGCAATTAGCTTTTTTAAAAAAGGGAGCATAGTTTTGGCTTTCCGGTTTGCTGTAAAAATTGGGCCAGGGACTATGCCCCGGACAAACTGTCAGGCAGTTGACTAACTATTAAGACTAACGGGCAACCCTTTGTCCAAAAACGGCATTTATGGGCATGTACTGCGTCATCACCTGTTCAACACCTTTTTATCATGTATAAAATAATAACCGTCTGGGGGACAATCGTTTTGTCTTCTTTTTCCTTGTGTTTTGGTCAAAACACCTCCTTTCTTTTACTAAACGGGAAAATCGTGGATGCACGGTCCCATGAGCCCGTTGCTTATGCCACGATCAGCAATCCTGTCGACGGGATCAATACCATGAGCAACGAGGAAGGGGATTTTATTTTTAAAATACCGACCGATGGCAAAAGCGATAGCATATATATATCGCACATTGGGTATATGACGCTGGCCCTGCCCATTAAGGCACTGGACACGACGATCCGGATTATACAACTACAGGAAAAGGTCGTTCAATTATCAGAGGTAGTCGTGCGGCATCTGGACCCGCTCGATTTGATCCGGAAAGCATTTGCCCGAATGCCCGATAATTATCCTTCCCGTCCATACCTGCTGAATGGGTTTTACCGTATGACGGGCTTTAAGGAAAAGAAGATCGTTGACCTGTCAGAAGCGGTGTTCGATATTTACTGCCCGGACAACGAGCGAAAAAACAAACAATTCAGACTGATCAAGGCGAGAGGGGATATAGACATGGTAGCTTTCAACGGTAATGAGGTGCCCATTGGCAGAAAGCCTGAACGGTTACTGGATTTTGATATGGTGAGCCGGATCAAAGAAACACAGATATTGGGTGAGCAGGGATTGAACAACCACGAATTCACCTATAATGGCATGATCGATTATGAAGGCGCCGAAGCTTACGAAATAGGATTCGACCAGAAAGTGGGCGTAGAGCAATCACTTTACAAGGGTAGTATCTTTATAGATACCAAAAGCCTGGCCTTCCTGGGCTTTAATTATGGGTTAAGTCCGAGAGGGTTGAAATACCGGGAAATGAAAGAAGCCGAAGCAGCAAAAAAAGCCGACAAGCAGAGCGCTTTTTTTAGCAACCTGCTCAGCAATACGGTTATCATCAAATACCGGAAATACGGGAACAAATATTACCTGAACCATGTGTATACTACCACCCACAACCATTTTTACTTCCTGGGCAAAAAACCTTTTGATTGCAATCCGTTAGTGTTAAAAACAAACCTCCTTATTACAAGGATCGATACCGCTAACGCCAAATCGCTCCAGGAGGGAGAAAAAATGAAAACCACCCGGCTTATTGAATCTATGATTGCGGATAATTCCTATCGAAAGGATAATTTCTGGGAGAACTATAACCTGATCGAAGCAGATTTTAACGTAGATTCCGTTACCCGGGTTATCCGCCGCAATAATGCAAGCCTTGATTACAAAACGCAACTGGAAGGGAAATTGTCTGAATACAAAAAAGACAAAACGGCTATGATCGATTCGATCCTGTCTTTTTATCACCAAAAAGACCTGTTTAACGGAACGGCGCTGGTAAAATACCAGGGCTCCGTCATTTATGAAAAAGCGTTTGGCATGGCCGACCGGGCAAATAATATTCCCAACACCGTTGCCACCCAATTCAGGATCGGGTCCGCTACCAAGCAGTTTACCGCTATGCTTATTATGCAGCTGGTGAATGAAAACAAGCTCAACGTAACCGATTCTATTGGTAAATTCCTACCCGGTTATGTGCACGGCGAAGTGACCATTCAACAATTATTAACACACCGATCAGGCATACCCAATTATACGGAGAACCGGGCCTACCTGGCAAAAGTGATTTTGCAAAAGTATACGCTGGATGAGCTGATAAGCCGGTTTTGCAGTGATTCGCTGGAATTCGAACCCGGCACGGCGTTTAGTTATTCCAATTCAGGGTTTGTTATCCTGGCCGATATAATAGAAAAGATCACAGGTAAGCCATTTGGAGAAGTATTGGCCGAACGGATATTCTCACCGGCAGGCATGAAGCATAGTTTTTTTGGGACCGTGCCACATACTGCCGGTATTGCTCTTGGTTATGTAAATGATATTCAGGAACACATGTACCCGCTGGAGAATGTAGCCGGGGCCGGGGCGATTACCTCAACCGTTGAGGATCTGTTGTTGTGGGACAAAGCTTTGTCCGCGGGCGCCCTGCTGCCAAAAGATAAGACCGCCGAGTTGTTCAGACCGAGGGTGGAATGGAACGAATGGGAAGCCTATTATGGATATGGCTGGATGATTGACCGGTTTTTATTTAAGATCTCCCAAAAGCACACGGTCCAATATCACCCTGGCACCGAATTGGGCTTATACGCCATGCTGGTGAGGCAACCGGATAAGGATATTTTTATTATATTATTAAACAATACCGGCGATTTCCCTCGCTTTGAAATGACCGACTTAATTCTAAACGGGCTTAATGAATAAAGAAAAACACTTACCTTTAACATTAACCAATAACTAACAGGGTAGATACTCAACCTCATTGGTTGTTGTTTCTTTTGATGTCGACCAACCAATCCCATACCAGCAAACAGTGGCTTCAGCAAATAGCTGAAGGAAACCAGGAAGCGTTCAAGACATTATTTGACATGTACTGGGATCACATCTACACGGTGGCGTTTGTATTGACCAAATCGGCAAATATGGCGGAGGATATGGTGCAGGATATCTTCCTGAAAATATGGCAGCAGCGCCAGAAACTGGCAACGGTGGAAAAGCTGGAAAGTTATTTTTTTATCGTGGCCCGCAACCATATCTATACCTGTCTGCAAAAACAACGGAAGGAGCAGGCGTTTAGAAAAGATTTGCTGGAATGGTTCTCGGGCAACGACGCCACCCCGGAGCAACAGTTGTTGTTCAAAGAATCGACGCAATTGCTGGCAGAGGCTATATCCCGGCTTACCCCCCAGCAGCAGGCCATCTATAAAATGACCCGGGAAGAGGGGCTGACCCATGAGCAGGTGGCCGAGCAACTGCATATTTCTCCCAACACCGTCCGTAATCATATCGTCGCCTCGCTTAAGATCATACGGGACTACCTTAGCCACCATGCCTCACCTCTGGCGCTCCTCATTGCCTTGCTTAAAACTTTGGAGTAACGGCTCCGCGCTTTCTAAAAAAAAACTGCAAAACGTATAGTTCCCTTGTCCCGCAAACAAGTCTTTACCATACATCAACGCTTGATGGCCTTTCCTACTGATATATGATAAATTGAATGTCAATGGAAAAAGATGTACAATCCCTATTTGATGGCTGGCTCGACGGAACGCTGGCGGAGGACGAGGTTATCAGGCTCATCGATCTGTTGGGTCAAAAGGAAGACCCCTGGCCTGCCCAGATCGATGCGTGGCTACAGGATGCGGCGCTCACCGGTCTGGGAAATGCCGAACAAAAAGAACGGCTGTTCAAGGCCATTACCGAAAAATGTCGTGCACAGGAAGCGCCGGTACGCCGTCTGTTCCTTCCGCGTGTCCGATGGGCGGCGGCTGTTCTCCTGCTTGCCCTTGCGAGTGCCTGGGTATATTATACGCTCACCCGTCCGGAGAAGCCGGGTGTACCCGCACAGGCGCACGTCCAGCAAGACATTGCACCGGGTGGCAACAAGGCCGTGCTGACCCTGGGTAACGGCGCGCAGATCACCCTGGACAGCGTCTCCAATGGAACCCTGGCGCAACAGGGAGGAACCCGGGTAGTAAAAACCACTAATGGAAAACTGGCCTATCAAAACGATCGTGCGGCGCATGAAAAAATCGTTTATAATACCCTTACCACACCTCGCAGCGGTCAGTATCAGCTGACCCTTGCGGATGGCACCCGCGTATGGCTCAATGCCGAATCTTCTATTACTTATCCTACGACGTTTACAGGCGGTGACCGGCTGGTCTGGATCACGGGTGAAGTGTACATGGAAGTAGCGCCGCACGCCGCTCAAACCTTCCACGTCGGCGTGGGGGACATGCAGGTCGCGGTACTGGGTACGCACTTCAATATCAACGCCTATAGCAACGAGCCGTCTATAAAAACGACGTTGCTGGAAGGGCGCGTAAAGGTCAGCAGGGGAGGGCAGCAGCAATTGCTTGACCCGGGTCAGCAAGCCCGGCTGGATAAAAATAACGCCCTCACAGTGGTTTCCGATATTGACATGGAGGAGGTCATGGCCTGGAAGAACGGATACTTCTCGTTCCGTCATGCGGATGTCCCTACCGTTATGCACCAACTGCAGCGATGGTACGATGTGACGATAGAATACAAAGGGAGCATACCTGATATAAGATTCGCCGGTKATATACCCCGCAACCTGAATGCCTCACAGGTATTGAAAATATTGGAAAAAGCAAATGTCCACTTTACCATCGACGGCAACAAAATCATCGTGACGCCCTAAAATACACCCCGGCTTGAAAGCCGCCAGACACCAACCAACACTAACAAAGTTTTATGAAAGCATTGATTCCCCTACTTTGGGTTTATTGCCTGATGGCAAGCGTAGCGCTGCATGCGCAGCAAGACCCCACCATAACGATTACTGTAAAAAACATGCCCCTTGGAAAAGTATTCACTGAGGCCAAGAAGAAAACAGGGTATACCTTTTTTTATGAAGAGGCCCTTATTGAAAAGACGCCGCCCGTAACCATCGATGCAAAAGACATGTCTCTGAGAACCTTTTTGCAAACCATACTGGCCGGGCAACCCCTGACATTTTCCATGGTGAACACGACGGTCATCATCGCCCAAAAGACAGAAAGCCAACATTCGGTTGCCCTCCAGATCACGGTCACCGAACCGGAAGATATCCTTATACAAGGCCGGGTGGAAGACATCAACGGGGCTCCGCTGGCAGGTGTCACGATCACCGTTACCCCCAAACTCCCCCGCAGAAGGATTTGGGCGGTGTCGCAAAGCAACGGGGCTTTCGAGATCCTGGGGCAGAAAGGGGACAGACTGGTATGCACCGCGGTGGGACATAAAAAGTGTGAAGCACGGTACAACGGGGAACACCTGCTCCGTGTCACCATGGAGGAAGAGGCCGTCGTCATGGGCAACGTAGAAGTAAGCAACATGGATTATACCCGGAAAAAAATCCCGTTTACGGACACCATCGATATGACGCACAAAGGCCACCTTAACCTGGGACAATTGCTGCAAGGCACTGTACCTGGTCTGACACTTCAGAATTCCTCTCTAAGCCAGCAGGTGCTGTCGTCCCTCTTTTTAGGAGATGGACTTCTAGGTGGAATGTCAACGGTAACCCTCGCTCAATTACAAGCCAACTACAACCAGCAGTCCCGCGCTCAGTACCCCACGTTCAATGACTATTTGAATTTTCGTCTAAGTCAGGGTCCCGCCCGGGCTAACTATAATACTGTTGTAACCAACATCGGATTGGTACCCCAATTGCGCGGCGCCAGCGGCTTTAATGGGAATACCTCTGCGATGTTGATCGTTATAGACGGATTTCCACAGGATGGCTTCCCGGCCGACTACCCCATGTCCAATATCGAATCGGTAAGAGTCATCAAAGACCCGGAGGAACTGACCAAATGGGGACCCAGTGCGGCGGGCGGGGTTATCCTGATCGCCAGCAAACGGGGCACCCAGGGCAAGCTGCGGCTCACTTATGGCGCCAGTTACTATTATTCGCGGGCGCCGCGGTTCAACCGGGACCAACGACAGCTGGCCTCCTCCGCAGATGTGTTGTCCTATCTGGCAGACGCGACCGACTCGGGTTTTTTGAGTTACTCCGCCATACAAACTCCCTTTAATTTAACACCTGCAGAACGTCTGTTGCAAAGCTACAAGACGGGCGTACTGTCCAAGGATAATTTTACCACCCAATGGGATTCTTTAAAACGGCTATCCAATGAAGACCAGATAGGATTGCTGCAGCAAAACGTCTTTAATCAAAATCATCTGCTTTCCCTGTCCGGCGGCAGCAAGGTATGGCGGTTTCTGGTTTCCGGCGCCTACACAACCAATCGCACGACGGCGCTCCGCAGTTATAACCATACGGAAGGGCTTGTCGCCAATAACGACTTCCTTCTCCTGAGAAACAAGCTGAGGGCCAACCTGTACGTCAATATATCCGGCACCCAGGGAAATACGGGCTATACTTTCGACCCCTATACCCTGCAACCGTATCAAATGTTATTGGACGCCCGGGGGAATTATATTTATGATTATCCAAATCTTGATCCTCACGCCAACGCTGTTATACAAGGGTATGGGTATTACAACTATGGAGTAAACCTGTTGGAGGACGCACGGGTAAACAGCATTGTCACCAAGTCGCTCACCGTCAATTCCAGGCTGAACATGGACTGGGACCTTTTTCCCGGGCTCAAATGGACCAGCTCCCTGCAATATCAGCAGCTGAACAAAAACATCAGGACTATACAAGGGGCCTCGAGCAGCCAGGCCCGTCAACTAATGGACAACTATGGCAGTCCGGTGTTCGATGGCACAGGTAAGGTGACAGGGATTGATTTTTACGTACCCTTGGGAGGGACGCTGCAAGTGTCGCCTTACAGGAGTCCGGGATGGAACCTTCGCTCTGCGCTCCTGTACAAAAAAAGCTTTGGAAAGCATGCGCTATCCGTCGAACTCGGCGGGGGCGGTTTCAGCAATACTGTCTGGCAGTCCGCTTATGCCACTATCTATGGATATGACCCCCAGACCGGGGCGGGACAGCCTGTCCGGCTCCCTTCGCCGGACAATACGGCCGGCATTCCCATCTACTATAGCCTCCCTTCCAGCGTTTTTTCGAGAAGCGCCCGCTCACAAAGGAGCTACCCCTATACCCTGCTCGCGCCAAAAAAAGGAGACACCACGATACAGCGGGGCTTCAACTGGAACGGCGGTATAAAATATGCCTTTGACAACACGGTTGTGCTCAACGCCCGGTACAACACTGTCCTGAGCCCCAATTTCGGATATACGCCACCGTATACCACCCTGTCCGGTTACTCCGCCGACCTGTTGTGGCGTCTGAGCAAGTATGCTTTCCTGAACGTGCCTGCCTGGATCAGCGACATCAGTGCGTCGGCGGGGGTCGATGGTATCGACATCCCTCATCTGCCGGCACAGATCACCAGCAACCGGATGTTGCAATCGGAATGGAACAACTATGGCGTTTGGGTAGACAGCTACAATACTGCCCAACAATCGGGACAACGGGCTTACAATGTGTATCAAAAGCTCTCGATAGGCCTTTTTGACAATCGCTATACTATTGGCGTCAGCTATAATACGCTGCACAGTGACAGTACGGTAACCAAGACCGGGGGTAACCACGCACCCATCCATTATGTGGGGATAGGGTCGCGGCTCCGGCTCCGGAAGGGCGCCTTTATAGCCAATGCCGACTTTGGCAGATCCCTCGACGGACAGGTACAATCCAATATAAGGGCGATCTATGACATCTCCAGAGAGACGTATTTCCATTCGACCGCCATCAGCAGGCTGACTACAGACTTTACCATCCAGGAGATCAGTCCCCTTCAGGGTATGGAGTTAATGACGGGGACCAATGTTCCGCTAGCAGGCGGGGGTTTTAGCATGGCCGTCAACAATAATTTTGGCCTCCTGCCACCCGGGGTCAAAAATACGGAAGCGCACGCGGTTATCGGGTTCCTAAAAGATCGTTATCTCGTGGATGTCCGTTACTACCGGAAAGTCAGCAGCGGCCTCAACAACTCGATTCCCTTACCCACCGACCCTTCTACGGGGCTCGGGACGCAGGTCACCTACAGCTCGATCATAAACAGGGGGATCGAACTGTTTCTGACCATAAAAGCCGTGCAGGGGAGGCAATTTTCCTATACCGTCACCCTCAACGGAGCTTATAACGAAAACATAGCCCAACTGGTACCGACCACTTATTTTTCCCAAACCTCTACGTATATGACCGCCCTCCGGAATGGCTACAGTACCGCGAATATCTGGAGCTATCGCTGGGCCGGACTCGATACGCATGGTAACCCCCAGATCTATGACACCAAGGGGCAGAAAACCGCCAGACCCGACAGCCTTACCCTGGCGACTACCCCTGTTTATAGCGGAGTCACCCGCGCGCCTTACACCGGAGGGTTAATACAGGACTGGACCCTGGGAAATTTCTTCGCCCACGCGACCATCGTCTTTAGTCTGGGTCATGTGATGCGGGAATACATTCCGTCTTCCTCCGGCTCTCTGGACAACAGCCAGTTGATCCGCTATCGCTGGCGGAGCCCCGGAGATGAGACGCATACCGACATTGCCGCTATGTCCAGTGCGAGGGGAAGCGGCTCCACCCGGACTTTTATCATCCAGAATGCCACCAACAGTATTATGCCCGCCGACAATATTCGTCTTCAGGATGTACAGATCGGCTGGAAATCCCCCCAGGACATGTTTCCAAAATCGTCCTTTATCAAGGACCTGACCCTCTCTCTGCAAGGAGTAAACCTGGCGGTTTGGACGCGCAACAAGCTGCACGTGGACCCGGGTATCGTGTCCAGCGACGGCCATATCGGCTCCCCCATACCCAGACAGTATTCGTTTACCATCAATGCAAACTTTTAACATGAAAAGTCATAGTCAGTGGATGTCCTGTGTTCTCGCGCTGCTCATCGCCAGCTCTTGTAAGAAGTTCCTGAACGTGCGACCGGACACCAACAACATCAGTCCTGCCACCATCACCGACTTTCAGGAGATACTTAATAACGACTCTTTGTCCCTGTGCAACTTTATCCTCGCCGACCTCTCCAGCGACGATGTAAGTATGACCGATGCCATGCTGGCCGCGGACACCGCCTCTTACTACGCCCATACCTACCGTTGGGGACCGAATATCTGGAACCCCGGCGACGCAGATTTTATGTACAATGCCGCCTACACCCGCATCCTCCAGATGAACATCGTCCTGACCCGGATAGATGGAATTGAGGCTTCTGCCGCGCAAAAGGACAACGTCCGGGCACAGGCGTTGATCAACCGGGCCTGGTATTATCTTACATTGGCCAATCTCTATGGCCAGGATTACTCGCCGGCTACGGCGGGCACGGACCTGGCAGTTCCTTTGGCGTTGCAGCCTGACGCCAACCGGCTGCCTTCCAGGAATACCGTACAACAGGTGTACAACCAGGTTCTGCAGGATTTGACGGACGCGGTAGCCAGCCCCAACCTGCCGCCGATGGGGGCGAATATCGTACATCCGGGCAAAGCGGCCGGTTACGCATTGCTGGCCAGGACGTACCTCTATATGGGCAATTACACGCAGGCCCTGGACGACGCCAATGCCTCGCTGGCGCTCAACAATAGCCTTGTGAACTACAACACAGGCTACACCATGGCCGGCAGCCTGATCGATTTGCAAAAGAATCCGGAAACGTTACTTGGCCGGCTCGCCATCGACATGAGGTTTGCTATAAAATACGGCTCGGGCACTTTTTTTATGGCTCCCGGGCTGGGGGCGTTGTTGGACAGCAATGACCTGCGGCTGTTGAAAAATTTCAATAACGGCAACAGTTACAATGCCGGCGCTAATATCATCACCCAGGTTTTCAATTACAGTGTCGGGGTTCCCGAAGTACTGTTGACAAAGGCTGAGTGTCTGGCCCGGCTGGGCAATGGCACGGCAGCGATGGCCCTCGTCAACCAACTGAGGCAGAACCGTCTGGTCAACTATCAACCCCTAACCGATACGACCAATGCCCTGATGGCGGTGTTGCAGGAGCGCAGGAGAGAGCTTTTTTATCACGGAGGGCTCCGTCTTTTCGACTTGAAAAGACTAAACCGTGACAGCCGGTTTAGCCAAACCTTGCAGCGCTTATCCACTACGACGGGTACGGTGCTGGCCACCCTGGCACCTAATGATCCACGTTACGTAATGTCCTTCTCACCCCTCATCATTGCGAATAATCCAAACATCGTGCAGAATGGAAGATAAGATCTGTGAAATCGTACATACCCATTCGCTCCGGCTCCTTTCCACTGCATTTAACATCACCCGGGACAAGCCCGTGGCTGAGGATATCGTACAGGAAGCGTTTTTGCAACTCTGGCAAAAAAGGGATATCGTCGTCCCGGACAATCTGGGGGGGTGGCTCCACCGGGTAGTATCCAACGCCGCCTACAAACACGTCAAAAGGGAATCGAAGAGAGCCGCCGTCGTACATCATTTCCAGGCCACCCTGCCCCCCGGGACGAATATAGAAGATCGCCTCTCCCACAAGGAAAACGCACGCCTTTTGCACAAGGCCCTTCGCGACCTCCCCGAAAGACAGCGCCTGGTCTACGAGTTGAATCGACTCCACGGCATGAACCGGTATCAAATCGCCGCCTATCTCCGCATTTCCCCCAATACCGTCAAGGTACACCTGCAACGGGCGGTGCAATTCATCCGGGAATACATAGCTCATGTATGTCTATCCCTTTTTTTCTTTTTTATCCATACATTTTTCTTCCCCGACGGTAATACAAATCCTGCTCCCAAGGATTTATCAAAAGAAAGGTATCCATCCAGCATAAATTATTACAGTCAGTATGATGAAGCCAGTATTCAAAATTGCCAAAAATGAATTGAGGAATCTGTTCTACTCCCCCGTAGCCTGGTTTACCCTCATCATATTCCTGGTAATGACAGCCTATATCTACACGGCCTCCGTATATCCCTTAGTCAAAACAATGGGTCTGATACGACTGTCCGATCCGACAGCCCAGGCTGCCCTTAGGAAGTACTGGCCCTGGCAGGCAACCTTTACCGACAGGGTGTTTTTAGGTGGTTTCGGTAATATCTCGGGGGTTTTTGGCATGATACTACAGTATCTCTATCTGTATGTCCCTTTGTTGACCATGAGCATTATCAACAGGGAATTCTCCGGCGGCACGGTAAAGCTGCTTTATTCCTCACCCATACGGCTACGCCAGATCGTATGGGGAAAATACCTCGCCATCATGGTCTTTAATCTATTCTTTACCGTCATCATAGGGATATTTGTCATCCAGGCGGCCATCGACCTCAAGGCGCTGGAGTACCGGCAATTGCTGTCCGGCATATTGGGTGTCTATCTGTTGCTGTGCGCCCTCACGGCCATCGGGTTTTTTATGTCCAGTCTGACGGTATACCCGGTAGTTGCCGCCATTGCCAGTTTTACGGCACTGTTCATACTAAAGGCAGTGGGTGGTCTATGGCAGCAGCACGATTTTGTACGGGACATCACGTATTTTCTTTCCATCAGCCATCGTACTGAATGGATGCTAAAAGGACTCATCAGGAGTAAAGACGTTGTCTACTACGGCATCATCATCTACATGTTTGTCGGCTTTACCCTGTTAAAGCTAAGGGCAGGACGGGAAATCAAACCCTGGTATGTGAAGACCGCCCGGTATTTGGGGATCATTGTGTCCGGAGTAGCTATAGGATATGTCAGTAATAGCCCGTACCTCACGGCCTATCTGGATACGACGGTCCGAAAAAGTTATACGATCCGCCCTGAAACGCAGCGTATCTTTCGCAGACTGGACCATTCGCTGGAAGTAACGCTCTTTGTCAATCTTTTTGATGACCCTCAAAACCCGCTGCGACTGTTCCCGGCGGGTCGCAACGCCTTTTTAGCCGCCTGGGAACCGTATGTACGTTTCAACCCGGGCATCCGCTTCCGGTACGAATACTACTACAACGTACCGACCGGCGACAGCGGGTTATATAAACAATTTCCCGGGAAAAACCTGGCGCAGATCGCGGGGTTAATGTCCAGGGGTCTACGGCAGGATTCAGCCCTGTTCCAGTCGCCGGAGGAAATGGCAAAAAAAACGGATCTGAAACCTGAAGGATATAGATCGGTTATGCAACTGCGTTACCATGGACGCACGGCATTCTTAAGGGTTATACCCCGCGTCGGTGTGGATATTCCACAAGGTTCCTCGGAGCCCCAGTTTGCCGCGGCCTTTAGCCGTGTGTTGGGAGACCCAATACCAAAGCTGGCCTTTGTCAGCGGTGAGTTGGAACGAAGCATTGATAAAAAGGGGGAGAGAGAATACTCCCGCCAAACCCAAATGGTCGATTTTGGAATTGATTTCGACACCGTAAACCTGACCACGGAAAACATAGCGCCGGACGTAACCGCCGTGGTCCTGGCAGACCCCAAGATGGACATAAGCTCCGGGGTGCGTACCAAGCTAAAAAATTATCTGGAGAGCGGCGGCAACATGCTGATATTCGGGGAGCCCAGGAAGCAATATGTCCTAAACCCCGTGCTGCAGCAACTGGGTGTACAATTGATGCCGGGACAATTGGTACAGCCCTCCGAAAATGCCGCACCCGACATAGTCAATACCTATCAAACCCCCGTTTATTTTGATCTGCAGGACGATTCCTGGTTCCGGTATGTAAAGAATGCCTGGACAAATGAAAAGGTGTATGACCATGCCCGGACCGCAGAAACTGCACTGCACGGCGTCACTCCCATCGCCGTCACGGGTGACAGCGGTTTTACCGTAAGTCCCTTGTTTCTTACGAGGCCATGGACGAAGGTCGTGCCCCCTCAAATGGTGTGGTTGAAGGCGGGTAATGTGGTCGTCGATTCCACAGCCCCCGTCTTTAGTCCACAGGATGGGGATATCCTGCAAACCTCTTTTGCCACCGCCTTTCAACTAACGAGGCAAATAAAAGGAAAGGAACAGCGCATCATCGTTTGCGGAGACGCCGATTTTGTAAGCAATATACAAGGCGCGGTGAACAGTACCCCGTTGTACAGTTGGTTAAACGGCGGACGGTTCCCCGTATATCCACATATTCCTCATGTGGACAACATTGACGTCAGCATTGGGCCCCGATGGGCGTCTATGGAAAAAATAATTTATGTATGGGTGGCGCCAGGCATACTGCTGGTATTGGGGACGGTATATCTGACCCGAAGAAAGCGGATGTGATCCTTTTTTAGTTTCCATTAAAACCTTGTGTACGTTTACTACCGACATTATTCATTTATACTGATTCCGTATGATCTTACAAACAGTGAACCTTTCGCACAAATACAGCAGCACCTGGGCCATCCGGGACATCAACCTGGAAATCGATCATGCGGGCATTATCGGTCTCCTTGGTTCCAACGGGGCCGGTAAATCCACGACCATGAACATCATCTGCGGAGTGCTGAACCAGACGGAGGGAAATGTCTATCTTGATGGCATCGACCTTAGAAAACATCCCGAAGAGGCAAAGAAAAAGATCGGTTTTTTACCACAGACGCCACCCCTGTATACCGACCTGACCATCGACGAGTACCTGACCTATGCGGCAGAGCTGCGCCTGATGGAGAAGAACAGCATAAAAAAGGCGGTGGAGGAGGCCAAGGAACGCTGTGGCATCGCTCATTTTAGTTCCCGGCTGATCAAAAACCTTTCGGGGGGCTACCGCCAGCGGGTGGGTATCGCGCAAGCCATCATCCATAAGCCGGCCCTGGTCGTCATGGACGAACCCACCAATGGACTGGATCCAAACCAATTGATCGAGGCCCGAAAACTTATCCGGGAGATTGCCGAAGAGCATACCGTCCTGTTGTCTTCCCATATCCTTTCCGAGATCAACCTCCTTTGCAGGGAGATCATCATGATAGACGCCGGCCGGATCGTGTTCTCCGACAGCATGGATGCGTTCAACAACTATGTCCAGGCCAAAGCCATTGTGATGCGCATGGAAAACCCGCCGGCGAAGGCAGACCTGCTGAAAGTGCAAGGGGTGACCCAGGTGGAGTTTTTGACCAGCCAGCAGGTGCGCGTGTATTTCGAGGGTGACCAGGACATCACCGAAAGGTTGATCGCCGCCGCCGTGACCGGGAATTGGCGGCTCAAGGAAATAAACCTGGACAAAGGCGCCCTGGACGACGTCTTCAAACATCTGTCAACCCAATCATCCTAACCACCATCTCCTTGTCATGCGGCCAATTGTCAACATAGCAAAAAACGAGCTGCGCTATCTTTTCTATTCCCCGATAGCCTGGTTCATCCTCATCGTCTTCTTTGTAGAATGCGCTGTTTTCTTCTCCACCCCCCTTTGCGATACCGCGAACTGGCAGGACATCCTCATAAAAAACAGCCCTCAGTTCAAAGGGTTTGAGAACCCGCTGACCTTTGGCATATTTATCAAAAAGGGTCTTTTTGAGAATGTCATCGGAAATTTATACCTGTTTATCCCCGTGCTTACGATGGGGTTGATCAACCGGGAGGTCAATACCGGGTCTTTCAAGCTGCTGTATTCTTCTCCCGTCACCATCCGGCAGGTCGTATTGGGAAAATTTCTGGGCATCATGTGTTACAACCTGCTGCTGATAGCCATTGTGGGCATTTTTATGCTCACCGGTCTGGTGACTATCCGGCACGCGGACTATGGGCTGCTGTTTTCCGCCTGTCTGGGTTTCTACCTGATCGTGTGCGCTTACTCGTCCATAGGACTGTTTATGTCCAGCCTTAGCACTTACCCCGTCGTCTCCGCGCTAAGTACTTTTGTGATCATCTTCACCTTGAGCCGCATCGGCGGCCTGTGGCAGAGATATGATTTTGTCCGGGATCTCACCTATTTTCTTTCCCTGCAGAACCGGACCCAGAAAATGCTTTTTGGACTTATCACCACCAAGGACATCGTGTATTTCCTGGTGGTGACGGCCATGTTCACCGGCTTTACCCTTATAAAATTGCAAGCGGGACGGGAGGCCAGGCCCTGGTATATACGAACGGGAAGATACCTGAGCGTTCTCGCCGTTACCCTCCTGATCGGATACATCAGCTCCCGTCCCCGGCTAACGGGTTATTGGGACACCACTGCTACCCAGTCCAACACCATCCCCCAACGGATGCAGGACATCATAAAAGCATCCGGGGACAGCACCTTCACCGTCACTCTGTACACCAATCTGCTGGGTGACGGGCTTGGTCACGGCCTCCCTGAAGCACGCAACATCGACTATATGGCCGCCATGTGGGAACCTTATGTACGTTTTAAGCCGGATATGGTATTTAAATATGAGTACTACTATGACACCGACGCACAGGGCACCGACAGCGCCCTGTACAAACAGTACCCGGGCAAGACCCTCCAGCAGATAGCTGCGAGTCAGACCGACGCGATGGACGCCGACCTGTCGGATTTCAAGACCCCGGAGCAAATGCACAAAACCATCGACCTGCGCCCCGAAGGGTACAGGCTGGTCATGCAGGTTGAATACAAAGGAAGGAAAGAATTCCTTCGCACCTTTGACGATCCCATTTTCTGGCCGGACCTGACCAACGTAAGCGCTGTTTTCAAACGTTTGCTGGAGCCCGACAAAATACCAAAGGTCGATTTTGTCAGCGGAGAGCTGGAGCGCAGCATCTACAAACCGGGGGAGCCGGATTACTCGGGGCACACGTCATACAAAGGCAGCCGGGGTTCGATGGTCAATATCGGGTTCACCGTCGATACGGTCAACCTGACCAGGCAGGAGGCGCCGGGGGATGCCGCCGCGTTGGTGCTGGCTGACCCCAAAGTGATGCTCGACCCCACAGTCCAGGCAAGACTCAACGCCTTTGTAGACCGGGGCGGCAATATGCTTGTCCTGGGAAAAAACCGCAAGCAATATGTCATCAATCCCTTCCTGCGGCAGTTTGCCGTACGGTTAATGAACGGGCAGTTGGTCGAACCGACGTATGACGAAACCCCCGACAAGGTAATACCGTATGCCACGGCAGCCAGCGGTAGTCTGTATGAAGGTCTTTCCACGCTCCCCGAGAGGTTGTCCAGGGGTGACACGGCAAAAGTGCTGATGCCGGGGGCAACGGCGCTGACTAGTGCCCGGGACAGTGCGTTTCACAAGGCTCCCTTGTTGATGACCGTTCCCGGCAGGACCTGGTTAAAGGCCCGTGACCTGGTGATCGATTCTACATTGCCTCCCTTTGACGTAAGGGCCGGGGATATAAAGGAACCCTCCTTTACGACGGCCGTACAACTTACGAGGCAAGTCCGTGGCAGAGAACAACGCATCATCATTTGCGGGGACGCAGATTTTGCCAGCAACCTCCGGCTAGGCACCAGCTACGGTGTGCTCATCCCCATGTACAGTTGGCTAACCGACAACCGGTTCCCGGTGTATATGCCTAGCATCGAACCCAAAGATGTCCTGTTGAACATCACCGAAAAACAGGCAAGCACATTTAAAATAGTGGCTATATGGATACTACCAGGACTTACCCTGCTGATGGGCACCGTACTACTCATTCGCAGAAAGAAAAAGTAACGCTAATGACCATCTTGCGAACAGACGATCAAACCATCGAAGACCTTGGCATTTTTGGCAGGCACAAAGGTCCGGGGATATACGACATTTACAACCGGCTGCATACGAGAGGGGGCGAGGTGCTTCTTCAGGCCATGTTCCGTCAGCCCCTGTCCGACAAGGAAGCCATCAACAGCAGGAGCAGTATCATCGAGCGTCTGGCCGCGCTGCAACTGCCCTTTCCTTACACCGCCTCGCTTTTTGACATGGCGGAAAAATACCTGCTCCACACGGAAGAAAGCGAGAAAGGAAAACCCGGGCTCGTCGCTCTTGGCGAAAAGGAGATCCAAAACGGGGTCCAGGCGGTGATGGAGATTATTCGTCTGACAAAGACCTTTATGGAGCAGGACAGTGTAAAAAACATTTCAGCCTATGCCCCGGAACGGGAAGCCATCCTCCGGCTGCTCACCGACCCCGCCCTGGCACCGGCCCTCAAAGAAACCAGCCGGGGCAAATTATCCTATGCCGCCATTACTGCCTACGACGGGCTGTTCCGTATCAGCGCGGAACGAAAGATCAAAAGCCTCATGGAGCACATCTATCAGCTGGATGTATATATGTCGGTGGCTCAAACGGCCCTGGAAAGAAAGTTCGTTTTCCCCAAGGCACTGGACAAGGGGTCTTGCGAACTCCGGCTGGAAGGGGTGTATCACCCGGCACTGAAAGAGGCTGTTGGCAACGATATGGTCATGGATACCGCCCAAAACGTGATCTTTCTGACGGGCGCCAATATGGCCGGCAAGTCCACCTTTCTACGCGCCCTGAGTACGGCGCTCTACCTCGCCCATATGGGATTTCCCGTGGCGGCCAGATCGATGACGTTCTCCGTCATGGATGGTCTTTATACGACGATCAACCTTCCCGACAACCTGGGTATTGGCGCCAGCCATTTTTATGCCGAAGTGCTCCGCGTAAAAAAGATGGCCACGGAATTGAGCACGGGGAAGTCCTTCTTTGTCCTCTTTGACGAGCTCTTCCGGGGCACTAACGTAAAAGACGCTCATGAAGCCACCGTAGCCGTTGTAAAGGGTTTCGTCTCCAGACGGAACAGCATGTTTATCATCTCGTCTCATATCGTAGAGGCAGGGGAGGAGCTCCGGGACAACGACCATATCGGGTTCCTTTACCTGCCCACGAAAATGAATGGCCATATCCCGGAGTATACTTATACGCTGGAAAAAGGAATCACCGACGACCGGCACGGGATGATCATTATCAGAAATGAAGGGATATTGGAAACGCTGAAGAATGGAAAAAAATCCGGGGCGTCGACGCCCCAGTGAAAAAAAATACAGACAAAAAATGAAAAAACTGTTTTTATTAGCCCTCGTGAGCCAACCACTCTGGCTCCAGGCCCAACAAAAAGGATTCGACATCCATGGAAAAGCCGGTAATGAAAATGCGCCTGGAAAAATTTATCTATACTATACTACCCCCTTTGGCTCCACAGCGGATTCTGTCAGGATGGTAGACGGAATCTTTTCCTTTAAAGGAAGCGTCTTCGAACCCATGGCCGCGACCCTCATCCTGGACCATGCCGGCGTAGGGCTGGAGCAATTAAACACTAACAACGCGGATTTCCTCAACCTGTACCTGGACAACGAATCGGTAACCATTACATCAAAGGATTCTATAAAAAAAGCTACCATTACGGGCTCCGCCATCAACGACGAACTGGCGCGGTACAATGCTTTTATCAACGGCCGGTTGACAAAGACCGCAGAAGGACAAAATGCAGACGAAGGCATTGCCGCTTTGAAGGCGTATATCGTCCAAAACCCTACTTCATATTTTGCCCTTGTCGCATTGACCAATCTGCTACAGGTAAAGGTCAATCCGGAAACAGTGGATTCCTTGTACAAAATGATCCCTCCCGTCTTGCAAAATATGGAAGCAGGCAAACGGGTGGCGCAGGGCATCGCCACCTTGCGGGCCACAACCATTGGCGCCATGGCGCGTCCATTCATGCAACCCGACACGGCGGGTAACCCTGTCCAACTGGCCGACTTTAAAGGCAAGTACATCCTGCTGGACTTTTGGGCAAGCTGGTGCAAACCCTGCCGGGTAGAAAATCCCCGTGTCCTGGAGGCGTATAAGAAATATCATCCCAAGGGCCTGGAGATACTGGGGGTATCCTTGGATGACGCGAATGGTAAAAACGCCTGGTTGACGGCAATCAAACAGGATGGACTGTTATGGACACAGGTCAGTGACCTGAAGGGAGGCGCCAATGATGCTGCCGTGCTGTACGGTGTGCGGACCATTCCACAAAATTTCCTTATCGATCCCCAGGGCCGGATCATAGCCACCGGACTCCGGGGGCAAGATTTGGAGAACAAACTGGCCGAAGTCTTTCACTAATCAACAATGCCATGAATTTCAATACAGACAAACAAACCGTGGAGGAGCTGAACCTGCTGGGTAAATTCCGGCAGGGCTCGGTATACGCCTTGTTCAACCGGGTAAAGACGAGGGGTGGGGAACAGCTTTTGGACAGTATGTTCCGTCATCCTCTTACAGATGCAACGGAGATCAATACGCGTAGTAATATTTTCCGGTTTTTCCAGGAAGCCCGTCTTTCCTTTCCCTTTGACGTACCACAGATCACCCTGATGAGGGAGTACCTGGATGCCGGCGCCGGCAAAAACGCCGTCGTGGCATTGGCCCGTACGCTGCTGGAAAAAGGGCTCTCTTCCCTGACGCGGGACGGGCGTTACAAAAAAAACATGCAGGGTTTGCAGGCGACCATCGTCACCCTGAACAAATGTCATGGATTTGTACAGTCCTTCGGACAAAGTACCGGTCCTTATAGCCAACGTCTCTACGCCATCCGGGAGATCCTGTCAAACAAACACCTGGAAAAGCTTCGCCAGATAGATATCTACCAGGCATTGCCGGCCAGGACGCTGGCATATTACAACCACCTGCTAAAGGGCAGCCTGCACAGGGAGATGGGAACCCTGCTGGATTTTCTCCACGAGGTGGACGTAAACATAGCCGTCAGCGATATAGCGAGGTTGAAGGGCTTTAGCTACGCCCGGGCGTTGGGCGAAACCGGCAATGTATTTATTACAGAGGGACTTTACCATCCCTGTCTGGACGGAGCGGTGGGCAACAACCTTTCTCTCAACAGGGACAGCAATGTGCTCTTTCTCACCGGCGCCAACATGGCAGGCAAGTCTACCTTGATGAAATCCGTAGGTATCGGGTTGTACCTGGCCCATATGGGTTTTCCGGTGGCGGCGCAAGACATGACCTTTTCGGTGAGAGAAGGTATGTACTCCTCCATCAATGTAGCGGACAACATTGGCTTGGGCTACAGCCATTTCTACGCCGAAGTGGTCCGGGTGAAACAGGCCGCGGAAGCCGCTGCCAGCGGAAAGCGGTTGTTGCTTATGTTCGACGAGTTGTTCAAAGGCACCAACGTAAAGGACGCTTACGACGGCACACTGGCCGTTACGGATGCCTTTGCGGATTACCGGGAATGTCTGTTCATCGTCTCTACCCATATCATAGAGGTAGGGGAGGTCTTGAAAGAAAAGAGCAATGTCCGTTGCCAATACATGCCTACCGTCATGGACGGTCCCTACCCACGATACACCTATGCTTTACAGGAAGGCATTACGCAGGACAGACAGGGCATGATGATCATCCAAAACGAAGGTATTCTTTCCTTATTAAACGATATAAAAATCAGAAAATGAAAAAAATCGCTTTTTTCCTGCTGCTAACCACCGCTGGCTGGCGCACTTCCGTCGCTCAACAGGTAACACCCACAGCCATCCTTGAAAAATATTTTGCCGCCACCGGGGGGCTTCCCGCCTGGCAAAAAGTCAAATCTTTGTCATTGAACTATGTCTCCGTAAAAGGATCCATGATGGAAATGAGCATGGAGTCAAAATTAATGGGGCCAAACCTTTCCTCTTTGCAAATAAGCATGAATGGGAATGTAATGCTCAAGCAGGCCTTTAACGGCAAGCACGGATATATCACCCAAAATGGAAAGACCGTGGACTTCACGCAGGATGTCGATGCGTTTATGCAAAACCGCTTCTCCATTGCAACCCAGCGAAGCTATCTAAACAAACAATACAAAATGGAGGTGTTGAGCAACACCACTGTAAGGGGCAAGACTGCCTACACTTTAAAAATCATCGACCCTCTCGGCTCGATCGTTACCGAGTACTATGATGTGGAAACCGGCCTTCTGGTAAAACGCTCCAATCATGCCAAGAACGGTTCGGACGAAGTATTTGAGTTCGGCGACTATAAGAAATATAAAAACATCCTTATCCCCACCAAGATGATCAGCCCTTTGCAAGGGACGGGGAAAGACCCCTCCGGGACCGACCGGACTGTGAATATAGACCTGGTTTTGCACCTGGAGGATGCACGGATCGACGAGGGTGTGACTGCGGGTGATTTTAAATAATGCGGCCGACAACCGGCTCTGTCTCACGGGGGGATGATTTTTATCCCCTTTTTTTATTACTGTGTGGTTTACCTGGTCAATGTGTATAATTTTTTGTATTTTTTGCACATCAATCTTCAAATGATAAATAAAACAACTGAAACCTCACCACAAGTGTATGCCCGAATAGGAGGCCTGGCGTATTTAGTCATCATTGTGGCAGGTGTTATGGGCGAGATCTTTATCAGAAGTAAACTTATCGTAGCGGGCAATCCGGTAGCAACAAGCCAAAATATCTCCGCTTCCCCCTTGCTATGGCGTATAGGTATATTTGGCGACCTGCTTATGCATGTCTTCGATCTTGTTTTAGGGATCGTTTACTACACGCTCTTCAAAAGGGTAAATAAATCCCTTGCTTTGCTTTCGCTGCTTTTCGGGATGATACAAACTGCTGTTTTAGTGGCTAATAAATTGAATCTTATGATCCCGCTGTTTTTACTGACGGACGCTCACTATTTAAAAACATTCGATCCGCAGCAATTACAGGCATGGAGCTACCTTTCCATCCAGACGCATGAATATGGCTTTGGATTTGGCCTCATCTTTTTTGGTTTCGAATGCCTGATAGATGGATATCTGATCTTTAAATCCCGGTTTTTACCAAAGGCTTTGAGTATCCTGATTTCCCTTGCCGGCTTATGTTACCTGACAAACAGCTTCCTATTGATCTTCTCGCCCAAATTAGAAGGTTCCTTATTCCCTGTATTGCTTGGTCCGTTAGCTTTTATAGGAGAATTTTCCATGTGTCTGTGGCTACTTGTAAAGGGGGTGAATGTTAAAAAATGGGAGGAATGGGGGAGGGCAGCTTGAAAACAGACAATAAGTAAAAAGAAATTGAAATAATCGTATATTTGCACTCCTTCTTTTAAAGAGATACATCAAAATGTAATAGTAATTTCTTTCAGAAATAGAAAAATAAAGATAACAGCATCGTCGCTGTTCTTATTGTTTCATTTTATATAGAAAGGAATTATGATAGTTCTGCAAGATATCTCATATACACATCCTGATAAAGAAGTACTGTTTACCGGCATCAATCTTACAGTAAATAAATTTGAAAAAATTGCTTTAATAGGGAGCAACGGCAGCGGAAAATCTACCTTGTTGAAGATTATAGCAGGTGAATTACTGCCTTCTGACGGGGTCCTGAAAGTAGACTTCAAACCTTATTATATTCCGCAAATTTTCGGGCAATACAACCATCTTACGATAGCCCAGGCAATGGGAGTCGATAGAAAACTAAATGCCCTTCACGAAATCCTTAATGGAAATGCCTCGGAAGAAAATTATGACTTGCTCAACGACGACTGGATGATTGAAAAACGTTGTAGCGAAGCGCTGAGTGAGTGGCAACTAACTGGTATAGATTTGTCACAAAAAATGGAAGCTTTAAGCGGTGGTCAAAAAACAAAAGTATTATTGGCAGGTATTTCCATCCACCAACCCCCACTGGTTTTACTGGACGAGCCTAGCAATCATTTGGATATTTCGGGAAGAAAAATTTTATACGATTTTATAGAAAACTCAAAGCAAACGCTGATCGTTGTAAGTCACGACCGAAAATCGCTGAACCTGTTGGACACAATGTGCGAACTTACCAAAAACAAGATCTCAGTTTATGGCGGTAATTACGATTTTTATTCGGAACAAAAACAAATTGAATCCAATGCGCTTACCCAGGATATTCACAGCAAGGAAAAAGCGTTAAAAAAAGCCAAAGAGAAGGAACGTGAAACCGTAGAACGGCAGCAGAAGTTAGACAGCCGCGGTAAAGGGAAACAGGAAAAGGCGGGTGTGGCGAGAATAATGATGAACACTTTACGCAACAGCGCGGAAAACAGCACGGCGAAAATAAAAAGCGTTCACGCAGAAAAAATGGGGAATATCAAGCAGGAACTGCAGGATTTGCGTATCTCCCTTTCGGGGATGGATCAGATGCAGTTTGGATTTGACAATTCCAGACTGCATAAAGGGAAACAACTGTTTACCGCCGATAGCATTAATTTTAGTTATGAAAATGAAAAATTATTGTGGAATGAAAGTTTGAGTTTTAAATTCGTAAGCGGAGAAAGGATCGCTATAAAGGGCGCAAACGGTTCGGGAAAGACGACGTTGATAAATATAATTTTAGGCAATCTTGCGCCGCGACCCGGAACGGTAACTATTGCAAAAAGCAAGTCTGTTTACATTGATCAGGATTATTTACTTATAGACAATCGTCTGAATGTTTACGAACAGGCACAACAGTTTAATACTGTCGCTTTGCAGGAACACGAAGTCAAGATCAGACTAAACCGATTCTTGTTCGCCAAAGACGATTGGGATAAGCCTTGCAGTGCTTTGAGCGGTGGAGAAAGAATGCGCCTGGTGCTTTGCTGTCTGACTATCAACAGTCAATCGCCCGACATAATTGTTTTAGACGAACCAACCAATAATCTGGATATCCAAAATACTGAAATACTAACCAAAGCGTTCAATGAATATCAGGGCACATTACTCGTAATCTCCCATGATGAAACATTTTTGAATGACATAAACATTGAACGGACGATCGAGTTGTAGACGTGGAACAGAGGATCTGCGTTATTGTAAAGTTCCCGTCAAAACGGCCCCACCTTTCCCGTATTCAAAACTATTGGTGTCCTCAACCCTGATATCATTCCCATTGAAATGGCAGACCATGCGTTCTGTGTGCGGGCTTTCGATGTAACGCAAGACCAGTTCGAGGGTATTCTCATCGATCCAGTAAAAAGATCCCGCAGTCTGGAATGGGGGCAGGCCGAGGTCATGGCTTACTGCTCCGGTGAGCAGACTGGGGCCTGAGCGTGGCGTTTCTGCCCTTGCCCATTTGCCGTGACCGAAAGGAATGGTGTAGGCGCCCTTATCGTCTTTTAGCGTGATCTGCCATATGCCGCTGTCTTGAATGGTAAAACCGATGGACTTTGTCTTTTTGGGATTGTCTTGCAGCGTATAAGTGCGGCCGTTGATGGAGAAATTGGCCGGGCTGGAGCCTCCTTTCCGTGGCGGTAAGGCCAGGGCTGCCAGCCGGAGTTTCAGTTTAGCGTTGTTATCGGGGTCATCCTTATAAGCCCGGTCTTGCATACCCGGGAGTAGATATTGCCAAACAAGGTTGATCTCCTCTTGCATATCGGGTGTCTCTGCCTGGATGGCGATAACGACGTCCTGGTCGGGCAGTATGATGATGAATTGTCCGAAGGCTCCGTCAGCGCGGACTCCGTTGTGCCGGCAGCGCCACATCTGGTAGCAATAGCCCTGCAGCCAGTCCGAGCTATCGCGTTTGGCTTGCGGAGCGCTTGGATCCTGCAGGATTTGCATCGTGGTGGCTTCTTTGACCCATTTTTTGGGCAGGAGTTGTTTGTCTTTCCAACTACCGCCTCGCAGGTACAACTGACCAAATTTGGCCATGTCCTCGGTCTTTAGGCGGAGTCCCCAGCCGCCGGTGTTGTCGCCCTGGGGACTCACTTCCCAGTCGGCCCCATAGATGCCCAGCGGCTCGAATAGTCTTGGCCGTAGGTAATCGACCACTTTTTGGCCCGTCACTTTGGTCACTATGGCCGAGAGCATGTAGGTTCCTGCGGAATTATAAAGGAATTTGGTGCCGGGAACATTGAGGACCGGCGTGGCAAAGAACGTCCGTACCCAGTTACTATCCCCGACCACATTATGTGTAGGATCGGGATCCATCCCGTCTGACATGATCAGTACGTCTTTCACCGTGAGGTCCGCCAGGTGTTGCGGCATCGGGTTGGGCACTTCGTTGGGAAAGAAGGAGATGACCTTATCGGTGAGCTTTAGTTTCTTTTCAGCAATAGCAAAACCGACGGCGGCCGCTGTAAAACTTTTGCTGGTCGAATAGAGCGTATGTTTGAGACTGGGACTGTACGGATTCCACCAGCCTTCGGCGATGACCTTCCCGTGACGGAGGTACATAAAACTGTGGAATTCAGTATGGCTACGACCCGCGGCATCAAGGAAGTCCATAATACTCGTAGAGCTCACCCCTTCTTTTTCGGGGACACCCCTCGGCAAGACATCCTGAGCTACAGCTTTTTCGGGGAGCATCACAGCCGGCGCATAAGAAAGAAGGGCCAGCAGGCTAAAGGCTAATTTTTTAGCAAGCATATGAGAGGGTTTTGAAGGTCCTGAAGATAATATAATTTATATTCACTGATAAAGACAGATTAGAAACCAATGGACAGAAAAGCGGTAAACATTTTAGTGTCAACAATCGAAAAATTACAGAAGGAAAATGTGGGTTCCTGGTGGAAAACTTACATGAATTACATTAACGAAGAAGACTTTATATATGCAAAAAAACATTTGACGATGTTCGACCCTATCAAGCTTTCCCACAACGAAATTTTTAAAAGGATCAATAAAGCCATTGAAAAAATTGATAAACAAAATGTTGTAAATGCCTTTCTTTATAGTTTGAGCACCCGAAAACTCGAATATCGTTCCTTTCTGTCAAGTTATTGTATTGGTAAGGTAACACCTGACCACAATTTTATTTCAAGCCCAAAGATCAATGACTACACCTGTTCAATATGCGGCCTGTCTGAGTATGAATGTAAAGAAGAAATGGAATTTAATTCTATAAATTTTTTTAAATACAAACACGGCAGCTGTTTTGATTCACCGGTGCAAATACTTTTTGATCTGGAACATTTTCAAAATATGCCTCTGGTAACCCCTGTTGAAGAAGATTTCGAAATATTAGATAATATTAAGAAAATCATTGAAACCTCTGAACCAAAAGACCGAATTTCCCAGCTAAAAAAACGAATCAGACCTGTCATAAAATCAAATGACATAGAGAGAGAAGGAGTTTTAGAAATACTGGGAGTTTGTGATATTTTACACGATGATATACATTTTGGTTACGCAGACAATTATGTAATATATTCAGAACGGACACAAAGACCTATACATTTCGATGAAATTGGATATCCGGCACGTTGGTGGCAAGGAAAGTTTGGAGTTGATAATGAAAAATGGGAATATTGGTTTGGACAATAGGAGTGAACGACGAGCGGGGTGTGATGAGTGTTTTATTCGTGGTCGGATAGAAAGATCAGTAAATTACGATGTTTGGTTGAAATCGGGTGGGCATTGGTTGAATCGGTTTTGCAGGGATTGGGGGAAGGGGGATATTGGTTCAAAATCCTTTTATGGTCAAGCGGTTATTGTCGATCGTGGCGTTGGGTCTTTTTTGGGACGGCGTTTTTGCACAGACGGTGGAACCGGAGCTATTTGGGCCGGGAATTATTTCAGGACCGGTGGCGGATGCAGCCCCGGCCTTCAGTCCGGATGGACAGACGGTCTATTTTCATCGAAGCGGGGTGGCGATGCACGGCACCATCCTCGTGTCGCGGCGCCAGGCGGGGGAGTGGTCCCGGCCGGAGGTGGCGGCGTTCTCGGGGCAGTGGCAGGATATCGAGCCGGCGATGTCGCCGAATGGAAACTACCTGATCTTTTCGTCCAACCGGCCGGTTGCTGCGGGGGGAAAGGTGTTGGATGGCATGTGGAACAGCCAGCGTTATCCGGGCGGAGGAGGGAATCTGTGGCGGGTGGACCGGGTGGGTGAGCCGCGGCGGCTGCCGGATCTGATCAATAGTGACTCTTCTGTGTTTTCGCCAGCGGTGACGGCGGATGGGTCGCTCTATTTCATGAAGCCAGTGAGGGACACGGGTCGGTTCCATTTGTACCGGAGTACCTATCGTAACGGGGAATATCAGACACCGGAGGCAGTGCCGTTCGGTGCTGCGGACAGCGTGAGCGATGTGGATGCCGCCGTGGCGGCGGATGAGTCCTTTGTCGTCTTCAGCAGCAGGCGGGCGCCGGCAAAGGCCATGGAATTGTTCATCGTGTTCCGGAATAATGGGATTTGGGGTGAGCCCAGGCCGCTGGGTGCGGAGGTGAACCGGGGATCGTACAGTATCGAGTCGAGGTTGAGCCCAGATGGACGGACGTTGTATTTTTCGAGTGTGTGGGTTCCCAAGCCGGCAGTTTTTGGGGAGGCGGGGAGTGCGAAGCGGGCGCTGGAGCACAGTGAGTGGGAGACTGGCTTGTTGAATATCTGGTCGGTGCCGTTGGCGGGATGGACAAAATTTTGAAGTTTATATTTTGTTCCACTCCCAAATACCGTATTTTAGTTTGTCAGTGATTTTAAAGCCGCAGGTTTTCAGTGTCAACAAAATGTTTCCACGGTGATGTGCTTCGTGTGAAATAAAGTAACCAAGCAGTGGAACTACGCCTCGTGTAAATCCTTTTATGGTTGCATCTTTTTTCAGCCCATCTTCCAAAACTTCGGCTACCCGCTTTGCTGAAAGGGTGTGGCAATCTTTGAGCATTGGAATTGTTTTTTTGTCCTCGGCTGTAATGGTTGTTAAATCTGAAACTAACTTCTTATCATATTTCTCCAATTTCAAAAAACGCATATTGTAAATGTGTGCAAGCTGGTGTCCGATGGTTCCGCCCCCACGCTTTGATGTGGTGTAGTCTAATGCTTCCTGGGTTAGTTCACCGATAAGCATGAGATTGGTCCGGTGGTTGATGAACCATGTTTCTATAATTTGTTTTTCGAGCGTTGATTTGTCCATACTCATTTGTTTTTTATTAAGAGCGTTAATAACGAATTATTGAATGCTTTAACTGAAGTTCCTAAGGTGGAGAAATATTTTTTGTTGTATTTACTAACTTCCTGCAATGCTGCGACTGTTATTTTTTTTCCCTTTGCGGAAAGAGTAACTGTTTTTGCTCTTGTGTCAACAGGGTGTTCTACCCTTGTGACATATTCTTTTGCTTGCAGGGTTCTTAATACTGTAGAGGTGGTCATCCTGTCAATGTTTGCTGTTTTTGAAAGCAGGATTTGTGTTACTTCTTTTTTATTTTGAGTTAACCAGTAAATGCTTGCCAGCAAGGTAAGTTGTGATGAAGTGAGGTTATGTTTTTCCAGTTCTTTGTTTTTGCCCCGTTGCCATTGGCTGTAAACCTGCCATAGAAGAAAGTCGGGACTTTCTTCTTCTTTTCCGAACTCAAATTCTTTGTTTGGTTTCATTGCAATTTCATTTTGTAAGTATAAATATAGTAAGTGTAATTACAATATAAATAAATGAATAAAATTTTTTTGTATATTGTATCATGATAGCCTCACTTTATGATGTGATGCATTCCAGCAAAGACTCCTGGCAAGGAGTGGGCTTCTCCGTAGAAAAATTGATCGCAAGTGGAGGTCACCGGGAAACTTACTCCGGCCACCGGATTGGGGTCAATCTGGGACCCTCACATTATGCCCATGCGAAGCGAAGGGGACGTTGGGGCCGATTCCTTTATCAGACGGGAGCTTTTGGACTGATTCCTCATGGTGATGCAAATGAATTTAGGGCATTTGAAAATGTCGTCTATGCTGCAGCATGTTTAAAACCTGTCTTCCTGGAAGAACTATTTGATAAAGGAAAGATTCGTCTCCGTGAAGACCGTGGCGTCGTTGACCCGACGATATATTCCCTGGTCCTGAAATTGCGCGATGAGTTGATGGACCCTCATTTTGTTGGCAAAATATATGCGGAGTCTCTTATCCAGGCCCTGAGTCTGCACTTGGTCAGTATTTATCCGGATGGAAACAACAAGATCCTAAACCCCAAAGGGAGGCTGACTTCTGCACAATTGAAAACTACCATAGAATATTGTTATTCCATGGTAGGGAATAACCCGGGTATTTACGACCTGGCTGCCCAGGCCAATCTGAGTCCGTTTCATTTTACCCGTCTTTTTAAACAGACTACCGGGTTTAGTCCTTATCAATACCTACTTCAATTAAGGGTGGAAGCCGCAAAGAAGCTCATTCGGACGGGTCGCTACCCTCTCACCGAAATTGCCTATGAACTGGGATATAGCGATCAAGCCCATTTTTGCAAAGCCTTCCGGCGGGTGACAGGGATGTCTCCAGGACATTTCTGAAACCGGGGTTAGCCCATTTGCAAACGAGGCCGGACGTCCGGAGTTCGGGCACATTAAGTAATACTCAGCAAGATTATACAATTTTTACCCTTCCGGCCGATGTAGTTTTACCTCATAAAAATTTTATGTCTTAAAACTTCATGTATGAAACTGCAGATCAAATTCGACAGTGATGGTCTGGTGCTGGCCGGGGACCTTTATACGCCTTCGGGTTATGATGCCACTCAGAAATATCCGGCCATCCTGGTAAGTGGCTCCTGGACTACCGTCAAGGAACAAATGAGTGGTTTATATGCAAGAGAACTGGCCGAACATGGCTTTGTCACCTTGGCCATCGACGCCCGGTATTTTGGGGAGAGCGAGGGCCAGCCTAGATTCTGGGAAAATCCCAAGGCTAAGATCTCCGACCTGAAAAATGCCATTACTTTTTTAAGGTCGGTAGCTGGTGTTTCTGTTGATCGACTATTTATGACAGCCATTTGCGCAAGTTCCGGATACATGGCCTGTATTGCCGCCGCGGACGATCGGATAAAGGGCTGGGCTACTGTGGCTTCCTGGTTGCACGATGGGGAGGCTGTTAAGATGGTGTATGGGGGAGAGGAAGGCGTTCAGGCAAGAATAAGACAGGCGCAAGATGCAAAGCGGGTATATGCTGAAACAAGGAAGGTAGAATATGTCCCTACTGTGAGCATGACAGATATACGAGCCGCCATGACCGGAAACTTCGACTATTATTTGAATCCACGGAGAGGAGCTGTCCCTGCGTGGAGTGCGGACAAATTTGCGGTAATGAGCTGGGAAGACTGGCTGACTTTTGACCCCATGCCCATGGCTGCCCGTATAAAAGCACCCACACTTATGATCCATTCCGATGAGGCCGCCCTTCCTGACAATACGAAGCGCTTCTTCAGCGAAATCCCCGGAATACCTGGACAGAATAAGGAATTGCACTGGACCAAGGGTTCTCAATTCGACTTTTATGACCAACCGCAGCAGGTAACCGAGGCGGTTAATGCCATCACTGAGTTCTTTAAAAAATTGATTTGATCAGCAAAATTATAAACAATGGAAACTGTAAAATCCACCATTACCAGGCTGTTTGCCGACGTGGACAAGTGTGACTGGCTGCAGGTGGAAAGCACGCTGGACGACAGCGTATTACTGGACTATACTTCTATGAATGGGGGAACGGCTCAATGGTTGACCCCTCAGCAAATCACTGGGGCTTGGGCCGCTTTCCTGCCTGGTTTTGACAGGACTCATCACCAAATCTCCGACTTTGAGATCAGCGAAAACAAGGACTCGTCCCTCGCTCATTATAAAGGGAAGGCCGAGCATTTTATTGGGAACGAAATTTGGGTAGTAGAAGAAACTTATGATGCCACCCTTCGGAAAAAGAATGGAAATTGGGTCATTGCCCAATTCAAATTCAATTTTAAGGATCAATCCGGCAATACCAGCTTACCGGCTATTGCCAGGCAGAGGATGGCGCTGGCGCGGCAGGAACAAAACAGGGCCACCGTAAATAAGTTCTTCGTGGCGCTCGAGTCTCAGGAATTCGAGCTATTAAGAACGATTTTTGCCGAAAATGGACAGCAATTCAATCCCTATGCTCCGGAGGGGTTCCCCAGGAGTTTTGACGGAGCAGAAGGAATTTACAAGCAATACAGCGGGCTAACGGCGTTATTCGGGCAAATGAAATTTCCACGTGAGATATTCGCCACGGAAGACCCTGACTTCTTCTTTGTCAAATTCAAGGGATATATCGATATAAATGCAGGAGGCCGCTACGAGAACGACTACCTAGGGACGTTCCGGCTGGTGGAGGGCAAAATAATAGCGTATACCGAATACTTTAATCAGGTGGTGATGGCGAAGGCTTTTGGTATCAAGTTGACGTGAGAGGGCTGGTTTGATCTGCTTGCTGAAGGCGTTGGTCGGGACGGCCGGATTACCTCCGGCGCCTTGACGCGCTCCGCTCTAAAAGCAAAAACCTCCGCTATCGCGGAGGCTGTGCTCATTTTGTTTGTCGGGACGACTGGATTCGAACCAGCGACCCCTTGCACCCCATGCAAGTGCGCTACCGGGCTGCGCTACGTCCCGAAATATCTAACATCTGTACACTTATTCCATTGACTTCCATTGGAATAATACTGTTCCCAGGGGGTGCAAAGGTAATAGAAAGTTCTTGCATTTGCGAAAAAAAATTCCGATTTTGTGGGCGATTGCTTTAACTTTTTTTTAGCTGTTAAATTTTTAATAATTGGCTCAATACTTGCGTTAAAGTTAGCATCTTCTTAAAATCGACACACCTATTGGTCTAATTCTACCAACGCTGTTTAACAGACCCTACGATCCGTACTCCTTTCGCAAAACCGTCATAATCGTCCATTCATCCGGAGTTATCAATAAAATATAAACAAAGAATGAAAAAATTCTTGTTGATGGGAATGCTAATCCCAGTCCTTGTCCAAGCCCAGTGGCATGTCAATATCTTAGGTGGATTTTCCAATTACATTGGCGATCTGCAAAGTAAGGCCTATACCACCCAGCAGGCGCATTTTGCTTTTAGCGGAGGGCTTCAATACGACCTTAGCCCTCATCTTTCCATTTTAGGGAATCTCAGTTATGGCAAAGTGGGGGCTTCAGATGCCTATAGCAACAAGCCCCTTGTCGTGGCCCGTAACCTTAGTTTTCAGACCAAGATCTATGAAGGCAACCTGTTGCTGGAGTACAATCTGCTGGATCTGAACGAGCATCGTTTTACGCCATATGTATTCGGGGGAGTCGCCCTTTTCCATTTCAACCCTTATGCTTTTGACAGTCTGGGACATAAGCTCTACCTGCGTCAGCTAAGCACGGAAGGGGAGGGGTTGGCAGCTTACCCGGACAGAAAACCTTACAATCTGACCCAGTTTGCCATCCCTTTTGGCGGCGGCATCAAGATGCGCGTGACGGATAACGTGGTGATCGCCTATGAAATAGGCCTTCGCAAGCTGTTTACCGACTACCTGGATGATGTGAGCAGTACATATGTCGATCAGGCGACGTTGCTGGCAGCGCGGGGGCCGGATGCCGTAAAAATGGCCTATCGGGGCGGAGAGCTTAAGAACGGCGCTCCTTATCCGGCTGACGGTACTTTACGGGGCAACAGCAAAACGAAGGACTGGTATTATATCTCCGGTATACGGGTGATCATTGAACTGCCCGGTAAAAAAAGCGGCAACGGCGCCCTGCAATACAGACGAGGCAGAGGGATCTATGATTGTCCGAAAAAAGTTTATTAGGCTCGCGAACCCATCGGTACACTTTCTGTTATAATTTTGCAATGGCGGATCAAAAGATCCGCCATTTGTTTATCAAATCCTAACCGCATGGCCTATCGAAACCAGCAGGAATTTATTCAAGCCTTGGAAAAAGCCGGGGAATTGGTGCGTATCCGTACCTATGTCGACCCAAAACTGGAAATAGCAGAGATCACGGACCGTATCAGCAAGAGTGGTCATGGAGGAAAGGCTTTGCTGTTTGAGAATACAGGCACTGATTTTCCCGTGCTGATGAATGCATACGGCAGTGAAAAAAGAATGTGTATGGCCCTTGGTGTGGAGCATCTGGATGACGTTACCCGTGAGATAGAAAAGCTTTTCCATCTGTTATCGGCTCCCAAGGAAAGCATAATCGACAAATTAAAACTTCTCCCAAAACTGGGACAATTCGCAAGTTGGATGCCCAAGGTCAGAAGTGGGAGAGGGGAATGCCAGGAAGTAATAATAGAAAACCCGGATATCGGCCGTCTTCCCGTTATCACGTGCTGGCCCAAGGATGGAGGTCCTTTTGTCACCTTGCCTATCATTCATACAAAAGATCCCAATACGGGCGCCCGGAATGTGGGGATGTACAGGATGCAGGTGTTCGGACCTACGCTGACGGGTATGCATTGGCATAAACATAAGGTAAGCGCCAAACATTTTTCCGAATATAAAAAGACAGGCCAGCGGATGCCGGTGGCCGTAGCCCTGGGGGGCGATCCGGCGTATGCGTATAGCGCTACAGCGCCCCTGCCGGAGAATGTCGATGAATATATGCTGGCGGGCTTTCTCCGGAAGAAAAAGGTGGAACTGGTAAAATGCATTACCACCCCTGAAGTTGAGGTACCCGCAGACGCGGACTTTGTCATTGAAGGTTATGTGGACCCCAACGAAGAGATGATCTGGGAAGGCCCTTTTGGGGACCATACCGGCTATTATTCCCTGCCCGACTGGTACCCCAGGTTCCACATCACGGCTATTACCCATCGTAGAAATGCAGTGTATCCTGCCACCATCGTAGGTATTCCTCCACAGGAAGATGCCTGGCTGGGCAAGGCTACAGAGCGGATATTCCTGGCCCCCATAAAGATGACCCTGGTGCCGGAGATCGTTGACATGGACATGCCTGTAGAGGGTGTTTTTCACAACTTAGTCATCGCAAAGATCAGAAAAGATTATGCCGGCCAGGCTCAGAAAGTGATGAACGCTATGTGGGGGGCCGGTCAGATGATGTTTAACAAGATATTGGTCGTTGCCGATCAAAGCGCAAGCATACAGGATTACGCCCAGCTGGCTGCTGTAGCTCTCAAAAACTTCAACCCCGCGACGGACGCCTATTTTTCTCAGGGACCGATGGACGTGCTGGATCACAGTTGCAGCAAATTGGGTTTTGGAGGCAAGATGTGTATCGACGGAACGGCTAAGACGGAGGAAGAGGCGGATGACCGCTATCTACCCGACGTGACAAAGGTCCGGGGACTGTCCGCATCCCTGCTAATGCAACGGTTTCCCGAGATCAAGGGGGCGAATCTTGCTTTACTGCAAAAGGATATTCCTTGTGTGATCCTCAGTGTTAAAAAACAACGGGCTGGTCATATTCGTGAACTGCATACGGCCCTTTGCGACCAGGAAGAGCTGGAAGGGGTAAAAATGGTTCTGTATGTGGAACATACCGTCAACGCTGAAGACCTACCCGTTGCCTTATGGAGATTTTGCAACAACCTGGACCCGAAGAGGGATCACCTGCTCGTGGAAAGACCCTCAAAGATGGCCCCTCAAAAAATATTCGCCTGCCTGGGGTTGGACGGTACCAGAAAAACCCCGGAATTTGATAACTTTCACCGTGACTGGCCGAATATCATCGTGGCGGACGACGCTACAATAGCGGCAGTGGATAAAAAATGGGATCAGCTGGGATTAGGACCTTTCCTGTCTTCCCCGTCGTTGAAATTTAAAGACCAGATATATGGACAAGAAGCGGTGGCGCCTGCATAGGAGAATAAAAAGATCAATATTGTTGTCGGCGGGGGTATTGTCCGCCTGCCTAAGCTTTTCTCAGACGCCTCATACTTTATTATGGCAGATATCCGGCAAGGACCTGCTAAAACCTTCCTATCTTTTTGGGACCATGCATGTGTTGTGTGCTGAAGATGCTCAGTTAAGCGACAGCCTGAAGTCGGCAATGGTTCACTGCGATGAGGTATATTTTGAGATCAACCTCGGAGATATGTCAGGTATGCTGGGCGCGATGAAATATATGCGGATGAATGACAGCAAAAAATTATCCGATCTGCTGTCCCCAAAGGATTACGATCGGGTGAAGACCTATTTCTCCCAGCATTCTCCCATGCTGCCGTTTGGCATGCTTGAGCGGTTCAAGCCCATGCTGGTCAGCAGTCTTATCGAGGAGTCGAGCCTGGGGTGTAAGACTACGGACGGAATGGAGCTGATGATCATGAAAGAACTGCACAACAAGCCAGTGAACGGGCTGGAGACAGTGGAGTTCCAGGCAGGCCTGTTCGACAGCATCCCTTATGAACAGCAGGCAAAGGACCTGGTCAATTACATCGACAGCAGCGAGGAGTATAAGAAAATGACGCTGGAATTGGCGGAGGTGTATCGACGACAGGATCTCGACCGTATTGATTCGCTCAGCCGGAAAGGAGATCCGGGCATGAGCAATTATATGGACCTTTTATTATATGGGCGCAACCGGAAATGGGCGGACAAACTCGTTACGCTATTACCTCAAAAATCGTTGCTGATAGCCGTCGGGGCAGCGCATCTGCCGGGAGAGAACGGGGTCATCGACCTATTGCGTAAACGGGGGTATACCGTTACTCCAATAAAAAACTAAAAATCCCCCCGAATGGGGGGATTTTTGTATAATTTATATTCTTTCCAGACCGCTGAAGAAGAAGTCTCCTTCGATCTTTGCATTCTCGTCACTGTCACTGCCGTGGATCGCGTTCTCCCCTACGGAAGCCGCAAATAATTTACGGATCGTGCCTTCATCCGCCTTGGCGGGGTCTGTAGCGCCAATGAGCTTACGGAAATCAGCCACGGCATTGTCTTTTTCCAGGATAGCCGCGATGATCGGACCGCTGCTCATAAAACTTACCAGTTCTCCGTAAAAAGGGCGCTGACTGTGTACTGCATAGAATTCCCCCGCTTTACCGGCGGATAATTGTGTAAGTTTCATAGCCACGATACGGAAGCCGCTTTTAATGATCTTGTCAAGAATGGCGCCGGAATGCCCCTTGGAGAAGGCGTCCGGCTTGATCATGGTAAAAGTTCGATTGCTCATATTTACGTTATGATTTTTGGGGAGCAAAGGTAAGGTATAGTTTTTGGTTAATTTGGGATTTGAGATTTAATTTAGTTCCTTTGCAACCTCTCAGAGCGAACATTTAAGTGGAATGAGGCCAATAGAAGATATATACAAATTATTAGATAAGCCCCGGAAAGTGGTCATCACCATGCATCAGAAGCCGGATGCAGACGCCATGGGCTCTGCCCTTGGACTTTTCCATTTCCTGAAACAGTTGGGACATAAGCCCACCGTCATATCGCCTACAAATTGGGCTGACTGGCTAAAATGGATGCCGGACTGTAATGGGGTTATTGACTATGAGTTTAGTACGGAAAAGGCAAACAGTGTATTGGATCAGGCGGAGTGGGTATTCTGCCTGGATTTCAACGTGCTCAGCCGGACCCGGTATATGGCGCCCAAATTGCGGAAGCTCACCTGCGAAAAAATTCTCATTGACCATCACCAACAGCCGGAAAGTGAGAGCTTTACCTATGGTATCAGTAATACGGAAAAAAGCTCCACCTGTGAGATGGTGTACGATCTGATCATCGGGAGCGGGCACGCGGATAAGATCGATCAGGATGTGGCTGTTTGTCTTTATGCGGGTGTCATGAGCGATACGGGCTCGTTCAGGTTTCCCGCCGCCTCTGCCGCCGTGCATCGGATGGTAGCAACCCTAAAGGATGCGGGTTTCAATCATACGAAGATCCATGAAAACCTCTTTGACAACTTCCTGGAGAACCGTCTGCGGTTTTTCGGATATGTGTTGCAGAATAAAATGGACATCTTCTATGAGCATAATGCCGCCCTTATTTCCATCCCCTGGAAGGACCTGGTACGTTTTGAGATCAAGACGGGTGATACCGAAGGGCTAGTGAATTTCCCCCTGACCATCCAGGGGATCAAAATGGCTGCGCTGATCATTGATAGGGATGAGGAGGTCAAGTGCTCATTCAGGAGCAAAGGAGATTTTGATGTCAATACGTTCGCCCGTAAATATTTTGAAGGGGGAGGACATTTTAACGCGGCTGGTGGTCGCAGCAGCGATACGCTGGAGTTGACAGTACAGCGTTTTATCGAGGCATTAAAGGAGAATTCATCACAATTACAATAATTAAGTTCAATGAAAAAAATTGCGTTGCATGCATTTGTCGGTCTGCTCCTGACGGGGGCTGTGTCCTGTACCAGCCAGGAGTATAAGAAAACAAAGAGCGGCCTGCTATATAAGATCATTTCCGATAAGAAGAACCCGGTGGCAAAGAAAGGTGAATTCTTAAAAGTACATTTTGTACAGAAGGTACGGGACTCTGTCCTGTATTCTTCCGAAGGCGGAATGCCCGTATATATCCAGGTGGACAGCGCCCGGCCTGTGTACAGTCCTACGGAAGTATTCCCGCTGCTGCGCAAGGGGGATAGCGCGGTTGTTGTGGAATTGGCCGACACGCTGCAGAAACGTTTTGGCGGTCAATTGCCTCCTTTTATTCACAAAAAGGATAAACTGACGATTGCGTTCAAAGTATTGGATGTATTCCCCACACTCCAGGCAAAGACTGCAGATCAGGAAAAAGAGCAGGTTGGTGAAAAACAGCGGGAAGTGTCCGCTGTAGAAGGCTATCTTGCCCAAAACAATATCAAAGCCGATAAAACGGAGAAGGGCACCTATGTAGTGGTAAACTCGGCAGGTGACGGTCCCCAGGTAGATTCCGGCAAACAGGTGTCTGTACGTTACACGGGCAAATTGCTGCCCTCCGGAAAAGAGTTCGAGTCCAATATGAAAGGACCGGGCAATGAGCCTTTTAAATTTGTGGTTGGACAAGGACAGATCATACAGGGCTGGGATGACGGTCTGCGGAAGTTCAAAAAGGGCGGCAAGGGAACTTTGTATATCCCTGCTTTCCTGGCGTATGATCAATCCCCCGGACCTGGTCATAAACCTTATGAGAATCTCATCTTTGACGTAGAGATTGTAGATGTAACCGACGCTCCAAAGCCGGCAAGCACACCTGCCATGCCGCCCATGCCGATGAGGCCGCAACAGGCTCAGCCGCATAAATAAATCAGTTGAACGCCCACCTAATGGTGGGCGTTCTCTTTCTCTTTATAGGCTTCCATTAGAACGATCGCCTGCCGCGCCTCCCTTACATCATGGACACGCAGGATATCCGCTCCATTTATCAGTCCCAGCGTATTTAATACAGTAGTCCCATTCAGTGCCTCTTCGGGCGTGATGTTCAGCAGTTTGTAGATAGTGGACTTGCGGCTGACGCCTAACAGGATGGGATAACCCAGCATGCGAAAAACGGAGAGATTGTAAAGTAGTTCCAGGTTATGGCGGTGTGTTTTGGCAAAGCCCATGCCGGGGTCCAGGATGATATCGTGGATGCCCGCCGCCCTGCATTCTTCCACCCGGCTGATGAAGAAATCCAGGACGGCCCTTGTCACATCTGTGTATATGGCTTCCTTATTCATCGTGGCGGGCGTACCTTTCATATGCATACAGACATAAGGAACACCCAGACGGCCTGCCACGGACAGCATAGCGGGGTCCTGCAGCCCCCCGCTGACATCGTTGATCATAGATGCGCCGGCGGTTACGGCTTCCCGGGCTACCCGGCTGTACCAGGTGTCGACAGAGATAAAAGCTTCGGGAAAATGTCGCAGCAGGAGCTCTATAAACGGGACCACCCGGCGCAACTCTTCTTCTTCGCCGACCGGGGCGGCTCCGGGACGGGTGCTTTGCCCGCCGATGTCGAGGATATCGGCCCCATCCTGCAGCATAGCTTCTGCCTGCCGGAGGAATGCATTGTCGTCCGTAAAACGGCTGCCTCCATAAAAGGAATCCGGTGTGCTATTGATGATCCCCATTACCAGGGGCTGGCCGGCGGCCAGCAATTTTCCCCTTCCATTTAAAGTAAACATAGATTATCTATTGCCTGTTAAGATAAACCTAAGGTATATATATTTGTAAGATGAACAATCGCACCAATCAGCAATATGACGCGGCCGTACTTGTATGCAGGGATATATTTCTTAAAAAGACCCGGGATTATGGGACTTCCTGGAGGGTGCTGCGGCCCATTTCCATCGCCGACCAGTTGTTCATCAAAGCCAGACGTATACGCACTTTACAGGAGGCCCGACAGCAGCGGGTAGAGGAGGATAAGACGGGAGAGTTCCACGCCATGGTGAACTATGGGATCATCGGGCTGATTCAACTGTCGATCACAGGGGAGGCGCCCATTGAAGATATGCAGGCAGACCTTGCGGCGAAATGGTATGATGAAAAGGCGGCGCTTGCCCGGAAGACCATGCTGGATAAGAATCATGACTATGGAGAAGCCTGGCGGGATATGAGCCAGGAAAGTTTTGTGGACCTGATCCTGATGAAGATATTGCGGATAAGACAGATCGTGGTCAATGAGGGGAAGACGCTGATTAGCGAAGGCATTGACTCAAATTTTATAGATATTATTAATTATTCGCTTTTTGCGTTGATACTGATAGAAGAAGGCAGACACAGCGGATAGACCATAAACATTTATTCATGAAGATCTTAGTCGGTATCGCCCGTGTCATTGTGGGCGTCCTGTTCATTTTCTCCGGGCTGGTAAAAGCCAACGATCCGCTGGGGCTCAGCTACAAGATGCAGGAGTTTTTTGAGGTATGGAACTGGCATGGGCTGGATAACTATACCCTTGTCTTTTCCATCGTCATGATCGTCTTTGAGATCGTGGCAGGAGTGGCCATTCTGCTCGGCTGGCGGATGCGGCTATTTAGCTGGCTGCTGTTGTTGCTGATCATCTTCTTTACCTTTCTCACCGGCTATGCTTATCTATCCGGGAAGGTACGGGAGTGTGGTTGTTTTGGGGACTGCATCCCGCTGACGGCAGGACAATCTTTTACAAAAGACCTTATCCTGCTGGTGCTGATACTTTTTCTGTTCTTCGCCCAGCGAAGGATCAGACCCCTGCTTTCTCAGGTGGCGAGCCTGGCTATCCTGGTGCTGGCCACAGTGCTGTCTTTTTCTTTCCAATGGTACGTGCTGGTACATCTTCCGGTGGTGGACTGCCTGCCTTACCGACCCGGGACCAACATGCCGGAAAAGATGAAGGCCCCGCAAGGAGCAATACCGGACAGCACGGTGATTACCATGGTATATGAGAAGAATGGCCAGCGGATAGAGTTCAGCGGAAATAACTTCCCCGCGGATTTTGATGATTCGTATAAATTCATCAACCGGTACGACAAACTCATCCGCAAGGGGAATGCGGAGCCTGCCATCAAGGATTTTACGTTAATAACGTCCGCCGGGACGGATACGACGCTGGCGGTGCTTGAGCAGAAGGGCTACAAACTCTTCTTTTTTACTAAGGAACTCCAGGAATACCCCCCTTCCTGGATGGATGGATTTAGCCTGATCCTTACCATGATCAAGGCAAAACAGGTCCCGTTGTATTTTATTACGGGCAATTATGACAATGTACTGGCATGGACAGAGAAAGCCGGTATTACCGGGAATGTCTCCGTCCTGAAATGCGACGCTACCGCCATCAAAACAGCCGCCCGCGCCAATCCGACCCTATACCTTTTGAAGAATGGGGTGATCCTCCACAAATGGAGCTATGCGGACCTTGGGCAGGCTTTACCCGAGATTAATGCACTGCCGGGCGGGACAACGATCCTGCATGAACAATAAATGATACGCTACCTGATAAAAAAAAGCATTTACGGACTACTGGTGATGTTGGGCGTGGTAGTAGCCGTATTCTTCCTCTTCCAGGGTTTTGGGGATCCCTCCCGCCTGGTGATGGGGCAGCGTGCGGATGCCGCAACGCAGGAGAATATCCGTAAAGAGCTATACCTGGATCAGCCGAGGTGGAAACAGTTTGTGCTTTACCTGGACGATGTGAGTCCCATCGGGGTCCATTCAAAAGAGGAAATTACGGCAAAAGGGTTGAAAGGTTTTTTTGTCGGAGGCGAGACAAAAATAGGCCTGAAATGGCCGTATCTGCGAAGAAGCTATCAGACAAAGAAAGAGGTGGGAGCGCTGCTGATGGAGGCGTTGCCGCGGACTATCCTGCTGGCAATGGCCGCTATGCTGATAGCCACGGTATCGGGCGTGGCGTTGGGGGTACTGGCAGCAGTAAAGAGAGGCACCTGGATGGACTCAACGGCCATCTTCACCAGTGTGCTGGGTATCTCCGCGCCCAGTTTTTTTATGGGTATTGTCATAGCCTACATATTCGGTTTTGTGTTGAGCGATTATACAGGTCTTCATTTGACGGGCAATTTATACGATACCGACGCTTTTGCAGGAAGACAGCTGCAGCTGCGTAACCTGATCCTGCCGGCCATTACGCTGGGTATTCGCCCCATGGCCATCATTGCGCAGCTGACCCGTGGTTCATTGTTGGATGTGCTGGACCAGGATTATATCCGTACGGCCTATGCAAAAGGGTTATCCAGGTCTGTGGTCGTGTGGAAGCATGGATTGCGCAACGCACTGAACCCGGTGATCACGGCTATCACGGGATGGTTTGCAGAATTGCTGGCAGGCGCTTTTTTTGTGGAATACATATTCGGGTGGAAAGGCATCGGGAAAGTGACGGTAGATGCGTTGGAACTCCTGGATTTTCCGGTAGTGATGGGGTCGGTACTGGTGTCATCCTTTTTCTTTATCCTCATCGGACTATTGGCAGACGCTTTGTATGGCCTGATAGACCCGAGGGTCCGCAAAGCATAAGCGGGCGATCGGCTATTTGATGACCACTTCCTTTATGACTGGTTCACCCAGCGCTTCGTTGACCCTTTGTATGATACTGTCTTTTTGGTACAACAATTCCTGCCGCAGAGGGGCGACAGAGGTGTTGATATAGAGCGTGTGACCGTGTATCTGTATCTTGTCTGTATAGCGGGCAATGGTCTTGCCCATGATCTGCTCCCAGACATCTCCTATCTGCAGCGCCTGGATAGAACCTTTCAGACGGCTGTGATCCAGGAATTTTCGTAAGGCATCCCCTAGTGAATACTCTCCCATGGGTGCAAGTTAGCAAATGCTTTGTGTGCTGCGAGTAAAATCAGTCCGACAATTACCCACAGAAGGAAAGAAGATAGACATCCTGAGCGGGGAGCCTGTTCTTTGGAGGGAGAAGCAGGGGGTTCTGTAAGCGGGTTGGGCGTACCGTTCTTCCGGGCGGCGAGTATTTCCGTACGTCCCTGATATTGAGGAACAATGCCGGCAATAAGATCATAACCGGCATCGCTGACCACCCATTCCAGGTGACCAAAGAACAAGGGCTGGCCGTCCTGTCTTTTTTCCAGCTCCAGGGACTTTTTCAGCATCTCTGCCGCATAAAGACGGAGCCCTTCTTTGTTAGCCTTGATAATACCGTATTCTCCTGTCTCATCTACGGTGAATGAGAAATATGCGTTCACAGGGTCATTGGTCGATTCTAAGAATGCGATGGAAGATTCCAGGTCAGGAGACATAGCAATGTTTTTTCGGAGCTGCTTAAAACTTAACTGCGTTCCGCTAATGTAAAAATTTTCTATTACAGTGAGATGATCTGACTGGGGATATTTAATTTTTCCAGCTCGTGCCGGATACGGTCGCCATGCGTATCCGTGATAAATATCTGTCCTTCATTCTGTAAACACACCTTATCCAGTAGATTATGCATCCGGTGGGCGTCCAGTTTTTCAAATACATCATCGAGTAAAAGGAGGGGGGGGAAGCCTTTAGATTGTTTTAGCATTTCGTACTCCGCCAGCTTTAAGGCAAACAGCAGGCTTTTGCGCTGCCCCTGGGAGGCAATGGATTTAAAAGGGAGGGCGCCATAGCGGATGTCGATGTCATCCTTATGGATCCCCGCATTGGTACGTTGGAGATAACGGTCCTTTTCGCGATAGCTATACAGGAGGGTTTCAAAATTAATGTCGAGGAGCTGACTTTCATAGCTAAAGGCAAGCGGTTCGGCGGCGCCGGCTATCTGACGGTAGAATTGATCCACCAGGGGGAGCAGGTCCCGGAGAAAGACATTTCTTTTCTCAAAAACATAGGATCCGGGCCGGAGGAGCTGCGCATCGTAGACCTCCAAAAGGCTTTTGTCTTGTACTTTGTTGTCTGTCAATGACTTAAGATAACTATTGCGTTGTTGGAGCACCCGGTTGTACTCGATGAGGCTTTGCAGATAGACGGGATCCAACTGAGAAAGAAGGGCGTCTATAAAACGGCGGCGTTCCTCACTGCCGCCTGTGATGATCTGAACATCGTCGGGAGCTATGATGACACAGGGGAGGAGTCCGATGTGCCGGGAAAAGCGCTCGCAGGGTTCCCCTCCGGAGATCAGCTCTTTTTTCCCTGTTTCCCGCAATATGCAGACCACTTCCAGGGGCTGCCCTTCTTTTTCAAAATGCCCTTCAATGCGAAAACCGGCGGCTCCCTTATGAACATTGAGCTGATCTTGCCGGGTGAAATAGCTTTTTGTAAAACAGAGATAATAAATGGCATCGAGCAGGTTGGTCTTGCCGATGCCGTTGCTGCCACAAATGCCGACGATCCGCTCTTCCATACGGAAGGAGGCTTGTGCATAGTTTTTGAATTGCAATAGCGATATCTCTCTTAGAAATAACAAGTTGAATATATTCAGGCGCAAGATAACGCCGAAAATTCCTTTTTCCCCCGTATATTTGCCCCCGCTTGTTCGGCGCTTTCGGGCTCTGGCGGGCCAAACCTCAAATTCTCAAAAAAGTGGCTACTAAGTTTTCAAAAGAGACCTATCTGTACTGGTATGAGCTGATGCAGCTTATCCGTCAGTTCGAGCTGATGGCAGAAGAAAAATATAAGATGGAGGGAAAGATCCGGGGGTTTTTCCATGCTTATGTAGGGCAGGAAGCTATCGCGGCGGGATGTATGACGGCTACCAAATCTGATGATCCCTTTATCACGGCCTATCGTGACCATGGCCTGGCCCTGGCTAAAGGTGTTAGCGCCGATTCCTGTATGGCCGAGCTGTATGGTAAGGCCACCGGCGCTGCCAAAGGAAAGGGGGGCAGCATGCACTTCTTTGGCGTGGATGTCAAATTCTTTGGCGGACACGGGATCGTGGGGGCGCAGATCGGTACGGGAGCAGGTCTGGCTTTTGCTGAAAAATACAAGGGTACGGATAATGTATGTCTTACCTTCTTTGGAGATGGGGCTGCCCGTCAAGGGATGCTGCACGAGACATTCAACCTGGCCATGTTGTGGCGACTGCCGGTGGTGTTTATCTGCGAGAACAACAATTACGCAATGGGTACTTCCGTAGAGCGGACTTCCAACGTGGTGGATATCTATAAGCTCGCCGACGCATATGAAATGCCGGCCGACTCCATCGATGGAATGAGCGCCGAGGCGGTCCATGATGGTGTCGCAAGAGCGGTAAAACGGGCCCGCCAGGGAGATGGTCCTACCTTACTCGAGATTAAGACCTACCGGTATAAAGGACACTCTATATCCGACCCTCAGAAATACCGTACCAAGGAAGAAGTTGAGGAATATAAGCAGAAAGATCCCATTGGAATGGTGTTGAACACTATCCTCACAAAGAAATATGCCAGCCAGGAAGAGATCGACGCCATCAACAAGCGTGTGAGCGATACGGTGACCGCCTCTGTGAAATTCGCAGAAGAGTCCCCCTGGCCGGATGATTCAGAAGTATTGAAGGACGTATATGTCGATAAGGAATACCCGTTCATTGTCGACTAACAATTTGATCAAATAAAAGCAAATAATAACTAATGTCAGAGATCAAACATCCGGCGCACCTGGAAGCGGAGAAGAATCCCATCGATCAGTTGCATCATTTTTGGGACCGCTGGGGTAAACAAGCGAGTTATGGCCTGTTGGTGATAGTGCTGCTCGTAGCCGGTTACTTTGCCTATAAGAACCTGGTCAGCGAACCAAAGGAGGCCAAGGCTAATGAAGCCATCTTCCGTGCCGAAGAGTATTACCGCCTGGATTCGGCCCGTCTGGCGCTGAATGGAGATAATATAAACCCGGGATTTCTGAAGATCATCTCAAAATATGGTGGTACCAAGGCGGCGAACCTGGCTTCCTTCTATGCCGGCAGCTGTTATCTCAAACTGGGCGATTATAACAATGCCGTAAAATACCTGAAAGATTTTTCCACTCCGGTGAAACAATTGCAGGTGAGAGCAATGGGCTTATTAGGTGACGCCTATTCCGAACAGGGTAAGAAAGAAGAAGCTGCAGAGCAATACAAGAAGGCAGGGACCTATTTTGAAAAGGATGAGCTCTTTTCCCCGGAATACCTTTTCCGTTGCGGCTATCTGTACGAAAGCATGGGTAAGACGCAGGACGCTGTTACCATGTACAAGCTTATCAAAGACAAATACCCCGGCAGTCCCAGAGGGAGCGACATCGATAAATACCTGGCAAGGCTGGGAGTAACACAATAAACCCGGGCGCTGGCCCATGATCCTATGGCAGAGGTAAGTAAGAGCAACTTATTACAGTCCGATACAGGCATCCAACATTTGCAGGATGCCTGTGTAGTTATTGTACGCACTGAATGGAACGCCGCCATCGTCGACGCGCTGGAAGAAGGCTGTAGGACTGCCCTGCAGCGGGCCGGGGCAAAAGTCCAGGAAGTGATCACAGTACCCGGCGCATTTGAGATCCCCTTTGGTATAAAGGCGTACTGGGAAGTGCACAAATATAAGGATGACCGCCCCAAAGCCTTTATTGCCCTTGGCTGTGTCCTCCGGGGGGATACGCCCCATTTTGAATATGTATGCCGGGCAGTGACGGACGGGATCTTACAACTCAATATGTCATTGCCGGTACCGACTATTTTTGGTATCCTGACAGTAGACAACCAACAGCAGGCGGACGAACGCATCGGCGGCAAGCATGGACATAAGGGCGAGGAAGCCGCCATTACCGCCGTAAAGATGATCTCCCTACTCCAAACTTTTAAACAGTCCACAACACCCTGACAGTCCAGTTATTCATACCATGCTTTGTGGATCAACTGTATCCGCAGACGGCCTTCAATATGGTGAGTGTGCTTGAAAGGGCGGGCGTAACTGTTGAATACAATACCAACCAGACATGTTGCGGCCAGCCGGCTTTTAATGCCGGATTTAGGGACGAGGCACGGGAGGTCTGCTCCAAATTCCTTAAAGATTTCTCCGGACATGATGTTGTAGTGGCCCCCAGCGCTTCTTGTGTTGGCTTTGTCCGTAACTATTATTCTACATTGTTCAATAATTCTTCTTTACACAATGATGTCAAAGACCTGGGACGTCGGATCTATGAATTTTCCGATTTTCTGGTGAATGTATTGGGTGTGGAAGACGTGGGCGCTGCCTTACCCGGTAAAGCCACTTATCATGATAGTTGTGCAGCCCTGCGCGAATGCCGTATCAAAGAAGAGCCCCGGAAGCTGCTTGCCCGCGTGAAGGGCCTGGAGTTATTGGAGATGAACGATGTGGAGACGTGCTGCGGGTTTGGGGGAAGCTTTGCTATCAAATTTGAATCCATCTCTATTGCCATGGCCGACCAGAAGGTAAATAATGCATTGCAGACGGGGGCCGACTATATTATCTCCACTGATCTTTCCTGTCTTATGCACCTGGAAGGATATATTAAGCATAAGGGGTATTCCATCAAGGCTATGCATATTGCGGATGTTCTTGCTTCTCGCTAATGTTTAATGTTTTTGGGGCCTGACGGCCCTACGTCCGGCAGTAAACTGCCGGGGTTTGCTTAGACGCTAAACTATTGCGCTGTGCGCAGGCAGCTGTGCTCAGCCAGGGGGGAGGGGTAGGGGCAAAAAAATAAGACCACCCAAATTACATTCGTAACTGGATGGTCTTGACCCTTAAAACAACCTGTCGCAAGCGTTAAATAGGGTTAAAACCAGGCCTCGAATAAACATACGTAAGCTGATAACTTTTAGATTTTAAAAAAGGAACTTTTTTTCAAAAGTTCCTTTAGGCATAACCCCTGCTTGCGGATAGGTGTTGATAACCAGTATTTTGTAAAACTATTTAGGCATTACTACGTGGTCGATGACGTGGATAACGCCATTGCTTTGGTTGACGTCCCTGATGGTCACCATGGCCATTCCTCCTTTTTCATCCTTTAGCACGATGTGCTTCCCTTTCATCATGACCCAGAGTTTGCCTCCTTCCACGGTGGTGAGTTCTGCGGTCCCATTTCCGGCCTTGATCCGTTCTGCCAGCTCTTTTGAGCCCAATCTGCCGGCGACCACATGATAGGTGAGGATGCCTGTCAGGGTGGCTTTATTTTCGGGTTTTAAAAGGGTTTCAACAGTACCGCCGGGCAACATATTAAATGCTTCGTTGGTAGGAGCAAAGACCGTGAAGGGACCTGCACCTTGCAGTGTCTGTACGAGTCCGGCTGCTTTTACGGCGGCTACCAGGGTAGTATGATCTTTAGAGTTGGCGGCATTTTCAACGATGTTCTTTGATGGATACATGGGCGCGCCACCGACGGTAACCGTTGTTTCCTGTGCGAATGTAGTATTGACAAGCAGCGTTGCAACAAGCATCAATCCAAGGTTTCTTAAACGATTCATGATAAATGATGTTTTAATTTTTTTGAGTTTTTAAACGCTTGTTACATGTAACCAACAGAGATACATACGGGGGGAAACGAAGTTCTGGATTTGGTTGGTGAGAATATTTTTGTTGTACTTTCGATAAAACTTTGATTATATGGCATATTGGCTGGTGAAATCAGAACCCGAAGTATACAGTTGGGATCAATTGATAAAGGATAAACAAACCTTTTGGGATGGGGTCCGCAACTATGCAGCCCGTATCAATCTCAGGGGAATGAAGAAAGGAGATGAAGTACTATATTATCACAGCACTGGGGCCACTGAGATCGTAGGTATTGCCAAGGTCATTAAGGAAGCTTACCAGGACCCCACGACGGACGATGATGCCTGGGTAGCAGTGGACATCAAGCCCGAGAGAAAATTAAAACATCCTGTTACCCTGGCGCAGGTGAAGGCGGACAAACGTCTTGCCAAGATGGACCTGGTACGTCTGGGCCGGTTGTCCGTACAGACTGTCAAGGACGATGAATGGAAGATCATCATGGAATTGGCAGGAGAATAAGATCTTCATTCGACCGTAAAAATCTATTAACATTTCTTTGTGGGTTACTTTTTGCCGGCTACGGGTATCAATGCTTGTAGCCGGCTGTACGTGTTTGTGTAATTATCACTGCTTCTGCATCTATTCAGAAACTTACTCAAAAAACTAATTTATTTATGGCGATGAAATTTATCTTGCCTGTAGCATTGCTACTGGCGGTGCTGGCTATTGCCTGCAACGACGCAGCCAAATCACGCGAAAACTCCGTAATGCTGGCCAGACGCCCGGCCGACAAAGAATCTGGGGTATCAATCAAAGCAGACAGCACAGCTGTTGCGGCCGGGCCAATCGAAGAACAGAACGAAACCCCTAAACAACAAGTAGGAGCTACCGGTACAGGGCAAACGCAACCCTCTGCCAATCCGGACTGGGATAAAAAAATAGTCAAGACGGCCGATGTGGTCATCGAAGTGCCGCACTTTAAAGCATATTCAGAACGGTTGCATCAGCAGGTGAGGGTTGCCGGCGGCTATATCGCCCAGGAAGAGCAGCAGGAGTCGGCGTATAAGATCGAGAATACCATCACGATAAAGGTGCCGGTGGATCGTTTTGACCTGACGGTCATGCAACTGGCCGGCGACAGTGACAAATTGGTGAGCAAAAGGATCACCGCGGAAGATGTGACCATGCAGCTGGTGGATACCAAGTCCCGGCTGGAAACAAAAAAGGAAGTGCGGCAGCGTTATCTTGAACTGTTAAAACAGGCGCATTCCATGAAGGATATCCTCCAGGTGCAAAATGAGATCAATAGCCTCCAGGAAGAGATGGATGGGGCGGCGGGAAGAATCGCGTATCTTGGGCATGCGGCGTCCTATAGTACGATCAACCTGAATTTTTACCAGGTGCTGGACCCTTCTGCCAGAAATACGGAAGAACCCTCCTTTCTTCGCAAGCTGAACAACGCATTTAAAGAAGGCTGGGTTTGGCTAAGCTCGGCGATAGTCGGTCTGGTTGGCTTATGGCCGTTGCTGCTGGCCCTGTTGGCAGCTGTGATCTGGTGGAGGAAACGTCCCCGGGATTATGCAAAAAGTAAGGTTTCTGCATCCTAATAGAAACTCACTCAAAAAATATTCATCATGAGATCGCTATTATTGATAGTGGCGGCGGCCATGCCCCTCATGCTATCTGTTGCCTGTAATGAAAGGATTGGAAAAACATCGTCCCCGCACAAGGCTGATGCTGTGACAAAGTTCACACCACCTCAGATCGTGCGGGATGAGGAGCTTGCCGACGCCACCCCGGAGCCGGCCTCCGCGCAACGGCAATATGAGTCCGTCACCCGGGGCAAAGAGAAGACCAGGTGGGCGGATTCAGGGGACTTCAACCGTGAGGGCTACGCTCACATCGAAGAGAACCGCTTTCTTGCCGCACGGCAGGAACCATTATCCACTTTCTCCATCGATGTGGATGCTGCCTCTTACAGTAATGTACGAAGGTTTATCCAGCAAGGAGCACTGCCTCCGGCGGGGGCTGTACGCATCGAGGAAATGATCAATTATTTCGATTACCAGTATCCGCAGCCCAAAGAGGGCGAACCGTTCTCCGTCAACACGGAATTGTCTATCTGCCCCTGGAATACATCCCATAGATTGGTGTTGATCGGCTTGCAGGGGAAAGAGATACCGACGGATCAATTACCTGCGGCCAACCTGGTTTTTCTCATCGACGTATCGGGCTCCATGGACGAACCCAATAAATTGCCTCTGGTAAAGAGCTCATTGAAGATGCTGACCAATCAATTGAGAGAAAATGACAGGGTGGCGATCGTCGTCTATGCAGGCAATGCGGGCATGGTGCTGCCTTCCACAGGCGGAAATGAAAAAAATAAGATCAGACAGGCCATTGACGACCTGGAAGCAGGGGGTTCCACGGCAGGAGGAGAAGGATTGACACTGGCTTATAAAGTAGCCCGGGAGAACTTTATCAAAGGTGGTAATAACCGGATCATCCTGGCTACGGATGGGGATTTTAACGTAGGCCCCAGCAGCGATGACGAGCTGGTGCGGTTGATCGAAAAAGAAAGGGAGTCCGGTGTCTATCTCAGCGTGCTGGGTTATGGCATGGGTAATTACCAGGATGATAAGATGCAGCAGCTGGCGGACAAGGGAAATGGGAATCACTCCTATATAGACAATATCAATGAGGCAAGGAAGGTGCTTGTAAAGGAATTTGGCAGCACGCTTTTTACCATTGCCAAAGATGTCAAGATACAGGTGGAATTCAACCCGGCAAAAGTACAGGCCTACCGGCTCATCGGGTATGAGAACAGGACTTTGGCTGCGGAAGATTTCAATGACGACAGAAAGGATGCCGGGGAACTGGGATCCGGTCACCGGGTGACGGCGCTGTACGAGATCATACCGGTGGGTGTCAGGGACGAATTTACCACCGCGGTGGACCCGTTGAAATATCGGACGGGGCGGGATGCTCCTGCTGCCGGGCTAATGGATGAATGGATGACGATTAAGCTGCGGTACAAACAGCCCGACGGGTTGACCAGCAGACTGATCACCCGGGCAGTGGACGATAAAGTAGTTGCATTGGAAGCTGCCTCGGCCAATTACCGGTGGGCTTCAGCAGTGGCGGAATTTGGACTGATACTGCGTAATTCGGCTTTTAAACAACAGGCAAGCTGGCAGCAGGTGGTATCACTGGCCAAAGGCGCGAAAGGGTCTGATGATGAGGGGTACCGCAGTGAATTTATCGGCATGGCGGCAACAGCGGCAGCATTGGCGGTAGCAAAAAGATAGAAGGTTAAAATAGTATAATGCCCTTGAAATGGGGAGCAGCAACAAAAAAGGTTTGCGTATCTTCCCATTATGAACGAAAAAAAGAAAAAGCTGGTGGTGCTCACCGGCGCCGGCATCAGCGCGGAGAGTGGTCTTAAGACTTTCAGGGACAGCGATGGGCTATGGGAAGGGTATGAGGTGACTGAAGTGGCTACACCGAGGGCCTGGCGGGCTAATCCGCAGCTGGTGCTGGATTTTTATAATATGCGCCGGAAGGATGTGAAGCAGGCAGAGCCAAATGCGGCCCATATAGGTCTGGCCGAGCTGGAAAAGGACTTCGACGTGCAGATCATTACACAGAATATCGACGACCTTCACGAAAGGGCGGGTAGTACAAAGGTGCTTCATTTACATGGGGAGATTTTTAAAATGCGGAGCGAGATGGATGAATCGCTGGTATATGACATACTGGATGATATCAGCCTGGGCCAGCTGGCGGATGATGGCGCACAGCTGCGACCCCATATCGTATGGTTCGAGGAACCTGTACCTATGATCCAGGAGGCTATTCCATTGGTACGGTCGGCGGATGTATTTGTCATTGTCGGTACGTCGCTGGTGGTCTATCCTGCTGCGGGGCTCGTCGATTTTGCAAAGAGCATGATCCCCAAATTCATCGTGGACAAAAAGATACCTTATACATCTTCGATTCCCCATCTCCTGGCGATCGAACAGCCTGCATCGACTGGCGTCCTGGCATTGCGCAAGCATCTGGAAGCTCTGTAAGACAGCGATTTAAGCTTTTTCTAACAAAGAGTTGGCGATATTGCAGCCCAAATGACGTCATTCAGAAAGATCCTGCTGCTGGCCGCCCTGCTCCTCGCTGTCCAGGGCATTTTCGCACAGCTGCCCGTGCCTGTCGAACAATTGCGGGACTATTGCAAACGGGAAGTGCCTGTGGGATATAGTCCTCGTCTGAATGCCCTTACCCTGATTCCAAAGGGAAACCTGCATTATTTATTCCCGCTTTATCATGCTTTTAAGGACGAAGCGAAATTCAAAAATATCTACACTGAAAAAGGATATTACAATGAGTTGAGCGAATACTTTGCTTTTGCCGGCGATTACGGGACCGCCATGACATATTTGGAGAAAAGTTATGACAGCATCGACGACGGTACTCGCCGCAAGGTATTCAGAATGGTGGAAGGTATCGGCAACGTAGAGCACGCGGATGCCTGGAAATACATTCATTTTGCCGCCCGGAGAAGCAAAGTGGTTATGATCAATGAAGCGCATGACAAACCACAGCACAGCGCCTTTGTGCTTTCCCTCCTGGCCGATCTTTATAAAGTGGGGTATCGTCTGCTGGCCATGGAAATGTTGAACAATACATCCACCCGTGAGCTGTCCAGTCTGCGGCTTGCCACGGGTTATTATACGGCGGAGCCCGTGACGGGAGAACTGGTGCGCAACGCCCTGGCGATAGGCTATAAACTCGTTGCCTATGAGGATACTTTGACCGGACACACTCCGACGACCCGTGACTCCATCCAGGCGGCGAATATCTATGATGCCTTGCGGGAAGATACATCCGCAAAAATGCTCGTGCTGGCAAGCTATGGCCATATAAGCAAGAAAGCAGCGCCGGATGGTTTTGTTCCCATGGCGCTGGCCTTTAAAAGAATGTCCGGCATCGACCCGCTGATCATTGACCAGACGGACATGACAGAGGAAAGTAATTTTGGTTATGGCCGTGTGCTATACCAGGCCTATCTTCAGAAGTTCCCATTGAAAACACCCTCCATCGCGCTGTTGAACAATACGCCAGTCAATGTCATTCACGGGGACCTGTATGATCTTTCGGTTATTCATCCTCCCACCATCTACCAGGATGGCCGGCCTACCTGGCTCAATCTTGGAGGGCAACGACAGCCAATCCCTATAAAACCCAGCTCTCCCGCCGTATTCCTGGTACAGGCTTATTACCAGGATGAGGTTGCCCGGAACGAGAACAAACCCTGGCAACTGGTGCCTGCCGACCAAACTTATATAGCAGGAGGAAAAAAACTGTACCTGCTGTATCTGAAAAAAGGGAAATATACCGTGTATTTCAGGAATATCGATTATCATATCCTGAACACCCTGGATATCGAAGTCAATTAATGTGCGCTTGTTTCTGTAAAAGAAATATCGTGACGAGCCAGCTCCTCCAATACGGGTGTATAGATCTCCGGCAGGATGGGGATGTGCAGCCCGGTGAGAGATATCTTTTCTTCCAGTATCAATACGGCGGCGATGCCCAGGGGCAGCCCTACGGTCTTTGCCATGGCGGTGCGTAGATGATCTTCTCCATGGACGATCAGGCTGCTGTTGGTAGAGCCGGGATGTCCATCGGCATTGGTATAGGCTATCTCATGCAGCATGACGATCATGTCCTTATCGCCGGGACGCATGGCCAGGCGGGTTTCCAGGAGATACTGCAGCACATCGGCCGAGGTTCGGGCAGAGGCGGGGATAGGGTCTTCATCAAAAAACCCCAGGTATTCCAACTGCGGGCGATTGGCCCCATTGGTCAGAGGCTGGATAAGGGCCGACCATTGTGCGATACTGCTGTGTGATAGGAGTATTTTATCGTCCGTGAGCCCGGCTTCGACGACAGGGGCCCAACCCCTGATAAAATCGGGGTATCGGAGTGTAGTACGGATAAAAGTGGTTATTCCGTCCAATCCGTAAATGGGGATATATGAAAGGGAATCCCGATTGGGATACCAGGCCAACGTATCCAGCCCGGATACCCGGACTTCGTTGATCTTTCTGAACAACTCCTCATAGCTCTTCGTTATCACCGTCCCTCCTTCCATGTATTTCGCCCCGGCCGACCCGGCAAGGACGACATTGCGGGGATTCCAGCTGATCTTATAATGCCAGGGATTGTCATCGCTTACGGGGGACACCAGGCCGCCTGTATGACTCCGGAAAGAGTGGATCTTCCCGCCTGCGTCCCGGATCCCGTGTATGAGCTGCATAGCGCTCATATGATCGATGCCCGGATCCAGCCCCATTTCACAAAGGAATAACAGCCCGTTCTTCTCTATGGCGGGTGTCAACGCCTTTATCTTATCATCCAGGTAGGAAGCCGTCAATAGATGTTTTTTCCATTGTATACAGGAGGTAGCTACCAAATAATGAAGGGCAGGCGGCAAAAGAGAAATGACGATATCTGCGTCCCGGATCAGGTCATCCCGCTGTTGCTGCTGCTCTACGCTCACCTGTACGGCCTTTGCGCGAGGGATATTGCTCAGCTTGGATTGGGCCAGCTCCAGGTTGCTTTCGGCCACCACCAGTTGCCAGTTGCGGGCTGCAACGGTGGTTTCAAGAAACTGTATCAGACAGGTGGCTGATTTGCCAGCGCCAAAGAGGAGGATATTCTTCATGAGGGCGTAAAGATAATGAAGGGGGGCCAAACAAAAAGCCCAGTCAGTTTAGGCTGACTGAGCCATTAAAAGAAACCGTCCCTATAGTAATAATTTATTGAACCAGCGTAAACTCACCCATGTCTTTTTCCGTACCGGGGCGGATATCGATGGGCTTCACAATAATGTCTTTATAAGGTTTTTTGGCATTTACCCTCAATTCCCAATAGCCTGGATGCGTGGTGACGAGATAATATTGCCCGTCATCATTACTCATCATCTTCAAGGAATCTTTGCCATGAATGGCCCAAACATTCTCCGCACCCGCAGCCGGGTAAACCTTTGCGTGAATAGTAGAGGTTTGTAACAGCTTGACAGCATGTACACTACTAACTCCTATCAGTACTAATCCCAGTTGCACCATTGCATTTTTCATACCAATTTCAATTTTAGGTTCTCAATTAACCAATGCTTTCCAGGAACAGATTACACATCGGTCAGTGGAGACAGGCAATTAACAAGAGAATGAACAGGTGGTGGGTTCAGGAACGCTAGTAATTGTCAACTACTATGCCAAATGAGAAGAAATATATGTTAACTCATAGTTACAGGCTTGGCGGCAGGGTCATAATGCCGAATAGGACAAACCTAATTCTTTTGAATTAACAAGGGTAATCTTGTACTGTACTTTTATGCCACGGGAGCTTTTCGGGGCCTCCTGCATCAGGGCGGAGCCTGGCGCTATACCGCGAAAATACAAATTCTCCGTTTTAAATACTTTTTTGTTGGCCTGAATATATTGTACTTCGACTACGACGAGGTCAAGGGAGTATACTGAGTGGTTGCTTACGGTGAGCTGTAAGTCGGATATACCACCGAATGTGCCCACCGTATAACCGCTGGCGCCAAGAGATACGAGGTTGGAAAGGTTGTTACGGATCACATCCTTATCGACTTTTTCTACGGAGAGTTCCGTCCTGTGACTGGTTTCCCTATGTACGGAAGGCGTTGCCGGTAGGGCGGAGTCCTTCGGGGCTGTGACGGATAGTTGTGTCTTTTGAGTCGCTGGTGTCGTCCTCTCTTTTGCCGGGGCTATGGTCTTAGGAGATGGGGCGTTAGTGACCACAGGCGTTGACGTTGACTGTGTGCTCGTCACGATGCTGTCTTTATCAACGGGCAGGGCCTGCGCAGCAACAGTTTGCTGCGGACTGACTGCAGCCAGGGGGTGTGAAGCAGGAGTGGGGGGAACGGTCTTTACGGGTTCCGGCTTCACCTTTCCGTTATCCAGGGAAAGGTTCTTTACAAATCCCAGAGAGTCTTTATTGATCGACAGGCCAATAAAGATCCCGGCAGCCAGCAAGGCTATTACCGTCAATCCAATGACCAGTGATTGACCGATACGTGAAGATCGATGCCGTCTGACGGCCCGGGGTGCTATTTCCACACCCGATATATCGTCTTCAGTATACTGAGAAGTATTATCCTCAAATGTATTCACCGGAGCTGACGGTATGGGAGAAGGAGAATGATCCGGCAAATATTTTTCATGGAGGACAGGAAGGGGGTCCTGTATTGCCGACGGCTCCACTGCTCTTTTTACTGCGGGGAGCGTCACATAAATTATGCGTTTGCCTGGAATAGCGGATGCATCACCGGAGATCACAGAAGCAGCAACTACAGCCTCGGATACGGATGTCCGTCCGGTGGCGAGAGTAGCGGAGAGTTGGGCAGGTTTTTTGTAAAAACGATCAAAAGGTTGTTCTTCCACCATGGGAGCGAAGGCACTTAGCTCTTCTATCTCACAGGGATAACGCCAGGCAGCACTCCTGCCTTCTATCCATACAAGATCATAAGCTTTTAACCCTTTTGCCTTCAATTCATCGAAGGCGTAGGGACCGCTTTGCTTGTTGTCTCGTAATAACAAATATGTCGGTGTCATCCAGATGCCCGGTTAAGAGGTATACAAATTAAATCATCATCAAATGGTACAGAGAAATGTTACAATTTTCTCACCGGATATTGTGAATGGGAAGTTATACTTCTGCGCAGGTATTTCAGGGGATCGACGTAACAAATTTAGTATTTCCCTTAATAATAACATAGTGTAAAGGAATCTTTCTCGACAGATTTGTTAATATTATCGATCTTACCGAAATTAGCCTCCAAACCAATCTTTTAGCGGGCAGAGCCTGCATAAACAAGAAAAAAAGCAAGATATGGATGCCGCTATACAGGAAAAAGTAGATCTATGGCTCAAAGGAAATTATGACCAGGCGACAAAGGACGAGATCCACAGGCTCAAGGAGGAGAATCCTACTGAATTGATCGATAGTTTCTACCGTAACCTGGAATTTGGCACCGGAGGTCTGCGGGGGATCATGGGAGTGGGTACAAACCGTATGAATAAATATACGGTAGGGATGGCCACGCAGGGGTATGCTAACTATTTAAAAAAGTCCTTTCCGGGAAGAGAAGTCCGGGTAGCTATTGCACATGATAGCCGGAACAACAGCCGATTTTTTGCGGAAACTACTGCTAATGTATTCGCTGCCAATGGAATAAGGGTTTTTCTTTTCCAGTCCCTCCGGCCTACCCCTGAGCTAAGTTTTACTATCCGTCAATTGCATTGTCAGGGAGGGGTCGTTTGCACGGCCAGTCATAACCCCAAGGAATACAATGGTTATAAAGCTTATTGGGATGATGGCGGACAATTGGTGCCTCCCCATGATAAGAATGTCATCAAAGAGGTGGAAAAAATAGCTTCCGTTGACGAAGTAAAATGGGGCGGGGGAGAGTCGAACATCACCATGATCGGTAAGGACATGGATGAAGCGTATATCGGCATGGTCAGGGAGTTGTCCGTATACCCTGAAGTTATTGAAAGACAACATAATTTGCGTATAGTATACACGCCAATTCATGGTACTGGGATAAAACTGGTACCGGAAGTGCTCCAGCGTTTTGGATTTAGCAATGTCCATGTAGTGGATGAGCAGGCCAACCCGGATGGGAATTTCCCTACTGTGATCTATCCCAATCCGGAGGAAAGCGAAGCCATGAGCATTGGGCTAAAAAAAGCCCGGCAGATAGACGCGGACATTTTGCTGGGTACGGACCCGGATGCGGACAGGGTGGGTATTGGTGTCAAGGACAAAAAAGGCGAGTGGGTACTGATGAATGGCAATCAGACGGCAGTACTGGCTTTCAACTATATGATCGAAGCCCGGAAAGCAAAGGGCATTGCTCAGCCCAATGATATGGTTGTCAAAACGATAGTAACTACAGACCTCATCGACGAGATCTCACGTCGCAATGGGATAAAATGTTATAATGTCCTGACGGGCTTCAAATACATCGCTGAACTGATCAAGGAAAAAGAAGGGATTGAACATTATGTCATCGGAGGAGAGGAGAGCTATGGTCTGATGATTGGCGATCGGCTCCGGGATAAAGATGCAGTCAGCGCCGTTGCCCTGCTTTGCGAGATGGCTGCTTATGAGAAGGACAAAGGACATACATTATACGACAAACTGATAGAGTTGTATGTACAATATGGCTTCTATAAGGAATCGCTGATCTCCATCACCAAGAAGGGGATGAATGGACAAAAGGAAATTGCCGATATGATGAGTGCTTATCGTAGCCAGCCGCCTTCCACCATCAACGGTTCACAGGTGGAGCAGGTGTTGGACTACCAGTTGCGCAACGGCAGGAATCTTCAAACAGGGGAGAGCTGGGCAATAGAGTTGCCCCAGTCCAATGTACTGCAATTCGTCCTGGCGGATGGGACAAAGATATCGGCCCGGCCTTCAGGGACGGAACCCAAGATCAAGTTCTATTTCAGCGTTCATACAAAGCTGACTAACGCCGCCGACTTCGACCGGGTGCATGCGGAGCTGAACACCCGTATCGAAGGGATCATCAAGGATATGAAATTGAAGTAAACGTCATCACCCATCCGATCATTCAAAACTATTGCAGGTGCTACCATCCTGCAGATACCGGTATGTCTATCAATAGCTATTACATATGATCAAAAAGACCAGTTTGCTTGCTTTTGTTGTTTTCATGTCCCTTTCTCTTTACGCAGATGTTCGTCTGCCCCGCATCTTTGGGGACAATATGGTTCTGCAACGTGATAAGCCCGTTGCCGTCTGGGGATGGGCCTCCGGAGGGGAAAAAGTTACAGTTCGTTTCAACGGTCAAACCAGGGCGGTCAAGGCAGACAAGCAGGGCCGCTGGAGCCTGCAACTTGACCCGATGTCAGCCGGCGGGCCTTATCAACTCGCCGTCTCCGGTAGTAAGGGACCTGACAAGACATACGCCAATGTAATGGTGGGAGAAGTATGGATTTGCAGCGGCCAATCCAATATGGAAATGCCCATCGCCGGCTGGGGTAAGATCAATAACTACCAGCAGGAGATCGCTGCTGCGGACTACAGCGCCATTCGGCATATCAAGATCCCCAATAAGGTGGCGCTCATCCCACAGGACGATATTTCCAGCGGCGATTGGAAGGTCTGCAGCCAGCAGACGGCGGGTGACTTCAGCGCCACGGCATATTTCTTTGCCCGGGAGATCTATCAAAAACTGCATATTCCCATTGGTCTGATCAACACCTCCTGGGGAGGCACCATGGTAGAAACCTGGACCAGCAGGGGCGCTTTTGAACAGAGCGATGAATTTAAAAGCATGATCACGAATATGCCGGCTGCAGAAGATATGAAGACAGTGGCAGAACAGAAGAAAGCTGCTCTTGTAAAGATCGTCACCGGTCTTCAAGGCTCAATGCCGGCTGCGGGAGAGGAAGCTGGATATGCATCGGCTGATCTTGATGACAGCCGATGGCCCCATATGAAGGTGCCGGGGACCTGGGAGAATGCCGGACTCGGTCTGGAGGCGCTTGATGGAGTGGTCTGGTTCAGAAAGACCATCGATATTTCCGCCGCGGATGCGGGGAAGCCCGCGGTATTAGACCTCGGCCCTGTAGACGATGCCGACGAAACCTATGTAAATGGAGTAAAAGTGGGAGCCACCAATAGTTACGCCGAACCTCGTCATTATAATATACCTGCCGGTGTGCTGAAAACAGGCAGGAATGTAATCGCTGTCCGTGTACTGGATACAGGGGGCGGAGGCGGCATGCACGGTTTGGCGGAGGAGATGAAACTCAGCATAGCCGGTCATGAACTTCCTCTGGCAGGAGACTGGTCCTTCCGGGTAGCCGAGATCAAGATGGAAGTAGCCATGGGCCCCAATAGCGCCCCCTCCTTGCTTTTTAACGCAATGGTCAATCCATTACTCCCCTATACCATCAGGGGAGCCATTTGGTACCAGGGGGAAGCCAACGCAGGAAGGGCATATCAATACAGGAAAGCCTTCCCCCTGATGATCACCGACTGGCGCAGCCGCTGGAAAGAAGGGGATTTCCCATTTTATTTCGTACAGCTCTCCAGTTGGAATGCCAACAATGGGAATAGCCGGCAAGGCAGCACCTGGGCCGAGTTGCGGGAGGCGCAGACGATGACCCTGTCATTACCCAATACGGGAATGGCGGTGACGACGGATATCGGGGATGCCAAAGACATCCACCCAAAGGATAAACAGGACGTAGGGAAACGCCTGGCATACATTGCGCTTAACAACGTTTATGGACAGACGATGGAATATAGCGGTCCTGTTTACAAATCCATGCAGAAAGATGGCGATAAGGTTGTCCTGCATTTTGATCACACCGGCAATGGTCTGAGCACGCCGGACATCTATGGATATCTGCGTGGTTTCGAAGTGGCAGGGGACGATCATCAATGGCATTATGCGAAGGCTTCCATCGAGGGTAATACAGTAGTGGTGTGGCAGAGTGGAGTGACCAACCCTGTTGCAGTCCGTTACGGATGGTCGGATTATGCGGGAGAGGCGAACCTTTTTAACAAAGAGGGTTTGGCGGCTGCGCCTTTCCGGACGGACCAATGGAAGGGGGTGACAGAGGAAGTAAAATACGCAGTGGGGAAATAGTAATTTAGGATCATAACCTCGGTAATTTAGGGGCTACCAGTGTCGGTAGCCCCTTTTATTTTTTATACAGTAACCCTCTCTCGCATCATCCGCGCCGCCTGCACCATATTTATCAACGCCTGTTTTGTCTCCGGCCATTTACGAGTCTTTAACCCGCAATCGGGATTCACCCAAAGATTCCGGGCAGGCAGCAATGCCACGGCCTTTTCCAGCAATGCTTCCATTTCTTCCGCATGGGGGATACGAGGGGAATGGATGTCGTAGACGCCCGGGCCTATCTCATTGGGATATTTGAAATCAGCAAAGGCTTCCAGCAGCTCCATCTGTGAACGCGATGTCTCTATCGTAATGACATCTGCATCCATCGCGGCGATATGCTCGATAATGTCATTGAATTCGCTATAGCACATATGGGTGTGGATCTGTGTCTCGTCCTTTACGCCGCTGGCGGATAGACGGAAGGCCCTGACTGCCCAGTCCAGGTAGGCCGCCCAGTCCTTTTTGCGTAAAGGCAGTCCTTCCCGTATAGCGGGCTCATCGATCTGTATCATACGGATGCCCGCGGATTCCAGGGCAACGACCTCATCCCGGATGGCTAACGCGATCTGGTTGGTGGTGACAGCGCGGGGTTGATCGTCCCTGACAAAAGACCATTGCAATATAGTCACGGGGCCTGTGAGCATTCCTTTCATCATCCGACTGGTCTGCTCCTGTGCATAACGGCTCCAGCGTACAGTGATATCCCCTGTTCTGCTGACATCGCCATAAATGACGGGCGGCTTGACACAGCGGCTGCCATAGCTCTGTACCCAACCATACTGCGTAAAAAGAAAACCTTCCAGATGCTCGCCAAAATATTCCACCATGTCATTCCGCTCGAACTCTCCATGTACGAGCACATCCAGTCCTATCTGTTCCTGCCAGCGGATGGCTTCGATGGTGGCCGATTCGATGGCCATGTCATATTGCCGGAGGGTCAGCTCGCCCTTTTTCAATCGGGCACGCAGTTGTCTGATCTCATCCGTCTGGGGAAAAGAGCCGATAGTGGTCGTAGGAAATAAGGGCAGCCCGAAGCGTGCATTTTGCAGTTGCTGCCGGACGGCAAAGACACTTTTGCGATGAGTATCATCCTCTCTGATGGCAGAGATCCTTTGTTTTACAGCATCTTTATGGATAAGGGGTGACGTGCGCCGGTTTGCCAGTGCCGCTTGGTTCTCATCCAACAAGGCAACCTCTCCCTGAACAATGCGCTTTAGATGAACTACCTCCGTCAGTTTTTGTTTGGCGAAAGCCATCCAATTCCTGATCTCAGGTGCGATGGCTGTCTCCTTGTCCAGGTCAAAAGGAGTATGCAGCAACGAGCAGCTGGGAGCGACGAATACCCTGTCATCGCCCAGTTTTTCCAAGGACTTTTGAATAAGTGTGGAGCTATGATGATAATCGTTCTTCCAGATATTGCGGCCATCGACTACACCCAGGGATAAAGACACTTTGGGGGGAAGGGCTTGTATAACTTCTTCCAGTTGCTGCGGCGCCCGCACAAGGTCGATATGGAGAGCGCAGACGGGAAGACTGCATGCCAGCTGAACATTGTCTCCCAAACCTTCGAAATAGGCGGCAAGCATGATCTTCAGATGGGGACATTTATTCCTGATCTCTTCATAAGCATACCGAAAGGCCTTCTTTTGCACGTCTGTCAGGTCAAGTGATAAAAAAGGTTCGTCCAGTTGCACCCAATCGACCTTATAGTCGTCCTTCAATTTATTGAGTATTTCGATGTATACAGGCACCAGCTTTTTTATCAGGTCGATCCTGTCAAAGCCCTTCTCCTTCTCTTTCCCCAGTAGGAGGTAGGACACCGGTCCGATAAGCACCGGCTTGGGGGCGCGGCCTAAGACTGCTTTTGTGGCGCTGCATTCATTATACAGTTTTTGGGAGAAGACTTTGAATGTCTGGCCGGCCGAAAATTCCGGTACGATGTAGTGATAATTGGTGTCGAACCATTTGGTCATCTCCATAGCTGTAATATCCAACCCGTCCCGCTGGTACCCCCTGGCCATGGCAAAATACAGGTCTATTTCTGCATTGCCCCGGATATCCGTCACTACAGGAGCATAACGAAGGGGGATAGCCCCCAGGAGCAATGACATGTCCAGCACATGGTCATAGAAGCTGAAGTCATTACAGGGGATAAGGTCGATGCCTGCGGCCTCCTGTAATCTCCAGTGTTGTTCACGCAGATCTTTGGCGGAAAGGAATAATTGTTGCCGGGTGATCTTTCCGGCCCAGTACTGTTCGCAGGCTTTTTTGAGCTCACGATTGGCGCCCACACGGGGGTAGCCGAGATTGTTTGTCAGCATACGCAAAAACTTTTAGGTTAAACATTAAATGAATTAATGCCTTTACGTTTATGAGTATGCTTCCGGAATTCGAAGTGTAGGAAAGGACATAGCCATCCCTGGGGAAGAATGGACCATTCCTGACTACTGCTTTAAACTGCGAAAGCATTCGTCCAATCTTCAGGCAAGTATCTGGCTTCTTCCTTTGCAGGAAATTACAGTTGCGCAACAGCCCGTGAATTACACACGGTTCCTTTTTAATAGCATCCCGGCAGCGGGAATGCTCACCAAAAGACGATCATTAAAGTAAAGAACGAGGGTGTAAATATAGTTTTTTTCCCGGGGAAATCCCCTTTTTCTAATGAATAGTTAAGAAGCGGGCCCTTAACAGTCGCTTAACCTGCTGTAATAGCGGGCGCCCGACCTTTGTGTGAAAGCGCCCCTGGCTACCGGTGATCCCCAAACACTTAATCTATGAAAAGATCTACGAAAATACACCTTGTGCTTATTACCGCGGCACTTGCCGCCTGCAACAGGCATACCATGCCTTATCAGCCTGTATCCGGATACACGATGGACTCTACCCTGGCGGAGTCCCCTGAATACGAAGAGGACAGCACCTGTCAGGTATACTATTATCCACCCGATTATCCTCCCGGTGTTTGGCTCGGCAACTGGCCTTACGATGTACTAAACAACCTTCAATATATCCGCTGGCGGGGTACTATGCATAGAACCCGCGGGTTTATTCCCAGGGGCGGATTTGGGAAAAGCAGCCATTCGGCCTCCACGTAAATTTATTGTCATGAAGCGGATTTGTATCCCTCCCAGGAGTAACTGGCAACAGGCGGTAGAAGGTCTTGGTTTTGGGTTCCACACTACTGCTGTACCTTATTGGGATGAAAGCGTCTACTACGCGTTTGGCATGGAGGAGATACTTCTCATCGAAAAAGCCACTGCTGAACTATGGGAAATGTGTCTTACCGCCGTACAATACACCATCGACAATCACCTGTATGCCAGGTTCCATATCCCCACTGCCTTTATACCTCACCTTGAAAGAAGCTGGAATGAAGACCATCCTTCCATTTACGGGAGGTTTGATCTATGTTACCGGGATGGGCAGGTAAAGATGCTGGAGTTCAATGCAGACACGCCTACCAGCCTGTATGAGGCCGGTATCGTACAGTGGTTCTGGCTGCAGGATTTTGCGGGGGATAAAGATCAGTTCAACAGCATTCATGAAAAGCTCATCGCGCATTGGACCTATCTACGCGATTATCTTTACCCCGGACCCCTGCACTTCTCCTGCATAAAAGATACGCTGGAGGATCTCACCAATACAGAATATCTCCGGGATTGCGCCATGCAGGCCGGCATATCCACCCGGCTGGTGTTTGTGGAAGATATTGGCTGGGATGAGAAGCTGGAGGCCTTTGTAGATCAAAACTGTCAGCAGATAAAGAACCTTTTTAAATTATATCCCTGGGAATGGCTGATGGCCGATGAATTTGGAGAGAAGATCACAGCGGATAAAGAGCACACGTTTTTTATCGAGCCATCCTGGAAAATGATCCTCTCCAACAAAGCGATATTACCGCTGCTTTGGGAGTTGTTCCCGGAGCATCCTTATCTTTTGCCGGCTTTTTTCAACAGTGATGGATTGACCGATTATGTAAAAAAACCTATTCTGTCAAGAGAGGGGGCAAACATCGATATGGTAGCGGGTGATCAACTGATATGCCGCACGGGAGGTGAATATGGGGAGGAAGGATATGTCTATCAACAGTTGTTCTGTCTTCCTTCTTTTGAGGGTAACTATCCCCTGATCGGCAGTTGGATCATTGGCCAGCAACCGGCGGGCATCGGTATCCGGGAGGCCGGAACGCTGGTGACAGACAACCTCAGCCGGTTTGTCCCCCACCTTATTGAAGAATAAGGGCGCCTCTTTCGAAGCGCCCTTGCGTGGTTCTATTGAATTGAAGATTAGTTATGCGCTGCAGGTGACGCATCCGTCCTGCATGCTGCAGGAGGGGCCTGCGATATCTTCGACGCCACTGCCTTCCACCACTTTCAGGTTGTGCTGACCCGTCAGGGGCTCGACCATTTTACCAGCCTGTTTTTCCACCGTGAACTGTACGGCCTGTGATGCGGCCTGGGTGCGCAGGTAATACATGCCCGTTTTAAGACCGGCTTTCCAGGCATAGAAGTGCATGGAGGTCAGCTTGCTGGCGGAAGGTGTTTCTACAAAGAGATTCAACGATTGTGACTGGCAGATATAAGCGCCCCTGTCTGCCGCCATGTCGATGATATTACGCTGGCGGATCTCCCATACTGTTTTGTAGATCTCTTTTATATGAGCGGGGATCTCTTCTATCTGCTGGATGGAGCCGTTGTGAAGAATGATCTGATTCTTCATGTCGTCATTCCAGAGGTTAAGATCGACAAGGTCTTTCAGGAGGTGTTTATTCACTACCACGAATTCGCCGCTGAGCACCCTTCTCACATAGATGTTGGAAGTATATGGTTCAAAACATTCGTTGTTACCAAGGATCTGGGAGGTAGAAGCCGTGGGCATGGGCGCTACCAGCAGGGAGTTACGCACGCCGTATTTTATCACTTCGTCCTTCAGGCGGTACCAATCCCAGCGGAGTGTAGGCTCTACGCCCCACATGTCAAACTGGAAGATACCTTTGGATGCCGGGCTGCCGGGGAAGCTTTCGTAAGCGCCTTCGACTTTTGCCAGGTCTTTGGAAGCCGTCATGGCCGCGAAGTAGATGGTTTCGAAAATTTCTTTATTTAGCTGTTTGGCCTTGTCGCTTTCGAAGGGAAGACGCAGCAGGATAAAGACGTCGGCAAGACCTTGTACGCCCAGTCCGATGGGACGGTGACGCAGATTGGAGTTACGGGCTTCCTCTACGGGGTAGTAGTTGCCGTCGATGATCTTATTCAGGTTCTTTGTCACCTCGTAGGTCACTTCGTACAACTTCTGGTGATCGAAGGTTCCATTGGAGACAAAGCGGGGCAGGGCCAGGGAAGCGAGATTGCAGACAGCCACCTCGTCCGGAGAAGTATATTCGATGATCTCTGTACAGAGGTTGGAGCTCTTGATCGTACCCAAGTTTTGTTGATTGCTTTTGCGGTTGGCCGAGTCTTTATACAGCAGGTAGGGGGTACCTGTTTCTATTTGAGCATCCAGGATGGCAAACCAGAGGTCCTGTGCCTTCACCGTTTTGCGCTCGCGGCCTTCCTTTTCGTATTGAACATAGAGTTTTTCGAACTCCTCTCCCCAGCAATCTGCCAGGCCCGGTGCTTCGTGGGGACAGAAGAGGCTCCAGTCGCCGCCGGCTTCCTGTCTCTTATACACATCTAAGTGTGTATAAGAGACAGCCCCAGCAATCTGCCAGGCCCGGTGCTTCGTGGGGACAGAAGAGGCTCCAGTCGCCGCCGGCTTCCACGCGCTTCATAAACAGGTCAGGTATCCACAGGGCGTAGAACAGGTCGCGGGCTCTCAGCTCATCCTTGCCATGGTTCTTCCGGAGATCGAGGAATTCAAATACGTCGGCGTGCCAGGGTTCAAGGTAGATGGCAAAAGCTCCTTTACGTTTGCCGCCGCCCTGGTCTACATACCTGGCCGTATCGTTGAAGACACGCAGCATGGGGATGATACCGTTGCTTGTCCCGTTAGTGCCGCCGATATAGGAGCCCGTGGCACGGATATTATGGATAGAAAGACCGATACCGCCGGCGCTTTGAGAGATCTTTGCCGTTTGTTTAAGGGTATCGTAGATACCGTCGATGCTATCGTCCTTCATGGTAAGAAGGAAGCAACTGCTCATCTGTGGCTTGGGTGTGCTTGCGTTAAAGAGGGTGGGGGTGGCATGTGTAAACCAGCGTTCGCTCATCAGGTGATAAGTCTTGATAGCGCTGTCGATGTCATTTTTATGGATGCCGATGGCAACGCGCATGTACATGTGCTGAGGGCGTTCCACCACTTTGCCGTCTACTTTCAGCAGATAGGATTTCTCCAGGGTTTTGAATCCAAAGTAGTCGAAGCCATAGTCGCGGTCATAGATGATGGTGGAGTCCAGCAATTCGGCGTTCTGCTGGATGATCTCCCAGATGTCATCGGCCAGCAGGGGCACTAATTTTCCCGTCTTGCTGTCGGTGCATTCGTACAGCAGCTGCATGGTGGCGGAGAAACTCTTGATGGTATTCTTATGTAAATTGCTGACGGCAATCCTGCTGGCCAGGAGGGCATAGTCAGGGTGCTTAACGGTCAGCGACGCCGCTGTTTCGGCTGCGAGGTTGTCCAGTTCGGTGGTAGTCACACCGTCATAAAGTCCCTCGATCACTTTTTTTGCCACGTCGATGGAGTTGACGAATCTCCTGTCCAGGCCGTAGCAGAGCTTTTCTATACGCGCCGTGATCTTGTCGAACTTCACGGATTCCTTCTTGGTATTTCTTTTAATGACGAACATATATCAATGGGTTTGTAGTAAGTATGAGCGACGACAGTAAATGGTAAGGGGCGGCGGCTATGCGACTAAAAGTCTTCTTCCAGGCTAAAGGTCTGCGCTTCCTTTCCTGACATGACACCGGCCTTTTGGTAGTCTCCCACTCTTTTTTCGAAGAAGTTGGTCTTCCCTTGCAGGGAGATCATTTCCATGAAATCGAAGGGGTTGGCAGCGTTAAACATTTTGGGGTAACCCAATTCGCCCAGCCAGCGATCGGCCACGAATTCGATGTATTGCTGCATGAGCCGTGCGTTCATACCGATGAGGTCCACGGGCAATGCTTCCGTGATAAATTCCTTTTCGATGCGGACGGCGTCGCCGATGATGGAGTACACCTGCTCCTGGGAAAGCTTGTTCTGCAGCATGCTGTAGAGCAGACAGGCGAATTCGCAATGGAGGCCTTCGTCACGGCTGATCAGCTCATTACTGAAGGTGAGGCCGGGCATCAGCCCTCTTTTTTTCATCCAGAAAATGGAGCAGAAGCTGCCGCTGAAGAATATGCCTTCCACGGCTGCAAAAGCCACCAGCCTTTCGGCGAAGTTCCCGTTCTCTAGATGTGTATAAGAGACAGAGCTGCCGCTGAAGAATATGCCTTCCACGGCTGCAAAAGCCACCAGCCTTTCGGCGAAGTTCCCGTTCTCTATCCAGCGGAGGGCCCATTCGGCCTTTTTTTGTACGGCGGGCACCGTCTCGATGGCGTGGAACAGGCGGTACTTTTGCACAGGATCTTTGATATAAGTATCTATCAGCAAAGCATAGGTTTCGGAATGGATATTTTCCATCATGATCTGGAAACCGTAAAAACATCTGGCTTCCGGGAGCTGTACCTCACTCATGAAGTTGACGGCGAGGTTCTCGTTGACAATGCCATCGCTGGCGGCAAAGAAGGCCAGGACATGGGAAATAAAATGCCGTTCGCCTTCATTCAGCTTAGCCCAGTCCTGCAGGTCAGGCCCAAGGTCTATCTCTTCGGCTGTCCAGAAGCTGGCCTCATGCTTTTTATACATTTCCCAAACTTTTGGATAGTTGATGGGAAGGATGACAAACCTATCCTTATTTTCTTTCAATAAGATCTCGTTTCCGTACTCCATTTGTTAAAACAGATTGCAGATTAATGTAATACAAACAACACGTAGCTCGAATAAATTCCAGCAAAAGAATGGTATCGGGCGGCAGGTTACATTAGTGGACGGGGGTAGGAAGGCCTCCGTCCCTAAAGAACTAACCCAAAAATAACATAGCTATCTAAAAAACAATGCGTATGTTATCCACCGGCTGTGCATAGCTTTTTTGGAAATTTGGGAAGTCCTTACTGGCGTGAATTACGACAGGGGCGTATCCTGAAAGCCCTGTAAATAAAGGAAAAAACCTGGTAGAACCGGGTTTTTTGCAATGATACAGCGGGGTGCAGATCAGTCGATGGTTTTTTCGATGATCTTGCCCGTCTTCTTATTTTTAAGGATGACTTTTTTCGCGCCGTAATGCGTCATTTCTTCCTTTACCAGGTAATGATCGGCATCGTATTCTGTGAGGTGACTGTCCTTACTAACGCCGACGCGGCCACGCCAGACGTCCAGTTGTACAGGCTCCCATAGTTTGGATTTAGCGCTACGGTATGCGGCGTCGAGTACCGCATTTACCACATATCCGTCGTAGAAAGTTTCGCGCGGCGCAGTGCCGTTCTCCAGGCTGCGGAACATATCGGTGAACATATGGTTATAGCCCAGGTCATTGAGTTCATCGCCTACCGGGAAGAGCCAGCCGGTGTTGCTTTCCGCTTTTTCCGCCACGTAGTCGGCGCCTTTGCCTGTGGTGAACATCTCCAGACCTGTGCGTAAAAAATTATTCATCCAGATGGTGCCTTCGGTGCCCATTACTTCGTCACGCAGGTCCAGGCCGCCCCGGAAGGTCCAGCTGACCTCGAACTGGCCGATGGCGCCATTCTCGTATTTCACCAGGCCGATGGCATGGTCTTCCGCATCGATGGGTTTCACTTGTGTGTCGGCCCAGCACATGACCTCTACGGGGCGTATGTCCTTTCCGATAAAGCTGCGTGCGATCTCTACGCAATGACAGCCGAGGTCCAGGATACAGCCGCCGCCGGCCTGTTCGATGTCCCAGAACCATTCGCTGTGAGGACCCGGGTGGGTTTCGCGGGACTTCGCCCACAGGATCCTGCCCAGGGCGCCATTCTTCACGCTCTCATACGACTTGAGGAATTTTGGCGTATAGACCAGGTCTTCCAGGTAGCCATTGAAAATACCAGCCGCCTCTACGGCCTCCAGCATACGTTTGGCCTCGGCGGCATTGCGACCCAGGGGCTTGGTGGTGATGACGGCTTTCTTATGCTTACAGCAGAGCATGACGGCGGCCTCATGCAGGTTGTTTGGCAGGGAGATGCAGACGATGGTCACTTCCGGGTGTGCGATGGAAGCTTCCATGTCGGTGGTCCAGTGGCTGCAGCTATAGTCTGCGGCGAATTTTTTTGCAGACTCTTCCCGGCGGGAATAAATGCTTATGATCTTATCACGGCTGCGTTGTCCCTGGAGCGATTCTGCGTAGAATCGGCCGATGAACCCGGAGCCCAGCATGGCAATTTTTTGCATAAAGAATAATATTAATTAGTGGACAATTGTTTTTTTTCACGGAAAAATAAAATGAAATAGATAAGAACGCCGGCGGCGATATAGGCGGGCACCAGCCAGATGGCTTTCCAGTCGTGCGGTATCGGGGAGTCCGTCACGGAATGACTATCCACGACAAAACCCGAGAACCACGTGCCGATGAACATCCCGAGCCCATAGGTGGCGAAAGTAAAAAGGCCCTGGGCGGCATTCTTGATCTGATCCCCCGCCTTTTTCTCCGTATACATATAGCCCGTCACAAAGAAGAAGTCATAGCAGACGCCATGTAAGATAATGCCGGCGTATAACATCCAGCTGCCGGCATCTATATTGCCGTAAGCAAAACAGACATACCGTAATATCCAGGCGGTCATGCCCAGCAGCAGCATCTTTTTTACGCCGATGCTATTGAACAGGAACGGGATCGCCATGATAAACAAACCTTCCGACAACTGTCCCATGATCATTTTGCCGGCGGCATTCTTCATACCCAGCTCATTCAGAAAGGGATTGGCAAAACCATAATAGAAGGAAAGAGGGATACATACCAGGATGGCGGCTATAAAAAAGATAAGATAGGGTTTGTTTTTAAACAGGACAAAGGCCTGTGTTCCCAATGAGGCAGAGGCGTCGGTGGCGATACCCTTCGGAGGGGTATTGGGCAGAAAAAAACTCGTCAGACCCAGGAGCAGGGAGGCCGCGGCCGCCAGATGGAAGGTAGCAGGGGATTTTTCCCAGCCCAGATTGCCTACCAGCAGACCGGCAACGATCCATCCGACGGTGCCGAATACCCTGATCCAGGGAAACTGTCGTCCGGGATCGTCCATCTGGTAAAACGCTACGCTGTTCGACAGCGCGATCGTCGGCATATACAAGAGAGAATACAAGAGGATGACCCAGTAAAAAGCCGTATTATCCGTGATGGTAGAAGCAAGAAAAAGGAGAACAGCCCCTACCAGGTGCATGACACCCATGATCCGTTGTGCGGCAAAATACCTGTCGGCCACCATCCCTATAAAAAATGGCGAGATCATGGTTGCAATAGCCAGGGCGCTGTATGCGGCGCCGATCTGTACGCCGGAAGAGTGGAGTTTTTCGCCCATATAGGTTCCCATAGTGACATACCATGAACACCAGATAAAATATTCGACAAACATCATAAAAGCCAGCTGAACACCTGTTTTCATTTTCATAATTACCGCAGTTTTGAAAAGCGGGACAATTTAAGGATAAATATTTTTCGAAACGCTTTATCTTGCAGGTTGATTCTGTTCTGTTATGCGAACATTCGAAGATACTTACCGTCATAAAGGCATGCGCAGGCAATTGGTGGACCTCATCCGTCAAAAGGGGATCTCCGACGAACGGGTGTTGGATGCCATCCTGCATATACCCAGGCATTTTTTTATTGATTCCGCTTTGGACAAGACTGCCTATGAGGACCGGGCCTTTCCCATAGGCGAGGGGCAGACTATTTCACAACCTTATACGGTGGCTTACCAAAGTCAGCTGCTGGATGTAAAACCCTTTGAAAAAGTGTTGGAGATCGGCACAGGCAGTGCCTATCAGGCTTGTGTGCTGGCGGAGATGGGCACACAGGTATACACGATCGAGCGGCAGAAAAAACTCTTCGAAGCCAACAAGCTTTTTCCTTACCTTAGAAAATACCGCAACCTGAAATTTTTTTATGGGGACGGATATGAGGGACTACCCACTTATGGTCCTTTTGATAAGGTGATCGTAACGGCTGCGGCGCCGTTCATCCCCCCTAAATTAGTGGAGCAGTTGAAGCCAGGGGGGAAAATGGTGATCCCGGTGGGTATTTCCGGGGAAGGTCAGGTTCAGCGTATGTTACGGCTTACCAAACGTGGGGATGGCGGTGTGGATGAAGAGGCCTTCGACAATTTTTCTTTTGTACCGATGGTAGAAGGTAAGAATCACTAGAGGAAGGCTACCACCTGTCGCATGACTTCCCCGTCCCGGTAAATTTTTCGATGACCTAGTCCTTTTGTGATGATCCACCGGACATTCGGATGTCCCTCTTCTTTGACGGGCAGCGCGTCCTTTAAGGGAGTGATGGGATCGTCCTCGTCCTGCACCCATAGTACGCCGGCCTTTATTTCCCGGAGTGCGCGTTTGAGGGAAAACCAGGAGAAGGGGAGGTTATAGAGGCTGTAGCCATAGGCGTCAAAAGCAGCGCGTACCTCGCCGTTCAGTTCCAGCAATTGAAATAACATGTCCACTGCGGCGGTGGCTTCGACGGCAGGCGCGATCAGCGCTATCCGTGTTGCGGGGTCATGAGGAATGGATCCCAGGAAGAGGGAGAGCGCCAGCCCGCCCAGGGAATGTCCCACAAACGAGTGGATGGGGCCATATTTGTAATAGACGGTCCGGATCATATCCATATAAAGGGGCAGTGTTATGCGCCGTCCGTCGGACCGGCCGTGGGCGGGAGCATCGAAGGCCAGCACTTCATATCCTTTTTTTAGCAATGCGTTGATATATTGTTCGAAATTGCGGGAAGACGATTCAAAGCCATGGAGGACCATCACCTTTTTCAGGGTGTTCGTGGAAGCCTGATGAGGACGCCAGCGATGGCCGCGTATGGTGTGACCTTCCAGCGGGAAAGAGAGCTTTTCCCCTTTGTCGAAAAGGGGCGGCAGGGGCTTACGAGATTTACGCCGGGGAGTACAAAAAAGGTCGAAAGCTTTTTTAGCCGCCTTTCCGGGCGATACCAGCGCGAGTATACGGAGGCGTGCGCGTATGTATTGAATGGTCAGTTTTTGCTTAAGGTTCATTATAAACAAAGATAGGTTATGAGGATGGTAATCATTGGATCGGGGAATGTGGCTACGGTATTGAGCCAGCAATTCAAAGAGGCGGGGCATCAGATCCTGCAGGTATTTAGCCGGCAGCAGGGGCATGCGGGGCAGCTGGCGGAGATATTGCAATGTGCATATACCTCCCGCCGGGAAGAACTGGACAAAAATGCGGAGGTATACCTGGTGGCGCTGTCGGACGATGCGCTAAAAGGCCTTAGTAAAGAGCTCACGCTTCCCGGCAAGCTTGTGCTTCATACGGCGGGGGCCGTTCCAAAAGAAGTATTGCTGGATGTCAGCGTCAACAGCGGGGTGCTCTATCCATTGCAAAGCCTGCGAAAGGAGCTGAAGCCTTACCCCGCGATCCCGCTGCTGACGGATGCCAACCAGGGGGCGGACCGGCAACGGATAACCGAACTTGCCCGTAGTATCAGCCACCAGGTGTCCGAGGCCGATAATAACATGCGGTTGAAACTGCATCTGGCTGCCGTGCTGGTAAATAATTTTACCAATCACCTATATGTGCTGGCCGATACATATTGCCGGAAAGAGGGCGCCGATTTTTCCCTGTTGTTACCCCTTATCCGGGAGACTGCCGAAAGGCTGTCCCGGGTGGCGCCGGAGGATGCCCAGACAGGTCCGGCGATACGGAGTGATGAAGCCACGCTTGCAAGACATTTGGAATTAATAGATAACTATAAGGATATTAAAGAAGTATATACATTGATGACCCAACAGATCAGACAGGGGGCCGGGCGATGAAATTGACCCGGAATTTCGCCGGGATTAAGGTAGTTTTGCGCAGTTGGCAAAGTACAGCAACAAGGCAGGAAAAGTAAAAATCAATTCAGCTATGAGCGTTCTTGAAAAATTTAAGTCGATCAGAACTTTTGTATTTGATGTGGACGGGGTGATGACGGATGGCAGCGTACAGGTGACGGATAAGGGGGAGCAGTGGCGGACAATGAATACAAAAGATGGATATTCCCTGCAGCTGGCCATCAAAAAAGGGTACAGGGTGCTTGTGATCTCGGGCGGGCAGTCGGAAGGCGTACGGTTACGTTTGGAGGGATTGGGTATAAAAGATGTGTTCCTCCATGTAAAGGATAAAATGGAAAGGTTACGGGCCTATATGCAGGAGCACAACCTGGGGATTGAAGATATGTTGTATATGGGGGATGATATCCCGGATTATACGGTGATGAAACAGGTAGGGATGGCCTGTGCGCCCGCGGACGCGGCGCCGGAGATCCGGCATATTGCGGCCTATATCTCATCCTTTAATGGCGGGCATGGATGTGTCCGGGACGTCATTGAAAAAGTCCTGAAACTGAATGGTCACTGGGAACTGGATACATCAATCGCTTCAAAGTAATGGCTAGACTATCCTATACGTTCCGCTTGCTGGGCGCGTTCTTCAGGCTTATCCGATGGCCCAACCTTGTATTTATCGTACTGACGCAGGTGCTATTCTATTATTGCATCCTGCTGCCCGATTTCAATGGCAGGTATATAAATGCTTTACAGCCCATCTGGTTTTACTTGTTGTCCCTGTCCTCCGTCCTGATAGCAGCGGCGGGGTATATCATCAACGATTATTTCGATCTCAACATCGATAGGGTGAACAAGCCGGAGAGGCTGGTGGTGGACAAGATCATCCGGCGACGCTGGACTATCCTATGGCATTGGATACTTTCCGGTCTTGGCGTGATCATCGGAGCCTATGTCAGTCTGAAAGTCCACAACCCTTTTGTCGCGTTGGGGAATTTCGGCTGTGTGGTGTTGTTATGGTTCTACAGTACTACTTTCAAGAGGAGGCTGCTGATCGGGAATGTGCTGATCTCGCTCATGACAGCCTGGGTGATCCTGGTGCTGTATGTAGCCGAATTCAAGCTGGCTGTTTTCAGGGATCCATTTTACCATCAGATGTTGTCGAGACTATTTAAATTCGCCAGCTTATACGGTGGATTTGCTTTTATCATCTCGTTGATCCGGGAAGTGGTAAAGGACATCGAGGATATGAATGGGGACGCCCGTTACGGCTGCCGGACCATGCCGATCGTGTGGGGTGTGAATGCAGCCAAGGTCTTTGCGGCCACCTGGCTGGTGGTGCTCATCGGCAGCCTGGCGGTGATCCAGTTCTATGTGCTGCAGAATGGCTGGTGGATCATCCCGCCCTATTGCGCCATCCTGATCATCGCGCCATTGATCTGGGTCCTTCGTAAGCTTTACAAGGCCGGCACAGCGGCTGAATATCATTTGCTGAGTGGTTATATCAAGGGAATCATGCTGGCCGGCATATTGTCCATGGTCTTTATAAAAATCGTATAGATGACAGAACGTATCGTACTTGCTTCCGGGTCTCCCCGGCGCAAGCAATTGCTCGAATGGGCGGAAGTGGATTTTGAGGTGATCGTGGCGGATACGCCGGAAACCTATCCGGCAGGTCTGCCGGTGGGATTGGTGCCTGTGCATATTGCAAGGAACAAGGCGCTGGCGGTGAAGAAACAGCTCCCTGCCGACCGGATCGTGTTGGCAGCAGATACAGTGGTTGTTCTGGATGGAGATATCATCGGCAAGCCCAGAGACAGGGATGATGCTGTTAGTATCCTCACCCGGCTGGCGGGTAACCAGCACGAAGTGATCACAGGCGTGATCCTTTCCCGCGGACAACAGGAGATCGCCTTTGCCGACAGTACGGCCGTGTACTTTCACGAGCTGACAAAGACACAGATCGAAACCTATGTGGATAAATATCGTCCTTTTGACAAGGCCGGGGCCTATGCCATCCAGGAGTGGATAGGGGTAGTGGGCATCCGGGGCATCGAAGGGGATTTCTACAATGTGATGGGGCTGCCGGTCAGCCGTGTGGTGCAGGAGCTGGGGCAGCTTACTGCATGCCGGGTGTAGTACGGTAAGACAGGCCATAAAAAGTGGCTTGTTATGAAAGAGTCTTTATTACAATGGATCTGGCAACATCAATACTTCAATACCCGCGACCTGCGGACCACTACAGGTGAGGAGGTGCAGGTGCTGTCCCCAGGGCGGCTTAACACGGATCAGGGGCCTGATTTTTTTGATTCGAAAGTAAGGATAGGCTGCACTTGCTGGGTGGGCGCCATAGAACTGCATGTAATGGCGTCAGACTGGCAGCGGCATTCCCACGGAACGGATAAGAATTATCAGAATGTCATCCTCCATGTCGTATGGGTGAATGATGCTGCCGAAAGGGATATGCCGACGCTCGTATTGGAGGGCAGGGTGTCCAAATGGTTGTTTCACCGGTATGAGCAGGCGGTAAGACCCGGGGACCCCATCGCCTGTCAGGGGCTGCTGCCGGAGATCGATAAAGATATCTGGCTGGTTTGGAAGCAGCAGCTGATGGAACAGCGGCTGTACAGAAGGGCCCTGTCCATCGATGCGCATCTCGCGGTCAATCATCAACATTGGGAAGAGACATGCTGGTGGCTGATGGCCCGTACTTTTGGCGGCCCGGTCAACGGGCCGGCTTTTGAGATGATGGCCGGAAGCCTTCCCATTTCGCTGCTGGCCCGGCAGCAGGGGATGGACCCTCGCCGGGAGGCCTTATTGATGGGGCAGGCCGGCTTACTGGAAGGAGTTTTTCACGATGAATATCCCGGCAGATTGCAGCTGGAATTCCGGTATTTACGTACCAAACACCGGCTTCCGGCCATTCCCGCTGCCGTACATTTTCTGCGGATGCGGCCGGATAATTTCCCCACGATACGACTGGCACAGTTGGGGGCCCTGCTGGCGGTCTGTCCCTTCTGGTTTAGCCGGGCAAAGGAGGCAGAGGACCCCTCGGCGCTAAAAGCATTAATGGTGGTCACAACGGACCCGTATTGGGACAAACACTACCTCCCTGACCGGCCATCCCCGGAAAGGGTCAAACGGCTGGGTGAAGGCATAAAGGATAGCCTTCTTATCAACACGTTTATCCCACTTTTATTTGCCTATGGGCGCCGGTATGACTTGCCGACCTATTGTAAAAAGGCTGTCCGCTGGCTGAAATCCCTGAATGCGGAAAAGAATGCCGTCATAGACCAATGGGCAGGTATGGACGTCCGCTGCATGGATGCGGGCGATTCCCAGGCCTTGCTGGAACTGCGGAGGCAATATTGCGACCCCAGGCATTGCTTACAATGTGCCATTGGAAAGACGCTGCTTGGGTCAGGCAGGTAGGGCGACCTTGTCCCAGTTGAATGCCACTTTTACCTCGATGTCGGGGTGGAGGCTGTACATGACAGGACATGTATGGGCTATACGTTCCAGTATGAGTCTCTGTTTTTCGTCCGCCTGGAAAGAAGGGGGCCATTCAAAGCTGACATCGATGCCGCCGATGCGGCGGGGATCCGCCTTCATGATCTTTTGGACGGAGATCTTCATGCCTTCCAGGTTTAATTGCATGTCCTTCGTCTTGATGCCCATGGTGGTGGCCATACAGGCCGCCAGAGAGGTGGCAGTCAGGTCGGTGGGGGAAAAACGCTCGCCCTTTCCCTGGTTGTCTGTGGGCGCGTCTGTTTCTATGATGGTCCCGGATTGCAGGTGGGTGGCAACCGTTCGTAGTTCTCCTTCGTAAATAACTGTAGAAGTCATTGTTCTTTTTTACCTAAATTTACGCGAATTAAAATATCCCCAGTGAAGAAACTTTTCTTGTCTACGCTGAGCTTGATCATTTTCATCGGCCTTTTTGCCCAGGATAGTACCGGGGTTTCCCAGTTGGGTCGTGGCGGAAGGAAGAATGCCAAAAGACAAAGGATTAACAACCTGATCAGGATGGAAGAGGAAGGGGACCTTATCTTCAACAAGCATAATATATTCGGTATCCGCCTGGCAACAGACGGGTATGGCATCAATTTCGAGAAAGGCAAGTTTAAAACGCCCACCAGGACCATGCTTTATCAGTTCGAGCTGAACGAAAAGAAAAGTCCCAAGGAACATAAGATCAATTCGGGCGACGGTACGATCAACTATAGTTCGGTGGTGCCCTATAAGCTAAATAATTTTTACATATTTAAGCTGGCAATAGGAGAACAGCGTCTCATCGGCGGCAAAGGGAACAAGAATGGCGTGGCAGTGACGGCGCTGTATACGGGCGGCATATCCATTGGTATGCTAAAACCTTATTATGTCGATGTGGTGAAACATAACAATACACAGGAATCCTCCCGTATGACCTTTGATCAGCTGGCAAAAGATACCACTGTATATGAAGTTCAGGGCGCTTCCGGCTTTACCGTAGGCTGGGGCCATTTGAAAATAAAGCCGGGTCTGAATGCCAAGGGCGCCATGCGCTTTGACTATGGCCGGCTGAACCAAACCGTTACCGCCATCGAAGTAGGACTTACAGGAGAATATTACTTCTCAAAAATACCCCAGGTCATGCTGGTTCCTCAGAAGAACTTCTTCTTTAATGCGTATGTACAGATCATGTTTGGAAGCCGGAAATAGGCAACCCAGGCCCATGTAGTTCGGTGTGCTTAAAGTGCGTAAATTTGTCTTATGCAAGCACAACAGAATGTTACCCCATGCGGGGAAAATGATAATAGCCCGGAGGTTAAAGTAAAGAAACCCAATTGGTTACGTGTAAAACTGCCCATCGGCGAAAGTTACAAGCATGTCCGTGGCCTGGTAGATACCCATAAATTACATACTATTTGTGAGAGCGGCAATTGCCCCAATATGGGGGAGTGCTGGGGGGAGGGGACCGCAACCTTCATGATCCTCGGCAACATTTGTACCCGCAGCTGCGGGTTTTGTGCCGTGGCCACCGGTCGCCCCGACCCCGTGGATTGGGATGAGCCGCAAAGGGTAGCTGAAGCCATCTATCTTATGAAGGTGAAACATGCCGTCATCACCTCTGTGGACAGGGATGAATTGAAGGATGGCGGCAGCATTATCTGGCAAAATACCATTCGGGCTGTAAAGACCCTGAATCCGGATACGACGCTGGAAACCCTCATCCCCGACTTTAAAGCCGAAAAGGAAAATATCGCTCGCGTCATCGAGGCGGCGCCGGAGGTGGTGTCTCATAACATCGAAACCGTGGAACGACTTACCCGCCAGGTGCGCATACAGGCTAAATATTGGCGAAGCATGGAGACGCTGAAAGTGTTGAAAGAGGGAAATATGCGTACAAAGAGCGGTATCATGCTGGGGTTGGGTGAACGTAAAGAAGAGGTGATACAGACCCTTCGGGACCTGCGGGGCAGTGGTGTGGATGTGATCACCCTGGGGCAATATTTACAACCTACGAAAAAGCATTTACCCGTCGTCCGTTTTGTTCACCCGGATGAGTTTGCCGAGTTGAGAGAGATTGGTTATGAACTCGGTTTCGACTATGTGGAGAGCGGGCCGCTGGTAAGGTCTTCTTATCACAGCGAACGTCACGTCATACCTGGCTATGGAAGGAATGAATGGTTGCGTCAAAAGCAGGAGATCGCGTGACGAGAAAAACCCTGATCTATCTATTGACCGTATGTTTGCCTGCCTCCGGTACCATGGCTCAGTCGCCCTGGAAGAATGTTGATTCGCTTTACCGCCCCTTGCCGTCTTCGGTACACGTCTATCGACGAAAGGACTCTTTGGATGGCCGTCCTTTTATTGCTTACTACGTTTCTGCAGAATTAAAAGACAAGCACCTGCTGTTTTCCGATCAGATAGGACAGGGTAAAAGATTTACGCCCAGTCAGTATTATCAGTTGGAGCAATTTCCCCTGCTGGTGGTGAACTGTACTTTTTTTTCCTTTGAGACCAATGAGAACATCAGCATGGTGATGAAGGATGGAAGGCTGGTGGCCTATAGCGCTCCTTCGCTGAAAGGGAAGGGAGAAGACTCTCTTGTATATTACTATCCGACGCGGGGAGCTATTGGTATCGACAGGAAAAGAAGGGCCGATGTGGCCTGGGTCTTTACGGACTCCACCCGTATAAGACCTTATGCCTTTGAAGAAATGCCGGTAGTAGCCAAAGGAGAGACGAGCGCTCCGTCGATCTATGACCTCAATGACATCGAATGGAAGTGGTGGAAGATGCGCACTGCCGTAGGAGGAGGGCCTGTACTTATCCACGATGGGCGTATATGGATCACTTATAAGGAAGAGCAGCTGTTCAATGGGGGAGAGCAGGACAAACACCCGCGAACCGCGATGGGTTATACAAAGGATGGCCGTCTGATCGTGCTGGTCATTCAGGGACGAACCCCCGGTGTAGCGGAAGGCGCTACGCTGGAGCAGGAAGCGAAAATATTGCTCGACCTGAAATGTTATGAAGCAGTAAATTTGGATGGGGGCGGCAGCAGCTGTCTGCTGGTGAACGGAAAGCCGACGATCAAACCCTCGGACAAAGAAGGGGAAAGGCCAGTGCCCGCGGTCTTCCTCATCCGGCAGCGCGTAAAGAAATAATCCCGGTATAGCGCATACGCTGTCCCCTGTTTTCCCGTTCTATTTTCTACAAAAAATGCCAAAAAATTGCTATTGGCAGAGCCGGATATTTATTGCAAATTTGTCAGCCCCCCTGTCATCGGCTTCTAAATCTTAAACTCGTAATATGAAAAGAACACCCCTGTTTATTAGTTTTATCCTGATGCTGTCAGCCTGTTCTAAAAGCGACAAGGGAGGGAACCCTTCCGGCGGAACGGGTCTAACAGCCACCATCAGTACCCAAATGGCGAAGACCGACAGTCTCAGCAGTTTTAACAAGTATTTTAAGGCAAACACGCTCAGCGATGCGGACATATCCGGCGGCATCACTGTCTTGGCGCCTTCCAACAATGCATTTGGCAATGCTTCGGTCAGTGGTTCCGGTCAGTTGCCGGACGCTTCTGTATTGAAGGATTATATTGTAAAGGGCGTGCTAAAACCTTCCGATTTCACCAAGGGCAAGACCCTGACCACGCTCAGCGGCAAGACCCTGACCGTAAGCGTGGTAGTCGATCCTATCATCCTGGTGAATGGTATGATCATCAATACGAGCGCCATTTCCTCGGCGGATAACTATGTGGTCTATGGCGCAGCCCAACTGTTGAATGCGCCGGCGCCCATCTTCATCACCGTATGGGACGCCACGAAATGGAGCAGCGCCAAGCCGAAGGGTGAGCCCAGCGTCGGCGCCACCGTAAAGTTGTACAAAACACAAGCAGCATTTGCCGACAATCAGTCCCCTGATTATACAGGTACCACGGATAAGGATGGCGTTGCACAGATCAACGGCGTGAATCCGGGCGCTTACTATGTGTCGGCCGGGAATGGCATTTACTCCAACATTTTCTCCGTGTATACGGAAAAAGTGAAAGGGGTGCTGGTCGGCTATGCTGCCGACACGGTACTGGACAATGCCGGCAATTTTATCTGGAAGGATATCAATTCGGACGGCAAGATCGATAAGAACGATCAAACGGCCCAGCCGGCGCTCTCCATCCAAACGGAAAAGGATAAGCCCCTGGAGATCTCCGTATTGATAGGGTCCTTCTACAAACTGCCGTCTTCCATCAACGATGTGCAGACCAAGCTGGACAATGTTTACATGGGGCTTTCCACTTTTTATCAGAACCTGGTCATCATGGATGGGACGTTGAGCGATGACGCAGGATGCAACGCCGGCTCCGGATCATCGTATTGTCCCCTGGATGTTTTTAATATCACAGCCAACATGCCCGTGTTCAACACGATTTGGAACGACGCCTATTTTAAGGGTATCCATAAATTGAACGAAGTGGTGTATGATCTTGGGGCTATAGCCGGGCAGGCCAGCCAGTCGGCGGATATTGCTGCCCAGGCCGCTGCCCTGCGGGATTATATTTATCTGGAGCTGCTGACCTATTTTGGGGATGTTCCGGTGAGCAACAATGATATGAGCGCTGACTTCTATCCCGACATTCTCCGCACCCAGGCTGGTCAGGTCTTTACGGCCATTGAGGCTGACCTTGTCAACGCTGCGAATGCGCTGCCTGCTACAAGGGCAGATGGGAAACTGGCGCTTACGAGTTATGCCGCCAAGGCGCTGCTGGCCAAAGCAGCTTTGCAGCAAAAGGATTATAATAAGGTACTGACCTATACTTCGCAGATCATGAGCAGCAGTGCATTTACACTGGCTCCTGCCGGCTATTCCTGGCTCACCAGTCAGAATACCAACGAAACTATCTGGGCGCCGACCTTTTCCAATATCGGAACCCCTGCCTCCTGGTATTTCGCGGGCGCTTATGGGGCTACCACTCTGCAATGGTGCCCGGTGTTGCGGTATGTGGATGTTTTGCTGATGGATGCGGAGGCAAAGATCGCCCTTGCAAATTACCCTGGTGCAGTGCAGGATCTCAATTTGCTGAGGTTGAGGAACAGCCAGGGCACTGTATCCTTCAATAATGCCACCGATGGGATGACTGCGCTGCAGGATACCTGGAAGGTGGAAAAATCCCGTCAGGGCGACAGGTATGCGAGTCTGCTGCGTTGGGGCAATGCCCAACAAGTGCTGGGTGCCAACTGGCATCCCTTTAACAACCTGATGCCGATACCGCAGACTTTTATCGCTGCTTACATTGGCCTCAAACAGAATCCAGCCTACTGATAAAAAAGGCCCGCCATATCAGATGTGGCGGGCCTTTTTTTAGATCATATAGATCATAACTTCATGTCCCAGACCAGGGCGCTGGCGCCCAGGATGGCGGCATCGGATTCTTTGAGATGGCTGACAAGTATTTTCACTTTGTTCTGGAATACCTGGATCAGGTTGCTTTCCATGTTTTCCCGGGTGGGTTTGAGGATGAGGTCGCCCGCCTTTGTAAGACCGCCGAAAAGGATAATAGCCTCAGGGCTGGAGAACATGACAAAGTTGGCCAGGGCCAGCCCCAGGATCTCTCCCGTAAAGTCAAAGATGTCTTTGGCCAGTTTATCGCCCTGGATGGCGGCTTCATATACTTTTTTCGAGTCCAGCTGATTTTTCGGGATATCCCTGAGCAGACTGGCATCCTGACTTTTTTCCAGCATCTCGATGGCTGTGTTCCGGACGCCCGTGGCGGAAGCATAGCTTTCCAGTGAGCCCATCTTGCCGGTGCCTTCGTGCAGACGGCCGTGCGGGATAATGATGGTGTGCCCCAGTTCGCCGGCAAAACCGTCGTGGCCGTAGATCAACTTTCCATTGGCGACGATGCCGCTGCCTACGCCAGTGCCCAGCGTGATCATAATAAAGTCTTTCATACCCTTGGCGGCGCCATACATCATCTCTCCGATGGCAGCTGCGTTTGCATCGTTGGTAAGGATGGTCGGGAGCTGGAATTTATTCTGTATAAGTTTGGCCAGGGGAATAATGCCTCTCCAGGGGAGATTGGGGGCGTATTCCACGGTACCGCTGTAATAGTTGCCGTTGGGTGCGCCAACCCCTATGCCGCGCATCCGGCCTGTGCCGCCGGCCTTTTCGATGAGAACGGACAGATGGTTGTGCAGTTCATCGATAAAGCTTTCCACCTGCGAGTGTCCCTTGGTAGAGATTTCACTGGAGAATAGAACATTGCCGATACGGTCGACGATCCCAAATTTTGTACCTGTACCTCCGATATCAATGCCGACGGCCAATGATTCGTAAGAAGAAGCGGCTTTTGCCATTAACGCTGATTTTGTGATTTTTAATCTTCTGGGAATTGCGCGCAATTGGATTTTTGGAAAATATAATCCAATTGCGCCAAACATCTAATATCTGTCCTTCGGACAACGAACCTTCGGTTCGTTCTGGAAGCGGCTGCAAATATATGGTAAGAATTAATGCCCACCGCTGCTTTGCAAAGCATCAAAATCAATTCCCTGAGATTTTAGCACCGATTTAGCTCTGATCGCATAAAATGCCAGGTAGGCAAAACAGGCTGCTCCTGCGATATAGCTGTAATGGATGCCCAGGGATGTATCCGCCAGTGCACCCTGCAAAAGACCAATGAAGCCACCACCCATGATCATCATGATCAGCAGGCTGCTGCCCTGGTTGGTGTGCTTACCCAGACCTGTTACTGCCAGCGTAAATACACAAGGCCAGAGCGTACTGCAGAAAAGTCCTACACTCATAAAGGCATATACACTGACCATACCATGCGTAGCCATGCCGATGAGCAGTGCTGTGATACCACAGCCTGAATAGATCAACAGCATTCTTGCCGGATTGCCCTTGCTCAATACATCCCCGATGATCATTACTACGATCAGCGCAGGATAAGCGTAGAAAGACTTAACATCATGCCCTCCTATTATGTTGACGAGAAGGAAAATACCGAAAGCCACAAACGGCAATATGAAACGCATAATCTGGGATGCAGTCTTTCCAAGGTTGAAAGCGCCTACCGCACCAGTCCATCTGCCTATCATAAGGCTGGCCCAATACAGTGAAATGAAAGGCGCTACCTTATCTGTTGAGATTCCAAGTCCCTCGTTAAGGTAGTTCGGTAAATTGCTGGCCGTGGCTACTTCCACGCCTACATAGACGAAGATGCCGATCATACCCATCCATAATTGGGGGTATGAAATAGCGGATTTACGGTGTAATAATTTGGCTGAATGGGAATGCTCATCTTCCTCACCAGCAGATTTTTCCGCTACTTTTTCCAGGTCGATATGATTTGGAATAGAAGAAAATTTGAAAAAGACGGCTACCAGCACGAAGGCCAGCCCAAGAATAAGATAGGGAGTCTTTACGCTCTCGATGCTGGCATGGGTATTGGCGGCGCTCACACTGCCAAAAATAGCAAAGCTCACCAGCAAGGGGCCGATGGTAGTGCCAAAGTTATTAACGCCACCGGCCATGGTCAGCCGTTGTGAACCCGTCGCGGGATCTCCTATGATGATGGCCAATGGATTTGCCGCTATCTGCTGAAGGGAAAACCCCAGACCTACAATAAAAAGGCCGGACAGCATCAGGATAAAGGAAGCGCTGTTAGCTGCAGGATAGAACAACAAGGTGCCGATAGCCGAGATGATCAATCCTACGGCAATACCATTCTTATATCCTATTTTATTCAGAAGGTCGGAACCTATCGATTTGGATATGGCAACATAAATAAGAGAGCCTACCGTATACGCAACATAGAAGGCGAAGGAGACAAGCTGGCTCTGCCAATGCTGAAGATTGAACTTTTCCTTAAATACAGGGATGAGAATATCGTTGCTTGCCGCCACAAAGCCCCAGAAAAAAAAGACACTGATAAGGGTACCAAATTGAGCCCAGTTGGTTTTTTGCTGCATATTGCTGTTCGGTTTTGGAATTAAGGGTTGAAAATAGCGAGTTTTCATGAGGCGAAAAATTTTTTCATCTCCGGCGGATCATTAAATGGAAAACCTTCCCTAAATTGAATGGCAATTGTCTTATAACCTGCACCCTAAGCATTAATACAATTTAATGGAAATAATACATGTATCGGCGGAGTGTTATCCGGTGGCCAAGGCTGGGGGGTTGGGCGACGTAGTGGGGGCATTACCCAAATACCAGTGTCAGTTGGGGCATGTCGCCAAGGTTGTCATGCCGATGTACCGGACAAAGTTCCTCTACGCCAATCAATGGGAAGTAGTTCACAAGGGGTATACGCATCTGGGGGATTGGTGGTTCAACTATACCGTGATCAAGGAGCAGACAAGCAAGTTGGGGTTTGATCTATACCTGGTGGATATTTATGGGTTGCTAGACCGGGAGAAGGTGTACGGATATGGGGATGATGTCGAACGGTTTACGGCTTTCCAGGTGGCGGTGGCGGACTGGATGGTGTCCTGGAAGCACCGGCCGGACATTGTGCATGTGCACGATCATCATACGGCATTGCTCCCTTTTATCTTTAAATATTGTTACGCCTATCAGTCACTGGCGGAGGTGCCGACAGTGCTGACGATCCATAATGCACAGTACCAGGGTTGGATGGGGTGGGACAAAAGCACCTATATTCCGGCCTATGATACCTGGAAGACGGGGATGTTGGGTTGGGGAAGCGCTATCAATCCCCTTGCCAGCGGGATCAAGTGCGCCTGGAAAGTGACCACGGTCAGTCCCACCTACCTGGAGGAAATGCGGAGCAATGCCAATGGGCTGGAAGCTTTGTTGGAATACGAGCGGGGTAAATGTTCCGGCATCCTCAATGGCATCGACAACGTGGTTTGGGACCCGGCAACGGATGGTTATTTTGAAGATCACTATGCATTGGATACAGTGGAAGAAGGCAAGCGCCGGAATAAGGAGCTGCTCTGTCAGCGATTTCAACTGGACCCCGCGAAGCCGCTGATCACTTTCATCGGCAGGCTGGTAGGGGAAAAGGGGGCAGACCTGTTGCCGCAGGCCATCGAGGACTCTTTTTATTACACAGGGCGCAGGATGAACTTTCTTATCCTGGGTAGCGGTTTCCCGGATATTGAAAGCCGGCTGGGTGCTATGAAAGGCCTTTCCCGTGGAGACTACAATGTCTATGTCGGGTATGACGAGGCGCTCAGCCATCTTATTTATGCCGGCGCGGATTTTATACTTATGCCATCCCGGGTGGAGCCTTGCGGGTTAAACCAGTTGTATGCCCTGCGGTATGGCACCATTCCGGTGGTGCGCAATACAGGAGGGCTTCATGACACAGTGATCGATTATGGAGACAAGAATGGATATGGTATAAGGTTTAATCATGCCAGTGTAGGGGATATGACCCATGGCATCTGGCGGGCGGCCGAGCTGTTCCAGCAGACCGAAAAACTAAAGGAGATCCGCCAGCATATCATGCAACTGGATTTTAGCTGGGAATCCAGCGTACAGCAGTACCTGCAGCTCTACAAGTCGATAAAGTAAAAAACATCGTTCAATTCATAAACCGCAAAGCATATGTCTAAAGAGATCTTGTCAGTCATATTGGGAGGGGGCGCCGGCACGAGGTTGTATCCCCTTACAGCCAGCCGGAGCAAGCCGGCAGTGCCTATCGCAGGGAAATACCGGCTGGTGGATATTCCTATATCCAACTGTTTGAACTCGGGTATCACCAGGATGTTTGTATTGACACAATTCAATTCTGCCTCGCTCAACCGGCATATTAAGAACACCTATCATTTCAGCGCTTTTAGTTCAGCTTTTGTGGATATTCTTGCGGCTGAGCAGACGCCGGACAACCCCACCTGGTACCAGGGCACGGCTGATGCAGTACGCCAATGTCTGCGGCACCTGGGACCCTTTGACAGCGAATATGTCCTTATTCTTTCAGGCGACCAGCTCTATCAAATGGATTTCATGGAAATGCTGGCGCATCACAAAGAAAAAGGAGCAGATATTTCTATCGCCACCATCCCGGTGAACGACAGGGAAGCCTCTGACTTTGGCATCATGAAGATGGACGAGAATGGGTTTATTACCTCTTTCACGGAAAAACCCAAGAAAGAAATGCTGCCGCCGTGGATCAGCGATACGGGTCCCGCTATGCAGTCACAAGGCCGGCACTATCTTGCATCCATGGGTATCTATATCTTCAACAGACAGTTGCTGACGGAATTGCTACAGAACGAGTATGTGGAATCCACGGATTTCGGTAAGGAAATAATTCCCCAATCCCTGGAAAAATATAAGGTCGTCAGCTATCAATATGAAGGTTACTGGACGGATATCGGGAACATCCCTTCTTTCTTCGAGGCCAACCTGGGTCTGACTAAGGATATCCCCGATTTCAACCTCTTTGACAACGAAAAAGCCATCTACACCCGCGCCCGCATGCTGCCGCCGGCCAAGATCAGCGGCACTACGCTGGAAAAGACCATCATCGCTGAAGGGTGCATCATCAATGCCTCCCGCATCGAGAACAGCATCATCGGGATCCGTACCCGCATCGGCACAGGTACGACCATTGTCAGCAGTTATCTGATGGGAGTGGATTTTTATGAAACCATCGAAGAGATAGAACAGGCCCGGTCGCACGGCCTGCCTACGGTGGGTATCGGGCATCGTTGTTATATCCGTAACGCCATTGTAGACAAGAATTGTCGCATCGGGGATGACGTACGGATCAATGGGGGGCATCACCTGGAAAATACAGACCATTCGCTGTACAACGTCAAGGAAGGAGTCGTGGTGATCAAGAAAGGCGCTGTGCTGCCAAACGGATTCGTGATATAGTATAATCTAATAAAAAATACGGCCTCCTGGGCCGTGTTTTTTATGTATAATTGTGTAGATTTTACATAATCAACGATTGCTATGGCATCTTCACCCCCCCCTGTCTCCCTGCATCAGGGATTGGCTGCTAAACCCAGTCTGACCCTCGCACAGGTGTTTACCATGAGTTTTGGCTTTATGGGCATCCAATTTGGGTTTGCTTTACAGAACGCCAATACCAGCCGCATCCTGCGGACCTTCGGCGCGGATGTGGATCAACTGCCCATGTTCTGGATCGTGGCCCCCCTGGTAGGTATGATCGTACAGCCGCTGATCGGGCATTATAGTGACCGGACGTGGAACCGGCTGGGTCGCAGAAAGCCTTATTTTCTCACGGGCGCTTTGCTTTCTTCCCTGGCGCTGGTCCTGTTACCAAATTCGGGCGGTATGGCAGGCTGGATACCTGCCTTATGGGTGGGGGCTGGTTTTGTGATGGTGATGGATGCTTCGTTCAATATCGCCATGGAACCTTTCCGGGCCCTGGTGGCGGACAATCTTCCGGACAGACAGCGGACCCTTGGATTTTCGGTGCAGACCTTTCTCATTGGACTGGGGGCGGTAGTGGGGTCGGCTTTGCCGGATATACTGGCCGGGCTGGGGGTTAACAAGGCGGCTGCGGCAGATGGTATCGCTGACAACATTAAATATTCTTTTTACATAGGCGCGGTGGTCTTCGTCCTTGCTATCCTCGTGACAGTGCTCTTTTCCCGGGAATATCCTCCGGCAGAGTATGAGCGGTACCATGGCAAGCCGGATGAGGCTACCGAAAAGGCCGGACTGGGCGAGATATTTAAGGATTTTACCAAAATGCCCCGCACCATGAAACAATTGGGGTTGGTGCAGTTCTTCAGCTGGTTTGCACTTTTTAGCATGTGGGTCTTTACGACAGACGCCGTGGCTACCCATGTTTATGGACTGTCGGGGGATTATGCAAAGAGCGTGGCTTACAATGAGGCCGGAAATAAGGTGGGGAGCGCCTTTGGCGTATATAACTTTGTGGCGATGATCTACGCGCTCTTTCTACCGGCGATCGCTAAGCGCATCGGCCGGAAGCTGACGCATGCCGTCTCGCTGGTGGCAGGCGGTGTTGGGCTTATCTCCATCTTCTTTATCAGGGACCCGGCCATGCTGAAGTATGCCATGATAGGGGTTGGTCTGGCCTGGGCCAGCATCCTGGCCATGCCGTATGTGATCCTCAGCGGCTGTATACCTGCCGGTAAAATGGGTATATATATGGGTATCTTCAATTTCTTTATCACACTGCCCCAGATAATCAACGGCCTGTTTGGCGGGTGGATTGTCCGGCATATATACGGGAGTCAGCCTATTTATGCCATCGTGCTGGCAGGCTTCTGTCTTATTTGCGCAGCTATCAGCGTCCTTTTTGTGTATGACGGGGGCGCTATCCGGATACAACAGGAAAAGGCAGGGTTTGTGGCTTCATAAAACAATTATGAGAAGAGTATATATTCTTATTTTCTTTCTGATCTTTTCCGGATCGCTGTGGGCTGCCGACGGGATCAGTTTTTACCCCACAAACTGGTGGGTAGGGATGAAAGACCCATCGCTGCAACTGATGATCCGGGACATTAGCTGGGTATCGCCCCCCTCCGTAACGCTAAGCTATCCGGGAGTACAGTTGGTAAAAATAACACCAGCGGAGAACCCGCATTACCTTTTCCTCGATCTCCGTATCTCACCGCAAGCCCGGCCCGGAATGCTGAAGATACATATCAGGCCTGCCGATGGCACGGAGAAGGTGATAGATTTTCCTTTGCTCGCCCGGCGGGCGGGCAAGAGCACTGTCTTTGCCCAGGGCGTGACCAGTGCGGACTTTATTTATTTTCTTATGCCGGACAGGTGGAGCAATGGAGACCCGGGTAATGACAGGGTCCCCGGTATGCGTGACCAATCCCTGAACAGGGACTCCATATTTCTGCGTCACGGGGGCGATATGCAGGGGATAATAAACCATTTGGATTATTTGCAAGGGCTGGGGGTAACCACTTTATGGATGACGCCTGTGCTGGAGAACGATATGCCCGACAGGACGGAACATGGTTATGCATTCACGGATCATTATACCATCGAGCCAAGGTTCGGCGGGGCGCCCCTGTATAAAAAGCTCAGCGACGAACTTCACAGACGGGGGATGAAACTAATCCAGGACGCCGTATACAACCATGTGGGCTCGTATCATTTCATCGTACAGGATGCACCTTCGAAGAACTGGTTGCATCAATGGCCGTCATTTACACAAACGAGCTACCGGGATCAGCCTCTGATGGACCCTTACGCGTCGGCTGCCGACCGCAGGATCACCAGCGACGGCTGGTTCACCACCCAGATGCCGGATATCAACCAGGGAGACCCCTATGTAGCAAATTTCCTTATCCAGCATGCTATTTGGTGTGTCGAAACCTTTGGCGTGGATGGCTGGCGGATAGATACGTATATCTACAACGATCTTGCATTCATGAACAGATGCAATAAGGCCTTGACGGATGAATACCCCAGACTGACTATGTTTGGCGAAGCCTGGGTGCACGGTACTGCCAACCAGGCTTTTTTTGTAGAGAATAACCTTATCAACGCTTATAAGAGCAACCTGCAGGGGGCGGTGGACTTCCAATGCAATTTTTACGGCATCCTGCCTGCGCTGATGGAGAAGGCGGGCTGGACAGATGGGGTCATAAAACTTTACAACACCCTGAGCAATGACTTCCTCTACAAAGACCCCATGCGCAATGTTATCTTCCTGGACAACCACGATATGAGCAGGATATTTTCCCAGGTAGGGGAGAGCGTAGCCAAACAAAAGACGGGGATCAAATGGCTACTGACGTGCCGGGGTATCCCGCAGATGTATTATGGTACGGAAATACTGATGAAAGGATTTGCCAACCCGGATGGTTGGGTACGACTGGATTTTCCCGGGGGATGGGTGGGGGATAAAAAGAATGCCTTTACGGGGGAGGGACTTTCTGTCGAAGAGCTGGAAGTACAAAAGCTGACACGCACGCTAGGGCAATTCCGTAGATCTTCATCCGCACTGAGGACAGGAAAGATGATGCAGTATGTGCCAAAGAAGGGGTTGTATGTCTATTTCCGTTATGATACGGGACAAACGATCTTATGTGCGATGAATACGGACTCGACGACGGCGAGATTGAACCCGGCAGACTACAGTGAAAGGACATCTGGCTTCCGGACGGCAACGGACATCCTATCTGGCGAACAATTCCCTCTGACGGCTACTATCGACATTCCATCGGGACAAATGAGCATAATGGAGCTGAAAAAATAACCGCTCTCATTCCCGTCGCGATCTACAGGAATACCGCCTGCTGTAACCGCTGCGCATATTTGCCCCAATCCTTTAGTGCGGTGTTCACTGTCTCCTTCAACCCTGCATTGTCCGTCTTTTTCCCTTTTTGGGGAGGGATGAGTTGTGCATCGGTTACGGACACTGCCTCTACCTTGGTGGCAAACCAGGTGACATGCTGATGGGGCAGGGCCACGCCCAGGATCATGCCGGGCAGGCCGTTGAAGGATTCAGGCCCCCCGGTGGTAAGGATCTCGTCCGTATAAAAAGCCACCACATAAATAGAGTCCATGATGATGGCATTGGCCCTGCGGCAGGAAAACCCGGCGATGGTGCGTGTCTCATCCGTCAGCTTCCACCGGATCTTCCGGATACTGTCCTGGACGAGGAACAGCTGTTCAAACACTTTTTTCTGGCTGACACTTTTTTCCTGTTCGAGGTCGGAATAGACAGTGTTCTCCTGCGCCGGCAGTTCGGAGAACCAGCCCATGCTCGTGCCGGTGCCCTCCCTTCCGGGCTTGTAAAGCGTTTTTGTACGTGTGAACAGCATGTCGAAATAGGTGGTCTTGAACTGAGAGATGGACTTTTTTTGCAGCTCGCTCCAACTGTTGTCCCCCTCCAACTGGGCATATTGATTAAGCTTTTTTTCAAATTCGATCTTTCCCTGGGAAAGAAAGATGGTATTGGGAGCCTGCGCCTGCAACATACTTGCAGTAAAGGCAAGGAATATGGTAAAAAGTAGTTTCATGATCAGCTATTATTGATTTGGCGCCGGGGTACCTGCCTTGGTGAAGTTCCAGACCACGGACAGCATATAAAACCTCTTGATATTGGTAAAAGTTGTCTGTGTGATAAAGTTACTGTTTGCCGAGCGGTTAAAACCGATATTCTGGTTGAGCAGGTCATTTCCCGATACCTTTACCAGCAGTGCGTCGCCTTTCAGGAATTTTTTGCCCAGCCAGGCATTCAGCAGGGTGTTGTTGAGATTGTTCCTGAAGGCGTCGGTCTTTTCCCGCAAATTGATCTGGGCATCGGCATGGACCTGGAATTTCAGGGGAAGGTATAGATCAACCGCGGGCTGGATGGACCAGGTCCAGTACCGGACGGGCTGTTGCAGGTTCACGGATGAGCGACTGTCGGTGTAGGTGGCGGAAGGCTCTATACTCGCTTCATATTTTTTATCCTTTGACTTGTATACCCTGCCTCCCAACGTGTAGCTGCCGCTGTTGGTCGTGTTCTGTACATGGTTGATGACACTGACGTTGGTGCTCTTGTTGAAATTGGAAAAAATATAGAAGTTAAGCTCCGGCTTTTTCCATTTAAAATTATAACCCAGGTAGCCGGAATAACTATTGGTGCCGTCAACGTTGATGGCCCGGTTGGTCCTTTTGCCGAGCGTATCGAGGATATCGCTGCTGATGGCATTATCGGTGAACGAATAGGAGACATCGATCCAGATGCCCCGGTCTGTAAGGACCTTGTAGTCGTTGAAGTTCAAGCCGATCCGGTTGTTAAACTGTGGTTTGAGGCCGGGGTTCCCGATGTAGATGTTCAGCGGGTCGTCATTGGTACGGATAGGCTGTATCTGGTTGAGGGTAGGTTGGGACATATAGCCGTTGTAGCGAAGGGCCAGTCTTCTCTGAGATGTAAAAGAATAGACCAGATTGGCATTGGGATACCAGTTGGTAAATCTTCTTTGGGTAGCCGTGTCCGCATGGATATCCCGCTGGTCGTACCGGGTAAAGCCCACGTTGGTGCCGGCATTTACCCGCCATTTTTTGTTTACCAGGCTATAGGCAAGCCCTCCTGCATGGGTAAGGATATTGAACTGGTAATCGTTGCTGTAAAGAGAGTCGAGCGTACTGTATTTGCCGTCCGCCGCCTTATTATAGGAGTTGCGGTTGGAATGGTTGTTATTGACGGAAAGACCATAATTGGCGATCAGGTAGGATGTCTTTGACAATGGCTCGGTGTAGGTGATCTTTCCATCAAAGAGAATATTCTCGGTACGGAAGTCCTTGTGCTGATCAATCACTGAATCATGGGGAGGTGTGCCATGACCGAAGAACTGCGTGCTGGAGTTCAGTATCCCATTGGATACGTTATTGGTATAATTCTCCCGGAGGTTGAAAGAAAAGGTCCGCCCTTTTTTCGGGAGCTTTTTACGCCAGAGCAGATTGCTGTTGAACACACGGCTGTCCCCCACGGTAGAGAGCGTTCGCGTATTGCGATTGGAGGCGACGCTGTCTTTGTCCAGGGCTTCGGAAGTAAAGTCACTATAGGTGGTCTTATGGTCCGTACCTCCGGTGGCCATGATCTTAAGGCTGGAAGTGGAGTCGAATTTCATTTCATAACTGCCGTCCAGGCTGTGACGCAGGATATGGTCCACCGCATGCTTGGTTTGATTGTTGAAATAAAAAGAGTCCGGCAGGATATTCTCGGAGTTGGTGGTGCTGGTATTACGGACATCCAGCTGCATGACCTTGTAGTTGCCGTTGATGGACTGTCTTTCGTCATCCCATTTATTGTTGTAATGAACGCCCCCTGTCTTGACGGAGGGCAGCCCCTGGCCTTCATATCTGCCGGACCAGGAGTCAAAATCATTGTTCAGACCCGTCCAGGTATAGCTTCCGGTCGTCTCGTCATAGTCGATGTTGCCGGCATTGCTCTGCCCGTAGTTGTCCCTTTCGTGCCAGTCCAACCCGGTTTTTCCCGTATTGGAGAAAATGCCGTAAGCGGCGAACTTCATCTTTTTGCGGAAATAGTTGAACATGGCCTGATAGTCGTAAAAACCATCAGTGGCCTCGCCAGCGCTGAGCTTGCCGAAGTAACCATTCTTTTTGTTGTCCTTGAGCTTTAGATTGATGGTCTTGTTCCTTTCGCCGTCATCGATCCCGGTGAAGGCAGCCTGATCGCTCTTCTTGTCGTACAACTGTACTTTATCCACCATGTCGGCGCGTAGGTTTTGTGTAACGAGCGTCGGGTCGTCCCCAAAGAATTCTTCTCCGTCAACCAGCACTTTCTGGACTGTCTGTCCCTGGGCAGTGATCTTGCCTTTACTGTCCACCTGTATCCCGGGTAGTTTTTTCAACAGGTCTTCCACTGTGGCGCCGGCCTGGGTATGGAAGCTGTCCGCCTTGAATTCGACCGTGTCGCCTTTCATACGAATGGCGCCCTTGCTGCCATTCACCACCACTTCTTCCAATAGCTTACTTTTCAGGACCATGCTGATAGGGTGAAGGACATGGGGCAGGGAATCCTTTATTTCCAGCTCGTCTGCATAATCGGCGTAAGAGGGATAGGTCACCAGCAGCAGGTAGCGACCCGGCCGGATGTCTTTTAGCTCGAAATGACCTATCTTGTCCGTGCGGATATGCCGTACGATGATCGAGTCAGACTTTTGCAACAGTATTACAGAGCCATTAGAGAGGTCCTTTTTTTCAAGGCTATCCGTAATGGCGCCTTTTATAAGGGCCAGCGGCGGGCTGGAAGGAGAAGGGGATTGTGCAATAGCATTATGGAAAGACAAAAAAGCAGTAAGGATAGCAACAAGTAGAAGGCGCATGAACAAGCGTCAATTAATGGATTTAGTAATGTTTCTCATCGAACAGGTCGAGGCACAAATTATTCGTAAAAAAAAGGATATGCAAGAGCGATGCCTTAAATTTACGTTAAAGACGAGGCCATCAGTTCAATGTTGCATGGTCGTGTCACAGAGATGCAGAATTTATACAATTGCATAAAAAAATAAAAATTGACAACCTCCCATTCTCCCAGATATGAAGACATCCATTTTGTAGATGCCACAAGGCCTGTGTGGAATTATTCCTTATTTACAGAAGAGGATATTCAAAATTTCCAACATGGGACACACTATCAGCTATACAAGTTGTTTGGGGCCCACGGTATAAAGGTGTTGGATACGGATGGACATTACTTCGCAGTGTGGGCGCCCAATGCCACCTATATTTCCGTGATCGGTCATTTCAACGGATGGGACCCGCAGGCGCACCCTTTATTTGTACGACTGGAGCGCTCCGGCATCTGGGAGGGCTTTATTCCCCATCTGCCAAAGGGGGAAGCTTATAAGTATCACATCCGGACCAGCGACGGGCAGCACCTGGATAAAGGCGATCCTTACGCTCACTTTTGGGAGCGCCGTCCCTATACGGCCTCCATCACCTGGGACCTGGGATTCGACTGGAAGGACGGGGAATGGATGACCGAAAGGGGGAAGCATAATTCCCTGCAAGCCCCGTGGAGTGTTTATGAGGTCCATCTGGCCAGTTGGATGCGACCCGATAAAAATGATGAGGAACGTTATAACACCTATGATCAGATCAGGGAGCGGCTGGTACCCTATGTAAAGGAAATGGGTTTTACCCATGTGGAGCTGATGCCTGTGATGGAGCACCCCTTTGACGGCAGCTGGGGTTACCAGGGCACGGGCTATTACGCACCAACTTCCCGGTTTGGCGACCCGCAGGGCTTTATGGCGCTGGTGGACGCTTTCCACCAGGCGGGTATCGGGGTGATACTGGACTGGGTACCTTCCCACTTCCCATATGACGCCCATGGACTCTATCTTTTTGACGGGGCCAACACCTATGAATATGCGGATATGCGCAAAGGGTTTCATCCCGACTGGAACAGCTATATATTTAATTATAGAAGGGGAGAGGTAAAGAGCTTTCTTATCAGCAATGCCCGGTTTTGGGTGGATTGCTTCCATGTCGATGGGATACGGGTAGATGCGGTGAGCTCCATGCTAAAGCTCAACTATTCCCGCCAGGCGGGAGCATGGGAGCCGAATGAGTATGGAGGGGATGGCAATCTGGAGGCGATCGCCTTTATCAAGAACCTGAATGAGACATTGTTCCGGGATTTCCCGGACATCCAGACCATCGCTGAAGAAGCCACCGATTGGCCGGGCGTAAGCCGGCCCACTTTTGCCGGCGGTCTTGGATTCGGTATGAAATGGATGATGGGTTGGATGCATGATACCCTGAATTATTTCAAAATTGATCCGGTTCATCGAAAACATCATCAGAATAAGTTCTCCTTTAGTATGATGTATTATTATGATGAGAACTTCATGCTGCCGCTGAGCCACGACGAGGTGGTGCATGGCAAATCCCCCATGCTCTACAAGATGCCGGGAGACGACTGGCAGAAATTTGCCAACCTCCGGGCGTTGTATACTTATATGCTGACCCATCCCGGCGGCAAGCTTTTATTCATGGGCGACGAGTTCGGGTCCACTTCGGAGTGGAACTATAAGAGCGAGCTGCCCTGGGACCTGTTGCAGTGGGAGAGCCATCGGGGGCTAAAGGATTGTGTGAGGGATCTGAACAGGCTGTTGACGGGTGAGCCGGCGATGTATGAGAACCAATTTACCATTTACGGATTTGAATGGATAGATCTTTCACACAGGGACGAGTGTGTCATCGTCTACCGTCGTAAAGGGAAGGACCCGGCGGGCGACCTGCTGGTGATCCTGAACCTTACACCCGTGGTGCGGATGGACTGGCCGGTCTACGCGTCGGGCAAACAGGTCTGGAAAGAGATCTTTAATAGCGATGACCGGAAATATTGGGGTACGGGAGATGTATATAATCCGTCCATCCCTGTGCGGTTGGTGGATGTTGCCGAAGACAGGTATGAGATACGGGTGCATTTGCCGCCGTTGGCGGGTATCGTGTTAAAGTAGCGTTACATCCTTTCCGGCATCCTTATCCCCAGCAGCCCCATGGCGGAGCGCAGTACAGTGGCTGTGAGACGGGATGTCTGCAAGCGCAATGCTTTTTTTCCGGGCGTTTCTGCACCTGCAATGGAATGCTCACTATAAAAAGAGTTGAACGTCTTGGCCAGTTCGAATGCATAGGCGGCGACGACGGAGGGGTTCATTTCCGTCAGGGCCTGGGCCAGTACAACGGGATACTTTTCCAGGGTAACGACGAGCTTTTTTTCCAGAGGCAGCAGGGTGGTGTCCGCATCGGCGGCCACAGGTTGCCCTGCTTCTTTACGAAAGACGCTCCGGATCCTGGCATAAGCATATTGGATAAAAGTGGCGGTATAGCCATGAAGATCGACGGACTCAGATGGATTGAACACCATCCTTTTTTTCGGGTCTACTCTTAACAGGAAAAACTTAATACCTCCGATGCCGATGATCTCATATAGCTCCTTTAATTCTTCGGGGGTAAATCCTTCTGTTTTCCCTTGTTCTTTTGTCTTGATCTCCGCCTCTTTGATCATTTCGTCCAGCAGGTCGTCAGCATCCACGACGGTGCCTTCCCGGGTCTTCATCCGGCCCGTAGGCAGCTCCACCATCCCATAGCTGAGATGATAGATACCGTTGGCGGAAGGGAGCTCCAGCTTTTGACAGATGAGTTTCAGCACCTTGAAGTGATAGTTCTGTTCGTCGCCTACCACGTAGATGCTCTGGTCCGCCTTGTATTCCTCGTATTTCTTTACTGCCAGGCCGATGTCCTGGGTGATATAAACGGCCGTGCCGTCCTTACGCTGTACGATCTTCTGGTCGAGTCCGTCGGCTTCCAGGTCGATCCATACGCTGCCGTCGTCCTTGCGGAAGAATACCCCTTTTTGCAAACCGTATTCCACTAATTCTTTGCCCAGGATATAGGTATTGCTCTCATAATAGATCTTGTCGAAGTCGCTGCCGATTCTTTTGTAAGTCTCATCAAAGCCTGCGTAAACCCAGCTGTTCATCGTACGCCATAGCTCTATGACATCGGGTTTGCCGGCCTCCCAGTCCACGAGCATCTGCTGGGTGGCTTTCATTATCTCCGTAGCGTTGCCTGCAATTTCATTGACCTCATCTTTTTCCGTCTTTAATTTTTCCTCCAGGCTTCCGCGCTGTTTGTCATTTGCTGCTTTTGGGATCTCAGCTTCCAGCTGAGCGACGGCAGTTACATGTTTTTGCAGGATCTGCCGGGTTTCTCCTGCCACGGCATCGAAGTTCCCCGCATAAAAAGCCTCCAGTAAGGGTTTGGCCTGTTTTTTCAGCTCGTCCCCAAACTTTACGTAATAATCCCCCACCAGATGATCCCCCTTGATACCAGTGCTTTCAGGGGTGGCTCCGCCCGCAAACCGTTGCCAGGCGATCATGCTTTTACAGATGTGGATACCCCTGTCATTGGCGATACAGGTCTTGACGATGTCATATCCGCCTGCTTTATAAAGGGCGGCTACGCTCCAGCCCAGGAAATTGTTCCTCAGATGCCCCAGGTGGAGGGGTTTGTTCGTATTGGGAGAGGAATATTCCACCATGACCTTCCCGCCGTGACTTTCTTTTAGCCCAAAGCGTTCATTGGCGTGTTGGTCAGACAGGAATGTAGTCCAGTATGCATCGGATACCGTCAGGTTGAGAAATCCCTTGATCACGTTGAATGCCGAGAACTGGTGGGGGTAATTCCTGAGCAGGGATGCGCCCAGTTCATTGCCCAGCACTTCCGGGGACTTTTTCAGACTTTTTACAAAAGAGAATAACACTACCGTGTAGTCGCCTTCGAATTCGGGTTTGGTTTCATTAACCTGAATATCTTCCGGGGCGATGTTGTATTGGTAGCTTTCCAGGAGGGTCTGTCCGGCGGCTGTTCTGATCTGGCTGATAATATCCATTTTCACTGATTGGCTGCGAAGGTACTGCTGTTAACACTTATTTTACTACCGAAAAGACAAAAAAAACGGGTATTTATAGGTATCTTCGTGCCTAAGACAAGACGCGAGCAAATGCCAAAAAAGTGGATTATATCGTTTATTGATTTTTTCTATCCGCCGTTCAGCCGGCTAATGCCTTTACAGACCTTTCGCTATGCTGCCTGCGGGGGAGCGAATACGGTGCTGGACATTGTCATGTATGCCATTGCGTATAATTTTATCCTGCACAAACAGGACCTCAACCTGGGTTTTATCGTATTCAAACCCCATATCGCCTCTATCATCATCGCATTTTGCGTGAGCTTCCCTACGGGGTTCTTCCTGATGCGTAATATTGTCTTTACCCAGTCGACCTTACAGGGCAGGGTGCAATTATGGCGATATTTTGTGCTGGTGGTGATCTGTCTTGTCCTCAACTATGTTTTTATCAAGCTCTTTGTAGAGCAATTTCATATTTATCCCACCATCTCCAAGATATTGACCACTATTATTGTGGTTTCTTTCAGCTATCTTACACAAAAGAACTACACCTTCAAGGCGGAGCAGAGCCGGCAGCCTGTGGAATAGCCTAATTCCTGCCAACCCGGCCGGCACTGTCACCTGCCGGTGGGCTGGGTCATGCTGAACCAGTTGCCTACTCCGTCCGTGATGATGGCCTCGATGCCATAGAATTGCTCTTTGGGTTCGCCTTTAAACTTCACGCCTTTGGCTATTAATTCCTCGTATGTGGCCCGGCAGTCGGGGGTATAGAGGACGCCGGCCCCAAGGGCTCCTTTTGCCAGCAGTACCCGAAAAGCATTGCGTGTCTCATCGTCATATCCCATGGCTCCGTCTGCCAGGGGAGTAATGATGGCTATCTCCAGATCGGGTTGTTCCGGAGGCGTGACGGTAAGCCAGCGGAAGCCATTTTCCATAGTGACGTCGGTGTTGACCTTGAAACCGAGGGTTGTCACATAGAAATCATAAGCTTTTTGCTGGTCCGTGACAAAAAGGGAGACATGGGAAACTTTCGTTATCATAACTAAATGGTTTTGGTGTTAAAGCTAGATATTCCCTTACGAAAGGGCTTCTCGAATATTGCTTTTCCGGGACCTTAGCCGTCGATGCGAAGTTGCTCGATAAAACAGTGGGGGATAAAGCTGCGGGGCTGCTGCAGCGCCTGTTGTTTTTTCAACCAGGCCTGGTTGCGATAGTATTGAGGCGCAAAGCCGATCTCTTTTTTAAACAGTACGCTAAAAGAGCCAATGCTTTCGAACCCGACATTGTTACAGATCTCTGAAACGGAGAGATCATTCCCCGCCAGCCATTGCCGGGCCTGTTCCACTCTTTTGCGGGTGAGGTATTGGTGAGGTGTCCGGCGGTAGATGCGGGTGAATAGCCGGTGAAAATGGTAGCGTGACAGACAAGCCTCCCTGGAAATACGATCCAGGTCGATGGACTCATAAAAGTTGTCGTCCATATACAGTTTGGCCATAACGATCTTCTTATATACGTCCGGCGCAATGGGCATTAAGAGGGGGCTATTTGCTTTAATTCAAATTTAATGATTGTCTTTCAAACTTTTAGAATAATTTTCCTGGCATAGTTTTAGACGCACACCAACAACCTCTAACAAGAATTGTTATAATATAAAAGGAGTCTGCATGATCACAGTCATTATTCCCGCGCTTAATGAAGAAAAGACCATACGGAATGTTATTCAGCAGGCCAAACGGAATAAATTAGTGGATGAGATCATTGTGGTGGACGACCTTTCGCTGGACAATACCATTGCCGAGGCGAAGAAGGAAAATGTACGGGTTATCACCAGCACGCATGTCGGCAAGGGGGATTCCATGCGGGAGGGAATGCTGATGGCAAAAAATGAGATCCTGGTATTTCTGGAAGGTGACACGCCTCATCATGCGGAGGACATCGTGCAAAAACTGACGGAGCCGCTCATCCGGGACGAGGCGGATTTTGTAAAGAGCTATTACGAGCGGCAAACGGGACGTGTCACGGAGATATTGGCCAAACCGCTGCTGGAATTCTTTTTCCCTCATCTGTTACAGTTCAAACAACCGTCCAGCGGGATGATCGCCGGTAAGAAATCCTTTTTCCAGAAAGTGGAGTTTGACAATGACTATGGTGTGGACATTGGTCTGTTGATCGACATGCACCATGTGCGGGCCCGGATACAGGAAGTATGCATCGGGGAGGTGGAGAATGACATGCAGCCGTTGCATGTGCTGGGCAGGATGGCCAAACAGGTGGCCAACGCCATTTTCAAACGGGTGAATATATTTGACGGCGGCAGACGGCAGGAAGAAGACCCTATGCAGATGATGCGTGAACAGGTAGAGTTTGCGTTGAAAGAGATGGTACGGCAGCCAAAGAAAATGATCGTCTTTGACATGGATAACATCCTGCTGCAGGGGAGCTTTATAAAGAGCGCCGCCGATAAATTCGGGTTTCGCAGGGAACTAAATGACATTCTCGCCCAGGACAAAAGCAATTATATCAAGACCCAGAAGATTGCCCGTCTCCTGGAAGGACGGACCTTTGCCGAGTTGATCAATGTTGTGGAATCTATTCCCCTGATCGGGGATGCGGTACAGGTAATCCGGGAATTGCAGGTACGGGGTTATGTATGCGGTATTATCAGCGACAGCTATCATGCCATCGCCAATCATGTCAAGAACCTATTAGGGCTTGATTTCACCTTGGGTAACGAGCTGGAATTTCAAAAAAGCGTGGCCACCGGGGAGGTAAAGATCCCTTCCCAGCTCTTAAAAGACAAATTCAGCCAGTGCGACCATGATCACTGTAAAAGCAATATGTTCCAATATATCCTGCACCGTTTTGGCATCAGCCTGGCTGACTCCGTGGCGGTTGGGGACGGAGAGAATGATATTTGTATGGTCAAAATGGCGGGAACTGGTATTTCCTTCAATTCTACGAGCCCTGCCGTGGACGAGGTGGCCGATTATACTTTTCGTGATCAATCCTTAAAGCCTGTCCTTGAGGTAGTTAGGTAAATTTTTTAAGAATGCCGGGACAAACCGGCTGTACAATCCTGCCATTTTTTCACTTTCCTCCGGCGTGGCACAATGATTGACATTGTGCTCCGGGTAGAATTATACTAACCTTAAAAGCAAACAATTATATGGGAAAGATTATAGGAATTGACCTTGGTACGACCAACAGCTGTGTAGCCGTATTGGAAGGTAATGAGCCCGTAGTGATCGCCAATGACGAAGGCCGTAGGACGACCCCGTCGGTAGTTGCTTTTCTCAAGAATGGGGAAAGAAAGGTGGGCGATCCGGCCAAGCGCCAGGCGATCACCAACCCGGTGAACACTATTATGTCGGTAAAACGCTTTATGGGCAGGCGTTATGACGAGGTGACCAACGAGATTACCCACTGGAGCTATAAAGTCGTCCGTGGGGATAATAATACTGTACGTATCGATATTGACGGTCGTTTGTACACGCCCCAGGAGATATCTGCCATGATCCTTCAGAAGATGAAGAAGACGGCTGAAGACTATCTGGGACAGGAAGTGACCGAAGCTGTCATCACGGTGCCGGCATATTTTAATGATGCTCAACGCCAGGCCACCAAAGAGGCCGGTGAGATCGCCGGTCTTACGGTACGTCGTATCGTAAACGAGCCGACGGCTGCCGCTTTGGCCTATGGTTTGGACAAAGCCGGAAAAGATGAAAAAATAGCAGTTTTTGACCTGGGTGGCGGTACTTTCGATATATCTATTCTCGAATTAGGGGATGGGGTATTCGAAGTAAAGTCTACCAATGGAGACACTCACCTGGGCGGTGATGACTTTGACAAAGTGATCATGGACTGGCTGGCTGACGAGTTCAAGAAGGATGAGAATGTAGATCTGCGGAAGGACCCCATGGCCCTGCAGCGTCTGAAAGAAGCTGCCGAAAAAGCTAAGATCGAATTGTCCTCTTCCAGCGAGACTGAGATCAACCTGCCCTATATCACGGCAGTGGATGGCGTCCCCAAGCACCTGGTAAAGAAATTGACCCGTTCGAAGTTCGAGCAGCTTTCCGACAGCCTTTTTGAAAGGTGTCTGAAACCCTGCGAGCAGGCATTGAAAGACGCGGGTTTAAGCGCTTCTCAGGTAGATGAAGTGATCCTGGTAGGTGGTTCCACCCGTATTCCCAAGGTACAGGAGATCGTAGAGAAATTCTTTGGTAAAAAGCCAAACAGAGGGGTGAATCCTGATGAAGTGGTAGCCATCGGAGCCGCTATCCAGGGCGCAGTCCTTACGGGTGAAGTAAAGGATGTGCTCCTGCTGGACGTTACTCCGCTGAGCCTTGGTATCGAAACCATGGGTGGGGTGATGACCCGGCTGATCGACAGCAATACGACCATCCCGACAAAGAAGTCTGAAACCTTCTCTACGGCCAGTGACAACCAGCCTGGTGTACAGATACATGTATTACAGGGCGAACGTCCCATGGCTAATCAGAATAAGAGCCTGGGTACTTTCAACCTGGACGGTATTCCTCCCGCCCCCCGCGGCGTACCTCAGATCGAAGTTATTTTTGACATCGATGCCAATGGTATCCTGCATGTAACGGCTAAGGATAAAGGCACCGGAAAAGAACAGAAAATACGTATCGAAGCCGGCAGCGGCCTCAGCAAGGATGAGGTCGAAAAGATGAAGGCGGAAGCAAAGGCTAATGAGTCCAGCGACAAGGCCGCCCGTGAAAAAGTGGATAAGGTGAACCAGGCCGACAGCCTCGTTTTCCAGACGGAAAAACAGTTGAAGGAATATGGTGACAAGATCCCGGCTGAGAAAAAAGCTCCCATCGAAGCGGCGCTTAATAAGCTAAAGGATGCGCATAAATCCCAGGATGTTGCAGCCATCGACTCAGCAGTAGCTGAGATGAATGCGGCCTGGACGGCAGCTTCTGAAGAAATGTACAAGGCGACCCAGCAACAGGGTGGACAGCCTGGTGGAGATCAGGGTGGCGCAGGACATACGGCGGGCGCTGGTGGAGAGAATGTGACGGATGCGGAGTTTGAGGAAGTGAAGTAAGTGATAAATTGAATTTAAAAAAGATTATCCTTGTAATGAAAAGCCGCGGCATAATGCTGCGGTTTTTTATTATGAAGTGGTCACGGACAAGGGGCCGCTACCGTAACGGTTGAAGATCAAATTGCTAGATATGCTCTGAATTTAACTGGCTCGAATATCATCTTATTGGTTGAGCAAAGCGGAATTAATTAAATTATCTCATAAAGGCCATATAAATGGTCGCCTTCTCGATCGAATTTATGTGCAATGGTGGAATAGAACTGACTGTCGTGATGTTCGTAATGTCTGTAAATTGAGTAGGCCACTAGGTCGGCCAGTTGCGTTAGCCTGGATGCTTTTGAATCGAGGAATAAGGGGACTTCTGCCAGGTTTCTGATCACCTCCCAGGTATGGCCATTTATTCGAAAATCATTTGCCTGTTTTTGAATGATAGTTTCGTAAGATGATTTATCAAAGATCATAATCCCTTTTTGGCTGTTGCCATGTTTGTGTAATCGCTTAAGATAGTAATCAAACCTGCTTGCCAATTGCTCAAAGGCTATTTCAACAGGGTCTTGAGGAAAGATTTTAGCCTTTCTGATTACACAAGCGAAAATTGTCGGGAGGGAGGAGTCCGCAATTACTTTTAGGCTATCCTGTATAGCATCTATCCTGTCTTCCGGCGGAAGTCGTCTCCAGGATTTTTTCCCTATTAGCATAGGGTTGCCGTGCAACTCCACAGATTTCGGGTTATTTGGATTAAATCGTGCGGCAATTTCATTGAGTTTTTCGTCGATCCAGAAGCATTGTTTTTCAAAAACAGAAACACCTGCCAAAACAAAAAAGCTCTGCCTTGGATCGGGCCCTGAACCCGATTCATCGACATATAAAAGATTCATAACCTAAATACTAAAGAGAAAGAAAAAATTCTGTGACAAATAAAAAGGCAGTCGGGGAGAACTATTGTCCTCACGGCCTGCAAGAGACAGCCCTCCCGACCGCAGTAAAAAGGCAGTCGAGGAGAATTCGAATCCTCGTGGCAGCAAAAGGGCGCCTTCTCAACCGCAATATAAAGATATGATTAGATGCTCATTTTGAAAATTTTTTGGACACGTGAGGTTAAACTAGTTTAATTTGTGCATAAAACTAGAAATTAATAACAACAAAAATTTTAAAAAATAAGAAGGATCACTCTGTTACAAATCTCATCTCTCTCCGCACTGTATTCCCCGCCACATCTGTCGCCGCGATGACCAGTTTATGTTTCCCCGGTAGACAGCCGGCATCAAACGTATACGTATACATGCTTCCCTTTTTCGTAAAAGGGACCCAATGCCCGTCGATCTCGCCCCGGAAGTCTGCGACAGGCCCCAGATCATCCTTACATTGTACGCTGATACCAGCCGTACTTTGACTAAAATGCTGCCCTTCTTCCCATTGATAGGGTGTTAACGCGGGAGATACCGTGTCGATGACCAGACGCAGGATACCCAGCCGGCGAAGAAAACCGCGCATCCAATCCCCCTGCCAGTTGCCTTTTATGATGTACTGACTATCCCCGCTGATCAGCTGCAGCACCGTCCGGGCGCGTAAAGGATTGTCCTTTGATAAAGTAGTCTTCACCTGGACGGGAAAGCCATCATGTACCGGTACGGTAGGGTCATGCAGATAGATCAATGAGGATGCTCTGCGTGTATCCGTATCCGGTAATTCCTGCCAATGAAACGGCAGCCGGTCATAGAAGGCTTCGGGACCAAAACGCGCTGTAAAAGAAGCACCTCTGATGATAGACTCCTTACCAGGCAGACAAGCGACGGTGCCGGACGAGAAGCTACCGCCGGAACTAAAGGCCGTGGTACGGAACAGGACAGGTTCATAACCCTGATCGGGTGGGGTAGGTGCGTATTGGATACGAGTTGTCAGCTCCGCCTGGTTGTTTTGTACATCTATGACGCGAATGCGTACGACATGTATCTGCGTATCTCGCAGATGTATAAGTCCATTCCTGCCGGGCGTAAAGATAGATGCATGATTACCCGGAAGTAGAGAGAGATGCTGTACATACATTCCCGAGCGGACCCATTTGGCGTAATCGATACAGGCATCGATATAGCGGGTATCCAAAGACGAAAGCCTCCGGAGATCAAAAACAAAAAGCAGGGAGTCATCAAGCCAAAGGGAGGCTCCGAAAATACCGGACACGCGTGATGTGGAAGAACTTTTATCTGTCGCAGCGATGCCCAGGCTTATCAGGGGGCTATGGACGCGAATGATTTTGATGGGTTGCACTGTATGATATTGACCTTCCCGGGCGGCAATCGCTATTTTCCGGGCCTTTGTCATATAGGTGCTGTAACGCCTGTCGTACCAATATAGCCCATTTATGACAGGAGGTGTGTTATCTTCTACGCTGAACCCTTCCAGCTGCGGGTTGATATTGACGTCTGTGGTTGCGTCACGCACTTCAAAATGGAGATGGGGCGCCTGAGAAGCGCCGGTATTACCGCTGTAGGCGATGAGCATCCCTTTTTTCACAGGAGAAGAGCCCGGCGGCAGCTCCAGCTCCTGTTGCCAGGACTGCATCGTATATTGTCCGTGCCGTGCCAGAGATTCCAGCGTGTCGGTGAAGCGCTGTAAATGGCCGTAGACGGTAATAAGGCCATTGGGATGGGTAATAAACAAAGCTTTGCCAAGCCCATATTCTCGGATGGACAGATGGCTGATGTACCCATCCGCCGCCGCATAGACAGGCATTCCCTCCCGGCCGCCTGTGCGGATATCCAGTCCCATATGAAAATGTCCTTCCCGCAGCTCGCCAAAATTGGCGGCCAGCTGGAGGCGTTTGTCCAGGGGCGCTCTGAAATATCCGTGTGAAGACCCTGAATGCAGGTACAGCAGGATGCAGGCGGTCAGGATCAGGAGGATGAATACAATACGGGTCATACAGTAGATTTGCTGTCAAAGTAAAAGTGCAGGCTCCACCGCTTAAACTCCGATCTGCCAACACAAAAGGTTCCTCTGCAAATCCCTTCCCGGATGACAGTAAGCGTTTGCAGATAAAAAATCAGGGTTGGCAGACAAAAGCCGCCCTCCGGGCTGTCTGCCGGCGGAGCGGAATTGTTCATCCGCCGGGCAAACGGTACATTTGGAGCATGGAAAAAAGGCGGCTGTTGTTATTGGGTTGTTTCGTAGCCTTTTATTACCTGATCCATATTGTGTATGACATGCCCAACCTGGTGCATGGCAATCCCGGGTTCGACTGGGCGCCGGCAAATGGACGGGGATGGCTGACAAGAATATGGGATATAGGTTTTTACTTTTTGTTTGCCTTTATTCCTTACCAGGCGCTATGGCGATGGTGGCCTCAAAAACAGGTGGCGCAGATAGGTTTGCTGCTGCTCAGCCTGCCGGTGATCTTTTTGCTGCGTTATTGGATTGAGCGGAGTGGGGTAGGCAGGGGCGTCCGGCTGCGTACTTTTTTTCTAAACCATTTGTTTTACACGCTCATTTCGCTGGTGTTTGGCGTGATCTTTTATTTTATTCGATGGTCCCGTTATAAAGAGCTGCAACAGAAAGACCTGGAGATACAGAACAGACGGTCTGAATTATCTTTTCTCCGCAGCCAGATCAACCCTCATTTTCTTTTTAACAGCCTGAATAATATCTATTCACTGGTGTATCACGGGTCGGGACAGGCGTTGACGGCCATTGCAGGACTATCGGATCTTTTGCGGTATATGCTATACGACGCGGCGGAAAAAGTGCCCCTGGCAACAGAAATGGATTATATTCAAAAATACATTGCGTTGCAACAGCTGCGGTTTGATCATCCGGTGGATGTGGAGATAAAGACGGAAGGGAAGATGGATGGGGTTGTCATACCTCCTTTGCTGCTGATCCCTTTTGTAGAGAATGCTTTCAAGCATGGTGATCTGGAGAAGGGGGGATTATCCATTTATCTTCAAAGCAGCGCACAGAAGACACATTTTTATTGCATCAACCGGAAGGGACTGCACCAAAAGGACCCTGGCGGCGGTATCGGGCTGGAAAATGTAAAAAGAAGATTGTCACTTTTATACCCCGGCAAACATGTATTTTTAATCGAGGACGGCCCCCTAAATTTTTCTATTGATCTTGAACTGAAACATGACTGACACCGCACCCATAAGATGTATCATTGTGGACGATGAGCCGCTGGCGGTAGCCCTGCTGGCGGACTATGTGTCGAAGACACCGGGATTGCAGACGGTGCTTCGGACCACCCATGTGCTGGAAGCGCTGCAGGCTGTGCAGGAAGACAAGGCGGACTTGTTGTTCCTGGATATACAGATGCCGGAGTTGACGGGTATCCAATTCATGAAGATCATCCGGAAGAAATGCAAGGTCATCCTTACCACGGCATATGCCCAGTATGCAATGGAAGGGTATGAGCATGATGTGGTGGATTATCTGTTAAAGCCTGTTACCCTGGACAGGTTTATCATTTCGGTTGAAAAAGCAAAGGACCGTATACGGCCGTCGACGGCCCCACTGATTGATAATTCCGCAGAAGTACCCGCGCAGGCACGGCAGGATCATATATTTATCAAGACGGAATATCGTATTCAGCGGGTGGATCTGTCGGATATCAATTACATCGAGGCGTTGAGAGATTATATTGCTATCCATACAGGTGCGGGGAAGATCCTTTCATTGGAAAGCATGCGGCATATGGAGGAGATATTGCCGGAAAGCCGGTTTCTCCGTATCCATAAGAGCTATATTGTCAACAGAGATAAGATCGACTATCTGGAGAGGGGCAGGGTGGTGATCGGGAAGGAATATCTGCCCATAGGGGATACGTATAAGGAGAAAGTAAGGGTAAAATTAGGATTATTATAATTAACTGTATATCAGACGTATAAAAACACCGCTTGTTAAATTCCTTTCACATCGTTTGCACCCTAACGTAATTGTTCGTATATTTGCAGCGCAAACCGGGCAACGGTCTATACAACTTGCCATCTCAGGGTTTAATTTGACACTTTCTTAGATACGATTCTTCAGTGTTCTCCCTCCTTGCCCGGATCAATATTCGTGAATAATTAAATAGTATACGTTATGAAAAGTGATGTAAGGGACAGTATTGTCCAAATGGAACCTTCTATCCTTAAATTGGTAAACGAGGTAAAAGAAACCGTGGCGACGGAAATCGCTTTTGAAAAGGAGAACAAATCTTCTTTTGGATTAGTGGATATGTGGAATATCCGTAAGCATGGCCGTTATGCCGGCAAGCCCCGTCAAAAGGGGACCATTGTCACAGGGATCAGCTATTAACGAACCGGAAGTTATTTTTTCCGGACATATTAAAAATAGTGGTTAAGGCTTTGTTTGCTCTGTTTAGCAGTTAGTTTTAAGTTAGGTCCCCGCTCTGGCGGGGACCTTTGTTTTTGGTCCTCCGATAGCCCGGAACATACCGGCAGTCACCCAGCTTGCCAGCGTCGATAAGATAAAAACAAGCATGAATTTTATCCCGGCAGACCAGTCGAAGGGTAGCAGCCCGTATTGAAGCCAGACGACAAAAACATAATGGACCAGGTACATGCCGTAGGCATTTCCGGACAATGATTGCCAGATGCGGCTCGTGCCCACGGTCAGGGCTTTGAACGTCGTGAGGGCAGCGATACTGGCGGTGGCCATTGTCGTGGCAAAAGCAATATTGTACTGATATACGCCCACTGCCCTAAGCTGTAGCAGATAGGCTGCCAGGCTTGCCGTGATCCAAAGGGGCCATCTCCGCACAAACAGACTATCAGCCGAAAATAATCCCTTATCAAAATCTGTGATGCCAATTGTCGCTCCCAGGAGGAAGTAACCGAAATACAGGAGCAGTCTGCTTTTTTGAAAATCGAAAGGGCCAACGCCCGTCCAGGTATAGCTTCCAAGAACCAGGGCGGCCGGGACGTATAACAGCATGGAAAGAACAAAAAGGGATAGGACAGCCGTAAACGGTCTTTTGCGTATGTGTCCGGCCGCAAAGGTCAGCAGGGACAGCAGGGGGCTGTACAGCAAAGCAGTAATGATATTGAACAGAAAGAGCACCCAGATAAACCAGGGTGGTCCCACCGGCCAGGCTTCCACTGTAAAAAAGTCGATGAGATAATCTCGTATGCCCGGTGGTTTTCCGGCTAAAAGCCAGGCCGGATAATAAGCGATCCACATGAACAGGGTGACGGCAACAAGAAAAGGGACGAACAGCCTGCGAAAACGATCCCGGATAAACAGAGCCCTACCTTTTCTGCGCAATGACGGCAATGTAAAAAGACCGCTGATCAGGAACATCAGCGGCATAAAGAAGGTATCATTAAAACCTATAAAACCGTCTAGCGCCAGCCACCGATGTTTGTCGACTACAGGATGAGTGGATAATATATAAGCGTCCTTATTGAAAATTGCCGGTCCAAAGTAGGCCAGTGCCGAATGGTGGGCGATCACCAGCAGGGTAATAAATGCGCGCAGCCTGTCGATCCATGACGTATGAGCCGGGGTGGAAATAGTCATGACGGAAGGTCGTCAATAGCATCTCCGTTGTTGCATATCTTAAATAATATCCATCTTCTTCATGAGGAAGGAGGCATTGCGATTACGGGCAATACCTTGTCTGAGCAGATAATCGAAATGCAGTTCGTCGCCGCTGATATTGCTTTCAAAACAATAGTTGCTGACAAGACCGGGCAACTCTTTTTCAAGACTGCCCAGCGAAAGATCATGGGTGGCGAAAAAAGAGAGACAGGGGTGTTGCAAAAGCTTGCGGATGAACTGCTCGGAACCGTAGGTCTTATCCTCTGAATTAGTACCGCGCAGGATCTCGTCTATCAGTACCAGGGAGGGTATTCCTTCGCGCAGGTGATGGATGATACGTTGTAGTTTTTTTAGTTCCGCCATAAAATAGGAGGTGTGTTCCTGCAGGGAATCGCTGACGCGCAGGGATGTGAGGAGCTGCATGGGTGTAAATGAGAAGTCCCTGGCGCAAACCGGGGCGCCGCATTGCGCCAGCAGGAGATTGACACCCATAGTCCGTAAGAAAGTAGTCTTGCCGGACATATTGGAGCCCGTAACAAGGATCAGCTGCTGATCCTTACCGATGGTACAATCGTTTGCCACTCTTTCGGCGGAAGGTATCAACGGGTGAGCCAGCTGGGTGGCCGAGATCCGGAGCCTCCTGTCCTGTACCGGGGCAGGATAGATAAATTCCGGGTTATTGAAAGCAAGAGAGGCCAGGGAGTTGAGGCTTTCGATATTGCCTACGGCATCTATCCACTCATGAAAGTTCGCCTTGTAGGTTTCTTTCCATTTTTCAAGCCCCGCCATGACATGCAGATCGTATAGTAAAAAGCTATTCAGAAAAATGTTTACCAGCACGTTCAGACGTTGATCGAAGAAAGAGGCCAGTTGGGACAGCCGCCGGATCGCCCGGTGTGCGTTCGATGTACGGGCCTGCTCTTCCTGCAGCGCGACAGATCCCCGGGTATCAATCGTATTGAAGACCGCCAGGACGGCGGCATATTGATCCAGAATAGCTTGTTTTTTACTGATCAGAAGGTGTTGTGCGGAGATATAGCGCAGAAAGGAGCCGATGAAGGCCCAGGAAGCAAATACGCCTATCAACAAAGGGGTATAGACATCGGTGGCCAGGTATACGCCTATCGAAAAGAGGTTATAGGTCATCAGCAGCCAACGAAGAATGGTAAGCACCTTTCGTCCATGGACACGGGAAGGGCTGGAAAGCCATCCGGTAAGGCTATGCAGGTTGCCTTCCTTTTCCCCGGCCAGCAGACCTTTTGCGGTCAGCAGCTGGCATTTATCGGGCTGCCGGCTGAGTGCCTGGATAGCTTGTTGATGCCGTTGTATGTCTTCTATATTCAACAGCGGGGTCCTCAACAGGGTGGAGAGCCGGGCTTTACCATGAGAAGTGGTGGTACGGTTGAGCAAGTGAAAAAGCGAACGGGGTCCGAAGATATCCAGGTCATCCAGGTAGGAATAGGAGTCCAGATGATCTTTTCCATCGGGGAAGTCATTAGGGCCGTGTGCCAGCACCGTCAGTTCGTTCGTGTTGACAAACAGCAGTTTTTCCAACAACAGCTTTTGATCCTTTAGCCGGAAATAAAAGTTCACCAGGATGATAAACCCGGCAAGCAGGAACAAGGCAAGCCAAATAAACAGATTGTATGCAGCTATACATAGTCCGATAAAGCAAATAAGACGAAGAGTAGCCAGAAGAGCCATTCTTTTTCTTATCACCCGTAGCCGGGCAGTGCACGAAGCTATTTTTTCTTCATAAAACGGACGGGGAGCTGACATTACATGATATCCATAGCCTTAACGAAAAAGGTACAGACGAAGGGTAAAATGAGGGTAAGATACTCCCATCTGGCGCCAATGGCATAAATGAATACGGCGGTGGAAATAAGGAAGAGGATCCAATAAAGCCCTGTGTTTTTCTTTTGCTTTTCCATTCTATGGGTTTTGCAGTTAAAGTCTGAAAAATTTTGCACGAAATTAAGTGAAATGCCTCAAAAAGAAAAGACTATGTCAGTTGGTGGGGCTAACTTTGCAACTCCCAATGTTTTGCCGGCCATTGTAAAAAAACTCTGAGAAAACATATATATCAGATATTTAGTATAAATTAGCTACATAATGTAAAAAATACACATTAATTCTCCATGTCTGTTCTAAAAATCGAATTTTATCTGCGTTTTTATACCCGTCCCGGTCAGTCCTTGCATATAACAGGAAATACAGCTTTGTTGGGTGAGGATCATGCCGAAAAGGCATTTCCCATGCAATATATGAATGGAGAATTCTGGCATGCGCAAATGGAATTGGAAAAGTGGCCGGAAGAGCCCATCAGTTATCGTTATATCCTGCATACGGAGGATGGGAAGATGACGGAAGAATGGGGGAACGACAGAATATTGGAGCAGCCGGATAAACGGACGGAGGAAATACAGGTAGTGGATACCTGGAACTGGACGGGTGAATATGAGAATGTATTTTATACCGCTCCTTTCCAGGGAGTATTGTTTCGCCGGAAGAAGACCCGGAAGCCCCGGGTAAAGGGGACGGTAACCCATATATTCAAGGTAAAAGCGCCATTGCTTGCAGAGGATGAAGCCGTTTGTCTGATGGGGGGCGGTTCGGCGCTAAAAGACTGGGACAGCGAAGATCCTGTGTTGATGACACTGGAGGGGAATTGGTGGACCATACGATTGAACATTCCCAAGGAAGAGCTGCCTATCACCTACAAATATGGGGTCTATAATACAAAGGAACCCCAGTTTATAAGATTTGAAGAGAGCGAGAACAGGCATTTGCATGGGGATGCTCACCAGCATACGCTGACCATCCTTCATGATGGTTTTGTGCATTTGCCGAACGATACCTGGCGCGGGGCGGGGGTGGCTATCCCCGTATTTAGTCTGCGGACCCGGAAGTCGATGGGGGTAGGAGAGTTTACAGATCTGCCGTTGCTGATCGATTGGGCTGTGAAGTGCGGGTTGAAACTGGTGCAGATACTCCCGGTGAATGATACCACCGCAAACCACGACTGGCAGGACTCTTACCCCTATGCGGCCATTTCCGCCTTTGCTTTACACCCTTTATATCTCAATCTGGAGAAATGTGCCGGACGTCGATTGGCGGACCTGATCAAACCTTTAAAACGCCGTCAAAAAGAACTGAACGAATTACCTCAGGTGGACTATGAGGCCGTGATGAAAATCAAATTGTTAGCTGTCAAAGAATTATATGAGATACAGAAAGTAGAATTTGAGAAAGATCCCGATTATATCGACTTTTTTCAGAAGAACAAGCACTGGCTCGTGCCGTATGCTGCTTTTTGTTATTTAAGGGATAAGAATGGGACCCCGGATTTTTCTAAGTGGAAGACCCATAGCCGCTATGATAGGGAAGCTATCGAACAGTATGTGGCAAAAGGCAGCCGTCATTATGGATCTATTGCCTTGCAATATTTTATACAGTATCATTTACACCTTCAGTTACGGGAGGCTGCGGACTATGCCCATGACAACGGTATTATTATGAAGGGGGATATCCCCATCGGCATTTACCGCTACAGCTGTGACGCCTGGATGGAGCCCCGTCTGTACCATATGGATCAGCAAGCCGGCGCCCCGCCCGACAATTTTGCAGTGAAGGGGCAAAACTGGGGCTTTCCTACCTATCATTGGGAGGAGATGGAGAAGGATGGGTTCGCCTGGTGGAAACGCCGTTTTGAGCAGATGAGCAATTATTTCGATGGGTTCCGTATCGACCATATATTGGGTTTTTTTCGTATCTGGAGTATTCCCATGGAAGCCGTGCAAGGCATATTGGGACATTTTGTACCGGCCATACCCATCAACCGGGTGGAATTTGATCAGCGCCGTATCTGGTTTGACCACCAGCGCTACACACAGCCGTTGATCAATGACGCCGTCCTCTGGGAAATATTCGGCACAGATAGCCAATATGTAAAAGACACCTTCCTCAAGCCGGGGGCGAACGGGTTTTATACCTTACAGCCGTCATTTGACACACAACGTAAGGTGGAAGATTATTTCAGCAGGCTGGAAATATCGGATTTCAATCACGGGATCAGGGATGGGCTTTACGATCTCATCTCCAACGTGATCCTGATGGAAGTGGAAGACAGCGGGGGACAACAGTTCCATTTCCGCATCGCCATGGATCAAACGGTGTCGTTCAGATACCTGGAATGGCATACGCAACAACAGTTGAGAGAGCTTTATATCAATTATTTCTTTCAACGCCAGGACGACTATTGGGAAAACGAGGCCATGCACAAGCTGCCTGCCCTGAAACGGGCCACGAACATGCTGGTCTTTGGAGAGGACCTGGGTATGGTGCCCCGTTGTGTGCCGAATGTAATGCGGCAATTGGGGATACTTAGCCTGGAGATCCAACGTATGCCAAAGAACCCTTCCCGGGAGTTCTTTCATCCCAATGAGGCTCCCTATCTTTCCGTGGTTACGCCTTCTACCCATGATATGAGTACTATCCGGGGGTGGTGGGAAGAAGACAGGACGCAGATACAACGCTTTTTTAACCAGGAACTGGGACAGTGGGGAGAGGCGCCTTATTTTTGTGAACCCTGGGTAAACAAGGCCATCGTACTACAACATCTGCATTCTCCCGCGCAATGGAGTATTTTTCAATTACAGGATATATTGGGCATGAGCGATCAATTCCGCCGGGAGAACCCTCATGACGAGCGGATCAATGTCCCGGCTAATCCAAAGCATTATTGGAGATATCGCATGCATCTTACGCTGGAAGAGCTTCTTAAAGAAAAAGCATTTAACGAGGAATTAAAAGAATATGTAGAGCATTCCGGTAGATAAAAAAAGCCGGCAGACAGAGCGTCTCCCGGCACGGTGGGGGTTCAGGAACGAAAACGTTTATAACAACTTCACAAAAGTCTGCTCGTACAGGGCGCCGTCCTGGCTGCTGACCTTTAGAAAATAATTTCCGCTTTTCAGGGTTGAGATAGCTACGGACTGCTGGTTGATGCCGGTGGCAAGCTGCTGCTGTTGGGTAAGGACCAGCACACCTGCCATATTGTACACTTGCACCGTAGCACGGGCGGTGGCAGAACTGTTCAATGTATAATTTACCATAGAGGTAGCGGGGTTGGGATACAGTTGCATCTTTTTTACAGCAACAGTCTTACTGGCGTTGTACAGACCGATGATCTTCGAGTATTTGGAGACGCCATCATTATCTACCTGACGGAGCCTGTAAAAATTATTACCGCTCAGCATACGTTCGTCGGTAAAGCTGTAATCTGTAGAGTGGGTATTGTTGGTGCCTGATACAACACCGATGGAATCAAAACCGACAGCATTGGCAGATCTTTCTATCACAAACCATTTACAGTTGGTCTGATTTTCCATCGTCCAGGTCAATTCGCCATTGTTATTATCGGTCTTTCCTTCAAAGTTCATCAAAAGGACAGGCTGGCTGTTGTTGGTCCTGGACGCTTCCTGTGCGGATGTCCTGGTAACGCCGGCCATAAAGACCAGGGCTGTAAAAAGAGGGGTAGTAAAGGCTGCTGCGCTAATAGTTTTCATCTGGGTACGTTTTCGTGTTACGGTACTATGATAGGTAAAATGCGTACCAAAAAATAAGTCATTGAAAACCAGTTCAATGTGCACATGCCAACTCCCAAAACGTTCCCTAAACGGGAAAAACCTTCTCATTTCTGCAAAAAAAATAGGAAAACCACGATAGGTATAGTAATTCCTGCAGGGAGGGAATGCGGGGGGGAGTGCTATCTTTGTCACCCATGGAAGTCAAATACTATTCTTACAAACTAGCTTTCCGTCACCCGTTTACCATTTCCAGAGGGACAAAGACCCATCAGCCGACGTGCATTGTCGAACTGAAGCATCGGGGGATGACGGGTTATGGGGAGGCTCCCGAGATCAGTTATTATCATATTCCGGTGGATAAAATGATCTATGACCTTGAGTCCAAACGAAGCTTTATAGAGCGTTTTGCTTTTACAGATCCTGAGCGGTACTGGCATTATCTTCATCATTTGTTCCCGGATAATCCATTTTTGGTGTGTGCGCTGGATATGGCTGCCTGGGACATCGCAGGAAAGCTCCGCGGGCTGCCATTATATAATATATGGAAGCTGGACCCTGCCAAAGGGCCGATGACCGACTATACCATCGGCATCGATACCGTTGATAAAATGGTGTCCAAGATACGGGAAATGCCCTGGCCTATCTATAAGGTCAAACTGGGGACGCCGGATGATATCACCATCATGAATACATTGCGAGGACATACAGACGCCGTATTCCGGGTGGACGCCAATGCGGGATGGACGTTGGAACAGGCGCTGAAGATCATTCCCGTATTGAAGGACCTGGGGGTGGAATTTGTAGAACAACCCCTGGCAAAAGACGACTGGGATGGAATGAAGGTATTATATAAGGAGTCCTCCCTTCCCCTCATAGCTGACGAATCCTGTGTGCACGAGACGGACGTGGAGAAATGCAGAGGACACTTTCATGGCATCAATATCAAGTTGACAAAGTGTAGTGGTATTACGCCGGCCAGACGGATGATCGCTACAGCAAGGGAGGTTGGTATGAAAGTGATGGTAGGAAGTATGAACGAGAGCTCTATCGGCAGTGCCGCTATTGCACATCTATTGCCATACCTGGACTATGTGGACATGGATGGTCCTTTATTATTGCAAGAGGATCTGGCCACCGGCATCAGCTTTGATCACGGCAAGGTCCAAATACCTCGTAAACCAGGGTTGGGTGTTGACTATACAGGGCTTTATCAAAAAGTGTACGATCGACGTGTATAAATTTTATTCGTAAAAAACATTGTAAATTGACTAAAGGTGTTTAACTTTCCTTTAACGAACATACTTCATGTAAACGATTGCATGTTGTATGAAGTCTACTACACTACACTTGGAGCTAACTGTTGCCATACGTGAAATGCAGGAGCGTATTGCTTTCTATGAGGATATGAAAGCGTACAACCAATTATTTGAGCTCTTGTCCGACGGTATCTTCAGATTCACCTATTCCCTGGTGAAGTCAAATGAAGTCGCGGAGGAGATTGTTTCCGACGTATTTATAAAGTTATGGCAGATCCGGGACAGGCTACCGGAGATCGAGAACCTGAAGGTTTATCTTTATACCATTGCCAAGAACTTCTCTCTCAATTATCTTACCAAGCATTATAAGAACACGGTCATTAGCCTGGAGGAGCTGGATGTAGAATCCGTCATAGAGTTCAATGGTCCGGCGGAGATGTGCATTTCCGCAGACCTTATCCAGCAGATCCGACGGATCATCCGACAGCTGCCTCCACAATGCCGGCTTATTTTCCAGCTGGTAAAGGAGGAAGGGTTAAAATATAAGGAGGTGGCAGCAGTGCTGGACATTTCTCCTCTTACCGTTCGCAATCAGCTGGCCATCGCCATCCGTAAGATCGGGGAGGCCTTGCCGGCTTATCTTCAGTCGGATTTTACCGTCATCAACCGGTTCTCTCCTTCCTAAACGTCCAGGAAATGGATTTTCCCAAAAAAATAATCCATTTCCCGGAAACATCTAATTATTGTCCTTCGGACAACGAACCTCCGGTTCGTTAATAAAACTTTTGCATCTTTTGGTACATTCCTGTCAACGGCATTGTCTGTAGGATAAGCACACCCATATGCAGAAAGATCAATTCAGGCAGGAACAACGCTTTTGGCTACTGGTAAGTCTACAACTTACCGGAGAAGCTACGCCGGAGGAGTTGACTGAGCTTGAGAATTATCTGCAACAGCACCCGGATATGGGGGCAAAAATGGAAATGCTGCATAGCCTGTGGAAGGGCGGGCCCGCGGATAAAAACCGGAGAGCGGATGCCCTTAACAGGCATCTTCAGCGGCTGAGTAATCACCTGGCTTCTCCAGCCCTCAAATATGAGACAGTCCCCGCTGAGGAGGAAGAAATAATGGTGGAACGCCCATCCCGGAAGATACACCGGCTCTTGTGGCCGCTGACGGGAGTTGCTGCAGCAGCGGCATTGGTATTCTTCTTCGTCTACCGGCAGGTGCCTAAAAGCCAGCCGGTACAGGCAGTCCAGAACGCGGTTAGCACCAAGCGGGGCTCGAAGTCTAAGATCCAACTGCCGGACGGCTCGCAGGTATGGCTCAATGCCGACAGCCGGCTTACCTATGACGAGAATTTCAGGGGTCCCTTCCGGGAAGTACAGATAGCCGGAGAGGCGTATTTCGACATTGCAAAGGATAAAGACCATCCATTTATCATCCATGCGGGCTCCATCGATGTAAAGATACTGGGCACCAGTCTGAATATCCGGAACTATGCCAATGAAAAGAGTACGGCGGCAGTGCTTATCCACGGGTCTATCGAAGTGACGTTGCGCAACAGCCCGGATAAAAAGATCATCATGCAACCCAATGAAAAGCTGGTGGTGCAGAATGGAAAGATGCTGATCACGAGAGACACGCTGACCCGGCAGAAGGTAGCTGATCTGCCTGTAATGACTCTGGGGAAAGCGCATTTCCGGGAAAATGACAGTATAGCAATAGATATCCTGTGGGTGAAGAACAAGCTGGCATTTGACCAGGAGACGCTGGAGGATGTCGCGAGGAAGATAGAGCGGTGGTATGCCGTAAAGGTGACGATAAAAGACGAAAGGCTAAAGCATACTGAGTACAGCGCCGTTTTTGAGGATGAGAGCCTGCGGCAGGTGATGCAGGCTCTGCAGATGACGGGCAATTTCAACTATGTCATCAGCAAAAAGGAAGTGATCATAACACCCTAATATATACGCTGAGCATATCTGCTCGATGTAAACCCACTTTCCTGAATTGCAGGTACCCTGCAAAGGACTGCTTATTGTTAAACCAAAATTGCTTATATGAAAAAGACACCTGATTAGTTTTCCTGTCACATTAAAAAACAAAAAAGCGGAGAATGATTGCAGCATTCCCCGCCGTGTAAAGACAATTTCCTGCTCCTTGCGGAGCGGGCTCTTATCATTTTATCAAAACTAAGTTATGAAAAATTCCGGAAGCGGCGTATCGAAGGGTACCGGCCGCTTAATCATCAAATGCCTGCTGATGACCAAACTTGCCATTTTTCTCATTTTTGTTCAATCTTTTGCCAATGGTTATGGCCAGGGGAATAATATTAGTCTTAGGCTGGAAAAAACACAACTAAAAAAGGTTTTCAAGGCCATCGAACAAGGGGGCTATTATCGTTTTGTCTACAAGGACGATATCCTTCCCAAGGAACAGGGCATTAGTATCCGCGTCCAGCACGCCGAACTGGCTGTAGTAATGGATAAGATATTGGAAAACACGGGTCTTACGTATCATAAGCTCAACGACAACCTCGTGGTCATCACCCGGACGGACAATGAGGAAAGTGTCCGAACCTTGCAGGCGGTGAAGATCAGCGGGAAGGTAACGAGTATGATCGGGGAGCCTTTGAAAGGGGTATCCGTCCTGGAAAAAGGCACCAACAACGGGACCACTACGGGGGAGGACGGGTCCTTTACACTACAGGTGACCAATCCCAATGCCGTCCTGGTATTCAGCTACATAGGTTATGGGACCAGGGAGCTCGCCCTTAAAGGCAAGACTACGGCAGACATAGAACTGCGTGCGGTGGATAATTCGCTGAAAGATGTCGTGGTAGTGGGATATGCCACCCAAAAGAAGATCACGATCACCGGCGCCGTATCTACCGTAAAAGGTACGGAACTGCAAAAATCACCCGCCGTCAACCTCTCGAACTCGATAGCCGGCCGCATGCCCGGCGTTATCGCCATGAACTCGAGCGGGGAGCCGGGCTATGACGGTTCAACCATTCGCATACGCGGATCCAATACGTTGGGCAATAATGATGCTTTGATCGTTATTGACGGGGTACCTGCCCGCGCCGGTGGTCTGGACCGGCTCAATCCTGCCGATATTGAAAGTATGTCCGTATTGAAAGACGCTTCGGCTGCTATTTACGGCGCCAGGGCTGCAAACGGGGTAATCCTGATCACGACTAAACATGGCAAAATTGGAAAACCGGAACTATCCTATAGTTATAACAGGGGATGGGCTCAGGCTACAACCATCCCTAAAATGCTCAATGCCACGGAATATGCCACCATGGCCAACGAAATAGAGATATATAAAATAGGAGATCCTGCGAAATGGGCGCCTGCCGCCGCTGCTTTTAAGGCGACAGGAAGCTATGACGATGGCGCCGGGACCACTGCTTCCGCGCCATTCAAACCCGACGATTTCAAAAAATATGCCGATGGATCTGATCTCTGGGGACATCCCAATACCGACTGGTTTAAGGCTGCATTAAAGAACTGGTCGCCCCAGGAGAGACACAACATGCAATTATCCGGCGGCACTGAAGCCGTGAGATATCTTGCTTCCCTGGGGTATGAGAACCAGGATGCCTATTACAAAAATTCGGCAACAGGTTACAAACAATACGATATGCGCTTGAACCTGGACGCCAAGGTTAATAGATACATCAATGCGACGATAGGCGTCACCGGTCGTCAGGAGAACAGATTCTTTCCCACCAAATCCGCCGGGTCGATCTTCAGGATGTTGATGCGCGGTTATCCGACGAAGAATGCTTACTGGCCAAATGGCCTGCCGGCTCCCGACATCGAAAATGGGGAGCAGCCGGTGGTTATCACCACCAATCAGACTGGTTATGACAAGGATACCCGGTACTATCTGCAATCAAATGGCAAAATAGAGATCTCCATCCCTGGGGTAAAAGGGTTAAAACTAACAGGCAATGCCGCCGCAGATAAATATATACAACAAGGCAAGACCTGGTTTAAACCCTGGTTTATTTATAACTGGAGCGGTTTTGCAGCAGACGGTTCGCCTATCATGACGAAAGTGCAAAAAGGACCTGCCACGCAGGCTACCCTCAACCAATACACCCAGGACCAGCTGAATATTATGCTGGAGGGAATATTGACTTATGACCATACATTCGGCGATCATGCCCTTACCTTCCTTGCGGGTGTGACCAGGGAGACGGGAAGAAATAATTCATTTAACGCATTCAGACAATATTTTGCCTCTACGGCCATTGATCAGTTATTTGCCGGCGGCCCTATAGACCAACGAGCCAATGGCAGCTCCTGGGAACGTGCCCGATTGAATTATTTCGGACGGGTAGGTTATAATTACAAGGAAAAGTACCTCTTTGAATTCTTATGGCGCTATGATGGCTCTTACATGTTTCCGGCAGCTCATCGGTTTGGATTTTTTCCCGGTATAACAGCCGGATGGAGGATCTCAGAGGAGGAATTCTTTAAAAGAAATGTAACTGCTATCAATTCGCTGAAACTCCGGGGTTCGTGGGGAAAATTGGGTAATGACCAGGTTTATTTTGGTGGCGTATTAAGAGAATATGACTACCTGCCGACTTACGCATATGGTGACAGGGGCAATACAGGGGCCAATCCACCCTGGGGTTATGTCATCAACAACCAATTGTCTCCGACATTGTATGAGAATGGGGTACCCAATGTTAACCTCACCTGGGAAGTGGCCAATAATTATGACCTGGGTTTAGAAGGTTCCGCCCTGAATAATACCATCAATTTTGAATTCGATGTGTTCAAAAACCGCCGGTCGAACATTCTATGGAGAAGGAATGCTTCCATTCCTCAAAGTACCGGGATGACCTTGCCTGCCGAAAACATCGGTAAGGTAGATAATAAGGGATGGGAGTTCAAGGTAGGGTATAATAATAACTTGGGAGAGCTGCGATACAGTGTCAGCATCAATGGAGGCTATGCGAAAAATAAGATCGTATTCTGGGATGAAACACCCGGAAGGCCCGCCTATCAACTGTCAACGGGGCATGTTATGCCGGGCGATGTTAACAATCCTGACAATATGTTGCTGTATCAATATGACGGCGTATTTAAAGATGCCGCGGATGTTGCTGCCAACACGCTGGACTATAGCGGGGTAGGCGGAAAAGGCAAACTTTTCCCCGGAAGCATGAAGTTTAAAGATATAGGTGGGCCGGATGGCAAGCCTGATGGTAAGATCGATCAATATGATCGGGTAAGATCGGATAAAAACACACAACCTACTTTCCAGGGTGGCCTGATCATCGCCATGCAATACAAAGGGTTCGATCTGTCTGTTCTCTTCCAAGCAGCAAGGGGAGGGGAGATCTTCATACAGACCGAGTCGGGCACCATCGGTAATTATCTCCAATATACTTATGATCATCGCTGGACCCTGGACCACCCGAGCTCCACGGATCCCCGGACGGTGGACAGGAACAACCAGTATTTTTCCAATCGCAATACTTATTACATGATGAACACGGATTATATCCGCCTTAAGAATGTAGAGATTGGTTATACGCTTCCTGCGAAGATCGGCAGGAAAGCCGGGGTGAGCAATCTAAGGTTCTATGTAAACGGCCTCAACCTGCATACCTGGGCCCCTCAGCATATTTTCGATCCTGAATCGATCAATACCAGCCTTCAGTATTATCCCCAGGCGAAAATCATCAATACAGGATTAACTGTAACTTTTTAAATTGAAAGCAATGAAAAATATAAAGAACCATATTTTGCTAATGATAGTTGCAGGAGCAATGATTGCGGGATGCAGTAAAAGCTTTCTGAATACGCAGCCATTGGATAAAGCAGCCGCGGCATCCGTCTGGTCCGACCCATCTTTGTCAGAATCCTTTGTGACAGATATTTATAATGCCATACGCGATGGGCTGCTAAACCAGGAAAGCATGGATTGTATCACGGATAATTGCCTGTATAATTTCGGGAGAATGGATATTATGGAGGCTAATATAAGCCCCAATAACACCGGCTGGGTGAATAATACCTACGAATGGGGTGAAATGTATGCACGGATCAGGGCTACCAATATCGCATTGGAAAATCTGGCTGTTGCATCATTCGATCCTGTGATAAGAGACAGGCTAAAAGGTGAATCTCATTTCATGCGCGCCTATTGCTATAATCAGCTGTTACGCTACTATGGCGGCATACCTATTATTAAGTCATCGTATACACTTAACAGTAAGGACTTCAGCATTGCCAGGAACACTTATGAGGAATGCGTTAACTTTATCGTCAGTGATCTGGATTCCGCTTCTTTGTTGTTAAAGAACTATGTGACAACATCGGGTAAAGCCATTGCATTAGGCAGGGCCACCAGCGATGCCGCCCTGGCCTTGAAGTCCCGGGTATTGGTGTATGCGGCAAGCGATCTGCATGATATCCCGACTGCGAAAGCCAAATCCGCAACTATAGCCAGTTTTGCTCATCCTGAATTATTGGGCTATGTATCCGGCGACCGCACCGCCCGGTGGAAAGCTGCCCAGGATGCCGCATTGGCGGTCATGAATCTTGGAACCTATGGGTATCAGCTCAATTTGACAGCCCCTGTATCCAAGGCCCAGGCGGTCATCAATTATACCAATGTGTACCTTTCCAGGACCGGCAGCGAAACGGAAGCGATCTTTTCCAAATATTATGTCAACGCCTCCCCCGATGACTGGGGCGCCTGGTATCCCCGTAATAATTGTACCAACGGATACCATGGCTGGACTTCCACGGAGCCTACTCAAAACCTGGTGGATAGTTATGAATACCTGGACAGCACGAGTACCCCCGGAACGCCTCAGGCCGTGCCATTCGATTGGAACAACCCCCTTCACGCAACAACCCCCTATGTCAACAGGGACCCTAGATTTTATGCGTCTATCATGTATGATGGGTCCCCCTGGAAACCCCGGACTACGGATGGGGCGGCTATCGATCCCTATAATGAGATACAGTTCGGCACTTATCAGACCGGCAGTTCCTCCAGCCCTGTGACCTATTTCGGGCTTGATACCAGGAATAGCGCCCTGGAGAACTGGAACGGGACCCGTACAGGCTACGCCATCAAAAAATTCATGGACCCTGACCCGTCTATCGTAGATATGAACCAAAAACAGCAGGTCCCGTCGCCCCAGATACGGTTCACTGAAGTGGTGTTCAATTATATAGAAACCTGTCTCGCCCTGGGAGACGAGAGTACCGCAATAACCTGGCTCAATAAGATCCGTTTCCGGGCAGGCATGCCTGCTATTTCGGGAACGGGTGCGGCGCTGGTGGCAACTTACCAGCATGAACGTAACATAGAAATGTTATGTGAAGAACAGCGTTTTTACGATGCACGCCGCTGGATGATCGCCCCGGCAGTACTGGGACAAAAAGTACGGGTCATGAAAATTACCGGCACTTTAAAACCAGGGAAAACAGTCCCGATATACCGGTACAGCACGGACAACTACACCTATTCCTATGTAGTACAGAACATAGAAGCCGGCGTAGAAAACCGTTCATGGGATGATAAGCTGTATTTTCCGCCGATCAAACTGGATGAGATGAATAAGAATGGCAAGCTGATCCAGAATCCCGGCTACTAAAAAATATTTTCCCACATGTAAAGAACTATGCCGGTCTTATCCACTGGCATAGTTCTTATTATTGTAAACCGCCTATGTATATTATGTATGTTTAACAGTTAAATACTTACAATTGAATACTACACTGCTTGCAGGCTCGCTCATAGCCATCGTATCCTTCGCCGCTTGCCATTCCCCTTCTCATGATGAACCAGGTAAAAGCTCCGTTCCGCTCTTTACGCTCTTGCCGGCGGAACAAACACATATCGATTTCTCCAACACGTTGACCGAAGGCCTCAACGCCAATGTAATGACCTATGAATATTTGTACAATGGCGGTGGCGTCGCAATAGCCGACGTGAATGGAGACGGATTGCAGGATATTTATTTCACAGGCAATATGACCGACAACAAGCTCTACCTCAATAAAGGGAAAATGCGGTTTGAGGACATTACGAGTGCTGCAGGAGTAGCCGGAAGACCGGGGCCATGGAAGACAGGTGTGACGATGGTGGATATCAATGGGGATGGTAAACAGGATATCTATGTATGCTATTCCGGGAAAATGCCCGGCCCGAGAAGGATGAATCAATTATTTATCAATGAAGGCAACGACGCTGGGGGGATACCCCATTTCACCGAACAGGCCCAGCAATATGGCCTGGCCGATTCCGCCTATAGTACGCAGGCCGTTTTTTTTGATTTCGACAGGGACGGGGACCTGGATATGTTCCTGTTGAATCATTCTCCCAAATTATTACCGATCCTGGATGAAACAGCAACCGCCGAAATACTCAAAAAAAGCAACCCATCCTGCGGTGTCCGATTATACAGGAATGATAATGGTCATTTTCAGGATATCACCGGGCAGGCCGGCTTGAGCAGTTCTGAATTGACCTATGGCTTAGGGGCAGGTATAGCGGATCTCAACGGAGACGGGTGGCCCGATATTTACATTTCAAATGATTACGGTGTACCGGACTACCTTTATATCAATAACAGGAACGGCACCTTCACCGACAAGATCCAATCGACCCTGGGGCATACATCCAATTTTTCCATGGGCAATGATGTTGCAGATATCAATAATGACGCCCTGCCCGATATCATTACACTGGACATGTTGCCGGAAGACAATCGCCGGCAAAAACTGCTGTTTGCCCCCGACAATTATGAAAAGTTCGAATTGAGTATCCGGTCAGGCTTTTATTATGCCTATATGCGCAATATGATGCACCTCAATAATGGCAACGGGACATTCAGCGAGATCGGGCAGTTAGCGGGAATATCCAATACCGATTGGAGCTGGGCGCCCCTGTTTGCAGATTATGATAATGATGGCTGGAAGGACCTTTTTATCACCAACGGGTACCTGCGGGATTATACCAACATGGATTTTTTAAAATACATGGGAGACTTTTTAAAGGACAGGAAAGTAATGCGAAAAGATCTGTTCGAACTGGTGCAGCAGATACCATCGTCGAAAGTGAAAAGTTATATGTTCCGTAATAACAGTGACCTGACGTTCTCCAATACCGGAGCCGATTGGGGATTTACCACAACTTCCAACAGCAATGGAGCCGCCTACGCGGACCTGGACAATGACGGGGACCTGGACCTGGTAGTCAACAATATCAACCTGCCTGCTTTCATTTATGAAAACGAAGCGGATAAGTTGCTCCATCATCACTTTCTGCAGCTTAGGTTGGAAGGAAGCAGCGGGAATACGACGGGCATCGGAGCTAAAGTGACGATCTACAATAAGGAAAAACAACAATACATTGAGCAAATGCCCACAAGGGGCTTCCAATCCAGCGTATCTTCCATACTGCATTTCGGCTTAGGACGGGATACAGCCGTCGATTCATTACGGATAGTCTGGCAAAGCGGCAAACAACAAATACTCACGCACGTCCAGGGGGACCAGCTACTGGTATTGCAGGAGAAAAATGCAATTGCCCCTTACCTGGCGCGCGGGCCGGAAAGTGCATACTTTACGGAAATCAGATCACCCATTACCTATCATGCTGCGGCCAGCCGGGTAAATGATTTTAAACGACAGCCGCTATTGATCAACCCGTTATCATTTTCCGGCCCTTGCATAGCCAAAGGCGATGTCAACGGAGATGGTCTGGAAGATGTATACGTGGGAGGCGGCAGCGGGCAGGCAGGAAATTTGTTTATCAGGCAGAAGAACGGGCAGTTCGTTCAAAGAATGATGCCGGCTTTTGCGGCAGATAAATGGAGCGAAGATGCAGATGCCCTGTTCTTTGATGCCAATGGAGACGGTTTTCCGGACCTGTATATAGCCAGCGGCGGATATCATAACCTTGCTCCCGATGACAGCCTGTTACAGGACAGGTTGTATATCAATGATGGCAAAGGATATTTCACCAGGAGCGCAGGCGCGCTGCCGGCCATGAGGGTAAGCAAGAGCTGTGTACGGTCGGCGGATATCAATGGGGATGGCCATGCGGACCTGTTCGTGGGTGGCCGTGTCATCCCCGGGCGTTACCCCGAAACTCCCCGAAGTTATGTGCTGATCAATGACGGCAAGGGGCATTTCTCGGATCAGACGGGCAGCCTGGCACCCGAATTACAAAAGGCGGGTATGGTAACAGATGCAGCCTGGGTAGACCTGAATGGTGACGGCAAAAAAGACCTGGTAGTAGTGGGGGAGTGGTTGCCGATAACCATATTTATCAACAACCAGGGCAAACTGGAGAACAGGACCCGGAACTATTTTGCCAAAGATTACTACGGCTGGTGGAATAAATTGCTGGTGGAGGATCTCAACGGAGATGGTAAGCCGGACATTGTCGCCGGTAACCTGGGACTAAATTCCCAATGTAAGGCCGGCGATAAAGAGCCCGCAGAAATGTATTATAAGGATTTCGACGACAATGGCTCTGTCGATCCCATCCTGTGTCTCTATATCAAAGACACCAGCTACCCGTACGTGACAAGGGATGAATTGCTTGATCAGCTGAGTATCATGCGCACCCGCTTTCCGGACTACAAGAGCTACGCGGATGCGGGACTCAAAGATGTTTTTACCGCAGAGGAATTGAAAAATGCCGGTCATCTGCAGGCCAATTACCTGAAAACGGCCTATTTTGAGAGCGGCCCGGACGGAAAATTCCATGAACGATCTTTGCCGCTGCAGGCGCAATTCTCTCCGGTCTATACGATCACCGGGTTGGATTATGACAAGGATGGTAAAAAAGACCTGCTGCTATGCGGGAATATCAGCCACGCAAGACTACGGTTCGGCAAATATGACGCCAACTATGGCATCCTGTTAAAAGGCGATGGTAAAGGAAACTTCACCTATGTCAATCAGCAGCGATCCGGCTTTCGCCTCTGGGGAGATACACGAAGTGTACTGCCGCTGGGCGATACGCTATTATTCGGCATCAATGAAAATAAGATAAAAGCTTATATAAGGAGATAGTTATGAAGATATTGTTTCGTCTTTCCGTTATAGCAGTCTTGTTGTCGGCCGCCGGCTGTAAGCATTCCCCCAAGCCACAGCCATTCAGCCAGAAAGATATCAGTCATATACTCGGGCAAATGACCGAACTGATGGTACACGATGTCACCAATCCACCCCTGGCAGCCCGATTTTTTTCTTATGCCTGTCTGGCCGGCTATGAGATCCTGTCTGAGAACGACAACAGGTTCAAAAGCATGCACGGGGTATTAAATGATTATCCCGATCTTAGGAAGCCGGATTCCATCAGCGGATATTCTTACCAGTTAGCCGCTTTGCTGGCAATGATGAGAACAGCCGGAAAAATGGAACCATCGGGCAATTTATTCGGACAATATGAGCGACGCTTTCTGGATTCCTGCAGAGGCGCCGGGTATTCCGATGAAGTAATTAAAAGTTCACAGAAGTATGCATTGGCCATCAGCAAAAGGATCCTGGCATATGCCAAGGCAGACGGATATAATAAGATCAGCAACCTGCCGCGATATACGCCCGAAGATAAAGAAGGCTGTTGGTATCCCACCCCTCCGGCCTATATGGCGGCTGTGGAGCCCTGGTTTAAGACAGTGCGGCCTTTCACACTAGATTCATCCTCCCAATTCAAGCCTGTCCCTCCCATCCCCTTTTCCAGGGATAAGCAGAGTGCATTTTATAAGCTCATGATGCAGAATTACAATGATACGCTGCCGCAGGAACACCGGATCATAGCCGCATTCTGGGATTGCAATCCATTTGCGGTGCAGGACAACGGGCACCTTTGGATAGGATTAAAAAAGATATCCCCCGGCGCCCATTGGCTGGGCATCACAGGAATAGCCTGTGAGCTGGCCGGAAAGAGTTTTGAACAGTCCATGATGATCTATACACTGGTGGCCATCGGGCTTATGGATAGCTTTATTTGCTGTTGGGATGAGAAATACAGAAGCAACAGGGTGAGGCCCGAGACTGCGATCAGGAAATATATTGACCAGAAATGGAGCCCGTTGCTGCAAACTCCGCCTTTTCCCGAATACCTCAGCGGTCATTCCTGTATCTCTTCGACTTCGGCGGCTATTCTGACCTGGTATTTCGGTGACCATTTTCAATATACAGATAGCGTAGAGGTGCAGTATGGCTTGCCCCCCAGGCATTTTGAATCATTTCAGCAAGCCGCCCTGGAAGCAGGCATATCCCGATTCTATGGCGGTATTCATTTTATGGACGCGATCGAGAACGGAAGGTTGCAGGGGCTGCAGGTAGGGGAACATCTGTTAAAAAAGGCTCATATATCTAAAGATAAATGAAAAAAGTTTTATTTTCAGGGGAAATAGATGTTATTTTGACACTTGCAGATTGACCACATATGATAGCAACGCAACAAGAAAACACACTGACCTTCAGGATTATAGAAAAATTCAAAGAAACTTTTAATACAGATCCCGTGGTGGTGCGGTCACCGGGCAGGGTAAACCTCATCGGCGAGCATACGGACTATAACAATGGGTTTGTCATGCCGGCCGCCATCAACAAAGCGATTTACATGGCCGTCTCCCGCAGGGATGACGATCTTATTCATATTGTTTCGCTGGACCTGGAGCTGAGCTACCTGGGCGATACAGGCAAGGTTGTGCCTTCTTCCCTGCATTGGCCGGATTATATCCTGGGCGTCGTTGCGCAGGTGCAGGCCCTCGGGTACAAGGTAGGAGGTTTTAACTGCGTATTCGGAGGGGATATTCCCCTGGGAGCCGGTATGTCTTCCTCCGCGGCCCTGGAATGCGCCACAGCATTTTCGCTGAATGAGCTTTTTGGGTTGAAGATGGACCCGCTGACCATGGTTAAATTGTCCCAGAAGGCCGAGAATGAGTTTGTAGGCGTAAAGTGCGGTATCATGGACCAGTTTGCCAGTATGTTCGGCCGTAAGAACCATGTCATCCGGCTGGACTGTCAGTCTTTGGCATATGAATACGTTCCTTTCAACACGGATGGCATCCGTATCGTGCTGTTGGACACGAATGTAAAACACTCTCTTGCCAGCTCCGAATACAACACCCGTCGTCAGCAGTGCGAGGCGGGCGTAGCCTTGATACGAGTTCATCATCCGGAGGTTCGCAGCCTGCGGGACGTTACGCCGGAGATGCTGGACAAATATGTGGCGCCTGTGGATCCATTGGTCTATCAGCGTTGTCAGTATGTAGTAGAGGAGAACCTGCGGCTGCTGGCAGCCGGAGAAGACCTGAAAAAAGGCGATATTACAGCCTTTGGTCAGAAGATGTTTGCTACCCACGACGGGTTGAGCCGGAAATATGAGGTTAGCTGTCCCGAGGCCGACTTTTTGGTAGAACAGGTGAAAGGCAGACCCGGTGTCATCGGAGCCCGGATGATGGGCGGAGGTTTTGGCGGCTGCACCATCAATCTCGTCCGTGAAGAGGCCATCGATGGTCTGGTAGCAGACTTGACTCCGGCTTATGCTAAAGTGATGAATAAAGAGCTGAAAGTGTATATCGGGCAGATCGAGAATGGAACTTCATTGATATAAAAATAATCATTGCTATATGATCAAAGTTTCGACGAATTACTCCTGGATCGCAGCCGCATGTCTATTAGCCGCCTGTGGCAACAGCGCTTCTTCCGACAAGTCAGCTGTTGATTCCACCGCCACTAAAGCTCCCGCTACGGCATCCGTCTTGCCGGATGCTAATCTTTTCAAGGATAGTCTTGACGGCAAGCCCACAGCCTTGTATATACTCAGGAATAAGAATAATGCTGCCGTCGCCATCACCAATTACGGCGCGAGGGTCGTCAGCCTGCTGGTGCCCGACAAGAATGGCGTGATGACGGATATCGCAGTAGGATACGATAGCATTGGGAAATATATTCATCAGCCGGAGAGCTATTTTGGGGCTATTGTAGGCCGTTATGGCAATCGCATCGCCAAGGGAAGATTCTCCCTGAATGGCAAGGAATACAAACTGGCCACTAACAATGGTCCTAACAGTCTGCATGGCGGTCTGAAAGGTTTTGCAGCCCATGTATGGGATGCCAAACAGTTAAATGACAGCACCCTGGAGCTTACGTACCTGTCCAAGGATCAAGAAGAGGGATATCCGGGCAATCTGCAGGCAAAAGTGACCTATACACTGTCCGGCGACACGGTCAATTCATTAAAAATTGACTATGAGGCAACGACGGACAAACCCACTGTAGTAAATCTGACAAACCATACCTATTTCAACCTGAATGGGCAGGGGAGCGGCACTATCAATAACCACCTGTTACAATTCAATGCGGATCGTTATACACCTGTGGACTCTACGTTGATACCCACCGGAAAGATCGAGCCGGTAGCGGGAACGCCTTTTGATTTCCGGCAGCCGACGGCGATAGGTGCACGTGTTGATTCACCTAACCAACAATTGAAATTCGGGAAAGGATACGATCATAATTTTGTGCTGAACGCGGGTAAGGGCGCTGGTCTTAATCTCGCAGCCACTGTGCTGGGCGATCAGAGCGGCATATTCATGGAAGTATGGACCATGGAGCCCGGTATCCAATTCTACGGCGGTAACTTTATGAGTGGGTCCAATCCTCTGAAAGGAGGAAAGAGGGATGATCACCGGACGGCTTTCTGTCTGGAGACACAACATTATCCTGATTCCCCCAACGAGCCGTCGTTCCCTTCTACAGTGCTGCAGCCGGGTAAGCAGTATAAGACGAGTACGGTGTATACATTCTCTGTGAAGAAATAGTTTCCTGTTCGAAAGCGAACAACTTGGATTGAGGGTCGGCTTTAGCTGGCCCTTAGTTTTTAGGAGAAAGATTATCCTGGAATTGCAGGGAGATTATTTTGAAACGAGGGCCTCTTTGATTTTTTCTACTACTGATAAGGAAACGCCAGTCGATGAGGCGATTTTTTCGGGAGAGAGCCCTGTATCGATCAGAAGATTCTTTGCAATATTCTCCCGTTCTTCTTCTCTTGCCTCTTCCGCCCTCATTTCAGCTACTTGTTCAAAAATATTCATAGTATCTGTTTTACCTGTTATCTGATCAAATTGTTGTTTAAAATTACGATTTATTTGCTGGTCTTCAAATACGATATAACTATTTAAAAAGGTCAAAACCGCCGCAATTTTCCTTTTACTAAATATGCCTTTCTTATATAATAATTTGGCAATCAAAAGCTTTCGCTCCATCAATTCCACTTCCGGCTTTTTCCCCATCAACAAGGCCGTTTTAGCCGCCAGCACTATCAGGGCAAAAGGATTATTGCTTGCCATCAGGTCTTCATCTATATAATCTGTGATACAACAAGTGTTATACTTATACACCAGGCTTGTGCCTAAGAAACCGTACGTATAACAATTGGGCATATCCTTTCCGTTCTGCCCCGTGAAAATGGCCAGTGCCGTCATCGGCGCCTGGTACTTATCGAATATCCGGGTATAATACCTGAACATTCTTTCAGCAAACGCTTTATCCGGATGACCCTGCACTTCTATATGTACAAGGAACCATTCTTCTCCTCCATCTGGCTTATGTACTTTCACTAGCTTATCTACAAATTTCGGATCAGCCGTCTTATCCGGCTCCGGGTACATCTCGTTCAGCTCTTTATCCAGGAAATCAAAGCCCCTCTCCATGTCAACCAACTGATCAGCCTCCGGAAAGATAAACCGCAACAGATGTCGGAAGGAACTTTACCTTCAACAAACTACTTTAATCCGGAACAATTTTTATTTTAAATTGTCAATAAAATATGCTACAAAACCGAGTCGACCCCAGGGGGGATATTATCACCACCAGCGCACGCGGCGCCTGGATGGGCAATCGCGGCGTGCTGCATGACGAACATAAGATTATCCGTCGGGCATTCAAATTAAAGGCCTGGATCACCTGTGTGCTACAGTTTAAGGGGCGGCATAGAACAGTGATGTCACCCAATAGGTGGACGGAATTATTTTTCCTGGATGAAGCCACTGCGCTTGCCGCAGGTCACCGCCCCTGTTTTGAATGTAGAAGGGAAAATGCAAAAAGATTCAAATCTTACTGGCTAAAGGGCAACCCCGAATATGGATTCAACGAAGATGCCCGTATCGGAGAGATAGACGAGATATTGCACCGGGAGAGGATAACACGTCAGGGAGAAAAGGTCAGCTATGAATCACCCATCCATGAACTGCCGGACGGAACCTTTATAGAGTGGGAGGGAAGGGCATGCCTGGTGGCGGATAACAAAATATTTCCCTGGACTCCTTTTGGATATGAAAAAAGCCAATCTTTACCCGGAGAGCAGCGAGTAAAGGTGCTGACGCCAAAATCGACCGTGAATGCTATCAGGGCTGGATATCTGCCACAGATCAATGATCATTCAACGGCAAACCCTTCTCCTGGAACTGTTTCCAATTAAGATATTCGGGGCCTACACGCTGTTCCACCATGGTAATGCATCCATCCACAGGGCAGACCAGCTTGCATAGATTGCAACCCACACATTCCTCTTCTTTCACAGCATATGTATTGTACGGATCACCGCTCGTAAGACTGATAGACTGGTGTGAAGCATCTTCACAGGCTATATAACAAAGTCCGCAATGGATACATTTGGCAGGATCTATACGCGCAACAATATGATAATTCAGATCCAGTTCCTCCCACTGTGTAAGCGTAGGGACAGACAAGCCTATAAAGTCCGTGATCTGGCGAAAGCCCTTCTCATCCATCCAGTTGTTAAGCCCTTCGCAAAGTCCTTCTATGATCCGGAACCCGTGTTTCATCACAGCCGTGCACACCTGTACGGTAGTTGCGCCCAGCAGCATGAACTCCGCCGCATCCTTCCAGGTGCTGATGCCGCCGATGCCGGAGATAGGCGCTTTGCGTGTCACCGGGTCCTGTGCGATGGTGGTGAGCATTTTCAATGCGATGGGTTTTACCGCGGGACCGCAGTACCCGCCAAAAGTCGATTTGCCTCCTACATTTGGATTGGGAATAAAGGTATCCAGGTCCACGCCAGTGACGGACTGGATAGTGTTGATAAGGGAAAGCCCCTGGCTGCCTGCTTCCACTGCTGCACGGCCTGTCGGCACCACAGAGTGCACATTGGGCGTCAGCTTCGTAATGACAGGTATCGTGGCGGCTTCCATGACCCATTCAGTCACCAGTCTTGCAATGGCAGGGTCTTGTCCTACAGCGGCGCCCATACCGCGTTCCGTCATACCGTGAGGACAGCCGAAATTCAATTCCAACCCATGGGCGCCCGTATCCTCTACCTTGCGTATCAGCTCGTGCCAGCTTTCGCGATCGTTGTCGGCCATCAGCGATACGATCATCGCCCTGTTGGGGAAAAGACGGATACATTCCTTTATTTCCCGCAGGTTCAGCTCCAGCGGCCTGTCGCTGATGAGCTCGATGTTATTCAGTCCCATGACGCGGCTGCCGTGATAATCTACGGCGGAATAACGGGAGGATACATTTTTTATCTGGCTGCCCAGCGTTTTCCATACCACGCCGCCCCAGCCTGCTTCGAAAGCGCGAAGGACATTTATCAACTTGTCGGTAGGCGGGGCGCTGGCCAGCCAGAAGGGGTTGGGGGAGGAGATACCGAGATAGTTGGTATGTAAGGAAGCCATGATAAAAATTTTAATGAGTGATCTGCAAATAAGAAAGGATAGCGGCTGCGCTCAACTTGCCTGCCTGCACCGCGTCCACCACCTCTTTTCCTCCATTGACACAGTCGCCGCCGGCAAAGACACCGGGCAGCGAAGTAGCGCCGGCGCCGTCCACAGCAACTTTCCCGCCACGATGGCCCACTCCGGCGTCAAGCGCCAGCTCTTCGAAAGGCATCTGCCCCGTGGCTTTGATCACCATATCCACGTCAAGGGTAAATGTCTCGCCGGTAGGTTGAGGCGAGCGGCGCCCTCCCGCATCCGGAGGACCTAACTCCATCCGTTCACACCGGAGTCCTGTAACATGCCCTCCGGCGCCTATTACTGCCTGAGGTGCTGCCAGCCAGTGAATACGACAGCCATCCTGACGGGCGATCTCCAGCTCTTTTTGTGTGCAGGGCATTTCTGTCTCTGTCCTTCTATAGACCAGGGTGACCTCTCCTGCGCCCAGACGACGGGCCTGGGTAGCAGCGTCGATAGCCGTCATACCCATACCGATGACAGCGACCTTGTCTCCCACAGGGACCGCAGGAAACCCTTCCGTCCTGATATCATAGATAAATTTAAGCGCATTCACCACCCCGGCGAGCTCCTCACCGGGAATATCCAGCCGTCGGGCAAGCCCTACGCCAAAAGCCAGAAAGACAGCGTCATATTGCTCCCGCAGGTGTTGTAATGTAAGATCTTTTCCCAGGGAGGTATTGTATTGAATGGTGATGCCGCCTAAAGAAAGAATATATTCCAGTTCTTCCGCACAGTAATCCGGCGTGACCTTATATGCGGCCACGCCATAGGTCATCAGACCTCCTCCACGGGCCTCCTTCTCATAAATGGTCACATCTATGCCTTCACGTGAAAGCACATGCGCGGCGCTAAGCCCTGCAGGGCCTGCTCCGACAATGGCTACGCGTTTGCCGAGGGCCGGCTTCCGTACAAAAAGAGGCCACTTCCGTCTCATCGCCTCGTCGGTCGGCAGCCGCTGAAGACGGGCGATGGAAATGGGTTTTTCCTCCATTAGATTGTATACGCAGGCGCCTTCACAGAGCTTCTCCACAGGACATACCCGGGAGCAGCCGCCACCCATGATATTAGAAATAAAGATGGTCCGGGCAGCGCCTTTCAGGTCATCCGTGGCAATCTGTTTGATGAACTTTGGTACGTCGATGCCGGTGGGACAGCTTTTGGTACAGGGGGCGTCGTAACAGTACAGACAGCGGTTGGCCTCCACCAGGGCAGCATCCCTTGTCTCGAAAGGGGGATGGATGTCGCCAAAATTTTCTACATATTCTCCGGGCGTCAGCCTGTTGTTGGTAATAGCCATACGCTGACCAGTTTAAAGTTCAGTCAATTTTCCGTAAGTCTCCGGGCGTCTGTCCCTGAAGAACTGCCAGACACTGCGTACCTCCTCGATCTTATCCAGGTCGAACTCGGCGATAAGCAGCTCATCCTTGTCTTCGGAAGCCTGGGCGAATATCTGTCCCCTTGGGTCCACAAAGTAGGAGCTGCCGTAAAATCGGCCCAGGTTCCAGGGTCTTTCTTCGCCTACGCGGTTGATACAACCCATAAAATAACCATTGGCGGCCGCATGAGCAGGTTGTTCCAGGCGCCAGAGGTATTGAGAGAGCCCGGCCACGGTGGCGGATGGATTGTACACGATCTCGGCGCCGTTGAGTCCCAGACAACGGGCTCCATCGGGGAAATGACGGTCATAACAGATATACACGCCGATCCTGGCATATTTTGTCTGGAAGACGGGATAACCTAGGTTACCGGGTTTGAAAAAGAATTTTTCCCAAAAGCCGGAAGTATGAGGGATATGGTTCTTACGATATTTTCCCAGGAAGGTGCCGTCGGCGTCGATGACCGCGGCGGTGTTATACAGCACGCCGGCCTGCTCTTTTTCATAGACGGGTACGATCATCACCATATTGTACTTTTTTGCGTATTCCGTCATCCGCTCTACGATGGGGCCCGGTACAGGCTCGGCGGACTCATACCAGGCGCGGTCCTGGCCGGGGCAGAAATAGGGCGTGTTGAATATCTCCTGAAGACAAAGGATCTGGACGCCTTTTTTACCTGCTTCTTCGATATATGGCAGGTGTTTTTGCACCATGGCTTCCTTGATCTCTTCGATCGTGCCTTCTCCTTCTGTTTTAGGCAGGCTCATCTGGATGAGGCCGGATTTGACGATTCTGGGCATTTTATTCGTTTGTTGGTTAACGTTACATAGTTACCGGCGGCCGTCAGGCAAGACCTGTATGGCGACTCCGCCGGATGAACCGGCCGTATCCTTTTTCTATCTTGCACTCTCCCTGGTCGACGGCTACCTGTCCCCTCAACAGGACGGTCTGAACCTTTCCTGTCAGCTGCCATCCTTCATAAGCCGAGTAATCCACGTTCATATGGTGTGTGGCGGCCGAAAGGGTATGTTGACGGTTGGGGTCCAATAAAATAATATCAGCGTCGCTGTCCGGCGCCAGTGTCCCTTTGCGGGGAAAGAGCCCAAAAATTTTCGCCGGATTGGTGGAAGTGAGCTCTACATATTTCTGCAGGCTGATCCTCCCTTTACGTACGCCTTCGCTGTACAGCAGCTCCATCCTGTGTTCGATAGCGGGGTGGCCATTGGGTATCCTGGAGAAATCGTCTTTCCCCATCAGCTTTTGTTCCCACCGGAAAGGGCAGTGGTCAGTAGCTACCACATTCACCAGTCCCTGGTTGATGCCGGCCCACAGTGTCACCTGGTCTTTCTTTTCCCTGAGTGGCGGGCTCATCACCCATTTGGCCCCTTCGAAGTCTTCGCCATAATGGGAAGCGTCCAGCAGAAGGTACTGGATACACGTCTCTACCCATACATGCTGGTTGCGGGTGGTGGCATTACGTACGGCATTGAGAGCTCCTTCGCATGTTAGATGCACGATGTAGCCGGGACAGCCCGTATAATGAGCTATGTCGGCAAATCTGCCTGATGCCTCCGCCTCTGTAACCTCTGGTTGTGATAAATAGTGGTAGCGGGGAGACAGCTTCCCTTCAGAACGATGTCTAGCCACGAGATAGTCGATCATATCGCCATTGGTGGCATGGACAGTCACCAGGCCGCCATGCCGGCGGACTTCCTGCATGAGGGCCGTCATCTGTCTGTCGTCGATCATCAGGGCTCCTTTATAGGCCATAAAGGTTTTGAAGGAAGTAATACCATGATCTTCCACCATTGTCTTTATCTCCGGCCTGGTCCGGTCATTAAAGTCCGTCACTGCCATATGAAAGCTATAATCCCCAACGGCAGTGCCGTTGGCACGGCCATTCCATTCATCAAAGGCTTCCTGCAGCGAATGTCCCTGTTTTTGCAGGATAAAGTCGATGACGGTGGTAGTGCCTCCAAAGAGGGCGGCCCGGGTACCTGTTTCATAACTGTCGCTGGAAAAAGTGCCCATAAAAGGCATGTCCAGGTGGACGTGCGGGTCGATGCCGCCGGGCATCACCAACTGGCCCGTGGCGTCGATGGTCTTATCGGCGGAAACATGCAGATGCTTACCAATGGAAACGATCTTTTCCCCTTCGATGTAGATATCACCGATGAAGTCGTCTGTAGCCGTGATGATCCTGCCGTTAGTAATCAATACTGACATAGTTGACCTGTTTTTTGTAGTTGAAAGAGAGCCGGTAGCAAATGCCGGAGACAAAGAACCCGACAAACCAGGCATAGCTGTATAGGGATATGATCCAGGCCGGCAAAGCATCCGGGCTGATGAGATGAATGGTCGTGAGGAAGCCGGGTATGTTGGGTAGGATACCTAGCAACAGGCTGATGACGGCCCGCCAGTTAATACCGCCAGTATAGGTGTACGCACCCTGAAGTGTGTATAGGTCGCTGAGAGATAGCTGTTGTTTTCTTATAAAGTAATAGTCTGTAATGAGGATACCGCCTACAGGACCTAAAAGACTGGAATACCCCACCAGCCAGGTGAAAATATAACCGCCGGGGTCGGCTATCAGCTTCCAGGGAAAGATCAGGATACCCAGGATACCTGTGATCAGCCCGCCCATGCGGAAATTGATCCGGGCAGGGCTCAGATTGGCAAAGTCATTGGCGGGACTTACAATATTGGCCGCGATGTTGGTAGCCAGAGTAGAGATAGCTACTGCAATCATTGCCAGTGAAATAACTGTCCTGTTCTCAAATTTTCCTGCAAGTACTACCGGATCCCAGATGGGCTGGCCGTATAACAATACGGTAGCGGAGGTCACAACGACCCCGATGAAGGAGAATAAGGTCATGGAAGGGGGCAGACCAATGGCCTGACCGACGCCATGCGCCCGCTGGCTGACTGCATAACGGGTAAAGTCGGGGATATTCAACGACAGGGTCGCCCAGAAACCCACCATGCCTGTAAGGGCTGGTATAAAAAAGGACCAGAATGATGGGCCTTTCAGGTGGGAGGGTTGGGTAAGGATGGGGCCTAATCCGCCATGTACGGAGGTGATGGCCCAGAAAAGCAGCGCAAGGGCCGCCAGGGGGAGAAAGAAAGCCTTAAAGACAAGCAGCTTGCGGATGCTGTCCACGCCCAGCCAGACGACCCACATGTTTAACAGCCAGAATAACAAAAAACATATTGCGGGCCCCGTCTCCAAACCCCATGCAGCAGGAAATATCCGCGGCAATGTCGAAAGACCGGGGATCCACAGCCGTACTGCCTGATAGATGGCAAAACCGCCGATCCAGGTCTGTATGCCAAACCATCCGCAGGCTACGATGGCTCTTAAAAGGGCTGGTATATTGGCGCCCCGCACACCAAAGCTGGCCCGGGCAAAGACGGGGAAGGGGATGCCGTATTTCGCCCCGGCCCGGCCATTGAGGATCATGGGCACCAGCACGATGGTATTGCCAAAAAAGATAGTGAGGATGGCCTGCCACCAGTTCATGCCGCCGCCAATAAGCGAGCTGGCCAGCATATAGGTGGGTATACAAAGACTCATGCTGATCCAGAGGGCAGCATAGTTCCAGGTGGACCAGGTCCTTTTCTCCGCAGGAACGGGAGCCAGATCTTCACTATAAAGGGATGGGGAGCTGTTCATATCTCATGGTTGTATATGCGCATCGGCGATCGTAAGCGCCTCACTGATCATAGCAAGCCCTTCATCCACCTGCTCCCGGGTGATGCTTAGGGGTGGCGCGATAAAGACGTAGTTCCATCTTACGAACGTGTACATGCCCAGTTGCCGGAGACGGGCGGCCACCTGGTTCATTACGGTCATCTCCTCGGGCTTGGCATTGAAGGGGGCCATGGGCTCCCTGGTCGTCCTGTTCTTCACCAGCTCCAGACAGCCCAGGAGTCCGGTATTACGGAAGTCGCCGATGGAAGGGTGAAGCCGCTGCAGCTCGTTCACACGCTGATCCACGTACCTTCCCATTTCCGCGGCATTTTCTATCAGCCCCTCATCTTCATAGATCTTCAGCACTTCCACGCCGGCGGCGCAGGCAACGGGATGAGCGGAGTAGGTAAGCCCCAGCCAAAGGGTACGGTCATTGAAATGATCCGCTATCTTGTCCGTCACGATAAGAGCGCCCAGGGGGAGATAACCCGCGGTGATGCCTTTGGCGGTAGCGATCATATCGGGCACGATGCCGTGCAATTCCGATGCAAACCATTTACCCGTCCTGCCAAAGCCGCTCATCACTTCATCGATGATGAGCAGGATACCATGCTGATCGCATAGAGCCCTGATCTTTTGCAGATAGTCGGGAGGGTATTTGATGCAGCCGGAACTGCCGCTTTCGCCTTCCATAAGGATGGCGGCAATGTTCTCCGGGCCCTCGAACTCTATGACCCGCTGAATATGACTTACACATTCCCGGTGGCAGGTGTTTATTTCTTTTCCCCAGGGGCAACGGTAACAATAAGGATCTTCCACATGAACGACGCCCGGCATCTGCTGGGCATCGGAAGGCAGCTTACGGGGGTCGCCGCCCGCGGTCATGGCGCCGTACGAAGCACCGTGAAATGCCCTGTACCGGGCGATGATCTTATGACGCCCTGTATAAAGTCTTGCCAGCTTGATGGCATTGTCGATGGCGGTAGCGCCGCATACGGTGAAAAGGGTCTTTTGCAGGTTGCCGGGGGCGATCTCCGCCAGCCGCCGTCCCAACTCGCCCCGGGCCCGTGTTACGCAGCTGGGAGTGACATAACTGACCTCCTGCATCTGACGGGTGACGGCGGCGGTGACCCGCTGATTGCCATGACCGATGTTCACATTCATGAGCCCGGATGAAAAGTCCAGGTAACGCCGGCCGTCATAATCATAAAGGTAGACGCCTTCCGCATATTTGACGGCGATAGGATTGATCCCTTTCTGCTTGCTCCAGGAAAAAAGCGTGTAATCAAAGTTATCCTGCAGGATCTCCTGGGACTCGGACATTGTAACAGGGGCAGCCATAAAAATAATTTTTGTTAACTCATCCAATTAATACCCGCTTCGGGGTTCCATTTTATTGTACTCTTTTTCAACCTCGTCCAGAATTCAATGGAACTTTTACCTGTGATATCGCCTACGCCGAATTTGCTTTCATTCCATCCGCCAAAAGAGAAAGGCTCACGGGGTACGGGAACGCCTACATTCACGCCTACCATACCCGCGGAAGCATGATCGATGACATAGCGGGCATACCCGCCATTCTGTGTAAATACGGAGGCTGCATTGCCGTAGGGATTGGCATTTTCGATGGCAAGGGCTTCATCCAGGGTATCGACGCGCATGATACTGATGACGGGACCAAAGATCTCTTCGCGAGCCACAGCCATATCGGGTCTTACCCCATCGATGACCGTGGGACCGACATAGGTCCCTTTTTCTTTCCCGGGGACGGTGGCGCCTCTCCCGTCGACGAGGACCCGGGCTCCTTGTTGTTCCGCCTCGGTGATATAGCGTTCGATCCTCTCTTTTGATTCGGCGTTTATGACGGCGCCCAGGTTACGGCCAGGTATGATGCGGCGGGCCTCCTCGCAGATCCGTTGGATAATATGGTCGACGTCGCCTACTCCCACCATGGCGGAAGCCGCCATACAGCGTTGACCAGCGCAACCGCTCATCGAGGCGGCTACATTTTGAGCCGTCATTTCCGGCTTGGCATCCGGCATCACCAGCAGGTGGTTCTTGGCTCCGCCCAGGGCAAGACAACGTTTAAGATTATGCGTAGCACGCTGGTAGACCAATTTAGCCACTTTTGTCGACCCTACAAAGGAGACGGCTTCTATACCAGGATGATCGCAGATGGCCTCGACTATTTCCTTATCCCCGTTGACAATATTGAACACGCCTTCGGGAAGTCCCGCTTCCTGTAGCAGCGCCGCCAGCTGTGACAGACTCAAGGGCACCTTCTCGGAAGGCTTTATGATCATACAGTTACCCAACGCCATGGCATTGGGCATGGTCCAGTTGGGCACCATTGCGGGGAAATTGAACGGGACGATGGAAGCCACGATACCCAGCGGTGGGTGTTCTGTACGGCATTCCACTCCCTTGCTCACTTCCAGCACTTCGCCCGTCACCAGCTGGGGTAGGGAGGTGGCAAATTCAGTAAGCTCTACACATTTCTCTATCTCGGCAACGGCCTCGCCCAGCGTTTTACCGTTCTCCTCGCTGACCAGCGCCGCCAATTCCTGCATGTGTGTTTCCAGTAAATGTCTGTATCTAAAAAATACCTGTACCCTTTCCTTGATAGGGGTTTTGCTCCAGGCCGGGAAGGCCTGCCGTGCGGCTTTTACGGCCTTGTCGAGATCGGCGGCGGAAGAGCAAGGCATTTCGGCCAGCAGCGTGCCGTCCAATGGGGATATAATAGGCATGCTCCTGCCGTCAACGGCTATAAATTCACCGCCAACGAAGTTCTTCAGGCGACCATATTTGGGTGATGCCATAATCGTTTATTGTACATACAATATAACGAAAAATGGGCAATTACCGTTATCGCGCCGGGCTAACGTTTGTCTGTCGCCCACGGGCGATCACAAGAACCTCAAATTTTTCAGCCCCCGCGGCCGGGAGGAATATCCGGTGGCCCTTTTCGTCGATGGCCAGTGTACGTGCGCTGCGTTTGGTGGTAACATTGGCAACGACGTTAAAGGAGGATGGTGCGCTTTCATGAATGACGGAGAGCGTACCTTCCCCGCAGGAAGCAAAAATATCTTTCAGACGAGGGTCAAAAGCAACTCCGTCGCAGCCATCGCCGATGGGAACTTTTGCAACGATCTTCCCGGTGGCGGCATCCATCACGATCAACTGCTTATCGCAGCCGGCAAACAGCCGTTGGGTCTTCCTGTCAATGGCCAGCCCCGTAGGACTTTCTCCGGGAGACAATGACCAGTTAGCGAGTATCGTCTTATGGACGATGTCCACCACCGTGATCTCGTTTTTGTCCTCGATGTTGATAAAGACCCTGCCGGCCTCATCCGAGACAGCCGTTTCGGGTTTGCCATCCAGGAATACGGTGCCTGTGACCTGCTCGGTAACAGGATCGATGATGCTGAGATCATGACTGCGTCCATTACAGGTGATGATGGTCTTTGTGAAAGGTTCAAAAAAAATGGCATCCGGGTTCTGTCCGGTGGGTATCTGGTTTAACACCCGCCCTGTCTTTATATCAAAGACAGTAACGCTATTGGTACGGCCATTGCTGGTGTATCCTTTGCCCAGGGCCTGACAGAAAGCAATGCCATGGACACCGCTGGTGTTGGGAATAACACCAACGGAATCGCCTTTCTTTTCATCCAGGATCACTACATGGGAGCCATGGGATACATATATTTTCTTGTCGGGCCCCACGGCGATGTAGTCCCATCCGCCGGGACTACCTATATGGAATATTTTTGATACCTGAAAGTCGTGAGGCTGGGCGCTGGCCAGACTGGACGACAACAAAAGGATCGATGTGGCAAGCAGAGAACTACGCAGACGAGACATATGGGGATTGGGTTTGTTGAGCATGGGTTAGCCATTGTCCGGTAACGAAGGAAGTTCCTTTGGCTCCTCCTTATCTTTTTTAAACTCCAGTTTCCCGAACTTATAGGTAAAGTTAATACCAAAGGACCGATAAGGCAACTGTTGGAGGGAGTGCAGCGTAAAATGCCCGCCGGTGACGGATGTTTCCTGTTTGACATTGGCCGCAAAGGGATTGGTGGCGGAAAAGGCAATGCTCCCCTTTTTATTCCATACCTGCTTCCGGAAAGCAAGATTATAGGTGGTAAAGGAAGGGTAGCGTCCCTGGAGCTCATTGCGACGGGAATTGAAATTGCCAAAGAATTCCAGCACAAAAGTATTGCTCAGCTGATACGTGGCGTTCATATTGAGCCGGTAGTTAAAACTCGTGACATTGCTGCCGCCCAGAGCGCCGGTGGTGATGTACCTGTCAAAGAAAGAAAGGTTGCTGCGGATGTTGACCTTGGGCCCCAGCGGCACAGAACCAAAGACGTTCAATCCATAGTTGTCTTCCGCTCCCACATTCATCGGGATGCTGACGGAGGTATTGGTGTACACGGAGTCTCCGATGGTATAGGTTGGATAATAGGTAATAAAGGGCTGGATATCGTGTATCTGGTGATGGTAGAACAGGACGACGTTGAGGGCAACGCCTTTTTCAAAGGATTTACTCCAGGTGAGCTCGATATTATGGGTGATTTCAGGCTGCAGATAAGGGTTACCCGTGGTAATGTTCTTCGGGTCGCTGGCGTTGATATATGGGTTTAGCCACCGGTAATTAGGCCGCTGGATCCTTTTGGTATAGGCTATCTTGATCGTCTGGTCATTCTCAAAGCTATGGGAAAGGATGAGAGATGGTGCGAAGGTATTGTACCCGGGGATATGGGCGCCGGAGGACTTGCTGAATACGGCGTCTGTCTCCGTCCGTTCGTACCTGAGCCCTCCTTTCACGTCAAGCCAGTTGAAGATCGGGAAGGTAAGGGATGCATAGCCTGCGTACACATGTCTGCCGTAAGACAGTGCGTTGGATTGCCCGGTGTCATAGGCATAGTGGCCGGAGACAGGGCTTAATGTATATACGGAGGAAGCGCTGGCAATCTGTCTGATCTGTATCCTGCCGCCCGTCTCCAGCTTTATTTTTTCGCTCAGGGGCTGTACATAATCCAGCCGGAAGTTTGTTTCATGATCGTGCCCGTCGCTGTTGCTGTTGGAGCCTGCAAAAGTGGAATCACCTGTAGGCAGGCTTTGCGCCTGATGATAAGCCGAGTGGTTGTTGCCATAGCTGCCGTCGTAGGATATGTTCAATTCTCTGTCCTCTTGTGCAAATGTTCGTTTGTAGCTGAGGCTGTAATCAAGAGAGTGCCCCTGGAATCGGCTGCCGGACAGGACAAAAGAGCTGAAGGTTGATACGGGTGTGCCGGACGGATCATACCCCGTCTGCTGCTGGAGAAAGGAGCCATTATTCCTGTTACCAAAATTATCATAGCCGATGTTGCCGGATAACGTATTGCGATGGTCGATACTCCATTCAAAGCCAAGCCCGGATTCATAACCCTGCCGGTTGAATCTACTGCTGCCTTGTTGCTGCAGTCTGTCTTTTGTCCCTGTGGCCGTATCTTCGGAGAGCCGATCGGAACTATTTACCCTGGTAGAACGTAGCTGTGCATTGCCGCTGAAGAAGGCATTCAATCCGAAATTACCACGGCGGGCATTCAGGTTTAGCGAACCATTTTCTAGCCGGGTGCCGGCTGTGAGACTGATATTGCCGTTGATCCCGCGGAGCCTGTTCTCTTTCAGGACAATATTGATGATGCCGCCTGTGCCTTCAGCATCATATCTGGCTCCGGGCGTAGTGATGACCTCGATGTTCTTTATCTGGCTGGCCGGGATGGATTGAAGGGCGTCTGCCAGGTTGTTGCCAAAGATGCTGGAAGGTTTGCCATTGATAAGAAAAAGGACGTTGGAGTTGCCTTGCAGCTGGACATTGCCATCCACGTCTACGGACACCATCGGCACTTTTTTCAGGATGTCGGTGGCTACCCCGCCCTGGGAGGTAATGTCTTTTTCCGCATTGTAGACCATCTTATCGATCTTATTCTCCACCAACCCCTTGGATGCAGTGACCGTCACGGTCTGAAGCGCCTCCTGTTTTTTCGTCAGGAGAATATCCGCCAGCGTGAAGGGTTTTCCGGTGAGGGCAATGGCATCGATAGACCGGGGTTGGTAGCCGATAAACCCGACTGTAAGGATATAGCTGCCGGGAGGTAGGCCGTCGATCGTAAAGACACCTTTATTATTGGTGGTTGCGCCATTGACAGGCCGTGCAATACCTGCGACATAAAGGGTAATGGTAGCATATTCCACGGGACTCTGTGTCAGTGAGTCGAGGATACGGCCGGTGATCCTGCCCTTGCCGGCGTTTGTCTGCTGCTGGGCTGTAAGAGATAAGGACAGTGATATGGCTGCGAACAAGAGGCAAGGAAGCTTCATGTCACAAGTTAACAAGCCTTTCTGATAAAATCCTGTAGGCGGATCAACTTACCCTTTTCCCATGCAACAGCATATCGACGGCCTGGTCGAGGCTGCCGGCACGGGTGATGGCCCCGCCATTGACAAAGAATATCTCGTCCGCATTCTCAATAGTATTAAGACGGTGAGCGATGATGACACGGGTGGTGGTATCCGGTAATTTCTGCAGGATATCTTCCAGCATTTTTTCGGTGATGGTATCGATATTGGCCGTCGCTTCATCCAATATGAGCAGCTCGGGGTTGCGAAGTACGGCCCGCATAAAAGCTATCAGCTGCCGTTGTCCCAGGCTGATGCCGTCTCCGGAAGCCACCGTGGTGTCAAGACCCGCGTCAAAACGGGACAGCAGCGTCTGCAGGTTGGCCTTTTCGATGACGGCTGCTAATTCCTCATTGGAGAGGTCATGGTATTGTTCATTGCCGTACAGGATGTTGTCCCTTACAGTCCCGGAGAATAAAAAGGGTTCCTGCAGGATAAACCCTATTTTCCGGGTCCTTTCCGCGGCTGTATAGGAACGCAGATCCCTACCGTCCAGCAGCACTTTGCCCGCAGTGGGATCATAGAGCCTGGCAATAAGACTGGCGGTGGTTGTCTTGCCGCCACCCGTGGGGCCTACCAATGCATAGGTCTTCCCTTTCTCCATCCGGAAACTGTTGTTATGCAGCACTTCAGTACCGTCCGGGTAATGAAAGGACACATGCTGGAATTCCAGCAGCGCAGGTGCGGCGCCGGCCACCGACAATACTGCTTCCGGGGCCACCGTGGCCAGGTCGGACTCCAGATTTAATATCTGCGAGACACGGTCCCAGGCGGCGAGCGCTACCTGGAAACTGGCCCAGAGCGCCGCCATCTGACGCAGCGGGTCATAGAAACTCGTCACATAGGCAAAAAAGCTGATAAGGAAGCCGGTAGTGAAGTTACCGGAAGTTATAAGGTAAATGCCATAGGTCAGCATAATAAGCTGTCCCAGGCTGGATGCCAGGCTATAAACGGGCATAAAGATATTGTTGGCCAGGCCCGCTTTTATCGCAGAGGAATATTGGCCTTTATTGGCCTTGTCAAAACGCTTCCTGAAATAGTCACGACGGTTGAAAGCGATGATCACCTTAAAATTATCCAGGCTTTCCTGGATCTCGGCGCTCAGACCACCCACGCTTTTTAGGTTTGCGGCATTTTTTCGTTTGACCCAGGGTGTGACCAGTTTGGTAAAGATCCACATGAGCAGGGCAGGGGAAAGGGTGGCCAGCCCCAGCCGGAAATTGAGCACCAGCAGGGCAATGCCGGCTCCTATAATGATAAAGATACTGGAGACGAATTGCATAAGGGACTGGGAAAAAAACTGGTTGATCTTATCCGTATCGCTGTTTACCCGGGAGATCAGGTCACCGGCCTTGTTCTGGGCAAAAAAGGCATTTGGCAATTCCTGCAGCTTATTGAATAAAGTATTGCGAAGCTTGAACAGGAGATGCTGGCCAAAGCTGCCCATGAGGGTCGTACGAAGATAGACGCAGACCAGCACTCCGCCATAGATCAGCAGGAGAAATCCGCAGTTTCTCAGAATGCCATTGAAATTCTGGCTGTTCCGGATATATTTATCGATGGTGCGGCCGATGATATAAGGTCCCACCATGGTAAGACCCGAATAAGCAAGAATGGCGATCAACGCCCAGATCAATACGTTGCGTTTTTCGGGCAACAGGTTGATCAGCTTACCCAGGGCCTTCCAGTTGGAGGTCTTTTTGGGCTGCTGGCCGGCAATAGCATTAAGATTGTAATTCGTGTTGCTCATAATGACTGGTGCTACGTTGTGATTGATAGATCTGAACATATTCCGGGCAGGTGTCCATTAATTCCTGGTGCGTGCCGGAAGCAATTATTTCGCCCTCCATCAGCAGGATTATTTGCTGATAGTCTTCGATGGATGCGATCTTTTGGGTCACCGACAGCAGGGTGATACCCGGATAGTTGCGGCGTACATTCTCCAATATCTTCTGTTCGGTGCTGGTATCCACGCGGGCAGTGAAGTCGTCCAGCAGCAGCACCCGGGGATTGATGGCCAGGGCGCGGGCCAGCATGATACGCTGTTTTTGTCCGCCGGAAAGACTGGTCCCTCTTTCGGATACGATGGTCTCCAGTTTGTCCGGAAGCGCGTTTACAAAATCGTGAAGTTCTGCCGTATCGATGGCCCTTTGCATATCCTGCTCCGTCACCGTCTCGTTGAACGCGATGTTCTCTCTTATGCTCATGTTGAAGATGATGCTGTCCTGGAACACGAATCCTACTTGTTTGTGGAATGTCTCTTTTTCATATTCTGCGATAGGATGGCGGTCATATTCGATAGCCCCTGTATTGGGTCTTGTCAGGGCAGTGAGCAGGTGCAGCAGCTGCGTCTTGCCCGCAGCCGTGGGTCCGATGATCGCTGTCCGGGCCCCTGCGGGGACAGTAAAGGAAATATCTTTCAATACTGTCTTATCCTTATATATCACCGATACGTCTTTTACAGTGATCTCGCCTTTCAATGCTGTTTTCAACGTCCCCGTCTCCACCGGATCGGGTGCATTGAGGACGCCGTTGATACGGGCATAAGACGCCTGGGCCTGGGCGATAACATTGCTCATAAACCCGATGATCAGGATGGGGAAGATGAGCATGGCCAGGTAATTATTAAAGGCGGAGAAATCGCCCAGCGACATAGAACCCGTGATGACAAAATGACCTCCCAGGGCCAGGATGGATAGGGTCGCCATGTTGGCCGTAAAGATAATGACGGGGATGAGGGCGGCGAAAAGCCGCAGGATACTCAACCCGATCCCCATTGCTTTACTGTTGGCATCCAGGAATTTGTTATACTCCAATTGCTGAGAATTGATCACCCGGATGATGGCGGCGCCCAGTATGCTTTCATTGATCACCTTGTTGAGCCGGTCAATGACCTCTCTGGCTTTCAGAAATAAGGCCCTGACCTTACGCAGCACTATAAAAAAGGTAACCCCGATAATGGGGATGGTGGCGATAACGATGAGCCCCAGTTTCCAGTTGATGGTCATCACGAGGATACTGACCCCAATGATGGTCACCAGCGAAGAGAGGATGGACACAATGGCCTGGGCCACATACATTTTGATGGAGTCGACGTCAGCCGTCAGATTGGTCAGCAGCTTGGAGGAACTGGTCGTTTGAAGGAATTCATAGCTCTGCCGGGAGATCTTCTCCGACAGACGGGTCCGCAGATCGCGGGCGACTCTTTCCGACGCAAAGGTCTGTACGATACTTTGCAGATAAGCAAAGATAAAGACACCGATCGTCACGGCCAGGAACTGGACGACGATGTTATGCATGTCCAGTTGGCGCTTGTCGAATGCATCGATGGCTTTGCCGATGATCTTTGGCAGCGCCAGGCTAAGGCCATTGCTCAATAAAGCTAAAAAAGCCAATAGGATAATGAGTCCTCTGTATGGTTTCAGCAGGGTGGACAAGCCGGGGCCTTTTGGTGGTCGTTTGCTCTTTTCCATGGGGTGTAAAATTAGGAAAATAAGGGTAGGAGGAAAGGGGAGATAGTTCAATCACCCAAAAAGGCCGGTGAAAAGGGGGGATAGATCGGCGAAAATGACGCAAACGTTTGCTTTCCCCTTTAGGACGGAAGACGCAAAAAATCTCCGTACATTAGGTGTAAGGTATGACCAAGGACGCTGCTTATATTCTATTTACAAGATTATCCCTGAGAGAGGATGAGGAAGCGCTTGCCGGGCTCCATCACATATATTTTTATAGATTATATAAACTGGCCTGCTCGATCATTGGAGACACAGCAGTCGCGGAGGAGATCGTAAACGACGTATTCCTGCGGATATGGCAAAGGAGGGAGCTGTTGAAGGATGTCGCCAATCCCGAGCTCTATCTGTTGAAATGCACCCGTAACAGGAGTTTGGAGATCCTGCGTTCCCGACGGGCTTCAATCCTGTCCGCGGAGGAGGATGAGCTGCACGATTTTCCCGTTCAGTGGGAATTAAGTCCTGAGCAGCTGCTGATCTCTTCGGAGATGGTACGATATATAAATAAGGTCATCGATCAGCTGGCGCCCAGATGTAAACTCATATTCCTTTTGGTAAAAGAAAGCAATCTCAAATACAAGGAAGTGGCCGAGCTGTTGAATATCTCCGTCAAGACCGTCGAAGCCCAAATGAGCATCGCATTAAAGAAGATCAGCCTCTCCGTGCCCCTCACTTTTCTCCAACATTAATTTTTTCTTAAGTCTTTTAGGGGTATACCCCCATTTCCTGCATCAGCCTTATCGGACGGGTTCCGAAATTTATTTATGATGGCAGATAAAGGGAGACTATGGGAATTACTTGCTAAGCAATACGACGGCCAGATCACGGGGGAAGAGCTCCGCGAATTGCAGTTGCTGTTGCAGCAGCAGGATACGGTCCCTTATGGGGAGCTGTTGTCCGAGCTGAAAGGGCTTACCTTACGTCCTTTCCATGAGGACAAAGCAGCAAAAGACAGGAGTTTGTCAGCCATTATGCAGTCCGTACGGGAAGAGACGGACATCATCAAAGCTCCCCGTAATGGGAAAAGAAAGCTTTTTGGCTGGGCCGCCGCAATCCTGGCAGCAGCCCTTGTCACCATCTTCTTTGTCCAGAAAAGCAAAAGATCCACCGGCGGCGAACCATTTGACCGCATCGTCACCAAGACAGGCTCAAAGACCCTGATCAATCTGCCGGATAGCTCAACGGTGGTGTTGAACAGCGCCTGCCAGTTTGCGTATAACAAGGACTTTGGCGTAAAAAAGCGTGAGATGCAGCTGACAGGAGAGGCTTATTTTGACATACATGGCAATCCTGATATGCCCCTGATCGTACATGCGGGTAATGTCATCATCCGGGTGCTGGGGACGGCCTTTAACGTACGGGCTTATGCGGAGGACAGTTTTGTGGAAGCCACGCTCGTCAGAGGAGTCATCGAAGTCAGCTTGAAGACCGACCCTGAACGGAAGATCTTATTAAGACCCAACGAAAAGATCGTCATTCGTAATAAAACAGCGGAAACCACCCCGCCGGCGGACAGCGGCAGATCAAAAAGCCGTGAAGAAGTGATCCGTGTGACACAGGTGGAGCCTGACCCCAGGGACAGTTCTTATATCGAGACGGCCTGGATGAAGGAGAAGCTGGTATTCAGGAAGGAGCCCTTTGCCTCCCTGGCCAGAAGGATGGAACGATGGTACCAGGTGCGGATCGTATTTGCCGACACCAGTCAGCAATCATTGTTTTTTACAGGTTCTTTTGAAAAGGAGACGGTGGGAGAAGCCCTGGAGGCTTTGCGCCATTCCGCGCCTTTTTCCTATGATATGAACGGTAAGACCATTACTATTACCAGGGGTAAATAAAAACAAAAGAGAGGTGTTTGCGTCACCTCTCCGGAGTTATCAACAGGCATAAGCCTATTACTAACTTAATCAAATCAAAGGTATGCATTTTACCAGAACAACTGCATTCCCCGGGCGAATTATTGCCCGGCGTAAACTACTGTTTATCATGAAAATAACAGCATTATGCATGGTGCTGGCCGGGGTCCATCTCTCTGTATGGGCCTTTTCCCAGAAGACGATCAGCCTTGCCGTCGACAAAGAGCCTTTATCCAATGTGCTCTCGCTGATCGAACAAAAGTCCGGCTACAGGTTTCTCTACCAGTATAAAGAGATGTATGACTCGAAAAGGGTCAGCCTGAAAGTGGAGGAAGCGCCATTGGATTACGTGCTTTCGCTCGTCTTAAAGGGTACTGGCCTGGACTATTCCATCAATGGCAATAATCTCATCGTCCTGAGCGAACGTCAGCAGACGGAGGTTGCGGCGCCTCCCATAACGGGGATCATACATAATGAGCGGGGTGAGCCGCTGGCGAATGTCTCCGTGATCATAAAAGGAACGTCCAGGGGCACCCAGACCAATACAAAAGGATATTTCAGCATCCTGGTCGAAGAAGGAGATACCCTGCAATTCTCCTTTGTAGGATACGAAACCCAGTGGTTAAAGGCGGACAAACATTCCACCTTCGAGATCATTTTAAAAACATCCAACCAGCAAATAAACGAAGTGGTAGTGGTAGGCTACAGCGACAAGCGCAAGAGCGAGCTTACCAGCGCCGTCACAGTGGTATCGGCAGAGAAATTAAAGGACGTTACCACCAATGATATAGGATCGATGTTGCAAGGCAAGGTAGCGGGCCTTCAGGTAGTCAACAGCTCGGGAGCGCCTGGGTCTGCGGCGGAGATCCGGCTGAGGGGTGTCTCTTCCGTCAATGCTTCCCAAAGCCCCTTGTTTGTGGTAGACGGGATCATCGGCGGCAACTATGACCCGAATGATGTGGAAAGCGTGACGGTGTTGAAGGACGCAGGCGCAACGGCCATGTACGGATCACAGGCCAACGGCGGGGTGATCATTATTACTACCAAAAAGGCCGCCGCCGGTAAGACACGTTATGAATTAAAGATAACGCAGGGGCTTCGCACCCCCGATTTCGGAGAGATGAAGATGATGTCGGGCAGCCAGCTGTACGAACAGCAAAAACAGTATTACCGGGATTATATCCCCGGTGATACGGGTAACTCGTTCAAGATAGACATCCTGAAATTCTACAATGAAAGACCGCTGAGTCTCCGCGACCGGAATTACAACTGGCTGACAGCGACCTTTAAGCATGCCCCGATGACCAACCTGTATGCCTCGGCCAGCGGACGTACAGAGAAGGCGGAGTATTATATAGGGCTCTCGTATTACAACGAGAAGGGCACCTTCTTAAATACAAAATATCAGCGTCTTAATGTCCGTGCAAACTCCACCTATCATTTCAACAAGGCGATAGCCGTCACCAACAACATCAATATCAGCGGCACGACAGGCAAGAGCTATGACTATAATGACGTATACTACGCCTATCTCAATATGCCCTGGGATAACCCCTATGATAGTACAGGTAAGCCGGTGTACGTAGACGGCAGCTCCACCTTCAAATGGTGGTCAAGAGATAAAGTCAATCCTATTCATACCATCCAGAACTCCAATCACCCCTATAAGAACTTCGACGCCAACTATGATCTCAACGCCAACGTGACCCTAACGCCCTGGCTGTCGATCACCAGCACGAATCGTGTGTCGGCCAACTATTTTAAGAGCAGCACCTATTATTCTCCGCTGACGGCGGGGCAATATCACGGGACGGGTTATCTCACCGAGTCAAATACATTGAGCTATGGCTACATTTCCAACGACCTGTTAAAGTTCAATTTCAACCTAGGTCCTCACCGCATCAGCGGCCTGGCCGGGGTCGCTTTTGAAGGCAGCCATACGGAGATCAACGGAGCATCAGGGAAAGGTCTGCCTGTCGGTCTGCAGGTGCTGAATGTTGTCTCCAATAGTCAGGCGGTCAATGGCAACAACGATATAGCCACGCTCGTCTCCTATATCTCACAGGTGAATTACAGCTACCTGGATAAATATTTTCTTACGGGTTCTTACAGGATAGACGGTTCCTCCGCCTTTCCTTCCAGCAATCGTTATGCGAAGTTTCCTTCCCTGAGCGCAGCCTGGCTGATGAGCAAGGAGGATTTTCTGATAAGCAACCGGATCGTAAATCTTATGAAGCTGCGGCTCAGTTATGGCATTACGGGTATGCAGGATATCGGATCTTCCCGCTATCTGGGGCTGTATTCATTATCGAGTCAGTACAACGGCCTGATAGCGGCTACGCCTTCGCAGCTGCCCAGCCCGAACCTCACCTGGGAAAGCAAGCATCAATGGGATGCCGGCTTTGATCTGGGTTTGTTCAAACGCATCGAGCTGACGGTGGACGTATATAACAACATTACAAAGAACCTGCTGTTACAGGTATCCCAGCCCTTGTCCGTGGGATTTGAGAACCGCTGGGAGAACAGGGGAGAGGTTGTCAACAAAGGTCTGGAGATAGGGTTAAGCACCATCAATATCAAATCTCATGATTTTGAATGGCGGACTGATTTTTCTATCAACTGGAACTCAAACAAGCTGCGGCAATTCCCCGCCGTCAGCATCACAACCCAATCTACCTGGGCTATTTCGCAGATCTATCGCAACGGAGGCAATCTTTATGAGTTCTATATGCCCAAATGGTTGGGTGTCGACCCGCAGACTGGGGCGCCTTTGTGGGAACAGCTCACAAAAGATGCATCGGGCAAGATCATCAACAGACAGGCTACCTCTAATTACGACAGCGCAACTTACCAGGAATCAGGGAACCCATTGCCCAAATTCCAGGGCGGTATGACCAACTCCTTCCGGTACAAAGGGATTACCTTAAGCGTCAATGCCTATTTTCTTTCCGGCAACAGGATTTTCAGCAATGCCCTGCGGTTTACCGAGAACGATGGCAGCGAACCTTACTACAACCTGGCTGTCCTGCCGAAAGGATATAAGGTATGGACCAAGCCGGGAGATATTGCCAGCGAGCCCAGTCCGCAGAATTCCAACAATTCCACCCAGACCTCTACCCGCTATCTCAAGGACGGCAGCTTTATCGCTATCAGGAATATCACCCTGGCTTATGATCTGCCCAAGGCAGTCATACGGCGGCTAAAGCTGGATGGTATCACCGTCTCCTTGTCGGCGGACAATGTCTACCGGGCGACAAAGTTCTTTGGACAGGACCCCCAGACGACCATTACCCCCGGGGTATATGTGATGCCCGGCGTGTCGGACTTTAAGTATCCCAACAACAGGCAGTATCTCTTCAACATCGATTTCAGGTTCTGATAAAAATATTCATACCATGCGTACAAAAATATTCTGGACATTATCACCCCTGTTGCTGCTGCTGGCATCCTGCGTAAAGGATGTTACGCCCAGCGACGCCATTACGACGGCTACGCTCACCAATTCCGCGGAAGGATTAAAAAATGCGGTAAATGGCGCTTATGCGCTATTCAAGGACCATGTGTCTTTCGCCGGATCGACCAACAGTAACAATATGTACCTGCGGCAGTATTTTCAGCTGTCCGACTTTGCCAGCGACGACATCGTCTGCGGTCAGACGACGACGGACGATCTGTTCTACAGCTTTTCCCTGGGGCATTTGCCGACGCAGACCAACACACGGTACTTCTGGTATATCTCTTATAAGATCATCAGCGATGTCAATACGGTAATAGAATCCGCTGAAAAGGTGACAAGCCCGGACGATGCGACAAAACAGCTGTTGGGGGAATGTTATTTTCTGAGGGCTTTCGCCCATTTCAATCTCGTCCGTCTCTATGCGATGCCGTATACGAGCTCGTCCACAGGGGCAGGCGTCATTCTAAGGACTTCCACCAGCGACCCGGCCCTGAAGGCGCGGTCCACGGTCCAACAGGTGTATCAGCAGGTCATTGCAGATGCAGCAAAAGGCGCGGACCTGATGGTGCAGGGCAGGGGCGTGCAGTATGCCACCCGGGAGGCCGCCTGGGCCCTGTTATCGAGGGCCTATCTGTACGAAGGTAATAACGACAGCACCATCTACTATGCCAGTAAAGTCATCGGCAGCGGGAAGTTCAGTCTTGCCACGGCGGCAACTTATCCCGCCTTGTTTGCCAATGCGCCGGCCAGTCCCGAAACCATTTTCTGCATCGCCTTCACCACTGCGGAAGACTACGGAAAATTCGGGTCCATCGCGTCCATGATCTATTCGGACGGCAACTCGGGCTGGGGTGAAGAATTTGCTTCTCCTTCCCTCAGGGACAGTATGTCTGCTCATCCGGAGGATGTACGCTGGAAGTATATCGTGCCGCTGAAAGACAACAATGGAGTAATCCAGAAAAAGAATGGCATCGAGATCTATTATATCACCAAATTCTCCTTCCAGGGTGGAAGCCCTACCCTGAGTTCGCCCGTGATGTTCCGGTTATCAGAATCGTACCTGAACAAGGCCGAGGCCGAAGCCAAAGCAGGACAAACGGCTGCGGCGCTTGATGACCTGGATATGATCCGTAAGAACAGGGGGTTGAGTGGAAGCCTTTATAATGGTGTCGTACCTGCCGGCTATACAGCGCTCGACCTTGTGTTGAACGAGCGGCGTATCGAGCTGGCCTTCGAAGGGCACCGGATCTTCGATGTTTATCGCAACAAACGGAGCCTTAACCGTACTTACTGGGGCTATCACCTGCCGGGGCTGAAAGAGACGGACATCGATCTGTCCAAACAGCCGACGGGCTATTCGAATATGATCGTCACGCCCGACAACCCCAAGATCATCTATTATATCCCCATCGATGAAGTGCAGACCAATACACTGTGTACGCAAAACCCATAAAAATCATCATCATGACACGCACAAAAATAACTATATATATACTCGCCTGTTGCTGGCTGTGCTCCTGTAAAAAAGATGCAGCGCCACGCCCTCCCGACGTGATCTACTCGTACACGACGAGTGACGACGGCTTTACCATCACTTTCACCAACCAGACGGATGCCGCCTCCTACCAATGGGATTTTGGTGATGGAGCAAGTTCTACGGATAAAAACCCCGTACACACCTACCCCAAAAAAGGGAAATATGTACCCACCCTGTATATTACTACAGCCGGCGGTGTCAAGGCCGAAGGCTCCACTGTCATCCATATCGCAAAATCTTCTCCGATAAAATTGGATGATAATTCTTTGTCGGACTGGGATGCAATCACCCAGAACGTGGTGACAAGGGGGCCAAAGGGAGGGACCTTTCAAAAGGCGAAGTTCGATTACAACAGCGACAATGTCTTTTTCTATATCGAGATGACTTCTACTCCCGCTGATATTTTTGACTTCTATCTGGATGCGGATAATAATCCAGCCACCGGCCTGCTCACCGGTACTTTCACCGGTGGAGCCTATGATATATTGCTGGAAGGGGCCATGCTGCACAACTGGCTGGACCCGTTTTATTTTTCAGGCGCCACGCAAACCTCCTGGGGTTGGAGCCAGCAGAGCATCGCCGACTTTTATCAGATAGGTACGGTCGTTCAGGACGGCGCCACGCTGAAATTTGAAGGGGCCTTCCGGCGGGCAAAGCTAAAAGGCCTCACCGGCCAGGGGCTTCGCATCGCGTTTACGATCACCAAGAGCGATTGGAGCGCAACGCTGGGTTCGATGCCGGACCAGGGTTCGAACGCCATATTCCTTGACATGAGCGAATAAAAATATTTCATATGAAGTTTTACTCATTGATGGCGCTGCTATTGGCAGGCGGCAGTTTTTGCTCCGTCCTGTCCTGCGACAAGCTGGAAAAGCCGGTGCTCTATACACCCCCGCCTGTCGATACAATACGTTATACAGCCAGCGATTCCGATTTTGCCAATCCCGAGCGGGGATTTTACCGGGCCACGGAAACACATGCCAATAATTATACATCCCTGAATGTGGATCAGTTGAAAGCCTGGCGAAACCTGCAACAGGCGGATGGCGGCGGGATCTATAAGATTTACAGCACACTGGTATTCCGCAGCTTTGTGCTCGATGGGCTCACAGGCAGCGCCCTGCCGGCAGATCTGCTGGATAAGATCAAGGCGGATTTTGCCGCGGCACGGGAGGCCGGCGTCAAGCTGATACCCCGTTGGTCCTATACAACCTCCACCCATGCCGGCAGTTGTCCCGGAGGAGGTATTTGCCCTCCCTACGGAGATGCACCAAAGAATATAGTCCTGCAGCATATCGCACAGTTGAAACCTATCCTGCAGGATAATGCGGACGTCATCGCCTGTATGCAGATGGGTTTTGTCGGCATCTGGGGGGAGAATTATTATTCCGACTATTTTGGCGATCCCTCCTCCAATGGACAATCCAAACTGCTGGACAGCAATTGGCGGGATAAGATCGAGGTCTTAAAAGCCATATTGGATGCTTTGCCCGTCAGCCGTATGGTGCAGGTGCGTACCCCGCAGATGAAACAGCGATATGTGTACGGCATAAATGCGCCCGTGGCTTCAGCCGCCTTGACGGATGCAGAAGCTTTTTCCGGCGGGGACAAGGCCCGCATCGGCTTGCACAACGACTGCTTCCTGGCTGGGGTGGGAGATTACGGCACTTACGACGATTATGGCAACTCGTCTACCCCCAGCGGGTCAGCCATTGCCGTACTGGAAGCTTACGCACAAGCTGATAATAAATATACGGCGGTAGGTGGTGAGACTTGTGATGACACCTATAGCCCGCAAAACGATTGCGAGACGGCAGGCATGGCGCAGACGGTCATGAGCGGTCTTCATTACAGCTTTCTCAACTGCGCGTATAATAACGACGTGAACAACGATTGGGTAAATGGAGGGTGTATGGAGAATATCAAAAAGAACCTGGGGTATAGATTTGTTTTATTGAATGGTGTTTTCCCCGGTCAGCCGGTGAAGGCAGGCATGCAATTCAAATTCACCCTTAACCTCCGGAATGATGGATATGCTTCTCCTTATAATCAACGTCCGGCCAGGCTGATCCTGCGTGCGAGGAACGGAGGTAAAGAATATGTCTTTAATTTGTCGGCGGATGTGCGGAGGTGGTACAGTGGGGCGGTGTCAGTGACGGAGACCGTCAGTACGGATGTGTCCCTTCCAAAGGGTGCTTACGATCTCCTGCTTTCCCTGCCGGACGCCGCAACTTCTCTTGGCGGACGGATAGAGTACGCCATCCGGTTGGCGAATAAGGATGTATGGGAGGCAGCTACGGGGTATAATAAACTAAATGCGACTGTGACTATTAATTGATAGACAGGACAGTCCGGGATGGCGGTTATTAAGTTTCTGTTTACAATTGCTGCGCCTATATTTGCACCATGCGTAAACATTTACTCCTTTTGCTGGCCGCCGTCCCGGTACTTGCCGTTGCTCAGTCTTCTCCTGACGAAAATCTGGTACAGTATGTCCGCCCCATCATCGGCACTCAGCGGATGGGCCATGTCTATCCCGGCGCTACCGTACCTTTTGGCATGGTACAGTTAAGCCCGGATACGGACACCATTCCCTATGAGATGAATGGGAAATATAATCCGGATGTCTATAAATACTGTGCGGGTTATCAGTATGACGATAAGACCATCGTCGGATTTAGCCATACGCATTTCAGCGGCACGGGCCATTCGGACCTGGGCGATTTCCTTATCATGCCCACCGTAGGGGCGTTAAAGTTAAATCCCGGCGTCGCGGATCAGCCTCGCAGCGGGTTTCGCTCCGCCTTTTCCCATACAACGGAGACGGCCGAAGCCGACTACTACAAGGTGAAGCTGGACGATTACAATATACTGGCAGAACTGACCGCCAGTACGCGGGTGGGCATGCATCAATATACTTTTCCCGCTACGGACCAGGCGCATATTATCCTGGACATGATGAGCGGCATCTACAACTATGAGGACAAAAATGTCTGGACCTTTGTCCGGGTGGAGAATGATACGCTGGTGACGGGCTGGCGGCAGACCAATGGCTGGGGCAGGACCCGGACGGAATACTTCGCGCTTAGCTTTTCAAAACCCTTTATACAATATGGCGCCGCGAATTATGGCAAAAAGCAAGTGTATCGGGGCTTCTGGGGCAAGTTCAACCAGAATCATAACTTTCCCGATATCGCCGGCAAACAGATCCGTCTGTATTTCGACTTTCGTACAGCCGAAGGAGAAAAGATCAAGTTAAAAATGGCCCTGTCTTCCGTCAGTACCGAAGGCGCTTTATTAAACCTGCGGGCCGAAGTGCCGGGTTGGGATTTCGAACAGGTAAAAAAAGAAGGCCAGGCCTCCTGGAACCGCGAATTGGCAAAGGCCCGGATCGATGCCGCCAGAGAGGAGAAGGAGAACTTCTACACTTCGCTATATCATGCCTTTATCAATCCAACAGTTTATATGGACGTGGATGGCAGCTATCGTGGTCTGGATCAGGTAAACCATAAAGCAGAAGGCTTTGTCAACTATACCACCTTTTCTTTGTGGGATACACATCGTGCATTACACCCCCTTTTTAATATCCTGGAGCCTGCCAGGAATGCGGACATGATCAAAAGTATGCTGGTGCATTTCGATCAAAGCACACAGCACATGCTGCCTATCTGGTCGCACTATGCCAATGAGAACTGGTGTATGTCGGGTTATCACAGCGTGTCGGTCATTGCGGACGCCATCGTAAAAGGCAACACCCCCTTCGATGCAAACAAGGCCCTTGACGCCTGTATCGCCACGGCCGGGCACCGGGACTTTATGGGTCTGGGCGCCTACATCGATAAGGGATATGTACCGTCAGAGAACAGCGGGACATCGGTGTCCAACACATTGGAATATGCCTATGACGACTGGAGCATTGCGCAGGCCGCCAAAAAGCTGGGCAGAATGGACGTCTATACCACGTTTCTCAAACGCTCGGAGAACTATAAGAACGTATGGGATGCCTCCATCGGGTATATGCGGCCCCGGCTTTCCGATGGCAGCTTTAGAAAGGAATTCGATGTGCTCAGCACGAATGACCAGGGATTCATCGAAGGGAATGCCTGGAACTACAGTCTGTATGTGCCGCATGACCCGGCCGCATTGATCACCATGATGGGCGGGAAACAACGTTTTGTCCGGCATCTCGACTCCCTGTTCACCATGGATCTGCCGGATAAATTCTTTGCCGAGACAGAGGATATCACCCGGGACGGCATCATTGGCAATTATGTACATGGCAATGAACCTTCGCACCATGTAGCCTATCTGTACAACTGGACGGACCAGCCCTGGAAGACGCAGGAGCGGGTGCGGATGATCCTGAAAAAACAATATCGTAATGCTCCGGACGGTCTTGGCGGCAATGATGACTGCGGACAGATGAGCGCCTGGTATATCTTTAGCACATTGGGCTTTTATCCCGTAGCGCCGGGCTCCGACCAATACGCATTAGGCAGCCCTGCTGTAAACGGTGCGATCTTACACCTGGAAAATGGAAAAGATCTTGTCATCGAGGTACAGGGGCAGGGTGAAAAGAACGTGTATGTGAAGAAAGTGCTGCTGAACGGCCAGCCCTTGAACCGTCGCTATATCACCCACCAGGAGATCATGGCTGGTGGAAAGCTGGTGTTTTATATGAGTGAAAAACATTAGATTAGACTACAGGAATACGTGGATTGTAGGAAAAGGAACGTCTTTCGTAGGAAATGTCGATTTTTTTTCATATATTTCTTATGACGAATAATGAATTTGTTCATCAAAATCCAGTCATATGAAACCCGAAGCAGGGGCGCATTCATCCAAAGGAGGAAGCGTCCAACAAACAGCAGTGACGATCGTGTTGGCAGTTGCATTTCTTAGCCTGGTCTTGTTCCTATCGTATGTTTTTATAACCGCTACCTCGAAGTAAGTGATTGAAGGCCGTCGTAAGACGGCCTTTTTATTTTGTGTAAAAAATCACGCAAACGATTGCTCCTCTTTCGCAAACGGTTGCGTGGTGTAATTCAATGCCGGAGGGCGTTCCAGGGTTTTGCCGGTCGCTGGAATGTTCTTAATTTTTCCATGCACTACCATTAATTATTTAAACCAAAAACAAGTCTTATGAACCGGCGAACTTTACTTCTCTGCCTCTGTCTGTCCTTGCAATTTCTCAGTAAGGAACTTTCCGCACAACGAACCTACTATGTAGACATTACAAAATCCACCAATGGGGACGGATCTTTTAGCAACCCCTGGAACAACCTGTTGTCCGGCATGTTCGGGGCGCCACAGGCGGACACTTCGGATGTGATCGTCTATTTCCGGCAGGGCGTCTATCATCTCAGCGCCGACACCACGATCTATATATCCAGTACCAGGGGCGGCAGCAATGGCCACTATTTTATCCTGCGTGCTTATCCGGGTGAGCAGGCCGTGTTCGACGGCAGCCGGTTGACGGCGGACTATTCCTACATGGTCAGCATCGCCGGAGCCAGCAATGTCCGGCTACAGGGGCTGCAATTTGCCAATATCAGCAATATCTCGGCCTATGGGGTCTATATCTCGGGCGCCGGCGGCAACATTGAGTTACGGAACTGCACATTCAACAATATGCTTTGGAATACCGACACCGCCGAAGCAAAATTTCCTACTTCCGCCGACAAGAACATCTGGCCTGTGTATATCGCAGGCAGCGGCAGCCTGCCATCAAATGTGCTGATCGACACCTGTCACTTTACGCTGATTGCGCCGGGTTTCTACGGCTCCCTCGTCGGACAGACAGGCACGCCCGGCACAATAACCCAAACGGCCAATACCACGGCCAACATTATCTATTACAGCCCGCGGTATCAATTTTATGTAAGCACATCCGGGAGCGATACGACAGGCAATGGCTCGAAGACCAAACCCTGGAGGACGATCAACTATGCTGTAAACGGCGCGGGTTATGATTTCAGCACCATCCCCGCTACACTGATCGACTCGAATATTACGGTATATCTGCGTGGAGGCATTTACACGTTGACCAACAGCGTATACATCGGTCATAACAGGGGGCAAAATAATAAATGGTTTACTATCACCAACTACCCGGGTGAATGGGTGGCCGTGGATGGGGGAGGGCTGACCCAAAAATATGCCAGTATGTTTGTCATCGACAGCGCCGGCTATGTACAGATCAGCGGGCTCGATATACGTCACCTGACAAATGACTCTACATTGACCACCGTCTCGGGCGGAGTGACCCTGAAAGATGTACGCTATGGCATTGTCGTCGAAGGTACTGCCCATCATATCCAGTTACTGAACAATGACATGTACGATATGAAATGGACCCGAGATACAACGAAGGCCAAGAACCCGCAGCCCAATGACGTACTTAGCGCCATTACCGTCCTTGGGAATACCAACACGGCTATCAATAACCTGCTTATCGATAACAATACGGTCCACGACATCGTATCGGGGTATGCGGAAGGTATTGCCATCAATGGGAACGTCGACACATTCACTGTCTCCGCAAACGAGATCTATGATGTGGCGAATATCGGGCTCGTTGCGGCGGGTAATTATAAATGGGTGCTGCAGAGCTATCCCACCTTATTAAAAGCGAACAACCAGAGCCGTAATGGGTTGATAAAGAACAATTCCGTATACCGGTGTATCTCGCCGGTGGCCACCTCAGCCGGCATCTACCTGGACGGCTCGCTGAATGTCACGGTACAGGGGAATGAAAGCTATAACAATGGTACGGGTATCTCCGTTGGTAATGAGCAGGATTCCAGCACCAGCGGAGGGCATCTTATCATCAGCAACAATGTATGGGCTAACCTGGGGCCGGGCATGTACCTGGGAAGCAATAACCCCACCTCCACCTGTAGCAATGTGACGGTGAAATACAATACCGACTCAAACAACTTTACCATCAATCCCACATTATATCAGCGGGCCCAAGGTCACTATGGAACATTGACCCCTTCCGGCAGATGGGTGGAAATAGTGATGAACAGGATCCAAAACCTCACCTTTGATGAGAATGAGGTTACTTCCTTGTCGAATAACGTGTTGGCCTTTGTCTTTTCTCAATCCAATCTCACTTTTACGTACAATCAGTATTATACAAAAGATAATAACCCCTGCGTAGCTTATTTTGCCCGTGATCTGAATGGAGATGGCACCGCCGAGACGGTGGATACCACTTTTCACCAGTATGCACGGGAAACAGGATTGGACACCACTTCGCACCTGGGCGGTGTTGCTTACAACCGCCATGGCTGTGGAACAACGGGGCTCGCTGTGGCGCCGTTGGTCGTAGACGTTTCGGCGATGAGCCTGGATGATGCGGCTGCAAGTGTCCGGATATTCCCCGACCCCGTGGTGAATAAACTGTCCGTTTATGTCACACAGGATGTGGCGGGCAAAGTACGTCTGGAATTGTGGGACCTCGGCGGGCGACCGGTACTTAGGAAGGAAACGGTAGCCCCGCAAGGAACGACAGAACTGGGATGGAGTGATATAAAACAGACGGGTGTTGTACCGGGTGTATATATCCTCCGGGTGACGGGGCGGTCGCAAAGTGTTACGCGAAAGATCGTGGTGATGTAAAAGATGCTATAGCCGCCCCATTTGGGGCGGCTATAATTTTAGCGCCGCCAGCGGCACTACCGTAATCCCCTTGATCGACAGGGTATCTACATTTTGGATCGTTACACCATCCCTGGACCTGACATATACCTCGTTAAATGAAATAGCATGGATGGGCGATTCGGCGAGTCCGGATATGTAGATCCCTCTTCCTACTGGATTGCAGATCATTATATCGTTGAAATAAATATTTCTGAAAACAGGGGTCTGCGAAACAAGTGGTTCCGGCGCCGAAGGGTTTGAGCCTGCTGCAGCGCCATAAAAAAGATCGACGCTTACAGGAGCTCTGTTCCACCATCTGTCCACCGCCTTATGGTTGGTATAAAAATTATGCTCGATCCTGATATCGTCCACGCAGGCAAAAGCCCGCTGTCTGTTAGCCTTGATATTGACAAGACTGGCGACATCCGTAAACACGCAGTTCTGAATAACAACATGCTTTATTCCGCCGCAGGATTCGCTGCCAATGCCGATCCCCAGCGGGCCGGCCCCCGGCGCGGCATTCCCGTCAAACACACAATCCCTGATCGTTATATATTCGCTTGATCTGCGCCGCTTGTTCCCGTCAGCGTCATATCTTCCCGATTTTATGGCGATACAGTCATCCTGGTTGCCGAATATGCATCCCACGATGAGAATATTCCTCGATGCATCCGGGTCCAGTCCATCGCCGTTGACCCCGTCTGCTTTTGAAACCTTAAAGAATTTAACATCGGAATAAATGGCGTCATCCACATATAAAAGGTGATTGTTCCAGGAAGGTGGGTCCTGTATCGTTATTCCCTGGACAAGTATATCCGAGCTTAATATGAACTCTATCGTATAGGGTCGGGTTATTTCCTTATAATGCGGCCACCAGGTAGCCCCGCCCGCATCAATGGTCCCTTCTCCTGTAATGACAACATGATGAACGTTCAGCCCCGTAATAAGGCTCGGGGCCTGGTAATTGATGTCTCCATCCGGCCCGGGCAGAACAGCTTTTATCATAGGATAGCTCACTCCCTCCCGGTAGCCTGCAAACGAAAGGACAGCGGCTTTTTCAAGCAGCAGCGTCATATCGCTTCTGAGCTCAAGATGATCGACGATATATCTGCCCGCCGGTATCAGGACGATCCCATCCTTCGGACAGCTGTTGATCGCCGATTGAATGGCCTTGCCATCTGCGCTTTTGCCATCCCCTTTTGCGCCAAGATCCCTGACGTTGAGGATCCTGCCGTCATTCCTGGTGGTAACTTTTATTGAGTTTTCTCCTCCGGGTATTTTTTTGCTGTCATCTGCGGATCTGACCGAGAATGTATAACTCCTGGATGGCGATAAATCCCGGACGATAAATGTCCGGGACCGTGTTGACCCGATCTTCATGGCGTCCTGGTAAATAAAATATTCCCTTGATCGTGGCGTGGAGTCGGTGGATTGATACCCGGGGGTAAAATTATCATCCCAGGTAAGCAGCACGCTTGCCGATGTGATCCCCAGCGCCGGAGCCTCCACCTTCCTGATGGAGGAAGGCGGTTGGCTGTGCTCCGCCCGGCACAGGAGCGGAAAGACTATATATAGCATGAGATTAAACTTCATTGGGGACGATATAAGGTGACCGGTACTCCCGGGTCAGCATGGCCGTAGCCTCCGGATCATTTATGATCTTTTCAGCGTTTGTATCTGGCGCCGTAACACGCAGTTCCCTGCCAAGCCGGCAGGAAATGTTAGCCAACAGGGGAAGCGCGGATGAGTAGAACCCTTCCCGGATATCGCAGTGCAGCATATCGTTCTTACCGGCGATCACAGCGTCCAGGAAATTGAGCCAGTGGGAAGGTTCGCTGTTGCCCGTCAGGGACTCCGGCGCCTGTTTTGTACCATCAGGTTCATTGGAGCCCGCAAAAGGCTTTGTCTCTCTTTTATGATAGGCTTTCCAGGTACTTCCGTTCAGTTCGAGATATCCATCTGTGCCATAAAATACATTCCCGACACGCGCATTCAACCCTGACTCGCCATTGGAAGGGCCGCCCCGGGTTTCGAATTCAAGCATGGTTCCGTCTGTGTATTTTATGACCGTGGTCTGTGTATCCGGGGTTTGCTGTGCGCATTCGCCCGGAGCCCAGCCATATATGCCGCCGTTTGAGTATATGGACGACGGATGCTCGTTCTTATTCAACCCCCAGCGGGCCAGGTCGAACTGGTGGGGCCCCTGGTTACCCGTGTCGCCATTCCCCGTATCCCAGAACCAATGCCAGTTGTAATGACAGCGCTTTTCATTATAGGGCCGGTAAGGAGCGGGGCCTAGCCAGCGGTCATAATGAAAACCCTGCGGTGGTGTGCTGTCACTCGCGATACCAAAAGAGTCCCTTGGCTTGATACAAAGCCCCCGCGCCATATAAACTTTACCGATGCCTCCGTCATGAAGGAATTTTATGGCCTTTATTACTTCCCCGATTGACCTGTTCTGGAATCCCACCTGCACACGCCTGTCATATTTACGCGCTGCTTCGATCATTTTCCTGCCTTCCCAAATATCATGCATGGCGGGTTTTTCAACATAAACGTGTTTCCCTGCCTGGCAGGCCCATATCGTGCCCAGCGCATGCCAATGGTTGGGTGTGGCAAATGAAACGATGTCAATGCCCTTATCCTCCAGCACTTTGTGCATATCCCATTCCGTCTGCGGCTGTTCACCCGTCTTGTCCGCCACCATTTTTGAACGTGTGGTAAAGAATTGCTCATCAGTATCGCACAGGGTCTTTACCCTTACGTGATGGCTTTTGCCGAGACTGCACCAGGCATCGATGTGCGCCATACCCCTGCCGCGAATGCCGATCACCGCGACATTGATACAGTCGTTGGAGCCAATGATCGATCTGTAGGACCTTGCGCTGAACCCAGCGCCGCCGATGGCCAGGCCCGTAACACCCATCAGGCTTTTTCTTATGAAATCTCTTCTGTCCGTCATTTTTATTTAGTTAATAAGAAATAATATCGATTCATTCAATAGGCCAGATATCTTTTCAAGAGCGGGAACTTCTGTTTCCCGCATCACGAAATTAAAATCCTTATCGTATGCAAACCGGAAGGGGAGCTCGATGCTCATCGGCACATCCAGCAATGCCGGATAGGCGCGAAATATTTCTTTATAGTCGATGACGCCTTCCCCCAGGCCACAGACTGCCCAGTGATCGTTTTGCCACCTGACATTTTTCAAATGCAGGTGTCCGATGTGGGACAGCGCATTGCCCAGACCCGCATCATAGGTGATCCTGCCCTTTGATAAAGTATGGATATTGGAAAAGTCATAGTTCAGCCGCACCCGATCTGAATCCAGGATTTCCAGTATCCTTACTCCATCCGCGGCATTGTTCATGAGGTATCCCTGTCCATCGCCGGGGTTCTCAAGCCCAATGGTCAGTTTCAGTTCGGCGGCTATGCCGGATAATACTTTCATATTTTTAAAGAATTGCCGTTCGTTCCCTATATGGCTTGTATTGGTGAGGATGATCTCCGCGCCCAGGTTTTTTGCAAATTCCATTCTTTTTTGAAATACTTCAACAGAATCCATTAGGCCCATATCCATATGCGAGGCCATCGACCTTACGCTCAGCCCTGCCTGTTTGATCTGCTTTAAAAGATTCCCGGCATTGGCTTGTGTAAAATAACTTTCTTTCAGGGCCGGATCATATTTGGAAATATACACGGGCTCTATAGTTCCTATGCCTGTCCCGGCTGTTGCATACAAGGCTGTTTCCCAGGAATAGCCGTTAAATGCCAGCGTATTGATGGCGATGTTTTTATTGTTGAGCATCTTCGGCCGCTTTCCTGATCCTTCCGATGTGTTCTTCCCTCGTGTAGCCCGGAATAAATATCGTCGCCAGTTTGAGCGTTTCGTCACCAGTATTTTTGACCTGGTGCATCATCCCCGTGGGTACCCAAAAGACACAATCCGTCTCGATGGGATATTCTTCGCCTTCGCATATCGCGACGCCCTTGCCATGTACTACATAGATCAGCTCCGGCCGGTCATGCAGATGATAGTCCGTTCCGCTGCCGGGGTAAATGATGGCCTGGGTAAAGTTGAGCTCCGGTATGTTCCGTTTATCCGGTCCATAGAACAGCTTGATATGCCTTTTAAATGGTTCTTTGATCAGTTCACCATTTTCTTCCCAGCATTTAATGATCTCCATAATAATCCTCCTTTAGATTTTTGTGTATGTTTATAATTTTTTTTCAGGATCTATACAGGCGAACAGGGCAGCGCTTACTGTCAACAGAACACCGACGATGGCGATGGCTGTAGCATACTGACCTGACTTTTGTACGATGTATCCGAACACGATAGAGCATACAAACCCGCCCAAATTGCCTGCCGAGTTCATTGCCCCGCTGACTACACCGGCATACTTACCCCCGATGTCGAGACAGATAGCCCAGGCGATGGGCAGCATGCAATCCATCAGGCCAAACCCCAATATCAGGAACAACATTCCGCTGAGCTTCCCTGTCGTAGCTGCTGTAAGGAACAGACAGGCTGCTGATGCCGCAAGACTGATGGCGCCGATGAGCCTGCGTCCTGTTTTAACGCCGAACTTCTGAGCGCATTTATCGCTGAGGGACCCGCCGGCGGCATTCCCGATCATACCCATGATAAATGGCAACGGAGCATAGATACCCATTTCCGCCATGGTAAAACCCCGGCCGTTCACCAGGTAAGTATGGAGCCAGGACAGGTAGAACCATGATCCCCAGACATAGCACCAACACATCAGCATGATCAGCCAGACCTGCGGATGGCTAAATATCCTTTTCCAGGTGACTGTGCTGTGGCCGCCATCGTCCTCTTCATGAGCGATCTCTTTCAGCTCCGCGCCGGTGATCCCGGGATGATCTCCGGGGTTGTTATAAAATCGTTTTTTCCAGATCAGCATCCAGATGACCCCAAGCGATCCGAACAGCCAGAACCCCTGTCTCCAGCCCAGCAGCGCAATGACGGGTACGATGATCAATGGCGCCAGGGCGCCTCCGGCGCGGCTGGCCCCCCATATGGCTCCCATGGCCCTTGACCGCTGCTGTAAGGGAAACCAGCGGGCAACAACACCCGACATATTGGGATAAGCGCCTGCTTCGCCCACACCGAACAAGGCCCGGACAATGACCAGTAAGACAAACCCCTTTACAAACCCGGTCAGGATGGTGAAGACCGACCACCAGACAACGATCCTGGTCAGCACATTTTTCTGACCCCATCTGTCGCCCCAGGCTCCGGCAGGTATTTCAAATACGCTGTAAGTAAGGGCAAATGCACCCAGGACCCATCCCCACTTTTCAGCATCCAGTCCAAGATCTTTTTGCATGGAAGGGCCGGCAACCGCGATGCATAACCTGTCCATATAGGTGATCAGCGACAGGGTGCACAATAATACAAGGACCTTATATCTTTTTTTCAAAGCTGTCATCTTGTGATAAACTCCACTTTTCTGAGAGAAAGACAATCATTTCCGGAATAGGTCAGATAACACGTCCTCCCGTCTTTGCTCATCCACCTGGTGGGGAATGAAGAAGTCTCGCCCGGACCAACGTCCCAATCCCTGGTAAAATATACAGTATGCCAGGGGCCCCAGGGCTGGGCGGCTTCGTAAATACCAAAGCCTCCCTGAAATCGGGTGCCCTGCGGGTGTTTGCTATCCGGGTTGATCTGGCACCAGAGATAACGTTTGAGTCCTTCGTCATAAGTAATGCCCGATCTGAAACACATGGCAGGGTGCGTAAACACGGGGCCTCGCCCCGTAATGTCTTTTACCCATACAGGTTTTCCCTGCCTGTTCAGACTTGCAAAAAATTCATAGGCCGAACGGTCCCGTATCCTATCTTTTGCCACGCGCGCCAGCACCATCCGGTCTGCCGGCTTATATGCATCCTTTTCATCGTGCGAATAGATGTATACAAAATTGTCTCTCGCCCCCTGGTAGTTCTTACCGAAGTTCAAAAATGTCGGGCATCCAAAGCTGACGGTAAACTTCCAATCGCTGTATGTCCATGTGCTGCCATGGTCCGACGACCAGGCCAGCTGCGATTCTTCGCCGTTGCCATTGGCGTTCCTGAGCCACATATACAACACCCCATTCACCATCAGCATGCCGCTGGCCTTTTTACCGATACGCCCGTGTCCGACGTATTCTCCGGTGTTGCTGCGGATATTGACGCCCTGGAGGTCTTCCGGACCGCCGGTGATCTTTGCCAGGCCCAGGCTTAGCTTTTTATCCACTTTCGGATCGAAGCCAAAACCATCGCCATACGCCGTGTATTGACAATCGTCATCGGCCCAGGTCATCGGCCAGTTATCGCTGTCGCATGCTTTATGGACGACAGTGGCTACGGGAGCAAACCTGGCTTCCCTTATCACATCGCTCATCGGGTAGGGGGGAGCGTTGTAAGCATCCATGAGTGGATCGATGATATATCTCATTTCACCGGAATGATAGGGTTCCCCCTTGGCAGCGTCGTGCATGTCCTGACCGTTACGGACGATGATCAGCTGCATGCTGGGAATGACCATCAGTGTCTGGTTGCCTGCCCCCGACCCAAAGAACAGGTCCCTGGGCGCCCGCGGCCATATGCCATCAAAGTTGTTGTACCAGGCCAATCCTCGCGCAGGCGCGATATCGCCTCCCTCCCGGGAGGGTATGGGTGTTCCGGCATAGGCGACCACGCGTTGTACCCAATCAGAGCTCACCAGTTGCCGACCGTCCCAATTGCCCTTGTTCAGCATGAGCCGGCCGATCCTGGCAGCGGCCCGGGGCGTAAAGCTTGCCCCTCCCCAGTCAGCGACAAGGTCCAGGCCGTTGACAGCATAGGTCTTTCCATACCCGATGGACCATTCGTCATCTTTGATGCCGATGGGTTTGTAGATCCTGTCAGCCAGCAGCGTCCTGATGTCCTTATAGACCGTGCCCTTATAGCTGGCCGTTATGGCATATGCAAGCATTGCCATGCCGGGGTTGGAATAGGCTTCCGAAGTCCCCGGCTCGAACAGGACAGGGGCCTGATCCCTTGAAATCGTGAATGGGTCAGGGTCTTTGCGCCAGAACGCTCCCTTCCAGCCGGGAATGTCCATGTGCTTGTCCTTTATCTCTTTGCCCCTGGCCGTTGCTTCATCGATATCCTTCTGGGTTATTTCCGCATCCTCGATACCCGAGCTGTGGGTCGCCAGCTGACGTATGGTGATCTTCGATCTTAAGGGATCGTTCTTCCACTCGGGGATGAATTTACAGGCGGGATCGTCCGCCTGCATTCTCCCGTCGTTCAAAGCCAGCAGCAATGACATTCCCCCGACGAGCGCCTTTGCTAAGGAAGCCGTGCCATGCTGTTTGTATTCCCATCCCGGCGCATACCATTCCAGGATGATCTTATCATTCCTGATGACGAGGATCGAAGTCGTTTTATGCGCGGCCAGCGTATCGCGCATGGCGCTGATCTTTTGCGGGGAAAAACCTTCTTCTTCAGGCGGGACATTCTTCCAGTCGAATGACTGCCCGTTCACGCGTAAGGAAAAGAAAAATATCATTAGCAGCATACCCGCGATATGTTTGTTGATCGCTGAAATTGACCGTTCCATATTTTCTACAATGTCGTTATGGTTATCTGTTCGCTGTAATTGGATCCTTTGCCGTCGCTGGTTTGCGCCCCGATCCTGATGTAGTATTTCGTTTTTGTGACGAGTCCGGCGACAGTGGCAGTGCCTGCATCGCCGGTCAAAGTGACCTTTATCGTAGTATAGCCGTATCCCGATCCGATGATGGCATTCGGAAAGGGATTGGTGCTGCAGTACAATTCTCTTTTTGTCACCGTCCTTCCACCCTGGGCGGTCATTCCATACTGGATATCGACCGTGTTAGCCGTAAGGTTCCCGCTGACCACAGGGGTATTGATCAATATGAAGGGGTTGACGATAAAATCATGGACAACGGCTTTTTCGGCGGCGAGGTCCACATTCAATGTATCTTCCGTAGTAACAGGCCCGCTGACCCAGACCTTATATTTCCTGGCATACAGCTTGTTATTCCCGAAAGTCCCGTCTCCCGCGACACGCATATCCGTCGTCACCACATCGCCGGCCCCAAGGGCCTTTACGATAAGGTCGGTGGTGGTTATATCACCTGCGATGATATTGCCCGTCTTGTCCTTCATGGTGCCGGATACCGCACGATCATTCCCAAAGACGGGCTCTTTTTCACAGCCTGCCGCCAGCTGCAGGAACATGCAGCAGAAAATATAAAAGACTGTATTATATAATGCTTTCATGACTTTTTTGTTTTTGCGGATCAATACAAGGGGTTCTCGATCAATTTTGGGTTGTTGTCGATCCTTGCGCTGGTGATTGGATTATAATATTGTTGCGGAGGAAAGCTCCGTGTAAAATTTTCGGCATTGAAGGGGATGAAATAGTATTTTCCCGTGGGATAATGCCATGTAATATGCAAACCCTGCATGGTCACCCCGTTTACGGCAGCTTGTGCAGCCCTCCATCTGCGCAGGTCCCAGAAACGATGACCTTCAAACGCCAGCTCGGACCTTCTCTCCGTCCTTACCTTATCCAGCGTTATCGTGCCTTCCGTTACAAGGCTTATGCCGGCCCTGGCACGGGTCATGTTCAACGCCTCCACCGCCGGGGTCAGGTTGCCCTGCTCAAACTCTGCTTCCGCCCGTGTCAGGTACATCTCCGCCAGGCGGAAACAGATCCAGTTGGTCTTGCTCAGGTTCTCGCCGATCTGGTATTTCGAACCGTCTATATATTTCTTGACGGTGAATCCCGTGGGCGTACAGGCTACGTTGGCATATTTGCGGGATTGATCGCCCACCGACTTGATACCATGATAGGTGACAAGATTGCTGGATAGTATTTTGGAAAAGTCCGGCGCCGCATTCGTGTCGAGTCCGTCGTAGGATTGTATCGTCCCGATAGACCATTTATCACTCTGGAAGAAAACGGTGCCGAATAGCCGGGGGTCTTTTTTTGCAAATACGCTTGTCCCGTTGTCATATAGTGCATTCTGCCCGAACACAGGGGCATCTGTCGAACCATCGATATTTTCGTATCCCAATATGAAACCCAATGTCGGGTCCACATAGGCGCCCCTGTTTGCAAATACCTGGGGCGCAGCCTGCGCGTCAAAGTCGTTGGTGACATTGATGCCGTCATAAGCTTTTTCAAATATGACCTCGCTATTCTCTTTGTCCATAAAGATCAGGCGATAGCTTTCGGCTTTGTTGGATGGAAGAGGATTATAAAGCGAATACTTCCCGGAGGTGATCACCTGGTTGGCTGCCGCCGATGCCTTGGCATAGTAGGCGTTTGCCTGAGCCGCAGGTATACCGACGATCCCGTCGAGCTGGACCGTACCGTACTTTGCGATGGAGGCCGCCCAAAGCATGGCCCTGGCTTGTAAAGCATAGGCGGTCCATTTATTGATCTTTCCTCTTGGCGCCGGCGCATCGGACAGCTCGCTTTCCGCAAGCGTCAATTCGTTGTCGATAAAACCCGCGATGTCTGCCTCTTTGGCGCGGGTTGTGTATTTATCATCCACTGGTTTATACGGATCGAGGACCACATCGACCAATGGTACTCCTCCATAACGTTTCATCATTTCAAAGTAGGCAAAAGCCCTCATGAACCTCACTTCGCCTGATAGCTGGGTTTTGACGGTATCCGGGATCTTACTGGTCTTCATCTGGTCCAAAAAGAAAGCACAGTCCCGGATGTAGGTGTAATCCCAATAAGGAGCATATTCGCTGGTCTTACTTACCGTGCCTGTATTGATATTGGTATTGTTCGTGGAGTTTGTACTTGCTTCATCCGTACTGCTGAATTGCGCGATCTGTTCGAACCCGTAAAAATTGATACGTGTATAAAGGTTGGTGACATAGGCGGTCGTCATCGTCTGATCATTCCAGATAACATCCTGTGAAATTTTATCCAGAGGGGGCTTGTCCATTACTTTTCCGCAGGATTGGAGCACGGGAATGGAAAGGATGAGTATATATGCTGCTGATTTCATATGCAGTGATTTAGAATTGAAGCATGATGCCAAGATTATAGGTTCCGACAGGAGGGTAATAATCCCCGAAAGTGGTGACCGCGTGCGTGTCGATCTCCGGATCGATGAAGTTGAGCGCGCTGAAAGTAAGAAGATTGTAGGCGGAGACATACAGCCTGCAGTTGTTGATACCCACGCGGCTTATATAGCTTTTCGGAAGGGTATATCCCAATTCGAGGCTTTTGAGCCGGAGATAGGCGCCGTTGATCAGCCATAGCTGGGAATTATAGGCGTAGCTGGGGTTGGCCCTGTTGGATGTCTGACCCCGGTATATCGGCCATTTTGCATGGGTCGTATTGGCAGGAAGCCAGGGATTGCCTTCCGGTACATAGGAATCCTTCAGCATAGATACCTGCGGATTGTCATCCGCATAAAAAGGAATGGTGAGATCAGGCGAGTTCCTTAAATTGATGTCATAGTTGCCGGCTCCCTGCCATAACATCGCCAATCCCAGCCCCTTCCATGTTACCGACATATTTATTCCATAGGTCAGTTTTGGGAAATCGCCCCTGCCGATGGGCACCTGGTCGGCAGCCGTGATCTTTCCGTCACCGTTGTAATCGATGAATTTCACATCGCCCGGCAATACCGTGGCATTGTTCTTTCCGTCGATGTCCGCCCACTTATTTATTTCATCCTTGCTCTGGAAAAGCCCCGCGGTCCGGTAACCCCAGACGATATCTGTCCATTGACCGATCTTATTGCCTTGTCTGTAAGCATCCTGGTTGGAAAATACGTTCTGATCGATGTATACACATTTTTCACGGTTCCATGAAACATTGCCGCCGACGCTGTAAGTGACCTTTCCAAACTTACCGCTGTGATTGAGGGTGAGCTCGAAGCCCCTGTTATCGTACTTTGCATAGTTCGATTGGGGAAGGTTGGCTCCTATGACATTGGGTATCGACTGGATACGGGTCCCCAATACGTCGGACCGCAGGCGATAAAAATAATCCACCGAGCCCTCCAGCAGGTTGTTCAGGATAGTGAAGTCCACCCCGATGTTCTTTGTGGTCATTTTTTCCCATGTGATGGAAGGGTTGGGAAGCGCATCCGCCTTCAGCCCGTTGGATAGAACGTTCGTCGCCCCGTCATAGATATAGAGGCCGTTCACAGAGTAGGTTTGAAGGAACTGGAAGCTGTTGGTATTCAGGTCGTATCCCAGATGCCCGTACGAGGCCCTGAGCTTGAGGTTGGTAAAGAAACTGACATTTTTCATAAAGCCCTCTTCGGAGATCCTCCATCCCACCGAAGCCGAGGGGAAGAACCCCCACCGGGAATTCTTGGGGAATAATGAAGAGGCGTCATAACGGCTGTTCAATTCCAACAGATATTTCCCTTTATAACTATAGTTTATCCTGGAGATCACGCCGACTCTGCCGCCTTCGCCCGCATCTCCGTTATTGGCCTGGTTAAGGGCAGGTCCTGCAATAAGGTAGTCGATGGGGAAGGCATAGGCCTGACGGGAAGCTTCAAACCAGTCGTTGCGGCTTGACAATTGTTCATAGCCGACCATTGCACTGATGGTATGATAACCGAACTTTTTATTATCCCAGCTTAGAAAATAGTTCTGATCGAAATTGGCGGCGTCATTCGAATAATTATACACTTTTGAATAACCCGGCTCGGAATATCCCGAGATGGTATAAACTTTCGTATCCCAGTTATAGGTGTATTGGGGACTAAGCCTGTTCACCAGCTTATTGTTCATGTGATCAAAGTAGACATGGTAATTAACCCTTGCCTGTATCCCGAAAGGCAGGTCATAGGTAACACCCATTTTCGCATCCGCCTTTAGCTCTTTATTCTTTCTGTAACCTGAATTCGAGGCCAGGGACGCCCAATACGGGTTGCCGTCACCCGCTGCCAGCGGTTTGGTAGGGTCGGGACCCATAAAAGGTTCGGTTGGATTTACCCGGAAGAGATAGGTCATGATGCTGTGCTTCTGGCCTGTCCCTCTTTCCATTTCTTCAAAAGGACCGTAGAAATCCTGGTAGGTGCCCGAAAGATCGAGGTTCACATTCAATTTGCGGGTCGGGGAAATATCGATATTCGAGCGCAGGCTGTACTGCTTGTTCCGTGTATCATTCGCCCTTGGCATGGCCTCCTGGTAAAAGTATCCCCCCGAAACATAATATTTTACTTTTTCAGTACCGCCCCGTATGCTCAGGTTGTGCTGCTGCTGCGGAGCATACTTTCTAACTGTCTTATCCCACCAGTTCGTGTTGGGGTATTTATTGGGATCCGATCCGTCCTTGAATTTTTGTATCTGCTCGGCTGTCCAGATAGGGGGTAGGCCTTCATTATACGCACCCGCGTTCTGCATGCTGGCGTCCTCCCAGGAGTTGACCCAATGTGGTATCACCGTAAAGTGCTGTACCTGAAAATTACCCTGGTAGGCCACGGTCGGTACGGAGAGAAATCCCCTTTTTGTTTTTACAAGAACGACGCCATTGCCGGCCCTTGCTCCATATACAGAAGCCGATGCCGCGTCTTTCAGTATGCTGAGGGTTTCCACATCGTTGGGGTTCAGTTTTTCAAAATCGCTTTCTGTAGCAGGTACGCCATCGATGATAATGAGGGGTGTGCCAAAGCCGCGGATATTGATGGAAACATTGGTTTTATCGCCCGGCTGTCCATTGACGTTCTTGATAAAGACGCCGGACGCTCTTCCCATGAGCCCCTGGGCGATATTCGGCATGGGGTTTACCGTCAGTTCGGCGCCCTTCACCGTCGATATGCTTCCAAGTACATTCACTCTTTTTTGAGAACCATATCCGACCATCACAACTTCATTCAGCTGCGTATTGGCATCTTCCATGGTGATCGTTATCTCCGTCTGTCTGCCCATCCTCACGCTTTTTGGCTGATAGCCGATGCTGGAAACTTCCAGCACGATATCCCTGTTGTCGGGGGTACTGATGGTAAAGCTTCCATCCTGACCTGTCTTGGTCCCGATGCGGGTGCCTGCTATGACCACCGACACATCCTGTAAAGGCTGCCCATTGTGGTTTACTACCTTTCCATGGATCACGAAAGGCGGGAGAGGGGAACCATCGGTCTGCGGGATGACATCCCGGACCGGCATCCTTTTTATGACGACGGTCTTCTCCTGGATCTCGTAGCTCAGCTCTTTCCCCTTCAGGCATGCTTCAATTGCCTGCCGCAACGTAGCATTTTTCAGGTTGACGGTAACGCGTCCCGCCTGCTGCAACAGCTCATAGGTACACAGAAGATCGTACCCGCTCTGCTTTTCTATTTCCTTTAATACTTTTCCCAACGGGACATCGGTCTCCGACAGGGTGATCTGGGAATAACCCCTGGCGCTCGCCTGAAGACAGGCGGCAAGCATGATGATGGCGATCAGACGCATGATCTGCAGCGTTTGGTTTAGCTTCTTTCGCACCGGGTGCGAAGGATTTAAAAATGCAATTAAATCCATAACTTCGCTTGGTTTGGGTTAAACAATGGTTTCATCCGCCCACTGGCGGATAGTCAGTCCGTAGAACGATTGTATCATTGGGTTAACCCGAACCTCCGCCGTCCCGACTACTACCTCGGGACGGTTTTTGTTTTGGGGCTAACGATCACAATGTCATGGAGACGCAGGCATCACCGTCACTTTCCTCCCTTCGATCCTGAACTTTACAAAGCCGGTTGCCTGCAGCATTTTGAACACCTGGGAAGCATTCACCGTCCGGGATATCGAACCCCAGAAATGTTCGTTCACCTTTCCCTTGTATTCGATGTCCAGATCATACCAGCGGGCTATCTGCCGCATGATCATTTCTATATCCGTCTTTTCGGAGAACCGGAACTTCTCATTTTTCCAGGCCATCACTTCGTCTATATCGATGTCATCGATGACCCTGTTCCTGTCCTCTTTCACCTGTACCTGCTGACCTGGTTTGAGCAGGCTTGTATTTTTTCCCTTGTCGACCCTCACCGAACCTTCGAGCAGGGTGACCTTTAACGCCATCTCATCATCATAGGCATTTACGTTGAATCGCGTTCCCAGCACCTTTATCCTGATATTATCACCCCGCCGGGTCACCGTGAAGGGTTTGGACGCGTCAGGGCTTATTTCGAAATAGGTTTCGCCGGTGAACTGTACGTTCCTTTCCTTTCCTGTAAATGCTACAGGATAAGTGAGGGAAGAACCCGCATTCAGCCATACCCGACTGCCGTCAGCCAGCGTTATGTTCACTACTTTACTGCCCCGGGGGTTGGTGACGGTATTGTAAACAACTTCACCGGGCTGACCGGCAGGCGCCGCGCCTTCATAGCCTATCTTTCCTTCAGCCATCTTGACCAGGCGCACCTGGCCCTGCATAGCCAGTTGTCCGTTGGCTGCACTGTCGAGAAAGACTTTTTGTCCTCCGGCAAGCGTGATCGTGGCCCGGTTGGATTGCGGGGCTTTTATATCGCCGGCGATAGGGATCGCGGAAAGCGTATCGGGTTTTTCATTTTTGTTTTGATGACGAAAATAAAGACCTCCGGCCGTGACCAGGATGACTGCCGCCGCAGCCCACTGGACCCAGCTCCTCCGGGTCCTTTCCCGGATTACGGGGATCTCCGACGCCACACTTTCAGTGCCGGGTCGTAAGGCATTCAGACGGTGGATAAAGTCGGTATTGACGTACGAAGAATAGCTGCCCTGCTTATCGAGTGCTTCCCGATAAGCGTTGAGGATCAGATCGATCTCCCCTGTATCCGCGTTATCCATATATGTCAGGAATTGATCCAGCTCCTGGCGGCTGTAATTGTCCGAGGCTATCTTTTTCGCTAGATATAAGGCTTCTTCGAAAATCATAGATCATGAAGTATTAACCTTAAGACTGCTGCCGTGGAGAAAAGAGGAAGTAAAAAATAGAAATTTTAATAAAGCAGATAGCATATGGTCAGGAAGCCGAGCCATTCCGCCTTTATACGCAGATAATTCCTGATAAAGGCGCCGGCCAGGTAAAGACGTTTTTTTACGGTTTCCTTTGGCAACCGCAGTCTGCTGGCGATCTCATCCAGCGATAATTCGTCCCGGGTGCTCATAAAAAATACTGTCCGTAGCTTGGGCGAGAGCTCTTCGATGGCTTTTTTTGCCGTCTCCTGGTATTCGGCATAGATAAGATCCTGCTCAGGCTCGCAATGGGAGGCTTGTCTGAACGCCGCATATTTTTTGTGCAAATCCTTTATGGACCTGCGTTTTGCCAGCAGATCGATGAGCTTGTTCTTCGCCATCCGGAATAGATATTGATCGAAGGTTCGGATGGATGAAAGATGCTCCCTACGCTCCCAGATCTTTAAAAAGACTTCCTGGATTATCTCTTCGGTATCTTCGCGGGACTGGTTGACAAAAGGATAGATGTATTGAGAAAGCTTATCGAGATAGATGTTAAAAAGACTTGTATAGGACTCCCAGCTACCTTCCGAGATATTTTTTAAGAGAAGCTGCTCATCCACATGAGGAGGCATCCCCGGGTTACCGTTTGATTTGCTGGCAAGCAATTTTCTATAAGCGTTTGCTGTCTTACAAATCTAAGCTTTTCGTTAAATAATCAAAAAAATTTAGTACAATCGCTATGATCTATTGATCGCCGGCGAATAGGCGGCTTTTTTATTTGGGTAAGATCGGCTCTCTTTTTTCATAATTTATTCCCAATAGGTCCACCAGATAATTGGCAGAATCGAGATGTCTGCGCAGCATATCCAGGCTACTGCTGGCAAAAGACCTCACAAGAGAATCCGTCGCCTTACCCGCTTGTTTTTCAAACTCCTTTACATCATCTCTATGATCTTCGACCATAAGGCGCATATAACCCTTATCAAAGTCGCTGCCTTTTTTTCCTTTCAGGTTCTCTATTTCTTTCTGTTGATGATTGGATACAGCATTCGGGAGAGTTACATTTTTTGAAGAGGCCACGTCCTTCAATTTTACTTCCCCCTGTTCATGGTCCCGTACCATCATAGCGCCAAAAGCCTTTACCCGGGGATTCCGGGAATTGGTTTGCGCCAACTGCCCCAATTCAACCTCCGGCATACTTCCACTGGCGGCATTCACCAGGAAGTCAGCATCCGTTTTCGATAGCGCCGCAGTAGAAGGCCGTTCCATAGTGCGCTGGCTGTCAATCTTTGCAGCATTGGAATCCTTCGCATTCCTTACACTATCGGAGGAACCGTTATTACAGCTGTATGAAAGGGAGATAAGTATCAAGCACAGGTAAAAGTTGGATAGATTTTTCATAGTAGCTCGTTTTATCAATGAATTCAAAACTTATGCCCGCTGCCATATATAGTATGCCATGCACGTTGGCACAATTATTTCATAGCTGTAATCTATTATCCTCTGTAGAGAAATATTCCTAACATACTCCAAAAACATGAGCAAAATAAAAAAACCCAATAAGCCATCTGAAGTTCCAAAGCCGGATAAGGTCCCGGAAATAAAACCAGATATACCAGAAAACCCGGTATCGCCGGAGGAAAAGCCCGAGATCTATCCCGAAAAAGAGCCGGAGGAACCTTCACCTGCTGAGATCCCCAAGCCGGAACAAAATTCTACACCAGGAAAAGTCTACCCGTAGAACGAAATGGACAGGATTCAGACCAATCTTCCACAAACACGGATCCTCTGTTGGGGCATGTGATGGAGAGCCTCGATGCCAGCATTACGAGAATTTAGAAAAATAGCGCACCAGCAAGGGTGATAAAATATTCAAAAATATTTCGCCTTCTTCATAGTAACTTAGTAGCCCTGTAAAATGAACGAATAAACAACGCCTAAGAAAATCCAACCATTCCCACTACTCGGATAACATATTGGCTTTTCTATTAGCATATCTCAGCGATAATACAGTATTGCTAAGATCAATTGTATGTTATGCGACATAATAAGGACATCCTTTGGAAAGGATTGTTGGAAATGGTGCTTGATGACCTCCTGAGATTCGTTTTTCCAAACGCAGACCAGGTGTTTGATCTGCAAAGAGAATTCGGTTTTCTGGATAGGGAACTGGCGGAAATATTCCCACAACGGATGTTCCGGTACTTTTATCGTTGTTTCGATCGCTACCGGAAGCCAGTAGCAGCGATTACGATCTACACCGGCCCTGACGGCAGGCGGTTGCCCAACTGCTACGAATATGAGCTTATGCATATTTCAAAGGCGAAAGCTGCAGGCTATTTTAACATTTTTGGATAACTATGTCCGGTTTGAAAACCCCGAAACTAATCGTATCTTTAGAACCGAAATTGATAAGATCACCGGTAAAAAAAATACCATGGATATTTTTGAACAAGTGGCGGAAATGAGAAGGCAGGAGGGCCTTGAAGAAGGCCATCGAAAAGGGCTGGAAGAAGGCGTAGAAAAGTCCGTAAAGGTATTGCTAGCAAACACCGAATTCTCCATAGGAAAGATCGCTTCCTTAGTGGATGTACCTGTCGCGTTTGCCAGAAAATTAAGCAAAGAAATCCGCACGAAATAGTCTCCAGACAACAACTACACTTCCCTTTTACTGAATTTCTTTATGCATCACCCCGGCCGGTGCACCACCAGCCTTGTTTGCAGCAGCAGTTCCGTCGCCTTTTCCCCCTGCAGATAAGGAAATTGCTCCACAGAGGCGATTGGCGCATTGTCCATATAGCCGCAGATGGGCTCAGTTGATAAGGGCGATACGTTTGTGCTTATTACTGATGAGGAAGTCGATATCCTACTGCATGCCCGTTGCCAGACTGCTGGCGATATAATGGATATCCGGCATCTTGGGTATCTTGTCGAGAAAGACCACGGGTATCTTATGCCGTGTCGACCCAGTGGGATTTTAGTGCGTTCACCAGTTGCTTCTCCCGCTCCTGTTCGTCCCTGAACTGACAAAGCAGCACAGTATAGTTCTTTTTATACGCCACATCCTCGATACCCGTCACCATCGAGGCAAAGAAGTCCTGCGAGAGATTGGGCAGGATAACCCCGATCATAAAGGTCTTTTTCGGTCTGTGGCGCCGCGGGATGTGGCGGGCAAAGTACGCCTGGAATTGTGGGACCTCGGCGGGCGGCCGGTACTTAGGGAGGAAACGGCAGCCTCGCAAGGAACGACAGAACTGGGATGGAGTGATATAAAACAGACGGGTGTTGTACCGGGTGTATATATTCTCTGGGCGACGGGGTGATCGCAAAGTGTTACGCGAAAGATCGTGGTGATGTAGCGGCCGCCGCTTACTTTTGCAGGATGGGAACTTATAAGTCAAAAATTGAAAACCTGCAACGTCAACTGGAAGATCCGCGCCATCGGCTGATACAACATCCTTTATATGCATCTGTAAAGGACCTTGAGTCCCTCAGGGTCTTTACCGAGCAACATGTTTTTGCCGTTTGGGATTTCATGTCGCTACTCAAAGCCTTACAGCAACGACTCACCTGCGTGAGTGTGCCCTGGGTTCCGCTGGGTAGTGCCGCTACGCGGTACCTGATAAACGAGATCGTCACCGGTGAAGAAAGCGATGTAGATGAGAAAGGCCAACGCACCAGCCATTTCGAGCTTTATCTGCGTGCGATGGAACAAGCCGGTAGTAATACTCAAGCTATTCGGTCATTGCTGACAAGTATCGGACAGGGGATAGCCATACAGACGGCACTGGCTGTTGCGGGTGTTTTGAATGCGACATCGGAATTCGTGCGTCATACTTTTCGGATTATTGAAGACGGTCGACCCCATGTTTTGGCGGCTGTCTTTACGTTCGGACGAGAAGATCTCATTCCTGCCATGTTTATTGAAATGGTCAAGGAAATCTCAGCCAGGTTCCCGGGTAAAGCGGATGTGCTGCTATACTATCTGGAGCGTCATATTGAGGTGGATGGAGATCATCATTCCCATCTCGCTTATCAAATGACTGCAGAATTGTGCGGAGATGATGATCAAAAATGGAAAGAGGCGGCTGACGCAGCCAAGGCGGCCTTAATTGCAAGACTGGTTCTCTGGGATGGGATATTGACGCAGTTGGGGGAATTCCAATAGCAAGTTGAATGATTGAGCGACAACCTATTCCTTGGGTTATGCCATCCGCTTATGAAAATAAGTTAGGCGGCCTTTTGAGTCTTCTGTCATCATGCCGTATGGCCGGTAGTACTTTTGCCATGTGGCTATAATAATTGCAATCCTTCCATATTTCCCTGTTCCCGATCACCAGCAGTCTTTTCCTGGCCCTTGTGACCGCAACGTTCAGCATATTCGGTATGGAAGAAGCCCACGCCCGACCCCGGTGGTTCCCTGGCAAGGTGCCGAGCACGAGCAATACGATATCCGCCTCCTTACCCTGGAAGGTGTGGATGGTGCCGCAGACCACCTGTTTTTTGTTTTCGAAGGTTTCTGTGCAATGTTTTGCTACGGTCCGGAAGGGCGAGATGACATATAGCTCATCCTTGTATCCCGTTGATAATATCTTATCGATCACTTCCTTCAATACATCGACCTCTTCCTTGACCGCATTGCCATTGGCTACCGTGCGACCCCGGACATCTATCCAGCAGGTGTCAAAATGGATGTCCATCTTTGCATCCTGTGTCACCTTCACCATTTGGCCGTTGTAGGCGATCGTATTCGCAATCGAGAACATTGGATCGTTGCAGCGGCGGTGCGCCCGTAAAGGTATGCCCGTCCATATATGGCTACCCTCTATTTCAACATATGTCCCAATGGGTGTGATCCTGTCTGCCAGGAATTGTACGGAATGACCCGAAGGCTCCCAGCAAATATCCTCCAGCCCGTAACGCTCCCTCAGCGTTCGTTCCAAACCCAATGGCATAGTCACAATGGGCGGCACCTGCAACGTGTCCCCGATGATGATACACCGCTGCGAACGCCAGATCGCTCCACAGGCCGACTGCGGCGTGGCCTGGCCTGCTTCATCCAGCAAAAGCCAGCCGAGGCTGCCACGGCCGGATTTTGGAAAGAGCCTTTCCATCGAAGCAAGCGTGGTCGATACAACCGGCACCATAAAAAAGAAAGTATTCCACAAGATCGGTGTCACCTTTTCATCGATCAGACTTCCTTGGTCGCCCGATAACATATTGACAAACGCGCCGAGATTGGCCTTGAATTGCTTTGCATTGATATAGACAGCGCATTCATGCATTTTCAGGCTCGTCAAAAAAATATCGCTCCGCAGCGTGCTGACCTTCGGGGACGAATAGGGCGTCATCTTGTGTATATCGCTCATGGACAGCGTAAAGAAATCGTCCCCAGGCAGATTTTCCGGTGCGATCTCATATTCATTCAGCAGTATGTCGGCCAGCTCCTCGAATGCCCTCGTCTTTTTTCTGGTGCGTCCTTTTCCTCTCAGCCGATCGGCCAACAGAGCATGATATCGGGTCGCCTGATCCTGAAAATGCCGATAATCGCCCAGCTGCTCTTGCAGTCGCTCCGCCGCCGCTTCATACTGGTGGAGACATTTCTCCCGCAGTCCCGGGTCGTCGCAGTATGGTTTCAAATGATCTTTCAACCCAATCCCCTCCGTAAACCAGAATTTATCCTTGAATGATTGACGGTTCCTGCTGTTGCCCAGCACGGCACTCAAAAGGCCCCAACACGGTTCCTTCCCGCCCAACGCCTGAGCTGCCGCGCGAAAATACTGCGGCTGCGACTTATTGAACGTCTCCACGTCGATATGTTTCAATAAAGGCAGCTCCTTTGAAATATTTTCCACCGCAGCATTATTGTTGCTCGCCACCAATATACCATCGTTGAACAGGTTGCCGTTTGGGGCATAATAGCCCATGCGTTCTCCGAGCCTGTTCCAACTGCGATTAAATAGCTTTGTTACATCCATATCCAGCAGTCTGATCGCCCTTTCTACGACTACATCCGCTACGATCTCCCGCAACAGAGTCGTCTTTCCCGTCCCCGGCGGACCATTGATCCCCCAAAGACCGCTGGTTCCTTTCAAGGATGGTATCGCTATATGAAGTGCAGCCTGCTGCGCGCTGTGCAGGCCATAGGCGGGAGGAGAGGGCCAGCGACCCGGAGTTTGATGTCGAGGGTCGATGTAATAGAACATTACCCCCCGATCCAGCAGATCGTGCCGCTGGTCTTCATGGATACGATCAGTCAGATAAATGGACAACGGGTTTCCCATGTCCCCGGGATGACCAATGAGGTAGTTAAGGTCGCCCGTATAAAAGCTATTCAGGAACGGCGCATCCAGCGGGGCTTTCTCATATATCATCTCGGAGACGCAAAGAATATCGTATTCCCCCGGCAGCAGGTCACCCGCCAGCTGTTCCAAGTCGTCCAGCTCCTTTTTTAGCTCATTCCAACCCACCGACAAAGATACCCCTTCCATGGACCTTTCAGACTCTTCGGCGTCCGGTAAATCCTCTTCCTCCGCATCATACGTATCGTCATCCGCATATGTTTCGTCGTCTTCTTCGTACATATCTTCAGGGTCAGCATCTTCATCCTCTTCTATCCCGGCTTCTTCCTGTCTGTCGGGCTCGATCTGGAAGCGCAATAAGTAGTCGGCATGGGCTTTCCGTAAAAGCTCGGGCACTTCTTCCAGGCTGCCCCCTTCCAGAAGGACCTTCAGCCCATAGGCAAATGAAGCGCGTACATAGGTCCTGTCTGTCGTACGTCCATCCTCATCCAGGACAATGGCAGCCAGACAGGTGTGCCCTGTCAGCGGCTCATCTTCGCCTTTCGTAGGAAAAGGAGCCAGCTGCCTGATCAGGGCAACCACGGATTCCTGGCGAATGCAATAGAAATACAGGGTATGCCGCCAGCGTTTCCCGTTCGCACCCTGGAAACGGTCGGTTTCCCAGGGGAGCGGCTGGTCTTCGTTTAACCATTGGAAATACTTGCCATCTCCCTCTTTTTTGAAAGGAACATCCGGAAGGTTGAATATCTCCATTGCCCTCCAGAACTTAAGGACATTTGTATAGTGCGTTTTGCGGGCAGCCATGTGGTTGACAGCTGACCTGTAATTTACTGATTTTTATCATTCGGGCAATTGTAGCGCTCATCATTGTACGTTAAACCATCTTTACCATTCCCGCCTTCAACACCGGATCCCCCATGATCCTCTCCATCTCCCCATCCACCAGTTCGGCCATCTCCCGCTTCACCCGTCTGAAATTCTCCTCCACCTCATCCGGGCCAGGCGTCCGAACCACCGGCAATCTCCTGGCCTCAGACTTCCCGGGCTCCTTTATAATCTTCGCTTGAAAAGTCTTTAACGTCATCTCCTTATCCGGGTCATCCGCCAGGATACCCACAAACTCCCCCGAAGACAGCGTCCCGATGGTCGCCGGCGTAATGGCAGGCTTCGACTGCTCCGACTTGCTGACGGAAGTATCCATGCTGTTCACCGAGACGGTCGTCTTATGCTCCACCACCGCAGGGAACCGTTCGCTTACCCACCTGGCCGTCTCTCCGCCTACCTGTCCGCAGATGAGATTGCCCATCATGTTGACGATGGCATCCGCTTCCGCCCGTGAATATAAAATGCGCAGCTGGTTAAAGTCCTGGACGACAAGAAGGGGAATGATATTATTGTCCCTGCCTACGCTTACGGTTTGCAGCACGCTGGCCGCCCGCACAGTGGCAAATTCATCCAGCACCAGGGCACAGGGATGACGTCCGGGCTGATTGATCAGTTTGTTGATCCGGTCTATATACAGGGATAGGATAGGGGCCAGCGCCTCCTGGCGCATCGGGTCGCCACCCAGACACAGTATCTTCGGATGACCAGGATCATTGATCTCCAGGTTCAGGTCATCGCCGGTAAGAATATAGTATAGATCCGGGGATGCCAGCCGGCCCAGGGGTATCTTGGCGGATGACAGCTGACTGTCCAGTACCTCGAAGGTTTTATTTTTATATACTTCGATAAATGGATTGATCAATGTCTGGACCTCCGGTTCGGTATTGAGGATGGTGAAAAGTTTATCATACGGCGTCTGCGCGAGTTCGATAGCATGGGGCAAGGTGCAATACGCGCCGTCCCTGTATTTCTTCAGAAACCAAATCAACGCCGCCAGGAAATTGATTGGGGAATCCACGAAAAAGTCGCCCTGTTTATGCGCCCAGGTATGGTTAATGCTAAGCATAATAGTGCGACTGACGCCAATAGCATCTGAGGGATGATGCAGAGTAGCCGGATGAATGAGATTGCACCGATGGCTCCGTGTCAGGTCAGTGAAGTTGATCGAATAACATCGTGTAGTAGCAGGATACTTCTTCTGATACTTACAGAACAGACTATGCGCATATCGCGTCAATACATCATATTTGAAGTCGAACACCAGCATGGAAAAGCCCCTTCCCATCAGTTGCTCCATTGCCGGCTCGACGATAAACCTGGATTTTCCGGAGCCGGGCGACCCGATGATCAACACCCCGCGACGGCCATTGATAATGTTGATATGACTTTTCCTGGTTTCACCGTTGAAAACATATTGCCCCCGAAAATTAATGGAAAAGGTAGTCTCAATCAGCCGTTCTTCCTGCAAAAACCCTCCTTCCTCTTTTTTGAAAAAACCCTTTCTTAGCGAATAAGAGATAACCCTGGAGAGCATCATGCCGCCGGTAAGCACCAGCAGCCAACCCATAAAACACGCTCCCATATAAATACAGGCCACAGTGGTAGACCTATCTTCCATGGCAAGAAGAAGGATACTGCCAAAGTAGACAGCCAGACCAATAAAAAGGAACGCCAAACCTCCCATGTATCCCATCCGGCCATCTTTCCGGCCACTCGCGCCCAAAAGGGAGATCGCCAGGAACGCCAAGGCAAATAATTTAATCCGGGGAGGCCATTCGAACAGTCCCGTCCGTGCAATATTCTCCAGCAGCCGGTCCGACAGCGATGCCGTCCACCCCCATTCCCGGAAGGCCCCATAACAAATAAAATAAAAGTGAAGCAACAATAATGCTATGCTGATCCACCTGGTAAGGTCCAGCATCTTACGCATACCGTATATATCTTCTCCTGTCATAAACGTAATTTTAAATGGTGTCTTAAGATTTCCTTCTGTTGCTGATTGAGGACGCATTTTTCCCGGATAGCCCCCAAATTATATTGAACTCCCAGGTTGTCTCCGGAAAAGGCAGACTTTCCATGGTGATCGATAAAATAAATACCGGCCGGTCCTTTATCTCCGGCTTCCTGCACGACGACATTTATACCCTCCCGTTGCATGGACTGTTCAAATCCTGCCCAGTTGGAAGCCTTTGTCGAAAAGGTCCATTCAATAGCTGTTGTAATACGCCTGCGCTGTTTTTCACGCAGGGACTCGTTCAGAGAAAATTTGTTTTCCAGGTAGGGGAGGGTAGGCTTAAGACTAAAAGAGCTGGCATTGAGATACATGGACACCTGGCGCCCTTGTTCGTCCAACGCATAATATACCAGACCCTTGTTTTGACAAAGCCTTGATCCTTCCTTTCCTTTGTCGGCATATACATTGTATTGTCTTAATACAGCGTTCAGTTCATCCAGTGACGTGTATTTGTAATGGTCGATCACCGTGTTCAATACATCACTAATGGCTCGTTTAAGGGGAGCTTCTCCATACACCACTGTACGAGCATGCGTTACCTGAAATTGCCGTTGTTCTTCGGGCGTAGCTCTATGGCGGGGGAGGAGGGAAAATTCATTTTCCAACTGCCGCGTCAGCTCATGAGAGTAAAATATTTGCTTTAGTCCTATTCGCATCAATGAGCCATCTGCCCGGACATTTGTCGTCGCGATATGCAGATGATGATGCGCCGTATCATAGTGCCTGTATACGAGATAGGGCTGCTCCCCAAAGCCGGTGCCTTCCATGTAACGCTGGGTCAGCCTTATCATTTTTTCATTGGACAGGTCATCTTTTGGGGAGAAAGACACGAATAAATGCACCGCCTTAGGCACATTTCTTTGATTCAAAGATATCCGCTCTGAAAACCGCTCTATCTTGTCACGGAGGTTTAGGTCGGACGCCTCTTTTACAAAATTTTCGGCCCAGAGAAACCCAGCTTTACCGAGCTCCACTTTTTGCTCATTGTATCGCAGGGTATCCCTGATATTAATCGGTTTGTTTACTGTTGCGTACATATAAGTCTATTTTAACATGGAGTTCATGCATTATCGTCATTTGCCTGTGTAGCCAATCCTTTTCCGTCTCGGAGAGCCCACCTTTCTCCAGGATAAGTTCCACATCCTTTCGAAATTGGATACGGGCTTCGGTGAAGTCATCAAAAGCGCGGTCCCGGTAAAATATGGTTACAGGTCTTCCTAATAATAATTTCCTTGCATATGAGGCCATGGATGGGTCAGAAGATTCAGCCAGTCTTTTCTGCAGCTGAGCGTATTCCTCAGGACTTACATGGGTCCATATACATTTTCTCAATACTTTTTCGCTTTTACTCATATACATTTCTTATAGTCCGTCTTTTAATTTCTAATTCCAATATCCTGCTACTGTCTTTCTCGCTCATTCGGATCACTACCTTCCTGCCTTTTGTTGGTATAAAGGGCTTGACTCCAATAAGTACCGGTTGCTCTTCTCCGCTTGCGACAATTGAAGGAAGACTGTCATACAGCGGCTGCAATAACAGTTCCTGTGCAGCCATTCGTTTTATATGTTTTTCCTGTCGCAAAATGTATTGGATGGATTGAGGGGAAAATGCAAAAGAACTTTTATTCTTTAATATCAGATAGAACCACAGCACTCCTGCACGCTGATAAACTCCTCTGATCATGAGGCTGATCCCTCCCTCGCTGACGGACCTATGCAAATACGGCTGAAGAGAGTCCACAGCAGGCGGCGTAATCACCCTATCTGCTCCTTCAGATGGCGCATCTGCCCGTCCATCCGCTGTATCACGCAGCAGTTGAAGCGTCGACCCGGCCGCTTTTATGTCTTTTAACAACACCTGGTATCCAGCCGGCACTGTAACCCTTACAGTTCGAACTTTCCGGCTAAAGAAATTCCTGGCGGTTTGTATGCCGGCATTCGCCACCTGGGCGCCGATGGAAGGGTCATAGGCGGACAGGTTGAGTCCACCGATACTTTGGTCAGCCGATTGCCGGGCCACCTGCCTGCCCGGTCCATCGGGAATATGGATGCCCGGCAATCCATCCATGTCGTACACCTGCCATTCAGTGGTAATGATTGATTGACCGCATCGGATGGAGCGGATGACTACCTGCATCCTGTCATTACTAAAGTTCGCCGTGCCATACACCAGCTGTCCCTGCCGGATGATCACACCATTGTAACATATCCCCGAAGTCAGCCGCAAGGCAATGGTTGCCCCGTTCACCAATTCCTGGTCCCGTTCCACCATTGCCGGAATAGCCACAGCGATCACCTGACTGCTTTTCTCCTGTCTTCTCACACTTGTTTCCATATCCTGCTTGACCATTCGGTCCTCAGGCTCTTGTTGCTCTCCCTTTTGCAGATGCATGATCTTCTCAAGCATTTCATTCAGCCGGTCGAGTTCCGGATCCGCATGCAAAGTATCCCGCGATTGCCCGGATGGAGGTGCGGCTGTCTCTTCATGCAAAACTCCCTGCATAACAATCTTCTTATGACTCATGACCTTCTCCGCACCGGGCTCATCCAGCCGTCGTTTAAGCACATCTAATCGTTGCAGCAAGACGTCGGTTTGCGTGTCACCTGCCGGTTTCGCCGGTATCAGGGACACAGACTTATGCTCATGCCGGTGATACGGGTCCTGTTGTATCAACTGCTTCCTTCGGATGGAATCCTCCTCGGCCTTCTTGTAAAAAGCCATTTTATCCATCTTATCTTCTTTTTTATCAAAGATCGGTGGCGGCAGCTCCATGTTGAAGCCCATGCCGGGGCCTTTATCAGACTGTTGTTGCCGGCCACCCTTTCCACCGCCCATGGCATAAAAGGCGATAAATAACCCGGGGATTACGAATAAAGGCAGGATCAGCAAAAATTTACGCGTTTGTTGAACCTTTGTTTGTACTGTCGTTGTCATTGCTCAATTTTTTTAAATGAATAAGTTTTAACGGTCCTCTACTTTGAGATCTTTGTTTTCCAGTGTGCTCCACCGTTCGATCAGGAATCCATGTGGGTTGTTATCGCTCCGGCTACAGTTGCGCAACCAGCCTTCCGTCACCAGGCTGCGGGTCGCCACGCTGGTAGGCCGGACAATCTGCTGGGTAGCCCAGCAGCGGAAATAAAAAGGATAGGTGTGCGCATCAAGCGACACGCTGTCGACGACTACCCCCTGGCTGACATTACCCGAAATGATACCCGCATAGTAGCCGTTCTCTTTCAGATTGTCATACAGTTTTCTGGCTGATCCGTCCGCCAGGTACAACGCCCGGGTGATATTGGCGCTGATCACTTTCTCATCCGGTGCCAGAGTAAAGAACAGCTGATGAAAGGTTCGGATATGGTCCCTGGCCTCCACAGGGATATTGTCCTTCCGGTCGCTGGCGAATGCTTCCAATGCCTTGCCGGCGGAAAGAATATAGACAGTTCCACTGGCCCGTTCCGCAAATTGAAGGCTCTTTATAACCACCATTGTTGTGGCTCCCAGGCACCCCGCTATCAGCACGATGCTGAAAAGTCGTATATGCTGAAAGGCGGTTTCGATGTTTCTTGTTTTTTTGAACATGGTTTAGTTTTGTATGCCGATCAGCCGCCCGGCCCGCCGCAGACCGATGCCACCCCCGGAGATGATATAATTGGTAACAGCAGGAACGGTGAAATACCCCGCAATGGCCAGGATGAGGAAAACGAGATAGGCTGTGTCGGTAGGTCCGAAGCTGGTCTGCCCGGACGTATTCAGCTGGGCAATGTCCAGTTTGATCATTTCCTGCTGGATCTGGGAGATCAACGAACCGAACAGGTTAGCCACCGGCAGCCAAAGGAATACATTGATATACCTTGCCAGCCAGTCCCGGATGATATGTCCAAAGCCGTCAAAAACACATAGACCGAACGCCAGCGGTCCGAATATCGCCAGGATAATAAGATAGAAGGTCCGCACGGTATTGATACAGAGCACCGCGGACTCAAAGAGCACCTGCAATATTTCCGACAGCCAGACCTTTACCGAATTCCTCATACTGTAGGACGCTTTTGCCATTTCGAACTTTACCCTGTTGGATATACCCGAGAAGACACCCGAGTCCGCCTCTCCGGATAATTCCTCCCATTTGTCCAGGTTGCCGCTGCCATTAGGACCCACATACATTTGCCAGTCGTTGGAACGCTGCAGGATCTCCTGCTTCTGCTGTAGTAGCACCGTCACCGCTTTATTTGAATCCTCCGCCAGAGCCGCCGTGCCGTCCACCGTCGGTTCCATCACCCCGTTGATGAGGCCGATGACATGTGGAAAGAGCGCAATGACGATGCCAATGGCGAAAGGACGCAGCAGGGGATAGACCTGCACCGGCTCCGCCCGCGCGATATGCTGCCAGACCCTCGACCCAATATACCAGAGAGCGGCAAATCCGGCAATTGCCTGTCCGATACCGATCAACTCCCCGCAATGGACCATCATGGCGCTGTAGGCCTGCCGGAGAACCCCTTGCAGGCTGCCGATATCATTCCCTATATCAAGGATTATCATAAATACTTTTTAAAAATTGAATATTATGTTGTTCCCTTGCCCGTTGTAAAGCTTGTATCGATAGTTCGTCATTGATGTGTCGTAACCCTTCCAGTAACCCCGTTGCCTCCGAGTGGACCCGATCGATCGCCTGCATCCGTTCCGCATCGGACATCCTGAGCTCACCTGCCTTGACCACCGTGATCAGCCGGTCAAGACATTGGCCACCACGATCCGACAATGCTTTATAGAACCCTTGGATATACTCCAATTCCGCAGACGTAAAAAGACCGCTCGTCACCCAGCGTTGATTGGCACTCCGGCATTCCAGTATGATGCTTTTCTCTTTATCGATGATGGCCCCCACCTTGTAATATTGCCTCACCGGCGGCGCAACTGCCAGGAGGCCATCGAGGAAAGTCTTATGCAGATTGAAATTGCCTTTCACGATGTCTCGGATATTGATGTAGCCCTTGTTAAGCTCCTGGTAGCCTTCCTGCATATCCTTCAGGATGGTCTTCAGCTCCGATAGCTTTTGGATATCCAGCGACAGCTGTTCGATCAGCTGCGCGACTGATTGCGCCCTGGTCACGCTTGTCACCAGACAGAGGAGCAACACAATGCCTGTCCGTTTTATCTTATTGTATGTCATGCCATTTTTTTAATGTTCCGATATAAGCGCCTTCTTTTTTCCGCTGTACAATGAGCCATGCAGTTCCTGCCAAAAAATTCTTTACCTCGCTGTACCTTATCCGCAAAGCCGTCCTTATGTCATTGATCCTGCTGATCCTTTCCCCATCTGTCATGGATAACGCCTCGTCCGTTGTCAATACCTGCAATGCTTGCCGGTCATCCCGGCATCGACCCGATAGGTTTTGCTGTAGTTCCTGGATATATTGGAGTTCATTGGTGCTTATCCCGCCGGAAGACACACAAGCAGGTATCGCTTGCGCAAATGCCCTGTCGATAGCTTCTATTAGCCGGGAAGCTTCTTCCAGTGCCGGACTTTGCAGTACTCCCTCGCCCACTGTCTTCAAAGACCTGAAGAACACTTTATGCAGACCAAATTCACCCGATTTTATATCCTGTACCAGGTGCAGTCCGTCTTCCGCGATCCGGTAACCTTTCTCTATGGTGACGGCATACCCTTTGAGTGCCGTCAGCTGCGCCAGCATCGTTTTGGCAGTTCCCTGTCCCCGGCATCCAGCGTGTAACAGCGCCAGCACTACCCACAGCCCAATTTTTTTAGCGTATCCCATACAGTACTTTTATCATGTTGATATCCTGTTCGCTTTTTGCCCGCTGCAGGCTCAGCACGATATTCTCCTGGGTAAATGCCCGCAGCCGCCGGTAATTTCTGTCAACCTCGGCCGACACATTGTTGATGATCGCCAGTCTGTCACCATCATCCATCTGCGTGACAAATGCGTTGATCACCACCTGCAGCTGGTCCACCGCCGAAGAACACTGTCGCAGGATACCCTCGTACACCATCCTGATCTCCGTAAGCTCATCGGAGTTAAAATGCCCATCCCTCATCACCGCTCCGTACGCCTGCCGATATCCCGAGATCATGCGGGCTTGCTTACTGATGATCTCCTTTACCGCTGGATAATATTGCAACACATGTTTCACCTGCCACAGTTCCTGGTAATATTCCCCGTATAGGTCCTTTTGCTGCTGCACCCAGTCGGAGATGTCCGCCAGCCGGGTCTTTTGCATCCAGTTTTCCAGCTGTTTTTGAGCATCCTGGAGCAGGATCGTCTGTGTCTGCGCCCGCTGCACCTTCAGGTCAATGGCCATGATCACCCGTTTGATGATCCCGGTGATGATGTCGAATTGTGCCTGCGCTCTCCCGGGGCTGACCAGTGTCAGCGCACAGCCTATTGTCCCTATCAATAGCAATTTTTTCATTATTCGATCTTTTCATAATAAAAACTCGCCTTGCTCACCTTGTTATCATCGGGATAATACCACACTGTATCGGCTTCGTTGGCAGAAATAAGCCGGCTTTTATTCGCATGATATTGTCCATCCCAATGAGCCTGTTCGTATTCCGGCGGCGCCTTCTTTCCTGACCTGATCCTGATAAAGGAAGTGGTGCGCATCACCGTGTAGTGATCTTCTTCCGTCCTGGTGCGCCGGATCACCAGCGTGTCGTCTATCCGGCAGAACTCATTTTCCGCAACACAGATGTAGACACCAGGTAGAAAAGGCGGTCTTTTCCCCGGCCCCTGTGTGTGCAGCCAATTGATCATCCCGGCTACAATTCCCCCGAGCACTACAATCGTTAAGGGAATGGTCATCCATTTTTTTGTAGTTGGCATAATATTCTTTTTAATTGTTACCAATCAATGTTTTTCCCTCCACTCCGCGGCCAGCTTAGCAATCCCTTTGCGCATACCTCCATATTGCTCCGCGTATTGTTGCACCAGGAGTTTTTCGGATGCTTCCGTTGTGTAACACAAGTATTCTTCTATGGACACCTCTGTCCTGTATACTTTGGAGTGTCCGCTACCCAGCCCGATAAAGACCTCTTTGTATTTCCGGCCTGTTTCCATACTCTTGTTCAACGAGAGTACAAGTGACTTATCCTTTTCGGAGAGTCCCAGCAGGTCTTGGATGGCGTCGAACTTATTCTGGAACTTGCTTTGATCCAGCAGGATCCGGCAGTCGGCATTGTTCAGAATGGCCTGTTTGACCACGGGGCTGGAAATGATGTCTTCCAGTTCCTGGGTGACCACGATCGCTTCTCCATAGAACTTTCGCACCGTCTTGAAGAGATATCGGAGGTATTCGCTCATACCCTGCCGTGTAATAGCTTTCCAGCACTCTTCGATAAGGATCACTTTTCGTACACCGGGCAGCTTACGCATCTTCCCAATAAATACTTCCATGATGACGATGGTGACGACAGGGAAAAGGATGGGGTGGTCTTTCAGCAGGTCCAGCTCAAAGACGATAAAACGTTGCTGCAGCAGGTCCAGCTCTTCCGTGGCGTTCAGCAGGTAATCATATTCCCCGCCCTTATAAAAGGGCCGCAGCACATAGAGAAAATTATCCAGGTCAAAATCCCTCGATTTTACTCGTTCGCCGTCCAGCTTTTCAGCAAACTCGTCCGCGAGGAATTCGTAAAAGCTGTCAAAACAGGGAAAGATATCCTTACGCAGGCCCAGCTTTTCATAGTACTGTTGCAGCGCATTCGAAAGCGCCACGTATTCGCTGCGCAGGAATGCTTCATCCTCTTTTTTCCATAAGGCCAGCAGCAGCGTCTTGATGCTCTCCCGCTTTTCGACGTCAAAAGCCCCTCCGTCCGGCAGCCAGAAGGGATTGAAGCGAATGGCGTCTGTTTCGGTGTAGGCAAAGTACTGCCCTTCTAACAGGTTACACAGCCCTTGGTAGCTATTGCCGATGTCCACTACTACGATATGAGCGCCCTGTTCGTAATAGCTCCGGAGCAGATGATTCGTGAAAAAGGATTTGCCACTGCCGGAGCCCCCGAGCACAAATTTGTTTCGGTTCGTAATCCATCCGGTCCGCATGGGTTCATCGCTGATGTCCACATGGACGGGGTTGCCGGTGATCCGGTCGCCCAGGCGGATCCCGAAAGGGCTTATAGAGCTCCGGTAATTTGTCTCGGGCAGTAGCAGGCAGACGGCTTGTTCAGCGAAGGTGCTGAAGCGCTCGTTGATGGGCAGGTCCGAGGCGTTGCCGGGGATACCTGCCCACCAGATCTGTGGAGCGCTGACGGTCTCAGGGTGCGGATGGGCGCCCATCTGTGCGATGGCTGCCGATGTATCTTTTCTGATCTCTTTTATCTTTTCCGGTTCGTCTGTCCAGGCAAATACGTTGAAATGCGCCTTTACCATTTGCTTTTGCCCGCTGATAGCTTCATTGAGATGGTCATCCACGGCCTGGCGGGTGAGCGCATTTTCCCGGGAATGGGCAGACAAGGATTGCAGCCGTCTGCGCCGAAGCTCCATTTTTCCGGTAATAACCTTTATATCCTCGACAAACACATACTGGTTGTACACATGATTATACGGCAATAAAGGCCCCAACGCGGTAGCAAAGCCGATAGAAAGACTGGTCCGCTCGGTAGAGTAGGGGGTATACCGCATGCCTATGCCGCACCTGGAAGGTAGGTGCGCGGCGTCTGCCAAGGTATATAGGACGCCCTTGAATTCTCCGATCTGCAGGCCATCCCTGAAAACGATATCCCGCACCAGCAGGGGCCGATTGTTGTCCTCCGGCGCAGATAGAATACAATACTGTTCGATCACCCCCGTATGACGTTCATCACCTGTCAGTTCTACAGTGGATAGTCGCCGGCACCTGATCAGACCGCTGCCCGTCAGTATCCGCTCAAATCTACCCGCCTGGTCCAGGAACTCCTGCACAATGGCAGGGTCCAGACATTCCTCAGGTACCAGGTTGCGTTGTAGAAGAGAAGACAATCCCGGTCCTGCGGGTTTCCGTCCCGCCGGCATCCGGGTAAGGAACAGGTATGCCTTGTGCTCCAAATAGGGCCGTTCATGAAAGTGGCGTTCACTGGCCCTGCCCAGTTCACTGTCTGCTATATTTTCAAGGTCTGTCTGGTAGGTTGATTCAAAGAACCAGTCCTGCAGATGGCAGATTGATGGCGCCGTCAGCAGTCCGATAGCCCTCACCCAGGCCTGGTGTATCACGTCCAGGTCCTCCGATGACAAAGTAAAGATCTCCGGTTTTGTCAGCTCGTACGCTACTGTACAATCTCCCGTTTTGGATACGATGATGTCGTCAGTGACCTCCAGGATGGGAAATGTCAGTTCCAATGTCTTTTCCATGATGATGTATTTAATTGTATAAAGGTTTTGCGGCTATTGCTCCGGAGGGACTCCGGTAGTCTTTTTGCTGCATTTTTTTTCGCAAGTCCATATTGTCCGTATTTTTTGCATATTTTATACAGGAAGGTTATGCTGCCCCCGCCCAATCCGAAACTTATTAGTACGCAAGCCCATGAGTTTACCCGGCAGATGTAAAGGATGGCAAAGAGAAGGATGTCTCCCACCAATACGCCCCCAGCATAAAGGATATATTGTGCTTTCAGTCCTTTGAATTCGATAGGCCTGTCCACGGCCCGGTTGATCGTGTAGGTAGTCTGCATCACAGGTGATTTTTACAACCCAAAAAATGAGCGGATCACTGTCGACACTACCACCAGGAAAATACAGGAGCCAAACCAGCCAGCAGCAGCCCGTCCTGCCTCCCCGTGATGAGAGCCCCAGAGTTGATAGACCCTCACAGCACCGATCAGTGCCAGGATAGCCCCCACGGCATACATGAGTTGCGTCGCCGTGTCGAAATAGCCGCGCACCATGGTATTGGCCTGGCTGATGCCATTATTTCCATCTGCACTCTGTGCCAACAGGGTCTGTCCCGTCGTCAGCACCCCGATCAGAAAAGTCCATTTTTTCATTGTATTTATTTTTAGTTTTTAAATGTGAAATCCGATGAAAAAACTATTCGGCTCCAGAGCCTTCGGGTTCTTTTGACATTGTTTTCTTAAGCCGCTTACGGATGTCTGTTCGATAATACCAGACAACCACGACACTGTAGTAGAGTGCTGCCAAAAGAGCGATTGTTCTGATGAATGCTCCCGTTGAAATATGTTGTAGCATGTGTTTGTCTTGTCGTTGATAAAATAAAAATTGACAAGACAAATATGGATAGATGTGCGCGGGAAAATGGTTAAGTTAACGGTTAACTTAACTAAGATTGTTTATAGGTGCTTGAGAGATAATACTGTCGGAAAATGAAATTGTAGGCCGTTTTATGGATCAAACCGGTCCTTCCGGGCATTATATGCCCTGGTCATCCTGTCCAGCAGGGGAGTGGGTGTTATTTTTCTATTCCTGTTCTTATATTCAATGACAGAGAAATCCTTTAGTTCGACATCCATGTTTTCCTCGGCCCATTCTCTCAGATGCTCCAATGTAGCCGGTGCGCCTTCATGACTAATCAATTTCGTTTCGTAAAGTAACACTATCAGTTCCACTGCTTCAGCTTTCGTCCCCGTCCATTTGAGCTTTTTGTTACTGATACTATTCGTCGATGGTTGAATGACACTCATTCTCTTATCCAATATTTTTTTATAATCCTCGTAAGCCAGCAATTCAGACAGTATAAGGCTGGCTTGACAAAAGTTCTCGTCTCTTACTAAAAAGTCGGCTGCCTCATGCGCGGGCGTTCGAACAAACAGTGCATCGTCTTCATCTGTCTTTCCAAGCATGTGGTAAAAATACAGATCCCGATGTTCGTCGAGGAAACCGGCTATTCTTTTTCTTTCACTAGTTACGTAAATGGAGAAATCTTCATAATTAGACGAGATACGCATGCATTCCAACTGGCACAAAGCGGTATAATAAATATACTCTTTATAAAAGAGGGGTAGCCAATGCTTGAAGTATTTTATCTCTGTATCTTTGTCAGAAAAAGGGTTTGCCGCCACATAATGCTTCAAATCCATGATCGTCTCCTTCATCACCTTCATTTTTTGATCATACCCCTTTACAAGACTCGATTTGGGGTCTACCATCTCTAATCTCGACTGCACCTCAATTTGCAGCCGATTAACTAACGCCTTCATAAAAAATCGATATTTGTTTATTTAAAATTATCGATTGTCCGGATCAATATTATTGATATTTATTAAGTTTTTTCCGGCGGCGCTTAGACGGTCGGGATAGCTTCTTCATCTCCCTGCCCACATTCATATATTATTTTACTGGGTGTGACGGTAAATTTGTCCTGATTTTCTTCTCAAATTCGTCTGCCATACCATCCACCTGATCATGTGTAACCCCTTATTTTGTGCTATCAGCGAAGGCTACAATAGTAGTAAAAACTGTTGTTTGATCGAAGGTTTAATTAAGTATTTCTTTGAACTCATGAGTGAAGCCTATCATAATTTGTTGCTCTTCTCAATCAAACAAATGGAAGAAATGTGGGATTCTTTTCTGCTTTCATTCCTAACAATGGCTCCACGCGCTTCTGAATTTTATTCATCATAAGAGAAGTAATTGGGATTTGTGTTTGGTCCTTAAAAGTGATTTTATAATACCGGTAATTTTCAAAAGAATACACTCCCGTTCCTCTTCCAAATGAAGTATAATATTCTAATGCAGATATGTCATCAAAAGAAAAAACTCTTTTTGTGTTATGCCATGTGTAAGAAATTGTTTTCAGTTCTTCATCTATTTCTATGATTAGCCTCGAGGTCTTAATCGAGTATTCAATATTTAAAGCAAGTGCAGGGCCAATATCCATTACAAATAAAATTGAAAAAGGTATCCAAAACACTATAGCATTAAAATTCCAGTTCATATAGTGAACATATACTGCTATTAAGAATACGTACCTTAGTAGCATAGGCCATAGTAGTAAAAACTGTTGTTTGAGCGAAGGTCTGATTACATATTTCTTTGCTTCCATCTATTTCATTTTTTACTGTCGCGGGACCCATCCTGATCCTAAAGCGCTTTCATAATTTGCCAGCCCCTTAATTAAGACATTTGTAGTAGGGCTACGTTGTCATAGAAAGTTTCTCCTACCATGAAAGAAACACCTACGATTACTGCCAAAATTGTTTCTACGGATGCTCTTTCTGACTCTACTATAGCTGAAAATATAATGGGAGTTGCGATAATGGGCGAAGAACCGTTTTGATCAATTAAACCAATCACCCAATTCGATGTGAGATTCAAATGGATTAGCTACTGATGAAGAAGCATGGCTTTCCTCTAAAAATGGGCTCGGCAGTGGCACGTTCAACGTCTAATACCCAAATACAATGCAAGACCGAGGAATCCAAGCACACTTACGACTCCATAAACGACTAGCAGGTTGCGGGTCATATTTCTATTTGCTTCTGTCTTATTGAGCCATGCTTTCTCTATTGCGGCAATGGAGTGGTTCTCTTTATAAATATATCGTATGTACGTAGTTACCTGAAACAAGATCAGTGAGCTTATAACTAACCATGTTTCTAAGAAAACCTTTTGTTTTGTTGCCAGCATAAAAAGTATTACTCCAGTGAGGACATTAATAGTCTGAAAACCGCCTATAATTCCAGCGGAACTCGAGAGAGCACCTTTTTCTCGATATCCGGAGTAAAATTTAAAAATAAAATAGTGCAAATAATCGAAGAAAAGCATAGAAGTATAATTTAATATATAGATTATCTTGGCAGCCAGCCACCCCTAAGCGCAGATTCCATATTCGAAAATCCTGATTTTATATTGTCCCAAATTGATGAAAATGCATCTATCGTTTGATTTGTAGCGTCCCCAATATGCTCGCCGATATGTTTTCCGGTATATCGAGTTATAATGGGATCGGCTAAAAAGTACGCGGCTCCAATTATCCATCCTATCCCTGGAATAAAGGCGGAACCTGCAACAGCCAAATCGGTTCCATTCTTCCAGTTTAGACCATTATTTGTAACATCCGCTGCAGAAACTACAACACCAATGATAGCCACTCTCCGTCCGAGAGCATCAACAGTAAAGCCTTTAACCATAGTTTGCTCTCCTAAATTGATAATTTCATACGAAGTGCCGGTAACGTTGTTTGCTAATTGTTGAAAAGCAGTGACACTGTGTACTGTCAAGTCAGTCGTCATAGCTATGCCTCCAACAGCTGTAGCTGTTGCGTCGATAACCTTATTAACTTTTTCCCTTTTCTCCTTCGCTTTATCTGATTTGTCATCACCTTGTTTCTTTTTACCACCGTTGTCTCCTTCACCATCAGCATTGTCAGATTTATCCTCATCATCATTTTGGTATTCTTTTGTACCAATATTATTAAGTTGGGTCATGGCACTTTCGATAGTTATTTCCTTACCCTCTTCGTCAACATATTTACCCGTATTCCAATCGTACGCTAACATTCCATCTGGATCAATGAATCGCATCGGATTATTAACAGAAAAACTGTAAGGTGTCAACCTTCTCGATGTTTCACAAAACGGATCAACATGATGCCATCTTCCAATTTGCGGATCATACATCCTGGCCCCATAATCATACCATTCTAATCCCGAGCCATCCCCAAACTCCTTATGTTGTAACTCCTTGCCGTTGTAGCGATATTTGTTTTCGGGTTTGCCGGCTTCCTGAGAGCTGATGCCGGCCATCGTCAGACCGAACGGATAACTGTGCGTTTCCTCCGATTAGTTTCCTTCGCTTGCTTTAATATTTTCCCACAGTGCGCCAGATAATATATCTTCAATTTTCTCTTTGAGTTGCGGTGGCGTCTTTTGGTCTTCGTGTATTTGGTTCAAAATTTTTCGAACCTTCTCTTCTTTAAAATTTCTAACTATTAGGTATCTATTTGAAAAATTTGGAGAAACTGCCCACTCTAAAACATCTTCAGATATTGCGTCTGAGTCATATAAGATCTGGCATTTTCTAAGAATATTGATATAGTCATCCAGAGTTGTCTTTTGCATCGAACAGATACATATTTTCTTTTGCTTATCGTTGTATCTGTCATTGGATATGAATAATAAGGCATCAGCAATGTAAAAAGAACTATGTTCATATAAATCGATAAATTCCTTTATAGCAAAAAGAGCATCCCAGGTTTCACATGTTTCGCATTTCTTATCAATTAGTAAAATAGTAGTATCGTATCCTATTTTTTGATAGTTAGTGTCTAGCATTATTTTATTGTCAATTATTTTCTTTTTTATATTTTGCGCAGGATTAGAACAGGCAATTAGGTGAATATATCCGCAAGTAAACATTGAAAGCCATAATGATTTCCATATCATGTAAAAATATTTTATCATTGTCTTGTTGGTAGATTAATTTCCGGAGGTTTAACAAATGTCTTATCGATAGGTTGCCTATTAGGGTTATTGGCTGGTTGCTGTGAACTTGCAGGTGGTACATACCTTCTAAAAACTACATTACTCCTGTGGCCGTTGGGATTAGGATCATCATCAGCTCTAAACCCATAATTATTTTGGCCAACAATCTCTATAGGACTACTCCATTGACTTACAGTTTGCTGATTGTCAACCACAACTCCAACATGCCCTGTTGCATCGCTATAATTAATCTTTTCAGCAACAACATCCCCAGGCTCGGGCGATTCGCCTGGTTTTAAAACTACCCAGTTAGGTATTTTAAAATTGGGGTCTGCCCACTGCGCGGCTGTTGGTGGGAAGCCTTTTATTCCTAGAATACTTTTGACAAGGCCTATATTAGGTGTTCCAGGGCTGGCCCCCGCCTCTTTCAATACATCGTATACAAACTTATTACATTTATTAGTATTGGCAGCAAAATTATCTTTCTTATTTCCGTAATCCCAATCGTGGCTATTCAATTTCGATTGGGCAACTGTGGCAATTCTTTGTCTGATTGAATTAGGCTGAGGCTGTTGATCGTCATTTACGTCATCTTGATCGTTATTATCATCATTGTCATTTGTAGTATTAAAGTAAGTTGCTTTTAAAAAGTTAAATACTTCAATAGCATCGTTGCCTGTGAATGTATATCCACCATCAACTGGAATAACGTCCATTCCATCAGGATCTATAAATCGTAAGGGATTATTTAGAGCGAAATTGTATACAGAATATTTTCGATTGGTTTCTGACATGGGATCCGGGACATGCCATCTTCCAATCTGTACATCATAAAATCTAGCGCCATAATCATATTCCTCTAATCCAGTCCCATCGGAGAATTCCTTATTTTGCAATTCTTTTTCTCCAAACTTCAATTTATTTTCTGCATAATTACTTTTAAGTGCGTTATACGATACTCCCGCCATCGTCAGACCGAACGGATAGTAGTGGGTTTCCTCCACAATCCGTCCGCGGATATGGGTCAGCTGCAAGTTATCGAAAAAAACATTAATATTCGGTGTCTCGTTACTCACGTAGACGAATAACCAGCCGCTTTTGGTCATGATCTGGCCCGTGACGGTATGGGTCGTAAAGGTGGTATCCGCCCCCACCTGCTGGAAGCCGCTGTTGGTGTTGCCGCTGCCTGCTACATAGTGAAACTGTTCGTCAAACAATATCCAGTTGAGATAGGCCTTTGGTTTGGTATTATGTGAGGCATAGTCGGAGCCTACGGTGGTGAGGAAGCTGCTGATCCCGGGATCCAGCACGCCCGTCTGTTGTAACGGGTTTAGAAAATAGTGACCCGGATCGGTACCGGCCACGCCTCCGGCGAGTCCCAGGATCAGGGATGATAAAGGACTGACAGGAGTTCCTGGTGAAGTCCCGTTCTGGCGGTACCAGCTATTGGCCCGGATGTTAATGGTGTCGCCTGCCATGACCTTGATGGTTATATTGGCGCCGACCTTATACCCACTGGCGCTTAATTGCTGGATATAGTTGTTCGGGTTGGTATAGTTATCCGTCGGGTAGCCCGGGGCCGAGATTTTGTTAACCCGCCCGCTGTCCAGGTTCGCGTAATATAGTCTTTCATTGGCAAGGGTGGTGTCCTCCAGGCTGGCATCGGGATAGGCATCCGTCTGTTTTTCTTCGGTCAAGACCATCCGGGTATTGCCCAGGTGGTCTTTCATAAAATAATCGAAGACGATCCGGGGATTGCTCATGGGACCTGTATACCGCAGCCGCCCTTCTTCATGTGTGCTGAATTGGATGGAATCATTTTGATATACGGTATTGCCGAGGTAGAGGATATTCGTAGTCCTGGGAGAGGCAAAAGTGCTGTCGGCCGTCACTTTCCGCAGCCTGTTTCCCTGCGCGTCATAGGTGTAGGTGATCGTTCCCTTACCCGACACACGAATGACCGCCGGGAGGTTGAGGTAGTTATAGCTGATATTGCTGATCTTTTTATTGCTGTCTGCCACCAGATTTCCATTGATATCATAGCTGTAGTCGTCGCCAGTGTTGGCGCCGTCCCTGAAATCCCCCAGCCGGACCGTCGTGTCGGTGATACCGTCGGTGACCCGCGCCAGTTTATTGCTGCCGGACTGATAAAGATAAGTGAGACTGTCAATCGTAGGTGAGCTGTTCAACTTCCAACCCTTCTCCTGCAACGTAAGGATATTTCCATTGACGTCGTAACTAATCCCACTGACGCTGTAATCGATGCCGGCGGACCTATCAAAGACAGCGGAACTGCCGCTGCCGGAGACATATTGGGTAAAGTTGGCCGCCGTCAGACGGTTTGTCGCATCATAGGAAAAGTCGTATTTACGTTTGGCCTGGTCGCCTTCCGCCTTCCAGAGCATGCCCGCAATGTTGCCATTGTATTGAGGGACGAAAGTCCCCAGGCTGGCATTCTTGTCGTAACCTAGTTCCATTCCAAAGTACTGGTCACTGTTGGTAGACGCGTCCACATAGGCTTTGTTGATGGACAGCAGCCATCCCCGGATATTATAAGCGTACACCTGGTTGGCCAGTGGCGTACCAGAAGTCCCATTGGGTTTGTTACCCAGGTTCTTTTGCGCAACCCTGCCCAGAGCGTCATATTGATATCGAACGGTCGTCACATTCGGATTGAGTACGGGAACATGGTTATACGAATAAATATCCTGCTTTTGAATCGTGAGCAGCCGGCTCAAAGAGTCATAGTTATATTGGGTCAGCTCCATAATATCATTTGCGTTCGTCCCATTCTTGTAGGTGTGACGGATAGCTCTGACCGGCTGACCTGCGAAAGCATACTGTGTTGTGAGGACATCTGTCCCCCCGGTGATATTGGTGTTTTGTACCTGTAGCAGCCGGGAGCGATCATCATAGTAATTCGTGGTGTAAAGATAGGTGCTCCCTCCCAGGACATTGGTCCGGGAGCCAGTGACCAATCCCTTGGTGGCGCTGCTCTGCGTGACAGATTGTGGATAGGGGAAGGCCGTATTGCTGGCGGTCTGGAGATAGCTGTCATCCACAGTGTTCCGTGTGCTGCTGAGTGGATTTCCATAAGAAGCCAGCCAGCTATAATCATCATAAAATGTATGCGTCAGCTCGGTGTAGGCGTAGCTCACCAGATTCGGATAGCTGGTGCTGGCGGCTGCCTGCGCACGATGATAATTGGGGTTACTGTAATTGGTAGTGTCGGTGATGAGCCCGGTGGCAACGATCCGGTTAAGTGTATCATATTGAGTATAAAGATATTGATGGTTTGCCTGAAGGTTGCCATCCTGGGTGAGCACCAGCCTGTCCTTCGTATCATACACCATATCGACCTGTGCGGCGCCCGGCACTTTTTTCACGATCAGCCGGCGGCGACCATCGTATTCATAGCGGAAACAACCTTCTGCCAGCATCGTCGTCGACAAAGTCCATGAAGTGCCTGGCAGTTGGGCCACCACGGCCGGCTGGATGACACATCGTAAATTGTTATTCAGGGTATCATATATATAATAGGTGCAAAGCCAACCGGAGTGGCCACTCCCTGCACCCGTGTCGCTTGACGCTGTCAACTGGACCTTTTTAAGGATCAGCTTTCCCTCTTTGTCTTTGAACTCGACAACCTGCCTGCTATTTTCGTCGCTGGTGACGTTCTTGACGAGATCCCCGGCCTGATAGGCTGAAGAAGTAGTGTAAGTTCCAAAACTCCCGGGACTGCCGTTGGTAACTTTCCAGACCCGGACGCTGTCTGTCACTGTATTGACCCAATAGCTATAGCTGATACCCCGGCCCGAGCCTGCCACCCAATTGTTGCCGGCTGCATACACGCGTAATGGCCGGTGCAGAAAGGACCGTTCATATTCTGTCTTACCGTAATAGTAATTTTCACCCTGTCCGTAGACGGGACTGTTGGTATTCGTATCGCTGTAGAAATAGCGTTGTTCGTCAAAACCAGTGACCTTAAATCCTCCATCGTTGATCGAGGTATTGCCTGCGTCGCTGTTAGCGGCAAAAGGAAGGTAGATACGCGGCTGTCTTTCCACGCTATCATAGGAATAGGCCGTCAGCAGGTCGACAGGACTGGTCCCGGAGATAAGAGAGCCTTGTTTGATCACCGTTTCCACGGGCCTGCCGAGCCCATCTATATATTGTGCTGTCCGGCGGTGCAGGGAGAGTGTCGAACTGGTGGTAATGTCGGCTGTGTTGGTGTCTGGGATTATGACGTCCCAGGAGTAGATGTAGTTCACCGTCGCACTATTAAAGATGGGCGGTTTGAAAGGGCTGCTATCCTGGGCCTGGGCGATGACGGGCAGCAGGCCGGCGATGGGCGGCAACAGGAGATGACGCAAAGAGAAATGTAATATACGCATAAGAATCAGGCTTAATTATTCAATACCAGTACCGTCTTCTTCTGACCATAGGTACGGTACTGCGTTTCTGTGAGGACGCCGGCATAACACGAATCCCGTGACCGCTCTACCTGGAGGAGTAAGTACCCCAGGGAGTCAGGTTGGCTGTCGTATTGTTGCAAGACCGATAGCTTGCAGCTGTCGATCCAATAACTGAGGGCGCCGATCTGTTGCTGCTGGTCGGAGGTTAGCCCTAGCGTATCGGTCATTTTCTGTAGCAGGCGCGTGACCACGACGGAATCACCTGATGGCAGCGTATCTATAAGCGATATCTTATAAAAGTGGTGGTGGGCGTCGGCAGAAGACCCTGATAAACTCCATAGGAAGCCCGGCATCACCAGCAAGAGAGTAAAAAAACGTCTCATACTATTGAGGGTTTATGATGTTATAAGTATATTTTTTAAGAATATTTCTGTGCTGGTCGCGGACAAGCGTGAGCCTTCCGTGATTGTCGTATTCATAGAAAGTAACATTGCCTGCGGGATCTACCTGTGAAGTCATGCCTACCAGGGGGGTATAGGTAAATGTCGTCACCTGTGCTTTGGATCCGACCAAACCCGTCCGGACCTTATTGATCTCATCGCGCAAGGCCTGGTCACTGGAAGGGGTCTGTAATACCGAGGTATTTACATAGGATATACAGGTCGTATAGTCGCTGCCCACGATCTTAGCTACCGGCAGGGAATTATGATACCCCCATAGGTATACCGTCCGGACATCGGCCGTCTTGTATTGCTCACAGAGATTGCCATTCATATCGTATGCGGTATAGTTCTGTACAATGGAATCCGCCAACGTATTAAAATGCTTGGCTGCCGCCACATGGATCCGGGTGGTGTTAAAGTAGGCGGCACTGAACTTATTGCCTTCTACAAAGGAGGAAGATCCTCCGGAAGGCGTCAGTGTAACCGTCGTTTCCAGCGGCAACATATAATTTTTTGACAGCAGCGTGCTTTTCATCATGTGTTCCGCCGAAGAAAGACCGAAGGTGAACAGGGTGTCATTGTTAAAAGCATATTTATAATTGATCTCTTTGGTTTGGTTATTATTGATATAGGTCTTCTGCTGGCGGAGGAAAGGCTGGCTCAGATTGGTATAGTAGTAATATTCTGTTCGTATCTCCTGTCTGTCATTTGGCGAGCAGGTCGAATCAATGACCAGTGCGGGTGCAAAAAAATGCCCGTTGATCGAATAGCTCGTCCAACAGCCGGCGCCGACGACTGGCGGGGAACCAGCATAATAGCCGCGCAGCTTCCATCCCATTTGCTCTTTTTGTAAGATATCGGTAAGTGTAGGATTCGCGGGGTAATATCCGTATTCCGAGCTGTACATATAGGGATAAGAAATGATGGTCTTTTTTAGGAGCACATTATTTTGGTCATAGTATTTTTCCAGCAGCAGTTTGCCGCGTCTCCAGCCATTGCTCTCCGGAGGGGCTAAGGGGTACTGAGTGATATCTACTGTACCTGTGCCGTCATAAGCAAAGCTAAATTCCCGCCGGACGTATCCGTTGCCATCCTGGATCGTCGTCACCTGGGGATAATATACATATGACCCGCCTTCACTGGTCATCGGGTAGCAGCTTTTGGGATAAAGCTGAATAGTCTGACAATCCCGCCCGGAGCAATTCCCGTAGTGGGCCACGGTGAGGGGATAGACCTGTATGCCGGAGCTAATAGTAGAGTCTGTAAAAAGGGTATATTTATATTTAGTAGAATAGGTCTTGCCAGTGACATGGTCATAGTCATCTACCTCCTTGATCCGGATGCCTCCCAGGTTCATATTGTATTTCAGCAGGTTTTGACCATAGCGATAGATCGTGGCTGTGCCTACCGTTGATTCAGGCCAGCTGCTGGTGAGTCGCGAGAAGGTGCTGGCAAAATTATCATAGGAGAAGTCCAGACGGTAGTTGCCATTGGACAATTGCCACGTGCCGGTGAATTGGTTGTTAAACGTCTGTACGACATATCCCAACCCGTCCGTATTGGTGAGCGTGATAGTGAAACTACCATAGTTGGTACCTGTGAGTGTATAGCTGAATGTCGTTCCACCATCACTGCTGTTTACGGTGAAATTGTGTGAATAGGCGGGGTAAGAAAGCGAACCCGTGAAAGAAAAATCACTGCTGGTGGCTGTAAACGACGGATAGCGCATATACGCTTCATCCGGACGCAGCTGGTTGCCTTGTTCCAACAGTCCGACATTGCCTTCATACTGAAATTGCCGGTACCCTCCCGTAGGAAAATGGATCTTTTTTAGGGAGTTGGCATAACTATAAGCTGGGTTGGCCCGCCGGTCGCCGTTGTTGGTCTGCCGCATGGAAAAGATCCCATAGTTCCAGGCGAAATTGGGCAGGAAGGTCCAGTTATAATTTTGCCCGTTGTAATACCCCCAATAGTCCACACCATAGGAGATCCGGGAGGGGAGATTCACATTCTCATAATAATCGAAGGTATGGGCCAGGCTGTCGGTACCTGTGCTGCCGAATTCCGAAACCCCTGTCAATTTCAGGCGTTTATTATAAATGTCCGCTCCGGAGCCGCTGCTGAAATAACTATAAGTAAGATTGAATTTCTTCTTAAAAACGCCTGCAGAATCATAAAGGCTGATGGTGTTTACTTTTGACCCTCCGGGGTAGTCCGTTCTATCCGTGGTGCAGTTGAATGTCACATACTGATTGCGTGTACTGATCTTTGTCGGGTAATTTTCCTGTACGTCGGTGGTTACCATGATCCCGTCAGTATAGCTGTCCTGGGTTGTGCAATCCGACGTGCCGCCCAGTACCATGAGTCTTGTATAGGCGCCACAGATAGTTTCATACTCGGCCATAGTGTTATTGTACTCGAACCTGACTATATTTTCTTCATTCATATCCCTGATTTCGGCCAGGTGCCAGGTGGAGTTATAGCCAGGGGCGGTGGGCGGGTTGGGCAAACTGCCGATGCTGGAATAGCTGGTGTTGATATAATCGATGTATTGCACCGACTGATCCTTTGGCATCCCAAAATAGTAACTGGTGCCGTCCAGGTCGGTGATGATCCAACCCAGGATGGCAAAGCTGACGAATACCGGGGTGATCTTGAGCCCGTTCTGATTGTCCATCACCACATTACGACTCTCGTCAAAAAAGAATTTTCCGCTGTTGCCATTAAAGTGGTAGTAATAAATGTCGGGCTCGATATCCCAATAATTGCGCATAATATTATCGACATTCGGCAGCCAGGGACTCCCGGGAAAACCGGAGGGCTTTAGCGACATGTATAGATAGCCTGTGCCGGGACCATTTTCATCATCCGGGATCCCGTTCATTACCCGGGTAATGCTGCCGCCAGCCGACAGGGACCATCCGAGCCCGACATTGCTAGCGACCTCTTCTACCTTAATGCCTCCCATAGCATAATCCAGGGTGATCGGTACTTTGATGTTACCGATCGCTATAGTGTAGAGTGGTATGTCCACGGGTACTGTTCCGGAAAAATTGCCCAGGGGTCGTTCGGTAGGTTTAAATAAGGCGGCTGCGTTGGGTGTGACCGGGCTTACCGGGGTAACAAAGCCATCATTTTGCCCCTGGCAGAGGGCTGCGTAAAACGTCGCCAATAAGAGCAAAAGATCTTTTTTACGGGGAAGGGGTAAATATCGTTGCATGGTAAAAAGGTCCATTTAGTTAAAAGAATAGCCTACCCTGAACAGCACAGGCTGACTTTGCGGTACATGCTGGCGATAGAGCGCGTCAAATAAGAGCTGTATATTACCGCTGCGCCTGCCGGCTTTGTAAGTTTTCATGAGCCCTATCAGTGCGCTGGACTGCCAGGCAGACACAGAAGAGAGTTGAGACAGCCCGCTGAAAGCGTTGTAGTAATTCGCTTCATAAGCACCAGCGATCCACAGACTGCCTTTCAGCCGCCAGTCCAAAAAGCTGCGAAGGACTGCACCCTGGCTGCTAAAGGCGATATGATCAAAAGGTCTTCCCCAGCCTAATTTATATCCCACTCCGACACCGACAATGCTGCGGGGGTTGAGTAAATATCCTGCTGTCAATGCCAGTGTGCTAAGCGCAGGCGCGAAGTATGTACTCGACTGTGTCTGCATGTCAAAACCCAATTGAATGCGGTGGAAGAAAGTCTTATTATGTTGTGGATTTGGTCTGAAATCAGCTGTGATCGAATTGCTATTGCCGGCCGGCAGCTTAGCCTTTAATTTATTCATTTGATCCGTAGCGTCCTGCATCCCGTCTAGGGCAGGATTGGCGCCGGCATCTCCATGGGGCATAGCAGTACTAATACTTGCTCCAGGCCCCAGCCGTTCTACAATAGCGGCATCCACTGATGCGCGCGTTTGGAGCCCCGGAATAGGCTGGCCCGATGCGGGCGTACCATTACCCGGCAGACGGAAAAGAGTGGAAAGATAACTATGGTCCTGGAAAAATTGCTGAAAAGCAGGTAGGGAACGGACGCCGGTCAAGATCTTTGTAGTTAGCCGATCCGGATCGTGCAAAAGGTCTTTATATTGTTGTAGCTCTTCTCTGTAGTAGTATATTTTTTTCTTAATCCCAAGCATTTTGTCATTCAGCTGAAAAGCGTGCAACTTTGTCAGCCATTCCTGTTGCCGCTGCTCTGCAAATGCAGTGAGCTTCCCGGCCTGCTGCAACTGATATTGCAGCTGTAATAAGTTACGCTGTGTAGATTTTAATATCGACGGGTCAATTTTGTAATTACCCTGGGCCTTGAAAAAGAGCAAGGCGGTCTGGGCACTATCCAAACCCGGCAGGTATTCCGTGAGCGGATGCAACGATAAATTAGCTGGAAAGGTATTTACTTGTTGAATCAGCCGTTCATACGCAACCTTAGGGCCAACCAATAGATTACGGGCTACCACACTGTCTTTGGAAGATAATTCTCTGCAAAGCCGAGCTTCTTTGGATTGTAGCGCTGATAACAGATGTAGGGATCTTCGCTGGATAGACATCGATAGTGCGTCATATGTATCGCCCAGCCGTATTATGTCCTGTGGACGCAAGGGAGCAGCCTGTATTGACGTGGGATCCGTCTGCGCTATAACAACAGCGCAATAGAATAACAGGCACGCAATTAATGAAATGCGCATGCCAAGCCAGTTTAATGGTTATAATAATTCTACAATAATGCTACTTTCAGCCTTTACGGATGAATGTTCAAAACCATTGAATGTGAGTTGGATGAATAGCCGAACTATGAGACTAAACGAATAGAGCAGGATAATGTCCGGAATAAAATTATAATATTACTGCCAATTAAAAAAGGGGAAAAACACCTTTTTTATCCAGTATTCAAAACCAATTATACCTGATCGTAATCGTACATTTATCATTGCTTCGATCGCTACTGAAAGCTGGGGACTGTCAACGATTCAAAGCAATCCATTATTATTTTCAAATGGGACAACAGATAGGCCTTATTGGCCCTAGATAGCGTCGACAGTTTATTACTTTTATTATGGAATATGGCATGTTGTATCTGTCCATATAAAAAACGCCCAGGGTACACTTTCAGATGATCAACCAGCAAACTTTTATTGTGTTCAGCATTCTTACCATTCATTTCGTCCATAAGACTCTCATGTTTTTTACGCATTTCAACATATAGAGGGTCTGCAATTTTTACACTTGGGTCCCTGAGCCGGTCTTTATAGTACAACCAGATCAAGATCAGCAGTCGCGTTATATCCATCATTTGTTCCATACTGAACTTCTTTTCCATATAAAGAAAACGCGCCAGGTTTTGAAGAGCAGGTTGTTTTTTATCCATCTCATCCAGTACAAGGCCTTTTAGTTCCCGGTCTGAAGCTTTTTTTACTTTGGTCACTATTTCATAGATCAGAGCAAGTTCAGCCTTCTCGGCAGGCGTAAATTCTTTGTTCATACTAAATATCATTTATTAATCTTTTTGCGACGGTGTTTACCCGCATGAGGCAGCTTCTTCTTCATCATTTTATTGGCGAACTTGGATTTCTGCACGCTAAACGTTTCCGGTGCCATACCCAGATAACTAGCCAGGGTTTTTTGACGAACTCTTCCGATCAGTTCCGGTTGGTATTTCATCAGGAATTCAAATTTACCCATAGCAGAGAACTCCCTCATTTCATTGCGCTTTTCGGCCAATTCGTAATAGTAGGTAAGTATCTTCCTTCCATGCCGATCAAACTCCGGGTAGTCATCATACGCCTTTTCCAACTGTTCGAAAGTGATGTAATGGAGGATACAGTCTTCCAGTGCTTCGATGTTTTCGCCAGCCGGTGTCTGGGAAAAAAAGCCTCCTACAGATACAAACAAATCGCCCTCTTTCATGATCCAGGCGGTTCTTTCTTTTCCTTTCTTATAGCGAAAACTTCTTACTGTACCCTGCTCAATAAAATAAATATTCCTGGCTACCTGTCCTTCACGTAAAATAATCTCACCTTTTTTTACGACTTTTCTAACAAGGTGACTCCTGATATAAGTTTTTAATTCCGGAGAGAGTGGTCTGATCCTGTCAAACAGAAGGAATAGCTGATCCATAAATAAGGTTTTTTGACATTTAATAGACGTACATAGTATAATATGTACAGCTACGGTTATGGATCAAGGGTGTATACTCGAATAGACAATACCGTAATATATAATTAACTAAAAGATGAGACGGAAAATTAATCCAGACGCTAGGGTATACTTTAGATCTTAATAAGTCGAAATACCTATTTAATGTAAGAGTCTGTACTGTGAGGAGTGTACAAATTATTTAAAACTTCTCCCAAATGTATCGGACAATACAATGATTGCTGCAAGGAGACTCGAATAGAACATGGCATGGATTCCCCACGACAATGGGGCATCGCTTGTGGCTAATATATATGAGCCTATACCACCTATGTAAAAGTTTGTTGTACCTATTAGGATATATATAAACGATTCCCGGGAAATGCCAAGCCTAATAATACGTAGTACTATAACAATGCTGGACAATGCCGCCAAATACGGCCAAATAAAATAAGGAAAGATAGAAAACTTTATTACGTGATAAGTTTGATTATATCTGAGGTATAAAAATAAGGATATGGCAAAAATGATCACGACAGACCACAAAATTTTCTGCCATCTCAGGTTCCTATCATTTGACATGTCGATGCTTTTTCTAATAATTTATTTTATTGCCGGCTCCATGTGTATATTCATAAATGATTTCCGGATATAAGAAAGCCATTCTTGAATTCTTTTTTCAGCTATTTTATAATGCTTTTTGCTCGATTCGTCATATAAAATACCTCCGTAATGACTTATTTCTATCTTTCTTGTTACTCCTCCCGATTCGAAGGTCGCGACATAAGCACCCATCCATACTTGAGGTCGATTAGAAGGAAGTTCAGATAAGTCACCCATAAAAGATCGCATTGTATCACCGCTAAGTAGCTGGTAAGAAAAATTTTTCAAAGTGTCCAATCGATATTGAAATACGTTCTCATCTGCTATATCGTATAGCTTCCAATCTTTGGCATTATTGAATGATCCAACTTGCCCCAATAATATAAAATGAAAAAAGAGACTGATAAAAAGTAGGATAAATTTCATGATTATACTTTGAGGCCTACTGGCAGCCTCCTATGTTTGGATGATAATTTTGTACAGTTGATCTGGTCATGTTAGGTAATGGTGCCATTTGTTTGATGTCTTCACCCAGATCGCCCGGATTACAGCCCATTCCTCCAGGCCACGAGCCAATTGTGTTAGGTAAATAGATGCCTCCCTGAGCTAATGTCTGAAGTGCGAAGGTCGTACAATTTTCTGAGCTAAGGTTATAATTAAAGCCAGGATCATTCCCTCTACCGACACTATTTAGCATTATAAAGAAATTAGCGCTAGTTACGGAAAAAGTTCCTGATATATTGTAAGAATGGGCTTCATCATTATTCAGAATTCCTGGGGCCGTAGCGCTTCCTGGCTTTACTCCAGAGGATGGATAAAACCCAACATTCCTGGTTATCGTTGTATTCCCATAGCGTTCAGAAAATATAAGGAATGTATGCCCGACATTAACAATATTTCCTTCATTACTTGATCCTATAGGTCCACCATTTACCCATTTATATGCAGAACGATCCCCAGGTATTGGTTGCTGGACACATACCGTCACTGTGTAAATATGATCACTTCCCCCAACATTTGTAAAACACTTGTTGTAATCCGCAATATTGGCAATAGGATTATCCGGTGGCGCCGGCGCGATAGTTGTTCCAGTGCCGCCTCCCGAACCTCCTCCACCCGAAAACCCGAGTCCTCCGCTAAATGAACTCCCATGTATCTCGTCCACTCTATCGGGCAAATACATATAAGTACAACCCCCGGCCTGAACCCATGAATATCCACCACCAGGATCACCTGATGAATAATTATAACCATAAATAACGTTGCAGGTACGTATGATGGCTTCAGTTTGAATGTTCGTCGAATGATAAGTTTTTATTCCCTTCGGTTCCAAAAGATATTTACCAAGATTATTCCCCCACCAATCATCCACAAACACAAATCCACTGAACACTCCTGCCGGATCCTTTAAATAATTGGTATCCGGAAACCTGGTAAGGACCTCCAGATGATATTTTTTGTTGCTGTCACAGTAGATCAGCAATTGCGAAAGATCGTTCAGATGGAATACGTTGCCTGCACTGAACTCAGTTTTTACAAATAGGGGCAGTCTATACTCAATAGGGGCGATGAGCGCATAGCCACCGGAGGCTTTGTGTGATTTCGTCTGTCCCCATAATATTATTCTCGGAGTACGGCTTTTATAATCTATGGCTGCATGGCTGCTGCCTTCCACAGTCGATGTATCGAAGAATTTTCGTGCTTCGACAATAAATTTCTTTTCGTTTGTATCGGCGACATTGTCGGTGCTTTTCAAGCACGCAGTGAACACTGGTGCTATCAGCACCAGCAGAATAAGGTTGTTCCATTTCATAGCTAAGGCTTTTAGGTTTTATGAGCTAATATAGATCGACTCATCCGGCAAAAAAATAATAAATATTAAGAAATTTCATCCGCTGATTTTATATACTGCATCTTATTTACTCAAATGCCTTATCTATGCCTCATCCAACGCTCGGAACTACATTGTTCAACCTTGCTGGTGTCACCCATCACCTGAGATCTAAAAGTGAACCCTTAAGGCCCACCACCCCAACAGCTTTTTTTATCGAAAAGGGGCATGTGATGGAGATCCTCGATGCCGGTAGGCACAGCAGACGCATTGTCGCCTTGTTTTTTGGACCGGGGGAATTTGCCATACCGTGCCACCCTCTCTCGGAATTGGTAAGCCTCGACGAAGTAAAGGGAAATACTTTTACTCATGGCGTAATATTCCAGACATTGCGGAAATTCTCCGAGAGTCATATTCATTACCGCGAAATGAGAAAGCTGTATCACGAGAAAGTAGCCGCTCGTATACACTGCCTGCAAACGATGACAGATGTGCAGCGCTATAACAATATGGTCGCCTCCCAGCCCTGGATACTTAAATTGGCAAAGCCGGAAGACATTGCTTCTTATTTACGTATTTCTGTAGACCTGTTACGGGAATTGAGAAAATAGCGCACCAGGAAGGGTGATAAAATATTCAAAAATATTTCGCCTTCTTCATCGTAACTTAGTAACCCTGTAAAATGAACAAATAAACAACGTCTAAGAAAATCCAACCATTCCCACTACTCGGATAACATATTCGCTTTTCTATTAGCATATCTCAGCGATAATACAGTATTGCTAAGATCAATTGTATGTTATGCGACATAATAAGGACATCCTTTGGAAAGGATTGTTGGAAATGGTGCTTGATGACCT